>Ga0209475_10001419_pt1 | contig 30670 bp, 16 predicted proteins | sample tdDd471_FD_187128 | JGI IMG/M metagenome (GOLD analysis project Ga0209475, IMG submission 187128) | Marine sediment microbial communities from the Atlantic coast under amendment with organic carbon and nitrate - tdDd47.1 (SPAdes)... | ecosystem: Environmental > Aquatic > Marine > Coastal >... | reverse complement strand
TTTTTCTCGTTGGGGGAGACTGGAGAGGACGGGCGCGATGCACTCGGACGTGTGAGCCGCTGGAAACCACGGGCGCGACGCACTCGGACGTGTGAGCGCGCTGTGGAGATGACGTCGGTGACGCCCCCCATGGACGACCTGTGGACGGCGACTTCGTCCCCGCCCACGAGGTCGCCCACAGGGGGCTTGGATAACTCCGCTCGCCCGGGGGGCTCGCCGAGTTATCCACACCGACTTGGAAAACCCCGCTCGCCTGGGGCTCGCAGGGTTTCCCACATCCCCACGAGCGCCGACTCCGGCGGCTCTCTTCTCCTTGTTGCGATGGAACCGGGAGCCACGCGAGGACCGAGGCGTGAGCCACGTGAGGACCGAGGCGCGAGCCACGCGAGGACCGAGGCGTGAGCCGCGCGGAGGCGTGAGCCACGCGCGGACCGAGGCGTGAGCCGTGCCTCCCGGGTCAGCACGGAGGCGTCGCAGCGGGCCTACTGGCCGAGGTCGCCGCCGACGATGATGTAGCCGTCCTGGGTCGCCACGCCGAGGTTGACCAGCCCAATCGAGGTCCCCGGGGGCAGGCTCGGGATGGTCGCGGAGAGGTCCGTCGCCGGGAGCTCGAAGGGGCCGAACTCCTGGCCGACGAGGAAGCCCGCCAGGATGTCGGGCAGCGCGTCCTCGACCAGGGCGCGGAGGTCGAAGGCGTCGCCGAGGGTGCCCGCGTCCTCCTCGATGACCTCGAAGTCGCTGAAGGTCAGCTCCCCGATCATCAGGCTCAGGCCGTCACCGCTGGTGACGAAGCCGGCGTCGAAGCCTAGGTCGGCGTAGAGCGTGACGCGGACGGGGCTCCCGAGCGCGGTGCCCGTCAGCTCGACGAAGAGGTCGCCGACCTGGACGCCCAGGGTGTCCGGGTCTCCGCTGCAGGTGTTCAGCGTCGGCGGCAGGAGCCAGCGCAGGTTCAGCTGGAGCCCGTTGATCGGGATCGGCAGGGCCCCGGAGGCCAGGCCGCCGACGTCGAGCGGGCCGTCGAGGTAGCCCGTCCACCAGGCGCCGAAGAAGGCCGCGTTCAGCATGTCGCTCTGGAGGCCGATGCCGACCGACGGGTCCCAGTTCCAGACGAGCTGGTCGCTCGCCCCGTCGAGGCAGCCGGCGCGCAGGATGGTGCCGAGGGGGTCGCGCTCGACACCCTTCTCGCTGTAGAAACCGGCCGAGATGCCGAGCTTGCCGCCGGGGTCGGTGAACACGACGCTCGAAAGGTCGGTGTAGAAGTCGAGGTAGTAGGTCTCGGGCTTCTCGCCGAGGATCGGCGGGATCTCGAAGCTCGTGTCGATCTCGACGGCGTCGAAGAGGCCGGCGAGCACCGGTCCGGCGGCCGCCTCGACGATGGGGTCGAGGACGAGCGGCACCACGGAGGTCAGCAGGTCCGCAACCGGGTCGATGATCTGACCGATGAGCCCATTGAGATCGATGAGGTCGGACAGCGCGAAGCTGAGCGACTGGTTGCCGACGCCCGGCAGGTTGACGAGCCCGAGGGAGAGCACGACGTCCTCGACCGGGTTGATGTCGAGGTTCTGCAGGCTGAAGTCGAAGTCCGAGAACGCGATGACCAGCGGCGACCCCGGGGCCTTGGCGATGTCGGTGTGCGCGACGAGGTCGATGGCGTCGATGGACAGGCCGCTCGTCATCGTCACGTCGCCGTAGACGACGGTGTCGACCGCCTGGAGGCAGCCGAGGAAGCTGCACGCGTCGGCGCGCAGGTTGAAGGACGCGTGGGCCGAGATCCGGAGCCCGACGGTGAGCGCCTTCTGCAGCGCGTCGCCGAAGCCGATGTCGAGGTCGAGGCCCCCGATTCGGCTGTCGATGCCGACCAGCGGCGTGTCGATGCCGGTCGTCTCGGTGGACTCGAGGGTGATGTCGAGCTGCCCCTCCAGGGTGAGATCGAGCCAGCTCACGTCGTCGATGCCGATCGTCCACTCGTAGTCGGCGAGCGGGATGGTCTGCTCGAACTGCGCGAGCGAGTCGTCGATGAGCGCCCCGATGTCGATGGCGTTGCCGAGAATCACCTCGAGCACGGTCGCGATGTCGTCGATGGGCGTGACGGAGTGGTCCCCGTCGTCGAGGAAGTTCTGGCCGAGCAGCATCACCATGCCGTCGTCGAACTTCAGCCCCTCGGCGTCCGCGTCCACGAAGGGCAGGTACCCCGGCGAGTACTGGAACGTCGGCGTCAGCTTGACGCTGTTGCCGCCTGCGTCGTTGGCCCGCGCGTCGATGAGGTTGACGCCCCAGTGCGGCGGGAGCGGGAAGCTGAAGGACCCGTCCTCGCCCACCGTGACGTCGTCGCCGTTGATCGTGAACGTGTCGACCCCCGACCAGACGTCGGTCACGGTCCCCTGCACCACGACGGCTTGCCCCTCGCCCGCGAGGGTGGCCCCGCGCTCGGGGAAGGTGATGTTCAGGACCGGCGCGCTGGAGTCGACCACGACCGTCAGGTCGTCGCTCAGCGCGGGGAACGGGTCGGACAGCGTCACGCGGAAGGTGAAGCGTCCCTCGTTCAGGAAGCGGTAGCGGTGCTCGGCTTCGTCGAGGAGCTGCAGCGCCGGGTCGTCGGGCGCCACGAACACGCCCGGGGCCCCCTCGATGGCGTTGCCGAACTGGTCCACGACGACCCAGTAGAAGCGCGCCGCGGCGCCGACCGGGAAGGTCGTGCGGTCCGGGTCGGACTTCAGCTCGACCCCGGCGACGTCGCCCGGGACCACCTCGAGAAAGACCGGCTCGCGCGGCAGGCTCGGGAAGTCGGCGGTGTCGCAGTTGACCTCGAAGCTGCCCGCGACCTCCGAGCCGACGGTGCCGTCGGCGAAGACGAGCGGCGGGTCGCCGTAGGGCGTGCCGATGAACGCCGCGGCGTTGCCGAACTGGTCGACCGCCGCGCAGCGCACGCCGGTGCTCGTCCCGGCGGTGATGGGGTTGTCGTCGAAGATGGGCTTGACGCTGACCGGCTTGCCCGGCCCGACGACGAGGTCCACGCCGACCGGGTCGACGACGTCGAGGTCCGGCACGGCGCACGCGATGTGGTAGGTCCCGGCGATCGTCGTCGTGACGCTGTCGGCCGTGACCGCCACGACCCCGTCCGGGTGGACCGAGAACGTCGTCGCGAAGCGCGTGTACTCGTCGCCGCCGACGATCTCGCAGGCGACGTGCGCGCTCCCGCCGGCGGTGATCTCGGTGGGCTCGACGATGGTCGTCACCCCCTCGATGAGCGTTCCTTTCAGCTTCGAGCCACCGCACCCAGCGGCGAGAGCCGGCAGGACGGCGAGCGCGAGGAGCGTCGGGGTGCGCAAGAGCTTGCGGTACCGGAGCATTGGGGCGCCTCCAAGGGGCCTTCAGCGGTCGTTCGAGCTGTCGAAGGTGGCGCTACATACACCAAACGCCCTGGAGGTGGGTACGATCGCGCGGGTTTTTTCCCGCCGATGCCGACGACCTCGACCCGCCACAGGCGGGCGCCGATGCTGGAACGCGCTCCGCATTATGCTTGCGCGGCACCAGCGCTCCAAGGATAGTCCCGCGCCATGTCTGAAACCCCGACGGTCATCCAGGAAGAGGAGCGCCTGCTCGAGACGGTGCGCTCCAACATCAAGCGCTTGCAGACCGGCCCGGCGCGGGCCGACCACCAGGCGACCCTGGTGTCCCTGCGCGACAGCCTCGAGGACGAGAAGCTCGTCGACGACATCGCCAGCATCGTCGAGGCCATGGATCGCACCGCCGCCCTCATGCGCCAGCAGGAGGCCAACCCCGAGGGGACCGTCGACCTCGACAACCCCTACTTCGGCCACATGGTGCTCGAGGACGACTTCGGCAAGCGCTCCATCCTCATCGGGCGGGCGACCTTCCTGTCCGACCGGGTGCGCATCGTCGACTGGCGAAACGCCCCCATCAGCCGCATCTTCTACCAGTACGGCGAGGGCGACGACTACGACGAGGAGGTCAACGGCAACCCGGTCAGCGGCGAGGTCCTGCTGCGCCGGACGATGACCATCAACGCGGGCGAGCTCCGCCGGGTCTCGACCGACGACAACACCTGGGTCCGCGACGGCGAGCGCGGCTGGGTCGACGTGAAGGACCGCGAGGCGGCCCTCGGCGGCGGCGCCGGCAGCGCCGTCCGGCCCGACAACCTCGGCACCAGCGCCGGCAACGGCCGCCGCGACAAGCACCTGCCCGAGATCGCCTCGCTCCTCGACCCGGAGCAGTTCGCCCTCATCACCCGCGACGACGCCGGCGTCGTGGTGATCCAGGGCAGCGCCGGCAGCGGCAAGACCACCGTCGGGCTGCACCGCATCGCGTACCTGAACTTCCACGCGCCGCACCGCTATCGCCCCAACCGGATGATGGTCATGGCGTTCTCCCGGGCGCTCTCCGCGTACATCTCCAAGGTGCTCCCGGCCCTCGGCGTCGAGGGCGTCCGCGTCGACGAGTACCCGCGCTGGGCCCAGTGGCTCCGCCGGATGCACTTCAAGAAGCGGGTCCCCGACGTCTACAGCGACGAGACCCCGGCCCTCGTCAGCCGCTTCAAGACGCACACCGCGCTGCTCCGGATGATCGACGACCTGGCGGCCACCCGGCGCGGCCACGACCCGGTGCGCGTCTTCGAGGAGCAGCTTACGGACCACGGCTGGATCGCGGAGGGCGTCGCCCGCTACGCCCCGGAGGCGTTCAGCGAGAGCGAGGTCGACAAGATCTACCGCTGGTGCACCAAGCAACATTACATGCGTGTCGACGGCGGCGGGCCCAACGAGCACGAGGTGCCGTCCATCGACGTCGAGGACGACACCATCCTGCTGCGCCTCCACCAGGTCCTCCGCGGGCCGCTCGAGATCCAGCGCAAGGTCCCGCTCCGCTACGACCACCTCATGATCGACGAGGCGCAGGACCTCGCCCCCATCGAGATGGCGGTCCTCATCGGAACGACCGGCAAACGCCGGAGCGTGACCATCGCGGGCGACGTCGCCCAGCAGGTCATGGACCACCGCGAGTTCACCGGCTGGCGCGACGTGCTCCACGCCCTCGAGCTCGGCCACATCGAGGTCTCCCCGCTCCAGGTCAGCTACCGCTCGACCCGCCAGATCATGGAGGTCGCGCGCGACATCCTCGGCCCGCTCGCCCCCGACGAGCCGCTCGCCGCCCCGCGTGAGGGCGTCCCGGTCGCCCACCTCTGCTTCGACGACATGGGCGCCGCCGTGACCTGGCTCGCGCCGGCGCTCACCGATCTGATGGGGCGCGAGCCCACCGCCAACGTGGCGCTGCTGACCCCGGACCTCGGCACCGCCCGCGAGTGGTATCGGGTCTTCGAGCGCGCGGAGGTCCCGCACCTCGCCCTCGTCGACGACCAGGACTTCTCGTTCGCGCCGGGCATCGAGATCACCGACGTCCGGTCGTCCAAGGGGCTCGAGTTCGACTACGTCGTCCTGCTGTCGGTCGACGGCAAGCACTACCCGCTCCAGCCGGCCGCCCGGCACCTGCTGCACGTGGGGGCGACCCGAGCGGCACACCAGCTGTGGATCGTCTCGACGGGCGTCCCCTCGCCGCTCGTCCCCGAGGGGCTGCCCGGCCTCGACTGACGCTGGCGCCGACCCGCGCGCGGCTTGACGCGGACCCGCAGTCGCGGTCGAGTCTGCGTCACGAGCAGGAGTCCCACCCCACGAGGCCCCCCATGGACCCGAGATCCCTCCCCATCTACAACCACGAGGAGGAGATCCTGCGCGCCCTCGAGGGGCACCGGGTCATCGTCATCGAGGGGCCGACCGGCTCCGGCAAGACGACCCAGCTCCCGAAGATCCTCCTCGAGCGCGGGCTCTCCAACGGCGTCATCGGCGTGACCCAGCCGCGGCGCATCGCGGCGGTCAGCGTCGCCATGCGCATCGCCTCGGAGCTCGGCGTCAACATCGGCGCCGAGGTCGGCTACGCGATCCGCTTCGACGACCGGACCAGCCCGTCGACCGAGGTGAAGGTCATGACCGACGGGATCCTCTTGATGGAGGCCCGGACCGACCCCGACTTCAGCCGCTACGGCGTGATCGTCGTCGACGAGGCCCACGAGCGGACCCTGAACATCGACTTCACCCTCGGGCTCCTGCACCGCGCGCTCAGCCGCCGCGATGATCTGAAGGTCGTCGTCAGCTCGGCGACGCTCAAGCCCGAGACCTTCCAGCGCTACTTCGCGGGCGTCAGCGCCGGCGACGTCCCGGTCGTCCACATCGACGCCCGCCCCTTCCCGGTCGACATCCGCTACCAGCCGCCCACCAACGACGGGCCCGAGGGGATGATGGAGGCCATCGCCCGCGAGGTCTTCACCATCGAGAAGTCTCGCGAGGAGGGCGCCATCCTGGCGTTCCTCAGCGGCGAGGCGATGATCAAGGGGACCCGCGAGCTCATCGAGATGTCGCGCCTGTCCCGAAACCTCGAGGTCCTGCCGCTATACGGCAAGCTGACCCGCGAGGAGCAGGAGCTCGTCTTCGAGGAGACCCCCGGCAAGCGCAAGGTCGTGCTCGCGACGAACATCGCTGAGACGTCGATCACCGTGCCCGACGTGCGTTACGTCATCGACAGCGGGCTCGCCAAGGTCCCCCGGGTCAACCAGAAGACCGGCATCACGACGCTCCGCGAGGAGGGCATCAGCCGCGCCTCGGCCGAGCAGCGCGCCGGCCGCGCCGGGCGGACGGCGCCGGGGCGGGCGGTCCGCCTCTACTCGAAGCGGTCGTTCCTGGCGCGCCCGGACTTCACCGACGAGGAGATCCTGCGCCTCGAGCTGAGCGACGTCGTGCTGCGGCTCATCAACCTCGGGATCCGCGACATCGAGGACTTCCCGCTGCCGACGCCCCCGCCGCAGAACGCGCTCCGGGCGGCGCTCGACGCGCTCTTCGAGATGGGCGCCATCGACCGCCAGCGGAACCTGACGCCCGTCGGCCAGCGGATGATGCCCTTCCCCCTCACCCCGGCCCTCGCTCGGGTCGTGGTCGAGGCCGCCGACCGATTCCCCGACGTGGTCGACGAGGTCATCACGGTCGGCGCGTTCCTGTCCGCCCGCCCGCCCTACCTCTACCCCCAGGGCGAGGAGTCCCAGGCCCGCGCCGCCCAGGAGCGCCTCGCCCACCCGCTCGGCGACGCGCTGACGGCGGTCCAGACGTACAAGCTCTACACGCGCTCGAAGAACCCCGAGGGCTTCTGCGAGGCGCACTACCTGGACCCGACCATCATGGCCTTCATCGAGAAGGTCCACGGGCAGCTCGCCGACATCGCCAGGGCCGGCGGCGTCGAGGTCCGGGGCGGCGGCGACCCCGAGCACATCGTCCAGGCCCTCGCGGTCGGCTTCGCCAACGGGATCCTGCGCCAGCGCGGGCGGGTCTACGACGGCCCCGGCGACATGACCATCGCCATCCACCCGTCGAGCTCGCTCTTCGGCAGCAACGCCCGCCTGGTCGTGGCCGCCGACATCGTCGTGTCCAACCGCGCCTACGCGCGCTTCGTGTCGATGATGCGGACCGAGTGGGTCGTCAAGGCCAACCCCGAGCTCGCCAGCCGCTGGGGTCTCGACTCGCGCCGGAAGAAGCGCGGCCAGCGCGACGAGCTGCCGCGCGAGAAGACGCCGAAGTCCCTGATGCTGGGAGAGGTCGTCGTCCCGGTGGTCATGCGCAAGGGGCGCCCGCTCGTGCGGATCCCGGCCGAGGAGGCGGCGAGCCTCCACACCGTGAGCCTCTCGTCGCTGCCCGACCAGACGCTCCGCTGGCGGGCGCTGCTCGAGCACGGCTACTTCAAGTGGGGGCGCGGCTCGTCGCTGGCAGAGCTCCTGTGCCTGCTCCCGCACCTGCCGCTCCCCGAGGGCCCGCCGGTGCCGATCCCCGACGTCCCGCTCGGGGCGCTCCTGGAGTCCGACCGGAACCTCCACACCCTCGGGCGCTTCGTCGACCGCCTGCTCGAGCCGGGGCTCCCGCACCGCGGGCGGAACCCGGGCTGGCTGACCCTGGTCTCGAACGGCGAGACGGCGTTCTGGTTCGAGGTGATGGACGACTTCCCCGACGCCCTCGGCACCAGCCTCCACGCCGTGCGCGACCTGATGCACGCCCTGCCGTTGCAGGACCCGCTCCACGCCAGGCTCGAGGAGCTCGCCGACCGGCTCGACGCCCGCATGGTCGAGGTCGAGCACGCCCTCGACGCGGCGCACCGGTTGACGAAGCGCGGCTGAGACGGGCCTCGCTCCGGGCGCGAGGTGACCGCGACTCGCGTCCCCTCGTCGAGCACGCCGGTGGGTCGCGGGCTGCATCGGGCGGAATAGACCAAGCGATTGACAGCGCGAATCCGTATTCGCAGAATACGGTTTGCGGCCCCTCGGCCGCTTCTCCGAGACAAGCCGTCACGCTCTCCGAACCGCGCTCCCCCGCGAGCCATCGCCTTGGTGTGCCTCATGAGTACCGTACGCATCCCCGTGCTCGCCGCGCTGCTCCTCTCCGTATTCGCCTCGGGCGTCGCGCACGCCGGCGTCGGGGTCACGCCCCCCTATGTCCGGAGCGACGTGCTGCTCCCGGGGTCGCGCTACGAGCAGCAGATCAACGCGGTCGCCTCCGGTCACACGTCGGACCTCTGGGTCCATCCGGTCATCGTCGCGCCGGCCGAGCTCGAGGGCTGGCTCAGCTTCGACCCCGTCCCGCCCTTCCGGATCCCGGTCGGCGAGAACAAGGCCCCGTTCAAGGTGATCGTCGAGGTGCCGCCCGACGCGCCCCTCGGCCAGCGGACCGGCGACATCTACCTGAAGTTCAACACCAACCCCGACGTGGTCAGCGGGGGCGGGGCCGTCGTGGACGTCGCCCTCACCGTCACCGACGTGCCGGTGACGAACCTGCGCATCCGGCGCCTGACAAGCCTCCCGGACACGCCGTCGCGGCTCCCGGTGCGGCTCTGCATGGACGTGGAGAACAGCGGCAACACCGCCGGGACCTTCGACCGGGTCGAGCTCGACGTGCTCACCTACACCAACGCCCTGCGCGGATCGGGCGCGACCACGGTGGTCGGGCCGGACATCCCGCCGTTCACGGTCGCGCGGACCTGCGCCGAGGTGCCCCTCGACCCGCCGGTGTCTCCAGGGTCGTACAAGGCGCGCTTCCGCGTCTTCGAGGACGGGGCGCAGAAGCTGAGCACGGAGATGTCGCTGCGGATCGTCGCGAACCCCAACCACGCGCCGGTCGCCATCGCGGGCGAAGACCAGCTCATCGAGGTCGGCAGCGGTGAGGGCGCCGCGGTCACCCTCGACGGCAGCGGCTCCCTCGACGCCGATTCGAGCCCCGGGACCAGCGACGCGATCGTGGCCTACGCCTGGTTCTACGGGGGACAACCGATCGCCGACACGGCGATCGCCGACGTCGTCCTGACCGCCGGCGAGCACCGCTTCACCCTGGTCGTGACCGACGACGTCGGCGAGAGCGCCAGCGACGAGGTCGTCGTGACCGTGCTCTCCAACAGCCCGCCCGTGGCGGACGCCGGCCCGGACGTGGACGTCTACGCCGGGCCGAACGACCTCGCGGTCGTGACCCTCGACGGCTCCGGCTCGAGCGACGCCGACTCGACGCCGGGGACCGCGGACGACGTCGTCGCGTACGTGTGGAGCGTCGACGGCGAGGCCATCGCCAGCGGCGCGGTCGCCGCTCCGACCCTGCCCCCGGGCGAGTACACGGTGGCCCTCACGGTGACCGACCGCTTCGGCGCCAGCGACAGCGACATCACTCGGGTCGTCGTCCGCTTCGACACGCCTCCGGTCGCCGCCGCAGGGCCGGACCAGTGGGTCATCATCGGCGACGACGACCTGGGCGCGGTCGACCTCGACGGCGCGGCGTCTGCCGACCCCGACGCCGGCGACGCGATCGTCGACTTCGCCTGGTTCCTCGCCGGAGAGCGCGTGGCCACAGGGCCGAGCGCGAGCCTGCGGCTCCCGGTGGGTGAGCACGCCTTCACGCTGATCGTCACCGACCGCTACGGCAAGACCGGCGTCGACGACGTCGTCGTGCTGGTGACGCCGCCTCCCAACGACCCTCCGGTGGCGCTCGCCGAGGTCGCCCCCGAGACCGCCGTCGGCGCCGACTGCCTCGCGACGGTCGACCTGGACGGCTCGGGCTCGAGCGACCCGAACTCGACGCCGGGGACCGCCGACGACATCGTGGACTACGCCTGGTTCGTCGACGGCGAGCAGCAGGCGGGCGGCGTCGCGGCGACGGTGCTCCTCCCGCCGGGCAGCTACGAGGTGACCCTGGTCGTGACCGACGCCGCAGGCGAGCAGGCCGTGGACGTCGTCGAGATCGACGTCGTCGACGCCACGCCGCCGAGCGTGACGGTGAGCGTCGCGGTCGGCGTCCTGTGGCCCCCGACCCGCCAGATGCTCGACCCGGGTTTCGCCTTCGCCGTCGCCGACAACTGCGACGCCGCGCCCGAGCTGACGCTCAGCGCGACGAGCGACGAGCCGTCGGGCAAGCGCGGTCCGGCGGCGGTCTTCGACGCCGCGGGCGCCGTGACGCTGCGCGCCGAGCGCGACGGCAAGGGCGACGGCCGGGTCTACGTCCTCGGTGTGAGCGCCGTGGACGCCGACGGCAACGCCGCCAGCGCGCAAGTCCCGGTCGACGTGCCGCACCGTGAGAAGGACCCGGCCGTCGACTCGGGACAGGCCTTCGACGCCACCGCGACGGACTGAGCCCGCCGCCAACGACTCACTCGTTCGACGAGCCGCGCCGTTCGACGACGCTGGCGGCGCTGAGCCGTCGTGCCGTGCGAAAGTGTGAGATCGCAGGGTCAGACCCCACACTCTAATACATTTCCGGTGCCCCACTCGACCAGGGCTCGGTCGACGAGCGCCGCGACGCCACGACGGCGCGGGCAGCTCCTCAGTACAGGATGACGACCAGGCCGGGGCCCCCGGCGTCCTCGTTCGGGCCGCCGAGCCCCACGCCGGCTTGATAGTCCGTGTCCGACACCATCGCTGGGGTCTGCCCGGAGCCGCCCACGAGCACGCCGTCGGTGACGCTGGCGTCGAGGTGGCCGGAGCCGCCGCCGCCGCCACCGCAGGTGACGCCGGCCGACTGGTGGTCACCCGAGCCGCCGCCGTACCAGCCGCCGCCGCCGCCGCCGCCACAGTAGGTGCTCATGCCGCCCTGCAGGAAGCTCCCGCTCTGGCTGACGTTGTGGTTGCAGATGGCGCGCGGGCCGCCCGCGGTCTGGGTCCCGCCGCCGCCGCCGCAGGTCGGGGAGCCGGAGGGCCCGCCGCCCGTCGCGTCCGCGCCGACCAGCCCGCCTCCCGCGCCCCCGTCGCGGGGGCTGTCCTCGCCGCCGCCGCCGCCGCCGCCGCCCGCGGTCAGGAGCTCGGTCCCGCCGCGCCGGACCGCGCTGCGGCCTCCGCCGGAGCCGACGAGGTCACCGCCGTAGCTGCCGGCGCCACCGCCGCCGCCGTAGACCGAAGCGATCGGTGCGAAGACGCCGCCCGCGCCGACCACCACCGTCAGGGTCTCACCGGGGGTGACGGCCACGGTCCCGGTCGCGAAGCCGCCGCCGCCGCCCACCGAGAGGCGACCGCCGTCGAAGCTGTCGCCGCCGCCGCCGCCGCCCGCTCCCCAGAGCTTGACCACGACGGACGTGACGCCGGCGGGGACGACGAAGCTCTGGTCGGCGCCGGTCGCGGTATAGACGTGCTGCGGCGTGGGATCAGGCGCCTCCGGGAGGCTCGGAGCGAAGCTGTAGGCGAAGGTGGTGTCGTTCTCGGCGCCGACATCGGTGTAGCGGGCCTGCACCGCGGCCGTCGGGTCGCCGAAGGTCAGCTGCTCGGCGCCGCAGGTGTCGAGGTCGACGTCCCAGGAGACGTAGGGGTAGACGCTGCCCGACGCGATGGCCCCGCCGTCGACGCCGTCGTCGGGATCGGCCGCGTCGTCGGCCGTCGCGCTCGTCCGCAGCGTGCATGCCGAGATCCCCGACTTCACGCCGAGCGCGACGTTCCAATACACCTTGTTCGCCACCCCGCCGCCACCGTTCGCGAGGGGCTCGTCGCCGCGGTAGACCGCGGCCTGGAACAGGTAGCTGTCGGCGTCGACCGACGCGGCCTCGGTGACCGCCGCGCACGCGCTCATCCCGTCGGCCCCGGGCGTGCAGAGGTTACCGGGCTGCGCCGCGTCGGGGTTCAGGGTCACGTCGGCGACGAAGGACGCCGACGTCGAGCTGACGTCGCAGTCGAGCGCGATCGGGTCCATGTAGAGGGCCGTGTCGACGTCGCTCGCCGTGCCGGCGGTGCACGCCAGACCGAGGACGATGGTCCGCGCGCGGGCGCCCGTCGCGTCGAAGAGAAGCTCGATGTCCTCGCTGCCGTCGGTCGCGCAGACGCCGTCGCCGCCGGGCTGGCAGCAGTCGAGCTTGGCCGAGCAGAAGACGTCGTTGAAGCTCACGGCGACGTCGAAGAACCCCTGCTGCGCCGGCCGCATCAGCGCCACGTCGAACTGGACCGCGGCGTCGGCGTTGGAGGCACAGGCGACCTGGCGGGTCAGCGGGGTCGCGACCGTCGTCGGGTTCTGAAACGAGAGCGCCGTGCCCGTCACCGCGCCGGCGCCGGTCGCGGCGCCGGCAGCGAAGGCCCCGGCGTTCGCCGTCGTGATGTCGTCGGCGTAGACCCCGACGACCCAGACGCGGACGGTGTTCGGGCTGGCGTCGGCGTCGCAAGGCCCGACGTAGCTCGCCGAGCCGGCGCTGTCGCCGTGACTCGTCGACGTCACCCGGCGCTGCCAGACGGTCTCGGTGGCGCTGTTGACCACCTCGAGGTCCCACACGACGTCCCCGACCCCGGTGAGCTGCAGGGCCGCGACGTCGATCTGCACGCCCGGCCCGGAGAAGCCGCGATCGTCACGGGGCTCACCGTCGGCGCAGCCCGCCACGAGCAGGGCGCCGAGAGAGAGCGTGATCCAGGAGCGCGAGGCCATGCCACCGCCTTGTTCGGATGTGTCAGCGAGAGGCGCGACCGGGGACCCGACCGCGGGACCGATGATAAGGCATCTCGCGACGCACCATCAATCGCCAGGTCCCAACCTCACTACGATGACTGGCCTAAGGATGGAACCTCAGCTCGCCACCGCAAGCGGTCGTCGCACCGCAATACGCTGCGAGGCGCGACGGCGTTTGCGCCCACGGGATCGGCGCCCTACCCTGCGCCGCCGTGGGCTCCAGTCCCCCACGCCACGACCACGAGGTACCCCGATGCGCGCTCCCGGATCGCTCGCTCTCCTCCTGCTGCTGAGCCTCGGCGCCCTGACGGCGTGCGGCGACACGTCGACGGGCACGTCGGCCGACACCGTCGACGCGGCGACCGACACGACCACCGACGAGGACGCCGCCGACACCGGCGATGCACCGGACGCCGTCGCCGACGACACCACGATGGACGACACCGTCGCGGACGCCGCGGCCGACACGATGGTCGACGACAGCGGCCCGACGGACACCAGCGCGGACACCGCCGCGGGCGACACGGTGGACGCCGGCGACACCGCCGTCGGCGACACCGTGGAGCCGCCCTCCGCCCTCGCCGTGACCCGCCACGGAGCGCGCGTCTGGGGCCCCGTCATCCAGCTCTCTCGGACCGATCGGCAGCTGTGGATCGGCACCCGCGGGGTCCCGGTCCCCGAGGCCCCGGACACCGTCCGCGCCGGCCTCTACCGCTACGACCTCGACAGCGGCGCGGTCCGAGTCTTCGAGGACGAGCTGCCCCACGACGCGTACTACGACTTCGGCGATGGCCCGCAGGACGGCCCGGTCCCGACGGCGGCCGCGCACGCCGACCTGGGTCGCCACGTCGTCGTCGCCTTCGACGGGCTGCTCACCCTGGAGAACGGCGCGTTCCAGGCCTTCCCGATCACGCTCCCCGGGACCGGCGAGGAGGTCATCCCGACCCACGTCGCCATCGCCCGCGACGGCCTCCGCCCGGTCGCCTGGATGACCACGAGCGGCGGGCTCCTGCGCATGAACGAGGACACCTGGGAGGTCGAGACCGTCATCGCCACCCCCGAGGAGGGCGTCGAGGGTCAGTGGGGCGACCTCACCGTCGACCCCGACACCGGCGACTGCTACGCGGCGTTCTACCCGACCGAGCCGCCGTCGCGCGTCGTTCGAGCGACGGTCACCGGCCAGGTCACGAGCTTCGTCCCCGGCACCGGCGACACCCCCGAGGGGCATGTCGGCCAGCTGGTCTGGAGCCAGTCCGACCAGACCGCGTACGTCGCCATCGGCGGCTGGGCCGCCGACAAGGGCGGTGTTATGCGCTGGGACGGGACCGACGCCGGAACGGTGGTGACCGAGGGCCAGCTGACCAAGGCGGCGACCGGCGAGGTGGGCCCCTTCGGCGCCCAGGCGCTCGCCCTCGACGACGAGCACCACGTCCTCGCCGTCGGCGGGCAGATCCTCGGAAACCCCATCGGCCCGACCAAGGGCGGCGGGCTCGCCTGGGTCGATCTGACCCAGCCCGACCACATCGCCGCCGTCCACACCGCGGACACGCCGCTCGTCGGGATCCACGCGTCGTCGCTGGTCATCGACCCGGTGAGCCGGCGGACCTACGCGGCGCTGAGCGGGATCTGTAGCGAGACGCGCCTGCGCGCCTCGGGCCTCTGGGCGCTGTCCTTCACCGACGGCGGGCGCCTCAGGCTCGAGCGCCCGCTCCTGTCCGGCGTCCGCGCCATCGCGGCGGCCGAGTCCGGGCCGCTCCGGGTGGGCCTCCGAGACGACAACGGCGGACTCGCCTGCGACGGCTTCCCCGTCCAGAACGGGCTGATGCAGGTCCAAGCCAACGGCTCCGGCCTCTGGGAGCCCGTCCGAACCCTCGAGTCGAGCCCGAGCGGCATCCTCACCGCGCCCGGCATCACCGCCCTGGCGGTCGCTCCCGGGGGCGCGCTCGCCATCGGGACGTGGAAGGACACCTTCTTCTACGGCCCGCCCGACGGGGGCGTCGCGCAGAACCCGACCTCGTGGCACGCCTCGCTCTACGTCGAGGACGTCGCCGTGACGGACAGCCCCAAGGGACCGGTCCTCTGGCTCGCCTCGCGCACCACCCACCACAACGGCGACCCGCCGCAGCTCGCCATCGCCGGGCCCGACGGCGCGGCCCGGGTCGCCATCGACGACAAGGGCGGCTTCGCGGTCGCCACGCACTTCGTCCGCGACTCGAACCGCGACGACGACGTCAAGGGGCTCCCGAGCAGCGACGTGCGCGCGGTCCTGCCGGCGCCGGACGGGACGATGCTCCTGGCCTGCGCCCGCGAGTCCCTCGACTCGAGCGTCTACGACCGGGTCGCGGAGCCGCCCTTCGTCTTCGAGGACGAGCAGTACCCGGGCGGCGTCGTCCGGGTCGAAGCGGGCGATACGCTGACCGTCGTAACGACCAGCGAGCAGACCCCGGACCCACGCGCGCTCGCCTGGGACCCGAGCGGCGACCTCCTCGTCGGCGACGCCGAGGTCGGGCTCGTGCGGGTCTCCGACTCCGGCGTCACCGCCGTCGACCTCGGCAGCGTCGTCCCGACAGGCGCGATCCCGCGCGCCATCTGGGCCGGGGACAACGGCGACCTGGTCGTGACCTACGACCGCGGCGTCTATGCTCGGCTGGCCGACGACGTCGTCTTCGTCGACACCGCCGGCTTCGGGTGGGACATCGCGCCATGGGGGAACGGCGTACTGGTCGGCAGCGACGAGGGGCTCCTCGCGATCGCCCCGCACGGGGCGAGCCTCCCGGGCTTCGGCGCCGTGCCGACCGCCGGGACCATCCCGTTCGAGGAGGTCGTGGTCGGCGGCGGCGGATCGGTCGGTGAGTGCCTCGACGTGAACGCCGTGTGCACCCCGGGCGGGACGCCGTGCTGCGAGGGCCTCAGCTGCGGCGGGAGCGGCTTCGCCACGATGTGCCTGTGAACCGCTTCTGAAGGCGACGCTCGCCGATGGCGCCCGGCGAGCGCGCGCTCCCCGCCCGTCCTCCGCCGGCACGAACCGACCCGGGAGCCGCTTTCCAGGCGGCCCTGCGGGTCTTTTTTGGCTCAAGCGATCCGTATTCCGTTCGACCTCTTCTCTTACCGAGGGGTGAACGCGGCTCACGCGCCGCGGCCCCGGTTCGGGGAGGTTCTGCATGGCTCGGGTCGGTCTGCTCGGCACCGGTTTGTCTGTCGTTCTCTTGGGTTCGGGGGCCGCGAACGCGGCGCCGCCGTGCGTGGACATGCTCGCGCTCGGCGAGCCGGTCTGCGACATCGCGACCGGCGAGCTGGAGCTGGCCACGAGCGTCGACCTGGCGCGCGAGGACGGGACCTCCGCCTTCGCCACCGGCTTCGACCTCCAGGTCGCGCTGACCGACTGGGCGACCGCCGCGGTGCGAATCGAAACGGACGTCGACCTCCACGACGGCACGCCGGCGATGTCTGGCGTCGGCGGTCACCTCTTCGGGATCCTGCTGCGCTCCGAGGATGGCGCGCGCGGGCTCGGGCTCGCGGTCGACGTCCTGGCCCCCAACGAGGGCGCCCCGGTCGCCGAGGTGGGCGTCGGGACGACCTTCAGCTGGCGCGCGGCGGCGCTCTCCGCGGCGACCGGGATCACCGCCCCGCTCGAGGGTGAGCTGCCGGCCAACGGCTTCGGCAGCGCCTCGCTCGCCGTGCCCTTCGGGCCGCTCGCCCTCGCCGCGCTGGTCGAGGCCCGCGTCGAGGGCGGCGCGGACCCGCTTCGCCTGGATATGGCGGTCGGGATCACGCTCCACCCGAGCGAGTCGACGAAGCTCCTCGTCGCCGCGCCGGTCGGCCACGGCGAGGCCGGCTGGAGCGCCGGCGTCGCGGTGACCTTCGCCGCCGGGCTCGGCACCATCGGCGGCGACCACGAACCGGCGTTCGTCGCCGCCGACGAGGCCGCGCCGGTCGTCGTCGCGACCGACGTGCCCTGATCGTACGCGCTCAGCGCGGCGCGATGACGCTCGGGCGATAGTCCTCCGGCGGCTCGAAGCCCAGCAGGTTCAGGCAGGTCGCCGCGAGGTTGGAGATCCCGGGGGCCTCGACCTCGCGCCACACGAAGCGCTCGCCCGCGCCGCCGCCGACGATGAAGCACGGCACAGGGTTGAGGGTGTGGCTCGTGAGCGGCTGGTAGCCGGGGCCGTCGGTCCGCGCGAGGAACCCGCCGGTCTTCTTGTCGCGCTGGAACATCTGCTCGCAGTTGCCGTGGTCTGCGGTGATGACGCAGACGCCACCGCGCTCGAGCACCGCGGGGACGAGGCGCGCGAGGCAGAGGTCGAGGGCCTCCATCGCGATGATGGCCGGCACGAGCTGGCCGGTGTGACCGACCATGTCGCCGTTGGCGTAGTTGATGCGGACGAAGTCCGGCGCGAAGGCGTCGATCTCGGCCAGGGCCCGGTCGGTCACCTCGGCGGCCTTCATCCACGGCCGCTCGGAGAAGTCGACCTTGTCGCTCGGGACCTCGGCGTAGCGCTCGAGAGCCTCGTCGAAGGGCTCGGAGTTGTTGCCGTTGAAGAAGTAGGTGACGTGGCCGTACTTCTGCGTCTCGCTGAGCGCGAGCTGCTTGAGCCCGTTCTTCGCCAGGTACTCACCGAGGGTGCGGTCGATGGCCGGCGGCGAGACCAGGAAGCGCTTCGGCAGCTGCAGGTCGCCGTCGTACTGCATCATCCCCGCGAAGGTCACGCTGGGGACCCGGCCGCGGTCGAAGGGCGGGAAGTCCTCGCCGGGGGCGGCCTCGAAGGCGCGGCTGATCTCGACGGCGCGATCGCCGCGGAAGTTGAAGAGGACCACGGCGTCGCCGTCCTCGATGGTCCCGACCGGGGCGCCGTCGTCACCCACGACGACGAAGGGCGGCAGGTACTGGTCGACGACGCCCGGCTTCTCCGCGCGGTAGGCGCGGATGGCGGCGCTCGCCGACGGGAAGCCGCGGCCCTCGCCGTGGACGTGGGCGTTCCAGCCACGCTCGACGATCGCCCAGTCGGCCTCGTAGCGGTCCATGGTGGTGATCATGCGGCCGCCGCCGCTGCCGACGCGGGCGTCGACCCCGGACTCACGCAGCGCGGCCAGCCGCTCCTCGAGGGGCAGGACGTAGTCCAGGGCGCTCGTCTCGGGGACGTCGCGGCCGTCGAGCAGGAGGTGCAGCCGGACGCGCCGGACACCCCGCTTCACCGCGTCGTCGATGAGCGCGTAGGCGTGCTGGACGTGGCTGTGGACGTTGCCGTCGGACCAGAGCCCCATGAGGTGCAGCGTCCCGCCCGCGACGCAGGGGGCGAGGACCTCACCCCAGGCCTCGCCGGCGACCAGCGAGCCGTCGTCGACGCCGTTCTGAACGAGCTTGGCGCCCTGGTCGAAGACGCGGCCGGCGCCGAGGGCGTTGTGACCGACCTCGCTGTTGCCCATGTCGGCGTCGCTCGGCATCCCCACCGCGGTGCCGTGGGCGGCGAGCTCGCCCTTGACCGGGGCGGCCTCGAGCAAGCCGTCGAGGAACGGCGTCCGCGCGAGGTGCCAGGCGTTTCCCTCGTCCGCCGGGGCGACGCCGACGCCGTCCATCACGATGAGGACGACGGGCCCCTCGGGGCGGGTGAAGCCGGCGGCCGGCGCGAGGCGCCAGGCGGGGTCGATCTGAAGCGTGCTGTCGGCCATCGAGAGCCTCCGGTGTCGACCCGGGGCGCGCGGCCGCGGGCCGGTCAGTGTCTCAGAGGTGCGTTACGTCACCTCGGGTCCGCGTTTAGCACCTTTCCGCGCCGATGGCACCATCGCGGTGCGTTGCTTTGCGCCGCGACGGAGCCCCCCACCGACAACGCGGGACCCACGACGCGCCGCCCATCCCGGCGAGGGCGCGAGCAGCTGCTACGGCAGGTCCGCGACGCAGCTGCCGGCCACCGGTGGGCCGGTGCAGGACGCGACGCCGCACGGGCAGACGAGCTGGCCCTCGCAGTGCTGGCCGGCCTGACAGTCGTCGTCGGCGTAGCAGTCGATCCCGAGGGTGACCGCGGGGACGCAGACCGACGTGATGTCGATGAGACACCCCGTCCGAGCGCCCACGGACACGCAGCGGAGCCCGGGCTCGCAGCCCCGGTACGACGTGCAGCACTCGCCGAGCTCAGCCCGCGGCGCGCACACCCCGGGCATGTCCGGCGAGCCGCACTGCTGGTTGATCGGGCAGATGCGCAGCCCGGCACAGTAGTTGCCGGCGCCGCACTCGTCGTGGCTCCAGCAGCCGCCCTCGACCTTCAGCTGGCAGCGCCCGCCGGGCTCGCAGGTGCTCTGGGTCGTGCACGGGCTGGCGATGCACTCGGAGTCCCGCGCGCAGATGGCGTCGGAGCCACAGTCCGTGTTCGCCTGGCAGTACAGGGGCTTTTCGCACTGCCCCTGGTTGTACCAGTAGCACTTGCCGTTGCAGCCGCAGATCCAGACCCGGTTGCAGACGTCACCGGTCGGGCAGTCCTCGTTGGTCCAGCACGACTCGCCGAGGATCGGCTGCGGCAGGCAGACCGCGGAGTTGTCCGGCGGGCACGTCATCGTCGCGTTCTGGTTACGGCACTCGAGGCCGTCACCGCACTCGTCGTGGCTCGAGCAGCAGTCCTTGATGCGGACCTTCTCGCGGCAGACCCCGGCCTCGTTCTTCTCGAAGCAGCCGGCCGAGTCGGTGCACAGGCGCTCGCCGCTGCAGCGCACGTAGGGACCGCAGTCCCCCTGGTTCCAGCAGCCCTCGTCCACCCGCGCGACACATACGCCGACGGTCGGCTCCTCGTCGCCGGGGCACCGGTAGGTGTCGGGGATCTCGCAGACGAGCGCCGTGCCACAGTCCGCGTCGCTCGTGCACGGGGTCATGACCGTCCGGCACTGGCCCTCGCTGGGCGTGCAGTCCTCTTCACCGCACTCGCAGAGGGTCGCGCCGTCACAGACCCGCCCCACCCCGCAGTGGCCGTCCACCCAGCAGTGGTCGTCGTCGCTCGGCGCCGGCAGGCACCCGCGCCCTTCGACGCAGAGCTCGCCGTCACCGCAGTCGGCATTGTCGGCGCAGCACTCGGCGTCCTCGGCGACGCAGCGCCCCGCGGTCGTCGGGACCGCGCAGCCCTCGGCGCCGCAATCGCAGAGCGACTCGCCCCGGCAGGTCTCGCCCGTGCCACAAGCCGCGTCCTCGAAGCACCCACCGTCGCTCGGCGCCGGGACGCAGCTCCCGCCGCGGCACAGTCCCCCCTCGCCGCACTCCGCGTCCACGACGCAGCACACCCCGGGCAGCCCGCAGAAGCCCGGCGCGGGCGCGCACCCGGTCGCGCCGCAGGCGCAGGCGCTCTGGCCCTCGCAGGCCTGCCCGCCGGGGCACTGGTCGTCTCGCCAGCAGCCCTCGACCGCGGTCGACCGGCACTGCCCGGCGACGCAGATCTCGGCCTGGCCGCAGTCCCCATCGGCGTTGCAGCAGCCCTCGGGGTAACCACAGGTCCCGAGCGCCGGCTCGCACTCGGCGTCGCCGCAACCGCACATCGTCGCGCCCTGGCAGACCTGGCCCTCGGCGCACTGGCCGTCGAGGTAGCACTGTCCGGCGCCGGCGGTCGGCAGGCACGCGCCCTGGGTGCAGCTCATCCCGCCCGGACAGTTTCCGAGCGGGCAGCACGGCGCGCCGCCGGACATCGTGTCCGCCGTGTCCTCGACGGTCGCGGTGTCCGCGGAGATCGCGGTGTCCTCGGCGGAGGTGTCGTCGGAGCTCGCCGGATCGCCACCACAGCCGGGCGCGACCGCGAGCGGCGCCACCATCAGCGCGATGAACGCCATTGACCGGACCATGAAGACTCCTCGCCGCGCGTGCACAGATCTGACCTCGGGACGGGTCCTTTTAGCGTCGCGCGGGGGACAAGCCAACGATGTTTCGCACTTCGAACGCGGCGCGAGCGGTCGGCTGGAGCACGCGGCCGACCGCCGACGACACGAGGGGCGTCGACCGGTGTCAGCCGTCGCGGACCGCGAGGAGGTCGGTGCGGCCGCGCGCGGCGACCGGGTGGACGTGGCGCGGGCGCGGGGGGATGTCGGTGAACCCGAGGTTGTCCGCGGCGGGCGCGGTGTGCTGCTGGATGGTGCCGACGGCGTCGATCTCCTCGACGCGCAGGATCCCGCGCTGGTCGAGGACGACGCGCACGCGCTCGGTGAACGCCTCGCGGGCGTCCTTCGCCCCGCGGGCGATCCGCAGCACCAGGTTGATGTGGTAGACGCGGCGGCAGCGGACCTCGACGATGCGGCGGGTCTCGGGGTGGACGATCCGATAGGTCTCGATGACGTCGTCCATCCGCTGACGGAAGTGGGCGAAGTTGAAGCGGATGATGTCGCTCAAGCCCTCGACCCCGGTCAGGGCGTTGGCCAGCCCCTTCGAGTCGAGGGTCACATCCTTCGTGAACCGGATGACCACCTCGGAGCGCCCGTGCTCGGCGACGGCGGCCGGGTGGTCCGAGTTCCGGAGCGCGCGGATGTCGGGGGGGACGCGCGAGGCGTCGAACACGCCGACCGACTCGCGGCTCAGGCCGATGACCTGCCCGGTCTGCGGATCGCGGACCTTGGTGACGTAGTCCGGGAGCCACCGCGCGAAGCGCCGCCCGAGGTAGCGCTTCGCCCACTCCTTGATGCGGTCCTTCACGATGTACGAGAGCACCATGATGATGACGAAGCCGCTCGAGAGGATCCCCCACTCGAGCTGCGCCCAGCGCGCCACCAGCACCGCGAACAGCATGGCCAGGGCCGCGGCGAAGCCGGCGATCATGTCGCGCTGCTTGGTGCCGCCGTCCTCGTGGCGCTGCTCGAGGAACAGCACCGAGGAGATGATGCGCTTGAGGATGCGACGGCGCCGCGGGATGTTCTCGTTGGCCGCGCCGGGGACGGCGTAGCTGGGATAGCCGCGGCTCCGGCGGTAGCGGTACTCGCTGACCGCCACGTCGGCGAGCCCCTCGCGCACCCGGGAGAGGGGGCTGTCGGCGACGAGGCCGCCCGTGCGCTGCATCCGGGCGTCACAGGCGGCGACGAGGGCCGTGGCGATCTCCTCGGCGTAGATGGCGACGTACTCGTCGACCACCGCCCAGATGTCGCGGATGTCGCCGGGGACGATGGCGTGCTCGCAGCGGCGTCCGACCGCGCGCAGCCGCTCGACCGCCGGGCCGAGCTGGCCGACGAAGCGCTCGAGGGTCCCGGCGAGGTCCTGCTCGCGCATCGGGGCGGCGTTGGCCTCGGCCTCGTCGAGGTCGTCGAAGCGCTCGAGGAGGAGGCGCCCCTCGTCGCGGATGGAGGCGCGATAGATGGCGCCGAGGGTCTTCAACCCCCGGACGAGGACCGCGTTGTCGACCGGCGCGCCCCCCAGCAGGCGGTCCAGGGTCTCGCACACCGGGTCGAACCAGCGGGTGGCCCGCCCGCTCGCCGCGAGCGCCTCGAGCGCGACCGACGGCGTCTTGAGGCGCACGAAGGTCGCGGTGTCCTCGAAGAAGCGCTGCGGCCCGTAGGACTGGCCGCTGACCCCGAGGGTCCGCGGCACGAACATGTAGGACTCGACGAGATAGCGCTGGCGTTTGACCCCCGGGTCCACGACGTACGCGAGCTTCAGCTCGAGCTGATTCGAGTCGTGGGGTTCGAGCCGGGGATCTTCCAACGCTTGCCTCCTGGGGACACGACGAGGAGCGGCCCCGACCTGGAGCCCGCTCGGCGACTGGACACCGCGCCGGGGCCATCAGCCTGGCGCGAGTTTGTTACAGTAGTGTTTCAAACCCGTGGATGCAAGGTTACCGACACGTCCGCGACGCCCAGCCCAGGCGGATGAGCGCCGAACGTCAACCAAGGTGACGGTCGCGCCGGGGTCAGCCCTTCTGGGCCGAGGACCGGGTCTTCGCCCGCCGGCGCAGGCGGCTCCGGGCGCGCCGCTTGGTCTTGACCCGCGGGAGCTCGGGCGCGTGTAGCCGGCGGACGCGCTCGAGGCGCTTCTCAAAGGCGTCGAGGCGCTTACCCCAGCGGCGGGCAGCCAGGCGTAGGCGATCGCTGGCCGCGCGCACGTGGCGCACGAAGGTCGCCGCCTCCTCCACGAGCGGCACGGCGCCGTCGTGGCCGCGGTCCTCCTCGACGGCGTCGAGCCTCGCGCTGACCTCGGACCAGGTCGCGAGCTCGGCGTCGAGGCCGAGGGCGCTGAGATCTCCGAGGGCGCGGGCCTCGTCCACGGCGCTCTCAGCGAAGAGCGGCGCGCCGCCCTCGGTCGCGAGCTGGGGCTTCAGCCAGCCGTGGTCCGCCCAGCTCTGCACCTGCTCGGGGCTGGCGCTGATCGCGCGGGCGACGTCCTCGATCCGCAGCAACGTCGGGGCGCGCCGGCCGCGCCGGCGCGGCGGCTTCAGGCCGACCTTGTGGGCGATGACCGCGATGTCCCGCGGCTCGTAGCCCGCCTCGACGAGGACCATGACGCGCTCGAGGGTGTCGCGGGCGTCGCCGTCGTAGATGCGCTCGCCGCGCTTGTCGCGCGCGACGACCCGGAGGAGCCCGAGGCGCTCGAGCTCCTCGACGAAGGCCGGGGTCGGGTCGAGGCCGGCGAAGAGCTCGGCCCAGGTCCAGGTCTCACGCGCCATCGCCATCGGGCTCCGCGCCGTCGCCCTTGTCGCGCCGCCGGCCGGCGCGCGCCCGGCGCCCGGTCTCCGGCCCCGAGTCGCCGTCGGCGCCGCTCGCCGGCTGGGCGGTGTTGCTCGCGCGGTCGACCGTGACGATGTCGGGGAACGCCAACAGGAAGCGGGTGAACGTGCGGAACCCGAGGCCGAGCTCGTCGAAGTCCGGGGCGAGCTCCTGCATCGTGTCCTTGAGGCGCGAGAGCTTCACCGGGCCCTTCCTGCGCGCCGACGCGGCGGCGATGGCGCGGCTCAGGGCGTCGCGGGCGGTGGCCTCGTCCTCGGCCGACAGCTTCGGCCCGCGCTTGGCGCCGCTCGGCTTCGGGGTCTCGTCCTCCGGCTCGCCGCCGACCCGGACCATCCCGCCCTCGAGCACCGTCACGAGGTTCTCGTAGCTACGGAGAAAGCGGGTGAAGGACGAGGCGCCGTAGTTCTTCTCCGAGAAGGTCGGATCGAGCTTCCGCATGTGGTCCTTGAGGACGCTGGACGGGAACTGGGTCCCGCGGTCCTCGACGACCTTCTCGAGCGAGCGCTGCAGCCGCGCCTCCCCCTCCTCGACGGAGTAGCCGACCACCCGCTGGCCGACGAGGGTCTCGTAGAAGACGAACTCGTGGCACTGCTTGACGAGGATGTGGCTCGCGGCGGACTTGGCCGAGATCCCCACCACGCGCTTGCCGTGGGTGCGAAGGCGCTGGGCGAGCACCCCGAAGTCGCTGTCGCCGCTGACGATGCAGAACGTGTCGATGAGGGGGCGCGTGAAGAGCACCTCCATCGCGTCGACGCAGATCGCGGTGTCGGTCCGGTTCTTGTCGCTGACGCCGTAGCTCGGCAGGAAGACCATCTGGACGCCCTCCTCGAGGAACTGCCGCTGCTGCTTGCGGTAGCGCCCCCAGTCGGCGTAGGCCTTGAGGATCATCACCTCGCCGCGCTCGGCGAGGGACTCCACGACGTTCTTGACCTCGAAGTCGCCCTGAACGCCGAGCAGGATGTTCTCGGTGTCGAAGAACACGGCAACCCCGCCGAGAGCGTCGGAGCTCTCGGGGACCTGCTGGGCGTTCACGACGGTTTCACGAAGGCGCATGCTCTCTCCCGATGCCGTGAGTACCGCTCGTCCGAGGAGCATACAGGGGCCCCCTGAGGCGCGCCAGGTGTGCCGCCGAGGGACGGCTCATTTGGTCGTCGGCGTGAGGCTCCCGTCGGCGAGCCAGGCCCGCAGCGTCCGCTTGAGGACCTTGCGCGACGGCCCGAGCGGCAGCGAGTCCAGGCGCGCGAGGGCCCGCGGGAGCTTGTGCTCCGCGAGGCGCTCGGCGGCCCAGGCTCGCAGCGCCGACAGCGTCGGGTGAGCGCCCTCGGCGGGCACGACGACCGCGACGACCTCCTCGCCGTAGAAGTCGTCCGGGACGCCGACCACCGCCACCGCCGCGACCTCCGGGTGCGAGGCGAGCGCGTCCTCGATCTCGGCGGGGTAGAGGGTGTGCCCGCCGCGCAGGATGATGTCCTTGATACGGTCGACGACCCAGACGCGGCCGTGCTCGTCGACGCGGCCGACGTCACCGCTACGGACCCAGCCGTCGCGGTGGGCGGCGGCGGTCTCGAGCGGGGCGCCGAGGTAGCCGAGCATCTGGTTGTGCCCCCTCAGGAGCAGCTCGCCCTGGGCGCCCGGGCGGACGTCGACACCGTTCGCGTCCACCACGCGCACCTCGACGCCGTAGACCGGGCGCCCGACCGAGCCGGGGACCCGCGCGTCCGGGGGCGCGTTGATCGTCGAGAACGTCGCCTCGGTCATGCCGTACCCCTCGCGGACCTCGGCGCCGAGCCGCAGCTCGGCGCGGCGGCGGACCTCATCGGGGAGCGGCGCGCCGGCGCTGAGGCACCAGCGGAGGTCCGGCAGCGGCGGGCCGGCGTCGAGCGCCGCCCAGGCGGCGAACATGGTCGGGACCGCGGGGATCCAGGTCGCCCTCTCCGCGGCGGCTGCCGCGAGGCTGCCGCGAGCCGAGAACCGCGGCAGCAGGACGCAGCGCGCGCCGGCGAAGAACGAGGCGAGCATCACCATGCGACAGCCGTAGCTGTGGGTCAGCGGCAGCGCGCCGAGCACCGTGTCCTCGGCGCCGAGGCGGAGCGTGTGGTGCGCCAGAAACGCGGTGTGGAGCAGGAGCGACGCGTGGGAGATGACGGCTCCCTTGGCGCGCCCGGTCGTCCCCGAGGTGTAGAGGATCATCGCCGCGTCGTCGGCGCCGGTCGTCGCCGGCGTGGCGACGGCGCGCGGGCCGGCGGCGAGCGCGCTCAGATCGAGGACCTCGACGTCGTGCGCGACCGCGGCGGCCGCCTGGCGGGCGCGCTCGAGGTGCGCGGGATCGGCGAGGATCGCGGCGCAGCCTGCGTGATCGAGGCGCGAGACGAGCTCGGGCAGCGCGGCGCCGACCGGGACCGGGACCACGGCGGCGCCGGCGTAGACCGCGCCGAACCAGCCGGCGATGAAGCCCGCGCCGTTGTCGGCCACCAGCGCGACACGCCCTCCCCTCGGCAGCTGGGTCGCGACCCGGCGGGCGGCCAGGTCGAGCGCGCCGTAGGTGAGCTCCTCTCGGTCGCCCGCGGCGCCCAGGGCCACGGCGGCGACCCGGTCAGGGGTCGTGAGCGCCGGTTGGCGCAGGATCTGTGCGACGTTCGTAGCCAGGAGACGCTCCGGGGCCGGCGTTGGACGCCGAGGAGGGTACACGATCCGCGCGAGACAAGCGTCGCGGCGGCGCGTCGCCGTGCTATGAAGCGGCCATGCGTGCGACCCGCCACATCTTCCTCCACGGCTTCGCGTCGGGGCCCCAGTCGAAGAAGGGCAACGCCCTGCGCGAGGCCTTCGCGGCCCGCGGGGTGGAGCTCACCCTGCCCGACCTCAACGCGCCGGACTTCGCTCACCTGACCTATACGGCGTCGCTGGCGGTCATCGACGCCGCCGCGGGCGACGACCCGGTCGCGCTCGTCGGCTCGAGCCTCGGCGGCTACCTGGCCGCGCGCTGGGCCCAGCTCCACCCCGACCGGGTGAGCCGCCTGGTGCTCCTGTGCCCGGGCTTCGACATGGTCGAGCGCTGGCCGAAGCTGCTCGGCGCCGACGCCATCGCCCGCTGGCGCGCCCACGGTGTGCTGACCTTCCCCGACGGCGCCGGGGTCCCGACCGCCGTTCACTGGGACTTCATCACCGACGCGCTCAACCACCCGCCGACGCCCGAGGTCGGCTGCCCCACGTTGATCCTGCACGGGACCGGCGACGAGGTGGTGCCGATCGACAGCTCCCGGCGCTACGCGGCGACCCGGGATCACGTCCGGCTCGTGGAGCTCGACGACGATCACGGCCTCCTCGGATCGGTCGAGCGCATCACCGTCGAGGCCTTCGCCTTCCTCGAGCTGGACGGGTGAGCCCGACCCTCGTCAAGGCCATCACCGCGCTGGTCACCGTCGGCGCGCTGACGCTGCTCTTCTGGGGCGACGTCGGCGCGGAGCTCCGCGGCGTCGGCGTCCGGGGGCTGCTGCTGCCGTTTCTGTCCGCGATGGTGCTCTTCGCGCTGGTGATGCGGACGGCGCTCTGGTGGCTCTACCGGCCGATGGCGCCGACGGCGGACGAGGCGGCGCACCTGCCGACGCTGACCGTCGTCGTGCCGGCCTACAACGAGGGCCCCGGGGTGCGGAAGACCATCGAGAGCATCCTCGCGAGCGACTACCCGCCGGAGCTCCTGCGGGTGATCGCGGTCAACGACGGCTCGAAGGACGACACCGGGGCTCACCTCGACGCCGCCGCGGCGGCCTGCCCCGAGCGCGTGACCGCGATCCACATGGCGAAGAACGGCGGCAAGCGTCGGGCGGTCCACGCCGGCTGGTCACGCGCCACGACCGAGGTCGTCGCCACCGTCGACTCGGACTCGGTGGTGCCGCCCGAGAGCCTGGCGAACCTCGTGACGCCGATGCTGCGGGACGACCGCGTCGCGGGCGTGGCCGGACAGGTCCTGGTCGACAACCGCGAGCAGAACCTCCTCACGCGCATGCTCGGGGTCCGCTACATCCTCGGCTTCGATTACATCCGCGCCTACCAGAGCATGCTGCGGACCGTGTGGTGCTGCCCCGGCGCGCTCCAGGCGTATCGTCGCGCGGTCATCGCGCCGCACCTCGACCGCTGGCGCGACCAGCACTTCCTCGGCGCGCAGTGCACCAACGGTGACGACCACGCGATGACGAACCTGGTGCTCTCCCTGGGCCACGACACGGTCTATCAGGCGAACGCGCGGGTCTTCACCCTGGTCCCGAGCCGGTATGTGCGGCTGACGAAGATGTTCGTCCGCTGGGGGCGCTCGGCGACCCGCGAGGGGCTCCGCGCCCTGGCCTTCGCGCCGGCCCGCGTGCTGCGCCTGGGGCCGCTCCGCGGACCGCTGATGCTGTTCGACGCCGTGCTCCAGCCGCTGACGATCCTGGCGAAGCTCCTCGGGTTCGGCTTCGCGTTCTACATCCTCTTCGCGCACCCGATCTGGTTCGCGCGGGCGGCGCTGGCGACGACGCTGATCGCGGTCCTCTACGGGCTCGTCTTCCTGCGGAGCGAGCGGTCGACCGAGGTGCTGTTCGGGATCCTCTACGCCTGGTTCGCGATGTTCGCGCTCATCTGGGTCCAGCCGCTGGCGACGCTGACCGTGCGCAAGAACGGATGGATGACGCGCGGGTGAGGTTCTGCCAAGGTCTCGGCCCGGGAGGTGTTGCCAGATGGTGAGCTCACAGACGATCCCGGTCGTGGACCTGGCGCGGTTCGTGGACGGCGACGCGGCGGATCAGCGGGCGTTCGTGGCGGCGTTCGGCCTCGCGCTCACCGAGTGGGGCTTCGTCGCCGTCGAGCGACACGGGCTCGACCGGGCGGCGCTGCGCGGGACGTTCTCGGCGATCGAGGAGCTGTTCGCGCTCCCCGACGAGGTCAAGCGGCGCTTCGAGGATCCCGACGGCGGCCGCCAGCGGGGCTACACGTCCTTCGGGCGCGAGCGGGCCAAGGACCGCGACGTCGCCGACATCAAGGAGTTCTGGCACGTGGGGCCGGAGCTCGCCGTGGATCACCCGATGGCGAGCCGCGTCCAGCCGAACCTGTGGCCGGACGACGTGTTCCCGGCGCTGCGGCCGCTGGCGACCCGGCTCTGGCAGAGCATGTTCGGCGTCGCGAGCGTGCTGCTCCGGGCGCTGGCGCGCTACCTCGACGCCGACGAGGGCGAGCTGCTCCGGATGATCGACGGCGGCAACACGATCCTGCGGATGATCCACTACCCGCCCCCGCACGAGGCCGCGGAGATCGGCGAGGGCGCGGTCTGGGCGGCGGCCCACGAGGACATCAACCTCATCACCCTGCTCCCCGAGGCGACCGAGCCGGGGCTGGAGCTGCTGCGGCGCGACGGGACCTGGATGCCCATCACGCCGATCCCGGGGCAGCTCATCGCCGACACCGGAGACATGTTCCAGCGCCTGACGAACGGGGTCATCCCGTCGACGACCCACCGGGTCCTGGCGCCCCCGGGCGTGCGGACGCACCGGTACTCGATGCCGTTCTTCGTCCACCCGGTGCCCGACCACGTGCTCACGCCGCTGCCGGGCTTCGTCGGCGAGGGGCGGCCGCGACGCTGGCCCGACGTGACCGCCGAGCAGTACCTGGTCGAGCGCCTCAGGGACAACGGTGTCGCCCACGACGGGCGCGCCGCCGGCTGAGCACCGGGTCGTCCAGGGGCGAGGGAGAAAAGCAGAAAGCCCCGGAGGCCGTGAGGCTTCCGGGGCTTTCTCGTGGAGATTGCGGGGGCAGGATTTGAACCTGCGACCTTCGGGTTATGAGCCCGACGAGCTACCAGACTGCTCCACCCCGCGGCATCGCTTGTTTCTCTCGAGGGTGTTGGTTGCGGGGGCAGGATTTGAACCTGCGACCTTCGGGTTATGAGCCCGACGAGCTACCAGACTGCTCCACCCCGCGTCATCTCTCGACGAGACGCCTTCGCGATGCGTTCTCCAGCTGTCAAAGTGGGCCGCGTCGCCGCGACCGGTGCGCATATGTAGAGGCGCCGGGGTCGGTTGTCAACGGGTTTTCTCGTCGGTGGTCGGAGCGGTCGCGGGAGCGAGGTTGGAGCGCGGGCGACGGCGGGCCGCCAGGCGTAGGCGTGAGCCGACGCGTAGGCGTAGGCGTGAGCGGACGCGTAGGCGTAGGCGTGAGCGGACGCGTAGGCGTAGGCGTAGGCGTGAGCGGACGCGTAGGCGTGAGCGGACGCGTAGGCGTAGGCCGACGCGTGGGCGTCGGCTGACGCGCGGGCGTCAGGCGGATCGCGTGTCGCTACGGACAGTCGCCCGGGCACCACCACTGTTCGAAGGTCGCCTGGTCGCAGACGCCGTCGCCGCAGCCGCCAGCCGATCCACCACCGCCGCCGCCGCCGCCGCTGTTGGTGCAGTCCTGCGGGCACCACACGCTCTCGAACGTCGCCTGGTCGCAGACGCCGTCACCGCAGCCGCCAGCCGAACCACCACCGCCGCCGCCGCCGCTGTTGGTGCAGTCCTGCGGGCACCACACGCTCTCGAACGTCGCCTGGTCGCACACGCCGTCGCCGCAGCCGCCAGCCGATCCACCACCGCCGCCGCCGCTGTTGGTGCAGTCCTGCGGGCACCACAGGCTCTCCAGCGTCGCCTGATCGCAGACGCCGTCACCACAGCCGCCCGCCGATCCGCCACCGCCGCCGCCGCCGCCCGAGCAGTCCTGCGGGCACCACAGGCTCTCCAGCGTCGCCTGATCGCAGACGCCGTCACCACAGCCGCCAGCCGAACCACCGCCGCCACCGCCGCTGTTGGTGCAGTCCTGCGGGCACCACAGGCTCTCCAGCGTCGCTTGATCGCAGACGCCGTCACCGCAGCCGCCAGCCGAACCACCGCCGCCGCCCGAGCAGTCCTGCGGGCACCACAGGCTCTCCAGCGTCGCCTGATCGCAGACGCCGTCACCGCAGCCGCCAGCCGAGCCGCCGCCGCCGCCCGAGCAGCCCTGCG
>Ga0209475_10001418_pt1 | contig 30688 bp, 26 predicted proteins | sample tdDd471_FD_187128 | JGI IMG/M metagenome (GOLD analysis project Ga0209475, IMG submission 187128) | Marine sediment microbial communities from the Atlantic coast under amendment with organic carbon and nitrate - tdDd47.1 (SPAdes)... | ecosystem: Environmental > Aquatic > Marine > Coastal >... | reverse complement strand
TATGACGAGAGGTGTTTCCTGTGAAGTTCTGGTTTTCATGATGCCGAATGCCTAGCACATTTTTACATGCCGCCTGTTGGAGATGTTTCCATTAAATCTTTGTATCATTACCCCAAATAACTTGTCGGAATAATTCGAAACCAGTAATCAAGACTTGTCAGATTGAGTCTGGATTTCTACACCTAAATGGGGTGGACTAAAGGCGACCCTACACGGGTATACTATTTCCAGAGCTTTAGTTGCACACCCCTTCTATCTTTCTCTTTCTGCCACTTAACGTATTGACGAATTCTTTTTTCATCTAGACCAACTGTGCTTACGAAATGCCCTTTGGCCTAAAAAATCTCTTCCCCAGTATCGCTTTTTCAGTTCCAGATGTATATCGAAAATCTTGATGGCAGATTTTTCTTTGAGAAAACCCACTACCTCTGATACTGAAAATTTCGGTGGGATTTTTTACGGTATGTTTTTTCCCTGTCGATTCAACTCGACAGCCAAAATGGATTGACGATCAGCAGTCCCTTTGTCGACAAACTGGGCCACGTCTATTGTTTTATCTATTCACTGCCTCTAATCCTTCGGGCAAACTTCGCACCGGCCACAACACAGATTTTCACCTTCTTTAAAATCTATAACCTGGCTTTGATCGTGGGAAATATCACGGCCCTTTTTACCTTTATAGAAAATTTTGTTCCTAGGTAGTCCCAACTCTCCAAACCGGATTGCAAGCATCTGCGGTGAGACAGGTTCCACCTCGGTGATCTGGTTGGTATCAACTAGAATAGTGCCATTACTTGAATACATCTCTCCCATGATCGTGGTGATCGCCAGCGCTGCCTCTATAGTGAAAACACCTTTGGGGGTCAAAAGTAATTCCCCACCTTCCCCATCTATCTCTATTTCAATGTCCATGACTCTGAATCCTTTACCAACCATATTCATTTTGCTGAGCAGAAAATTAATGTACCACCCTACTCAGGTCAACGTGTGATCTCGACAACGCATCCAAGCCTTTGAGACTAACATCTTGAAAACGCATTATTTTTTGTGTAATCCTAACAAACCAATTGGCTTAAAAAAGGATATCATCCACTTTATGTATTGAGAAGGTTATTGGCTATATTAAGTAGTATCTTTGGTGGGAAGCTTAAGATTCTTCCTGAAAATGTGTTGGTTGAATTTTCAGACAGGCAGATAGCAACTCGACATAACGAATCAGTAGATGAACTCACAATGCAAGTACTGGCGACTACTCTCTTCCCGCCATCTTTTTTGCAAGCGGGTTTGCAGAGATACCATGGGCGATCAGGCTGAAGAACACCGTGCAAATAACTACCAATGCAATTAACTTGCTACCGGGGAGCTTAGCGTTTAAAACGATAATTGCAAAAACTAGACTTGCCAGGCCACGCGGGCCGAACCAACCAAGGAATAACCTGGAACGTGAATCCTCGCTGGTGCCAGAGAGGGAAAGGTATACAGGTAGCATACGAACAACAGTGAGGCTTAATAGTGCATAGGCTACCACTTGCCAGGTGAAAAATTCGTAAGTCTGACCTATGGCCATTGCTCCAAAGAGCATCCAGGTCACCAATGCCAGTGTCTCTCCAATCCCTTCTGCAGCAAGTACCAATTTGTGGGTCTCCTCCTTCGCCCTGTAACCGAAAACAATACCACCAACAAAGGCAGCAATATAACCGCTACCATGAAGGCTTTGCGCAACTGAAAAACAGGCGACGGCAAGCCCAACGACTGTGACCTGCATCCAGATTTCAGTTATCCAGCTTCGGTCCATGCATAGCTTGATGAGCCTTGTCCCTATCAAAGCAAGGCCCAAGCCGACTGCCAAACCTATCCCCAGTTCCTGAACGACCAACCGCAAGGCCAGCATTAACCCGCCACCTTCGCCCCCAGACCCACTTGCCAGAGCAATAAAGACAAGGAGGATGGGAACACAGAGGCCGTCATTTAGGCCACTCTCAAAATTCAGCCCTTCACGGATATTTTTTGGTACACTTTTGTTGGTGATTACTGCTTTGCCAAGAGCGGCGTCTGTGGCGGCAAGCATGGTTCCCAGGATCGCCGCCTCAAATATCGACAACTCAGTGAAAAGTAATGACGCAAGAACGGTGCCGAGTACAATGACACCAGGCAGGCCGAACATTAACATTCGAAAGGGAATACGCATTTGTTGTTTCAGGATTGACAAGTCAGCATTCGCTGCATCGATAAACAGGATTAATGCGAGCGTCAAGTCTGCGAAAACCCTGAAGTCAGTACTTGAAACGTCGTCAGCAAACCATCCGAGCCCGAGTGGCCCCATCAGGAGTCCGGCAATAACGAAAACTATAGGGCCGGACATGGGCATTTTATCAATTCGTCCGGCGACCAGGCTATAGCAGAAGACAAACAGGGCAAGAACGGCAAGTTCTACGTACATGTCAGATACTCCATATTTTCAATTCCAGCGTGAGTGATTATTTTTCTGCATAGCACTATATTTGAGGTAGGTTTGAGATAATGGACACTAAGAATCTATCTAATCATATCCGTAGTAAAATAACGATCAGTAAATCAAAAATCTGTCTAGATCTCTATCATGTATCCAACTTCCGGTGCTTCTACTAAAAGTTCTTTACTTCCTATCAGAGCCGCAAATATTTTGGATTTTATACTTCCATCTAAAACTCTCTGTTTCTGCCACTCGGTCACAAATAATAATTTTGGTTCTTAACTGATATCCTTAAAAGTTTCTTATCACCATCACAAAATCATGCACTTCGAAAATCTTCTTTTCTTGCCATTATCACCGGCGATGCGTACGACATTATGGACGATCAATCTGGAGAAACAACGCCATTTCAGATATTTTGCTGAGTAAAAGCCACAGTGCGGTGTTGGCCATGAATCCTCAACATGAAGACGAATCCGGGTATTGAGGAATTGACTGATAATCAATTCCGGAAAGGAAGTGCCCGGCCCTACTATTACCAAACCGATCACTCGCTCTGCCATCCCTAAGCTTCTAGCAATTCCGCTGGCACCATCCACAATAAACTCACCACCAAAGACTAGCCCAACCAAACCAATAGCAACGAAGAAAACAGCTTTAGACATAGCGTGAGGACTTGGATCTGCGTTATCTGAACTCGTGAGCCTTTTTTAGTGGCCTTATGGTGATGAGAAGTTGCTGCGGAGGCTTCACCATAGACATAACTCATAAATATGGCGAAACAGAATAGGAACATGATTCCCGTCGACGGGAACAGTTCGTGGTAATCTATGTGATCAAACAGACAATACCAATCACAGCACAAATATTAAAGAGATTGCTTCCAGGGATGTTTCCCAGGGCAAGACCGGTACTCCCACTCAGTGCTGAGTTAATATTGACTGTAAATTCCGGCATCGATGTGCCAAATGCGACAATGGTACTGCCTATAACAATTGTTGGGATATTAAAGCGTTTGGCTATGGCAGAGCCTCCATCAACAAGATAATGAGCTCCATACACAGCCATCCCTATACCCAACAATAAAGTCAGTATATCCATTTATATATCCTCGGAAATTTTTACCATCGAAAGGGCTGAACCATTTCCTTTAAAACTGCAACCATCAGCCTTGAGCCCTCTTCGTCGCCTAATGTTTCCACCTGGAGCGAATTAGCATTAACCCAGTAGAGCACTAGCAACACGACCACGTAAACCATTCCAAGTGTAGTGTTTATACGGTTGTTAAAGGGAGAGCGCAGCAGCGATACGGTGGGTCCAATGTAGGTTGCAAGAAACCACCCCAGGCCACCGGTAATAAGTACAGTTAGGTGGAGAACGGAAATCCCCGCAGCTTCACCCGGTAGTTTTGAAGCAATATCTTCTATTGACCCTGATAGTGGCTGAAAAAAACCGGTAATGGTATAGGCTAATGCCAGGTACATGAACAAATCACCTGCCAGCAGTGACCAGTGCGTACAGTAGCCGACCTCATCTAAGCTTCCGGACATAATGAATAATACCAATGCAATCATGGAAAGCCCTAAAGCCATAAAGAGTGCCATGCTGGCCCCAACATGCACCGAATGGTCCACTCCAGGCACACTGAGACCACCGGAGACTCTGGTAAGCTCATTAATCTGAAACGAGACAATCGCAATGTTGAAGCCGATCGCTGTCAGACGTGCACGCATCACGTTAACGGCTACCCGTACAGGCTTATAATCCTCAGACATTTGTTTTTCCTTTATTGGCTACATTTCTATCGAACTTGGCATGCCCCAGCGACACACGTTCCATTTACATGAGGCATCCCAGCTAAAAAACAAAACTCCGCCTGATTGGTCAATTCGACCATCCAGGCAGAGTTTCACAGTTAGGAAATCACCCTATGATTATTGGTACCATAGAATTAATTCAGAACCATGGCCAGATAACCAAGAATAAGAACCAGCGCAGAAGTTATTGCGTACGGCACCGGATAACCAACTGCCGGCATGTCACTTTCACATATTTCCTGGGCAGCTTTCATAGATGCTGTGTGGTTACGTGCCCCAGCAACAGCTCCTTGCAGGATTGCCGGATTCATCTTGCGAAAATAAAAACCATAGATCCATCCCAAAATTGGTGGAACCAGTGCTCCGAGGAATCCGATTAAAGCAATCCAGATCACCACTGTTCCCTGGAAGGAATCCAGAATCTTGGGACCAACATTGGCTGCCAGCACCGCGATAAAAACATTCAAGCCGATATCCTGGATAAAGCTACGGGCACCCTCGCTCATTGGTCCACCAAAAGCTGGGTTTCTAGTCCGCCACCACGAGAACAGGATCCCTGCAACCATACAACCGGCTGAGGTTCCAAGAGCAAAGGGAATGCCAGCAATTTTAACACTGAAATGACCAACTATATAGCCAATGACAAGAGCAACCGCCAGATACTTTGTTTCAGTGAGAGAACTTTCCACAAGTGGTGTGCCGCCTAATTTTTTAGCAGCCATATCAATACACCATTTCGGACCACCCAGACGTACAACATCACCCGTCTCAAGAATCGTATTTGGATGATGTGGATAAGGTGCACCCTGGCGGAACATCGCTTTAAGGTAGACCCCAAAACCAATGTCTTGCTTCAATTGATCTAACGACTCACCAACATGTTCTGTCTTACCCACGACAACATCAGCCACCTCGATCTCAACGTCGCGTGCACGGGGTTCATCTACCTCCGATCCAACTAACTCTGTACCCTTGGCGATCAGGCCAGAATAAAAACCCTGGACACCAATAATATCATCCATTTGCAGAGTGGGGTTATCTGCTGCAACCATCACCTGATCACCGCGAATAACTTTTAATATGGCCGCATTTGGAAATTTATGGAAAAGATCCTTAACCGACTGACCGACCAGTTCCTCATGCTCAACCTTGTAGGCACGAATTTCCATGGGTGAGATACCTAAAAAAGAAGTACCGACACTCCCGGGTAGAGCCTCATCCCCCTCACCTGCACCGAATGCTGCCTCTGCTTCCTTACCGGCTTTTACCGGATCAACGCCACAGACAACGGGCAGATATTTAATAACCAGAATGGTAAAAATAGAAGATATAATATAGGCAACAGCATAACCTGCAGCCAGGTTGGCACCAACATTATTAGCAGTGACACCCTCAGGCAAATGAACTGCCCCACTGGTAACTGCGCCTGTGGCAACACCAATAACAGCAGTGATAGTGTAGCTGCCAGAGATAATTCCCGCGCCATACCCCGGATCCATAGAAGCCAGCTTAGCACCGAAAAAGCAGATCAGAAAATTTGAAACTGCTACGATCAAGCCGATCACTACGAAATCCATTCCTCCACGGGCTATACCGGAAAAGAACTGTGGACCGACTTTCATGCCGATAGCATACATAAACAGCAGAAGGAATACCGTCGAGAGAAGATCGGGTGCTTCGTATTTAATATCAAAGGCCATAAAGGCTGTAAGTGAAAGTGCGATACCAACAATTAAGGTACCGGCCGTTGCACCCAGATTAACCCCTTTAACAGTTATGGCACCCAGCGGATAGCCAATAGCAAGAGATAAAAAGAGAAAGACAAAAATGTTCGAGCCAAGGTACGCGAAAATCGTTCCGACTGGACCGTAGGATTTTTTGGCCGGCTCTGGTGCTTTTGCGGCCTTTTTCGCAGTAGCATCCTTGCCACTGGCAGCCTTGGTATCTTTAGACGGTGCATCCGCAGCATGCGTATCAGCGGCTGCCAGCAGGATCACGTTTTTATCCGCACCCTTATCAGCGGCCAGGGAGGATCCCACGGCAACAACAGAGGCCAGGGCCAAGATGGCAGCCAGTCCCACCCCAACCATGGCTCGTGCACCTGGGAGCCGCTTTCGTATCAAGTTCAGTATCCAAATGTCCATGATTAATGCTCCTTTCATGGTTGATGGTCGCACCGTCTCTGTTTTCCCGGTTCGACCTATCTATTATGGCCAATAGCGTTTAATCCTACGAATCAGCCAATTTAACCCCAACGAGCAGGGTTCTATTCACTACACCTCTGTGGGGTATTGGTACCTTAACGAGATTATTTTCTTACGGGTTAGTAAGAAAATAATCTCTAACACCCCTCAAGGGGGTATAAGTGCCTTGGTGGTTACTTTGAGTTTATAATTCCAAAGACTCTCCAGCCTTCTTGTGTTTTTCACAGGTTTTCTGGAGCAAGGCACTAAGTCAATCAAGCTACAAGCGCATCAGCATTTGGCTGGTGAAGATTTATGGCCCGCATGGAGCTCTGGTGGTGTCGCATTGCCACCGTGAACCTCAAGAAATTCGCAGGCACGTTCAATATCGTCTGCCAGTAACTCGGCAACGTTGCGGTTGATATGTGGACGAACCACGATTCTGAGACTATTTACCTCTTGCGCATTAGCAGGCATCGAGTAGGCAGCCAGAATCCAGCCACGCTCACGGACTTTATTTGAGATATCGAACTCGTTGTACTTCGTCACAGACTTATCCAGCGTAAGCGCTACCACCGGCAGACGCTGCGTCTCATTCATGACAGTAAATTTGCCTGTTTTGGTGAGGCGATCCCGCAGGTACTCGGCATGGTCCAGAGTATGTTTCATGATACGGGTATACCCCTCGCGTCCAAGGCGCAGAAACTGGTAATATTGCGTTAAAACCGGAGCAGCACTCTTGCTGAAGTTCAGGGTAGCAGTCGCTGCTTCGCCACCCAGGTAGTTTACGTAAAACACCAGTTTTTCATTGAACACCTTCCGATCCCTGAAAACGACCCAACCCAGTCCTGGAGGAACGAGCCCGTACTTATGCCCAGAGGCGTTAATCGACTGCACCCGCGGCAACCTGAAATCCCACTTGTAGTCTGGATACAAAAAAGGATTTACAAAACCACCGGAAGCACCATCAATATGCATGGGAATGGATATGCCAGTCTTCTTTTCGTAAGCATCCAGCCAATCATGGATTTCCTGGATATCATCGTCTTCACCGGTAAAAGTCTGGCCAGCGATCGCCACGACACAGATGGTATTCTCATCCACATACTCGTCGAGATGTTCGGCAGTCAACCTGTAATTGCCGGGTACTAATGGAACGATGCGCGGCTCGACGTCAAAATAGCGCAAAAACTTCTTCCAGACGATCTGGACGTTACCGCCGGTCACCATGTTTGGTTTACTGGCATCTTTGCCTGCTTTTTCGCGAGCCTCCTTCCAGTTCCATTTATGCGCCAACCCGCCAAGCATACACGCTTCAGATGACCCAATCGTTGCGGCTCCGTAAGGCTCAGCATCTTTTGGTCCATTCCAGAGATCGTGTAACCACTTGACACATTTGAACTCCGTATCCTTGGTATGGGGATACATGTCAGGATCTGCAAAGTTTCTAAACGAACCGCTGGCAAAGATCTCCCGGGCTTCAGGCTCAGCAAATGTGGTCACAAAAGAAGAGAGGTTCAGCATAGGATTGGCATCTGTCCAGCATTCGCTTTGCACCAAGGCCTTCGCCGCTCCGGCTGTCATCGTATTCTCTGGAAATGTTTCGGGAATTTCGACATTAAACTCTTCGTATGGTGTCAGTTTTTTCATTTCTTTGCTCCCTTTTAGAATATTAGAGGTACATCGATTGACTCAACAACTCCAGATTCTGAGCCAGCTTACAAACAAACTTAAATTCATATGAGTTATATAAGTGAACAGTTTCTACAAAACGCCTGCTACTTAGTTACTATCCCGAAAAGGCTACTCAAGAAGGTCTGGCTTTGTTCTATTACAAAATAATTAACTGCTGAGTTTAATTATAAGTAATGACTTATAAATGGAAACCCCCCAAAAAAGGGGAAATCAACTCCCCCTTTTTGGGGTACAGAATTCATAACGCTTGCCCCCATTGCTCACAGAGGGGAAATAACCTAATGTGAGTTAGGATGGGCAGCTATTATTCTCAACTAAAAGGACGCAATCTTTACGATAGGCACACAAAGTGAATGATAGAGGAATTTTCTTCCGCCATCCTGACATAGAGTGGATGGAGATCAGTATTGGGTTTTAAACAGGATTGAAAAAGTGGCCCCCCCTTACTTGGGGGATACATAAGAGATAGTTTAATTTTCTATTTTGAAAGAATTTTCAGATCAATTGCTTTAACTACAGCATCCCGGCGATCAACAGCACCTAGTTTGGAAAATATATTTTTCATATGAGATTTCACGGTCTCCGGAGAAATATATAGCTTGTCCCCAATCTCTTTATTGCGCAAACGTTGCTGTAGCAATTCCAAGACCTCCAATTCGCGGTTAGTTAGCACTTCTTCCAACACTGAAGACTGGTCTAAATTACCATTATTTAGTTGTGGTTTAATGTTGCTCTGCTCTTTTTGACAATGTTCCAGAATTGCCGCAAGAGCCCTGGCTTGTTTACTGGATTTGGATCTGGTCTGATATTCCTTGAGAAGATAAATCAAAGTGGGACCTGCTTCTATAAATGGCCGAATCCACCCGCCTGATCCAGAAAGTGCAACAGCTTCCTCCAGATGAGCAAATGCCTGCTCGCGTGCTCCCTGTTTACTCAGACACAATGCTTGAAGGACCATGATCTCTATAGTGTGGCAATGATCGTGTTTCCCCTCTGTCTGCTCACGAAAGCCTGACAATATGAGCGCTGCTTCACGCAGACTTGATATTGATCCAATTGCTATCAGCAGTCTGGCTTTGGTTATTTCAATTATTTCAATCCAGGTAAAAAGAAGCGAGACAGCAGCCTCCTTGCTCATGAGCTGCATACACTTTTCTGCTTTATTCACATTTCCTTGAAAAAGATAAACGCGAGCCTGAACTGATCGTGCAATAGAGACAAGAGACGAATCATAAACATCATATGTCTGGTTGGAATATTCGAGTAGCTGCTCAGAGACCTCCAGGGATTTTTCCGGCTGATTTAAAAAACAATGAACGAGTGCTATTCCCGCATAGGCGTCAACGACCACCCGGATGTGCATGGTTGAACGATTGTCGACTATATCGGAAAAATGCGTCAATGCCTCCTGCAACTCAAAGAGGTGTAAATGCGAAACGCCCTGCAAGTAGTGGCCCCACATCCGTATATTATATAAACTGCTCTTGGTAGATAAAAACATAAGCCGGCGGGATATATCGAGTGTTTGATAAAGGTCTCCTGAAATAATGTGCACAAAGCCCAGCGCTGCAGTTAAACGACAACGATACATATCATTGTCATCACTACCGTCGGTAATAAGCAGTTGCTTGTGCAAGTCCTCAACCGCCTGCATATTTTGGCCATCCATTTGACGAGCAAGCGCCAGATACAGGTCAACCTCTGATGCTATTCGACCTTGTCCCGCAGTGAGTTGCTCCCGTGCATTGATAAGCTGAACCTGAGCCGCCTGACCGGCCCCATTCCAATAGTTGGCTGCTCCCCTGAAAAAATTCAGCTCCGCCAGTAAATCCGTTTGCAAATGCTGATCACTTACAATCGACTCCAGGTGATTAATAACCCCCTCAACTTCCCGCATCCGATAACGGTTGTGCAGCAGCCAGGCCTTTGCCAGCAGGAGAGTGGGTTGCTGCAGGATATATTCCTGGGGAAACATTGAAATCCATTTCTCAAGAGTACTGCTTGTGTTATTTCCGTCCAGCACATGGTGCCGGTTCTCAGCAAATAATTGGACCGCACCATCCAGATTGCCAGCAAGGGTTCCATGCTCAATCGCCTTTCCAATAAAGCCGTTGTTGGCAAACCACGCACTGGCACGGGTGTGAATGTTGTTTATCTCTTGTGGACCAAAATTTCGGTATAATTGTTTTTTCAAGAGATGCTTAAACAAATGATGAAACCGAAACCAGATATTTTTACTATCAAGTTTGACAACAAACATGTTCTCTTTGTTTAATTTAGAGATAAATTTCCAGCCTTCATCTTCATTTCCACTCCCCTGATCCTTCATTTTGCAAATATATGAGCATAAGGGAGCACTAAATCTGTCCAAAAGTGCTGTTGTAAAAAGATAGTTGCGAAAGGCTTGAGACTGTTTTTCCAGAATCTCATTAAATAGATATTCCATTACATACTGCACGTCAGCCTTGGGATTTTTCAAGGATTCCTTGACATCTTCTACTTGATTTGTAGACAAAACCGCCAGCCTCAGCCCTCCAATCCAGCCTTCCAGTCTCTGGTGTAAGGCTCGAATGTCATCCTCCTCCATCGGTTTGTTCAAAACCATTCCAAGGTACTGCTTTGTTTCTTCCAGACTGAATTGCAGGTTTTTAAGGCGAAGCTCAGTGAGCTTTCGATTACCACGCAAACTTGCGATAGGCAAAAAGGGATCTCGACGGCCAATAATAATAAAATGAAGGCACCTAGAAGGATGTCGAAACAGTTCTGACAGAAAATCGTATACTGATTTCTCACTCACCAGATGGATATCATCGAGAACAACAACAAAATCTTCGCCTAATGAATCGATGTCATGAATCAGATTGGTCGCAAGATCATGCATTGGAGGCAAAGCCCTGGCATTGGTCAGGCTCTCACTTATAGCTAATCCACCGGGAAACAATGATTTCATGGCATGGACGAAGTAATGCAAAAAATGGCGCAGGTCGTTGTCTGTTTCATCAAGCGAAATCCAGCAATGGGGCAAGGTGCATGACTGGAGCCAGCTTTTCACCAGCACACTTTTCCCGTAACCTGCCGGCGCTGTAATCAATGTCAACGGAAGCTTGGAGCCTTTTTCAAGTAACTCTACAAGAACTGGTCTGTCGACAAAGTTAGAGGGCAACTCCGGCGAGTAGAGTTTCGTGCCGATGATATTGGGAGATCCACTCTCTGCCTCTGTTCCGCCCCTAAGGCCATCACGAAATTGGGAAAGCACAACCGATGTTATTGAAGGACTCAAATATGACTCGTTATTGATCACTGTTCGTATGCCTCTGACCAGATCTTCGGGGGCACTCTGTTTCAGGATATAACCTGCCGCCCCGGCTATCAGCATATCTTCTACAAAACGTTTTTCCGAATGGATTGATAGTGCGACAATCTTGGTACCTGGGTAATTAGTAGAGATATTTTTTGCAGCGTCAATCCCGTTCATTTCGGGCATGGAGATATCGAGCACTGCGATGTCCGGCGCAAGTTCTTTTATCAACTCAATTGCACCCTCCCCATCACCGGCTTCGCCAATAACCGAAAAGTCAGATTCGTCTTCCAGCAGCAGCCGCAATCCCTTGCGAAACATGGGATGATCATCAACAAGAACAACGGTGGTTGACTTGGATCTCATAACACTCCCTTTCTCGATACCGCTAGGGCTCTATTGATGGTATTCCTTTTTCCAATCTCTACAGAAAATCGCATATCATATCACAATAATGATAAATTATACCCGCTGACCTTAACTACGTCCTAACTACTCATACCACTACTTCATGACCAACCCAATTTAAAATTTTAAATTGGTTAATATTTTAAAAGTGCCATCTCAACATAGGGCGTTGACTCCATAGAAAGCTCTATTATTATTTATATAAGTCCTATTACAGATTGAATTCCAATAAATTTGACGCTGACAGAGGTATGGAGAGATGTCAATGAAAACAATACTGTTTTTAATTTTTCTGGGAAATATAATAATTGGGACAGCACACGCAGGAGAAGCTGACGTCATAGCAGTCGAGGTTAAGGATCAGGGAGATCAACTGTATGCTTTTGATGTTACAGTATCTCACAAAGATGAAGGATGGGATCACTATGCTGATCGCTGGGAAGTCGTCGGTTCAGATGGAGTAGTTTATGGTACCAGAACACTCCTTCATCCTCATGTTAATGAGCAACCTTTTACACGCAGTAAGTCTGGAGTGAAGATCCCTGCGGAGGTTGAAATCATTACGATTCGTGCACATGATTCAGTTCATGAGTACGGGGGAGCCGTTGTTAGAATTGCCGTTCCGTAATAGTTATGAGACTGCCTGAGTAACTATTTTTACTGATTTCTTCTATTGTTGCCTTGCACCTGGACTTCCAAAAAGTGAGGAAAGAAATGGCGCCCTGTTCCTATCGGCTCCAAGATAAGTAAAAGGAGTAATTTACATGAAAAAGAAAATTGCACTCTTAGCGACCATACTATGCCTGGCCAGTACAATTACTGCCTTTGCTCGAGGTAACAACCACGGGAGATATGGTGGCTATCACAACGGAGAAAATGGATATCAAAACCGACCCTACTTCCATAAGGGTTATGATAGGTATCGTGGTGGCCGTGATTATCATGACGGTCAAGAATTTGCTATTGGTGTCGCAGGAGGCTTGCTTCTTGGCTCAGGATTACGATATTCAGCGACAAGGCCCCCTCGGCAGACTGTTATATATGGTGCCCCATATATAATAAATCAGCCCCAAATAGTCGTCAAACAGTCGACAATCTGCTTAGAAGAGCGAATAACAAAAGGGCAGTCCCTGGTCAACCGAAAAGACGGCAGCAGGATCTGGAGTTCATCTCGATATCCAATAATCCAGAGAGTCCAGGTCCCATGCAATTAACAGATAATTGGATGGTAACTTTAGCTTTTTTTCATGGTAAAAATTAAGAGCAACAGTATACTGATAGCTAATAACAACAGATATCATTTTCCAAAACATCTGAAAGGGATAACAATTATGAAACTCATTCTACGCATAACTTTATTCACGCTGTTGCTGTCTCTTGTGTTTTCGTCGGCATGGGCCGATAAATATTCGGAAACCAGAACGATGTTTGAAAAGGCCGGTGCCTCCAACATGTTCAACACCGCCTATGGATATGCGATATTCCCAACCATCGGCAAGGCTGGATTTATTGTTGGAGGAGCATACGGTGAAGGACGTGTCTATCAACAGGGCAGCCTCATAGGTGACACATCGATGGCCCAGGCCACTATCGGCTTTCAACTTGGTGGCTCTGGTTTTAGCCAGGTCATTTTTTTCGAGAACGATCGGGCACTCTTTATGTTTACTAATGGCAACTTTGAGTTCGGTGCAGAAGCACAGGCCGTGGTCTTAACCGCAGCAGCCGGCGCCACCGCCAAAACCGTTGGCAGTTCCGCCACAGCCAGCGGCGGCAAAAACAACGCTTCCACTGCCGGCAATGGCTACTATAAAGGTATGGCCACATTTACCATCACCAAGGGTGGCTTGATGTATGAAGCAAGTATTGGCGGGCAAAAATTTACTTTTACCAAACATTAATAATATAAGGTTAACTCTAGGAAAATCTCAATACATAGCGACAGACTACCCAGCTGGCTGCGGTAGCAGAACGATCATTGGTACGACTTTATAGAGTTAATTATTTTGATCTGCTTTCTGTGGCCTTCTGTAAAAGATCAAGCATTGATACTGGCTTTTCCGCGCGAATTATTGACTGTTGGTGTGGATTTTTTAAAAATCCTTCCCTTTCAGCTGTATCCAGCATCATCTCAAGTGGCTCATAAAATCCATTAACATTAAGCAAACCACATGGTTTGGCATGAAACCCCATCTGTCCCAAGGTGTATACTTCAAAAAATTCTTCAAAGGTGCCAATTCCACCGGGCAGTGCGACAAAAGCATCCGAAAGTTGAACCATAAGGTTTTTCCTTTCATGCATCGTTGGTAAAACATGTAATTCAGTCAGGCCTTGATGAAAGTTTTCCTTATCTTTTAGGGCTTGAACGGTCACCCCCACGACTCTCCCTCCGGCAGCTAAGGCACTGTCCGCAAGCTCATTCATAAGTCCGGTACATGATCCGCCATAAACACAGGTGAGTCCGCGTACAGCAAGCTCGTGACCCATCGCACCTGCAGCCTCCATATACGCGGGATGATTGCCGGTACTCGATCCAAGAAAAACACAAATTGAATTCATAAAACTCTGTTGTTAGAATATTGATGAGGAGGAAAAATCATTTTTTAGAAGAAGAGTGAGAATCCCACATTGTGGGTGTGCGGTTGTTTCGAGATAGAATTTCATGATCCTTGTACCACACATCATCTCCTTAAAAAATAGTATTATAAGCAAGTGGAGGCTTGGTAGTAAGGCAACACGTATGGGCAGGATTAAAAACAATATGCTTCTTCTTAGTCACTGGATCATACCATCTTATTTCTGTATATTCCCCGGTGTATGGACAGGTCCTAGAAAAAGCGACATCTCCCCACATTTCATCTTTTTCCGTTGAGACCCTATCCCAAATTATCACCCACATAATTAAATAATAATCATGAGAATAATCTGATTTATAGCTTTCTGCATCATCTAAGACAAGATCTTCCCCAACCTCTGGAAGGAATTCGCTTAACTTCTGCTCCAGGATTTGTTCAAAATCGTTTTCATTATGTATTATCCAACCATTGGCACAAAAAGTCACCTCATGGGGGCACTCAACTGGGCATATCTCTGCGGAATAGGCATTGACGAAGCAGAATAAGAATAACAGAATTATTATTGATTTCATTACCCACCTCCCTTCCCTGAGAAAAGATTTCAATGCAATCGAGATAGGCATGATTGCATCGTCTGCAGTGGCCAGGTGAATCCATCAAAAACCGTATGAGGCAAGTTTTACTTACTTCTGAATCTTGCCCCATACGAGGTTATAGATAAAAAATGTTATGCGATAGTTTATCTCCAGATCCACTCGGATTTCAGGTCAAGTGTTTGTTCCTCTTCGAAAAAAACCACCTCATTGCCATCAAAATCGCCAAACGGTACATACCATAAAACGACAGAGACAATGATTTCATCATTCAACAACTCACGGCGGGACTTATCGCCATTTTTAACATCTTCAAAGGGAAAGGTTATTTCAAATGTTTCATGAACTCGAGCCAGGGGCGGAATACTTGTTTCTCTTAAGAGTCCACTTTTCTCGTATGGTCCCCTGCCCATCTCTTTGCCTCGCCCAAAACGGCCAGGGTATGGCATATAAATTCTCTGACTTTTATAAATCTCTTTATCATCGGTAGTTTTCGCGGTCACATCCAGGACCAGCCGGTTTGGAGTAGGTCAGCCGTCCGGGATGCCATGTCCCGTTTTGTTGTAAATTTCAACATCGATAACACCGATAGGCAACACCCCTTCTGCCTTGTTTTTACGCCAGAATAAAGACCTTCCTTCAACATTGACATCAAGAGCCATCTCGATCATGGCCTCATCCCTGTAGGATTGCATATTATGTCCAAGTTCAGACTTGTGCATATGGCATTCCTGACAGGTTTCACTGCCACCATGGGCTACATAGGCAAAGAGATAGCTGCCGTAAGCCGTGGCGCACTGGGATGGATGATCAAGTTCAAAATTTGGTCCCTGACCATGGCACTGCCCACAAAAAATGGACTCACCGAGGGCTGGCGCTACTGCCATTTTGTCGTAAGTTTCATCCTCGTGCTCACCTTCCTGAGAGCCGTAAACGGTATCAGGCTGGGGGTAGCCATCGGAATATTTATGAATAATTGCAACTTTATTGTGACAGACCATACAACCAATATTTAGACTGGCTATTGTTTCTTCAAGTTCCTCGGCCTTGTCGTAATCTTCATCCTTGTATGCCTGCTGCCATTTGCGTATTGTCGCAACAATTTCACGAGCAACGTCATCTGTTGCTTCATCGAGTTGTGGAAGATGACATTTCATACACATCATGAGACTTTCCACTGTGATATCAGAATCTTTCTTGACCCCGGAATAGGGAAATAGCTTTAAACCTTTTTCAATAGCAGTAATGATAGTTGGAGCAGTGCGAGGTGAACCAAGTATAGATTTGGCATGAAGAGATTCTGACCATTCGTCATGAACATCTTCATGGCAGTCGGTGCACTTGCTCGAATCGTACCGTTCTGCCAGTTCTGCAATGGTTTTAGCCTTGGGAGGCGGTTCAGGCTTTGGTCCTCCTGCACCAAACGCATTAAACGACATAAGCATGCACGCAGCGGTACACGCTAAAGCAATTATCAAAGCATTTTTCATGTTTCCTCCTGCACATTGGGGTGAAAGATTTATCCTGCATTTTACTGCCGAAAAACTAACTCCACTGTCATAATATTTTCTTTGTTATTTCTATTTTATTGAAGAAAACACTACATATAATATACTTGCTAAGGCCTTAGCCTAACAAAGTCAATTGCTACGAAGTAGTACGAAATTAGCCGAGAAGGGGAAGCTTGCAAGGGGCATTATAGGCAGAAGGGACTCACTGCCAGTTAAGAAGAAGATTACTACAGCGATAGAAGAAAATAATATTAATGAATGCAATGAAAAAAGCGGGAAAATGCCCCGCATTTTTCTCAGTCGTCTGCTATCTTGAATGCTTTAAACAGAGTCCCATGTCGAACCATATCTGCACCATGGTGAGCTGCTTCAAATATATCCTTTTCTGTCCAGTCCATTTTTTTCAAAGCATCTACATCGCCTTGCCCTGTCTCGTCAGGGGATAGCACACACTTGAGCACAAAAAGGAGCAGAGCCTTATCCCTTTCTTCCAAAGGTGCCGTAGCAGGATCAGCCTTGACAGCTTCCAACTGTTCATCCGTCATATCAGTGAGCATCTGCAAGAGGCTGCTATTAAATTCTACGCAGTAGGGATATTTGAAATGATGGGCCACCAAAAGTCGAATGTGTGCCAATAGGGCAAAACCAAGCGTGGGATGCCGAAAATAGTGTCCAAGAGATTGGATCTGAATAGCAAGAAGATCAGGGCTCGCACTCATCATCTGCATTGGCCGGGGAACCGCCCTGGCTGTTTCCATTAATCGATCATAGACTTCTTTAACCTTTCCTTCCGCATCAGCCACTGCAACCGTTTTAATTAACGCCACGTGATACCTCCGATTTTTAAAAATCATCTGTGCCTTAAATCGCTGCTCAATAAAAGACAGGAAACCCTCTTCAATTTTTTTAACAGTATTTAGCGCCCTTATGAATGGTAAAGCACAAAAATCACACGCTAAGGTCAATATAAGTAAAAACAGATTATATATCACCATCGCTGGTAAGCTTAGCAAAGAAAATCTGGATAAACTCTATACAGACATACGATTTTGTGTATCAGATCTAAAACCCAGTTTTGACTTTATAAACGATATCTCCGGATGCACACTTGCTTCTCTTAGCGGCATCCCAACTTTCAAAAAAATTACAAATTACCTTATTGCAAATAGAGTCGGCAGGGTGGTGAGAGTTATAAATGAACGAAGGATTATCGTCAGACAAATCCTTAATTGTGGCGCTAAAATAGAAGGATATCGTGCAATATATGTTAACAACCTTGATGAAGCGGAATATGAGCTCGAAGAATCACTGCCAGAAGATGGTCTGCGATTTTACTTACAAGCTCAATCTGTTAAATACAAGAGAGGAGAGGCACAGGGAAAGTGGTATATTCTTGATATCTCCACGAGCGGCTGTTTAATCAAGCCGTCCCACGTTGTTTTCTTGACATTACACCGACCACTCGCATAAAATTAAGTTAGGGAACTAATCATTGAAATTGAAATAAGATAAAGCCAAACCTGCCGTAAGGCTGGGACGGAAAGCTACGGGTCTTTGCAGATAGCCGAGCTGCCTTATAATAAGGCGGTTTGGCTATTTTTTTTGCATGCACTACAAGTGAACCTGCTGGATAATAGGAAAGGCTCTGGGATGAGCAAATATGTATTTTTTAGAACTGACCTGAAAGGCTCGCTGGAATAATCTGGCAGGCCTAATCATAGGAGGTTGATTATGTATATTAAACAGTCGGATTTATTGTGGGGATTAGACAAAAGTTTTATTCAGGAATTTATCGAAACTGGAATGAAGACAACTCACCCGAAAGGATTCTTGCTGTTCAATGTTGGAGACCCTGCTGATCTCTTTTTTATCTTAGTTAAAGGAAGTATCAGGCTCAATCTGGGTGAACAAACCAAGACAACATACCTCGTCGAGCACGCTGGCGAGGCATTCGGTTGGTCAAGTCTTGTTGGGCTTGAAAAATATACCGCTTCAGCTGAATGTTTAGAAGAAACTATGGTCATACGCTTTGCTAAAGAATTTATTGACGATGTTACCGAAGCCGACCCTGTAAATGGGATGAAATTTTATAGGAGGCTGGCACGAATGCTTGGCAATAGGCTGATCCACAGCTATGGTTTTAACGCTGATATAGATTCTGCAGGATTGAATTATTCCTTAGGCACCGGCCAGGATACCGAATCCTATTCAACGCCATAAATGTGCGCTGTTACCTGCCATGGGAGAGACCTTTGCAATCAATCTTCCATGGCGCAAGTGCTCCAGTAAAAAGGAGGGAGGGCAATAATATGTTCAATTCCAGGCAGGACAATAGGTCCATCTCTTTTCCCGCCTTTACCACGTCCAGCTTTGTTTTTTTAATTCTTCTCTTTATTGCTCAACCATGTACTCCCTTCGAACTGCTTATCGGAACTGGGGCGAGAGACTCTTTTTCATACTTTGCCGGCAGAACAATCTGTCGCAGCGTAGAAAAATATGAAAAAAATGTTACCTGCCAACTGGCGGTCGCCGAAGAAGCTTCAGATAGACTCATCAACCTTCAAAACGATTCTATCGATCTGGCGCTGGTGAGCTCCAAAACAATCTATGACGCTTTTAACAACCTTGGTCTCTTCCAGTATATAACTTTCGAGTTTAATGATTTGCGACTCCTTATGCCCATCTACAGAGCACCTGTTTCACTTATTGTGCGTCGAGATGCCCGAATATCGAGCTTGGATGACCTGGCAGGTAAACGAGTAAATAGCGGTGCATTCAATACCCTGGAAAATCAGATATTCAAAAAGCTTATGACCTTAAAACAATGGCACAAAGGAGATTTTACACTTTATGAAAACTTGCCCCATTCATTTTCACAGGATTTTCTTGCGTTGAAAGCTGGCTCAGTGCAGGCTATGCTTCATGTTGGAATGCATCCGGATACTTCTCTCAAGCAGTTACTCGCCGACGGTCGTATCACTCTGGTTGGGCTAGATGACCTTGATGTGGATCAACTGATCGAAGACAAGGCCGGTTTTTGCAGCTGCCAAATAGCAACCGGAACATATCCAGACATCAAAGAGGACATCAAAACCTTGGCCATGGAAACACTTCTTATTGCATCATCTTCCACAGATGATGATACAGTGCAACGTGTTCTCTCTGCGCTCCTTGAATCAAAGCAGCATCTGCAATATGCTCATCCATCATTATTACGACAACAGATCAAGGTCACTACGCTTAATGAAAGTTATCTGCACCCACATCCCTCAGCACTTCTCTTTTTTCAGGCGAAACGAAACCTGAGGTAGCTGTAAAAAAGAGGGTTGCCACACCTGATCGTAATAAAAATCATAGCTTTATTGCCAATACTCAAATATGCTCTTACGTTTACTCTGGGGTGTGCATAATTATTATCAGTTATAGGTTACTCATTAATTGTTCAGGAAGCACATTTAACTCCGGTGAAGGGAGTCACTCGTTCTATCGCTTACCTTCTGAAATTATCTGTAAATATTTGAAGCGTCCGGCTTTTAAGGTTTGGACTAACGTTGGAAAATCGTCATTATCCATATAGAATTTTGGTTCTAGTACCTTGAGTCACTGGAACCTTTTAGTTTTTTGCTCTTTTGCACCTTTTGAAATTGAAAAACAGTCTTTATGAACACTTTTCTAAGTAAAATCTCACGACTTTCTTCCATCCAGGAAGTCTTATTTATTTCCACTCGTGGAGAGTTGCTTTTTCTAAACAGTAAGAATGATTCAAACAAATCCGACGATAACGTTTCTACATGGAATGCTATCATTGATAGTTTGAATTCGCCTATTGAAGCTGAATTTTTTTTCGAGAAAGGCGGCTATTATCTTCATTATACCGACATAGGTTATGTTGTTGTTGGTATGAATGGTTTTAGCAGTCTGAAAAATATAAAAAGTGCCTGTGCAAATCTACAGGCGAAATTAAGCGATCCTACAATTTGTATAAAAGTTCTGCTCACGATGTTGGATGAAGCTGATGACACGCTGAAACCGCAACTTGTCACGGCACTTTTTCCATTTGCAAACAATAACATTTCGGAAAAACTGCTTGTTTTACTTGGTAAAGAGGCCGAGTTTGATCCAGCAATTAGATCAAAATTGTTAGTCAATATTTTTCAGATACTTGGACAATGCGGTTCACCTTCTGCTCAACATGCACTTAAAAAATTATTAAAAGAACATTCTTCCAGCAGAATAGCTCTGGAGAATGAAGCGAGATACGCAGCTCAGGTTGCACTCGCTCAGCTTGATCTTGAAATATCACCTGAGAGCAAAACAGCCCATCCTCGCAAAGAAGTTCTCAGCAAAAATGTGCAAACAGACCGCGCTCCTTCAGTCAATCCGCCATCTCCTTCTGAAAATGGCTACGCCGCTCAAGTACCAAAGGGACAGCGAATTCTAGATTTATTGAATCAGAGCACGAAAGGAGAGGCCATAGCACTCGTGCTTGAACAGATTGAAATCTGCGCTGGCAAAAAACAATTCGATATGGCAGAGCAGTTACGTGAATGGCTTATCGAAATAGATTCGTCCTCACTAAGAGAGATAATTCGCGCAGCTGAAATAATTGAGGAAGAAAAAAAAGCCTCAATCAGTGATGAACAGCTTGGTATCTGGAGAAAGCTCGTCAGTACACTGTCGACTGAAGATTACTCTTCCCTTTACCACTCAATGATCCACAAACAATATAACAATGGTGAGATTGTCGTCCAACAGGGAGAATATATCTCTACTCTGTTTTTTGTTAACAGTGGGCGGGTTCAGCTTTATTCTGCAAATCAAGAAGGAGAATATGCGCTGAAAGTCGTTGAAGCTGGAGAAATATTTGGTGCTGAAACCTTTTTTGATATCTCAATATGGACTATGAGTGCAAAAAGTTTGGGTGCGGATCTGTCTCTGCTTACATGGGATCGTCTTTTGAAACTAAAGGAAGGTAATCCTGCTCTCCAAACCAAGTTGATGGGTTTTTGCTCTCAGTTCAAGTTGACAAATGTAGCCTTTAATAAAGCCAGTACTACCCGAAGAAAGTTTGAGAGAATTAAAGTATCCGGGAAGGTAGCTGTTTCATTGCTTACAAAGGCGGGAGATGCAAGTCAACTTGGCTTAAAGGGGACTCTTATGGATATTTCAAAAGGAGGTCTGGCTTTTAGTTTAAGATTTTCTAAAAAGAAAAATGCGATAGCTCTTTTGCAGCGGAATTTGAAAGTTACCGTCCGGACTGTTTTTTCTAATGAATCATTACAAAGGAATGGTGTTGTAAAGGCAGTCAAATGTCACGATTACGTTGGGAATCATTATACAATTCATATGAAATTTGATGAAGAGCTGAGTAATGAGGAAGTGTATCAGGCCACTAGCAGGAAATAATAGGAAAACAATCCGCCCAACCTCGATAGTACACATTCCAAGCCTTCTTCAGGATATGCAGCCAAGTGTCTCTATTATTTAATAGTGACTAATGCCCAGTGGAAGTCGAGGAGATAAGTTTGAATGTTTCCTGTGAATGGGTAAATGCATCTACAATTTCTGGAGCGTGCCATATTTTCGAGGTAATCCTCACCTTGCCACAATGCTAAAGATGCGTTTACTCTTTGAATATAAAGCAGAATAAATTGCTTAGGTGTAGTTTTTTAGCAATATTTATGACCTGCCATACGCCAAATTTATTTTTTCAGTTCGTTCTTGTTAGCAGAGTTTTTTTGGTACCACTCTTCATTGCCATAGAGTTGCTCAATGCATGAAGGGCAGAGGCTATGAGTGAGTTCTACTCCTGAGTGCTGGCTTAGGTAGGCTTCAATTTTGTTCCAATATCCTTTATCATCACGTACACTTTTACAGGAGGAACAAATTGGAATAAATCCAGAAAGAACTTTGATTTCTTCTAAAGCTTGTAGAAGCTTTTCATGTTCTTCTTTCAAGGCAATTTCTGCGAGTTTACGTTTAGTGATATTTTTCGAGGTACAAATTACTGTTTCAACGGTCCCAGCGCTGGTAAATATTGGCTTTACAGTTGTTAGGTAGTAAGTATCATCAGGGGGAAGCGGTACACGCACCTCAATTTCCTCTGTTTTTCCTTCAGCAAATACCTTTTTTACAAGGGAAAATCTTATATCCGCTTCTTCTTTCTCAAAAATATCCCAAATTTTTTGGCCAATAATTTCGCCTGGAGTTTTCCCAACGCCTATAGCAAAAGCATTATTTACATATCTATATGTTCCGTCCTCATAAAATGAGAAAGTCGGGTCCATGGATTCATCAATTAATATTCGATAATGCTTTTCGCTTTCTCGAAGCATCTGCAATTCTATAATTAATTCGTCACTGACCATCTCTGAGCCCCAATTATTTTCATTGTTTTTTTCCCAATAAATAAACCATGCTTACGTTATCTCCTTTGGATCAGTTATGGTAAGGGTCAATACAACATATTAAACGAAGTGCGAAGACTGCAATAAAAAAGGTTAGGTGGTGGGAGGCGACCGCTCGGCTGAGATGTTTTCCAGAGCATCTTGAGATCATTGCCCCATGCTAGCTGTTAGATTGATTCGAAATCACTCTTCAAACCTTGTCAGCTTGAGTCTGGGTTTCTGCAATCCTTTAGAAGATTGGTGATTTTATCAGAGCTGCAAGTGGGTTCTACATCCAGTACTTCCGGAGGCTGTCCAGACAATACTATCTTGTTGCGCCCGACGTAATCTAGATATGCGAATTTGAATTTTCCAAAGCTACTCTTATTACCGTGCTCGGTCAATTGTTCAACAACCTCAGTTACCTGTGCATCCTGGAAACATTCTTTCAAACCTAGCTCCCTTCCTAACTCTTTTTTTAACAGTTCTATTCTGGCGGAATTGGAAGAACTGGAGGAACTGGTCTTTTCTTTATTTAAAATATCCCGGCGCGCGGGGTCGGTTGAATCATCAGGCTGGTGGTCCTCTGCCTCATCTTTCATCCCCACTGCTTTCATAATTATTGGAGTAAGCGCACTCTTAATGTTATCTTCTCTTGGATCGCATTCATTTCGCATAAAAATTGTTGCACTATCCCAGGAAAAAAGTTCGTAAGCTGCCTTAATACCGTGCAGATTTCCTATCCTTGCATCCAACAACTCACCATCCTTAAAATAAAGAATACCTCCTTGATGAGTTTTGTTGTCAATTATTCGTATTGTGCAGGATTTTGCGTCCATTTCCATCAACTGAAAAAATACAGTGGGAGAAATATCATGCATGATTCCGCCAGCAGCCTCTTTTTGTAATACACTATTAATTGCGGCAACCAGCTTTTTGGTTTGGAAAGGTTTCTTGAGATAACCAACAATACCACTTTCTTTGGCTATTTCTTGTAGCCGAGTATCATCCATCGAGGAAATAATAATAGCTGGGATGTCAGAATAGTTCTCACGAAGATGGTTGATAAGGCTCATTCCATCCATTCGCGGCATTACCAATTCTGTGACAATGAGTGATACTGGTGTTTTTTTAAGTAGTTTGACAGCTTCGAAACCATCACAAGCGATTAAAACGGAAAAACGCTCACTGTATTTTGCCAAGCTCTTCTCAATAGCATTACTTAAGATTGCATTGCTATCTATAAAAAGAATGTTTCTGACCATAATTTAGTTGCAACTCCCACTCTTTTTTCGATCTAATAAAACGCAATCCCCAACGGAGCATCCTTTGAGGAGAATTAAAGGAAGGAATCGAACAAGCGCATTTTACCTGTCGTCCCCTGAAGTTCCCGGGTGAGTATCTTCTATTACTAGCTTGTGAGTAAATCATTGTAACTTTAATTGCAAGTAGCATGGTTTTTAAAAAAGGAATTCCACCGCACTACTTAGAATTTTCTGGCAAAACAGTTGAGAAGAGTTGATTGATGAGAATCCTCATAAAGATATTCGTTTGTCACATATAGCTCTTCAATGACAAACTGCGCTGCACTAAGCAATGCTTCTACCTCACATTTATCCAGATGGTTTCTGCTATATCCAATGCTTGGAAAATAGATCATTCCATCAGACTGCTCGATCCTTTTGGTTTCTGGATCAACATAAAAGTAATCTGCTTTGGCTTTTAACTGAAAAATTAACAACCCCCCAGGTTTTAACAAACTGTAGATATGTGACAAAATTTGTTTTTGCTGAGAGGTGTTAAAATAGTGGAGTAAATTTCTTGAGTAGACAGAATCGAAGGTCCTCGTAAAAGGAAACATTTGCATGACATCATGCTTTAAAAAAGTTAACCGGTCTGTCTCCTTTTTTTTTGCATCCGCGAGGATAGTGTCATCCAGATCCACCCCCAGGATACTTATATCACAATGATCAACTATGAATGCCTCATCAAGAGCAATGCCGCAGGCAAGTGACAGCATCTGCCTACAACCTTGAAGATGATTTCCTGAGACGACTTTTTGGGCCAGTGGACTAGGCCCCTTAGCTGCTCTAATTATTGCGGGCGCTGTTATATTTGTTTTTATTATTGGCATATTTGCATATTGGATTCACCACAAACATTTCATCAAGAAAATGCGTTTTATTGTTCATTTTCTATAAGATGTCCGGGCTCATCTCCTTTTATTGGCGTTCAATATTCGAGCATCGAAGCATCTAAGAAACTGTAATGTGCTCCTTTATTCTTTTTTCGATCTCCATCATCAAAGACCATAAGGAGAAATGTCTTCTTCTGAAATTTGACAAAATTCATGCCCTCAAGATTTTTCATACCTTTCATTTTTGGTAATGATACTTGAACGGGTGATGAATGAACCTTCCCGTCCCATGCCCAAAGTGCAGGTCGGAGTTTCCCTTTTTTGTTTGGAATTTCATTGGCGACCAGATAAACTTTTCGCCTGGAATCATACGTTATTGAGCGGATTCCCCCTCCCCCTATATCAAGAGATATTTTATCCTGCTTGAATTTCGGAGACTGCCCTTTACTAAAAAGGGCGTAAGGATTTTCCAGAACCAAGATAATCGCTTTATCCCCTGCAAGGGGAGAACGAAGGCCTAGAAGAAGACTGCTTTTTGAGCTGTTAAAAGTCAATCCTTCTATATTAAGCTGCCGGGACGTAGCATCATCAATCCCATGTACTTTTTTAAGGGTTTTCTGGATAGATTGATGCAAATCTCCATAGAATGTCTTCTCGGAAACTTTGCCGTCTTTAAAGACAAGACGAGTCAGCACTTCTCTTTTTTTCTTCCTCTTGCCTTTTTGATTGGTTGAATGGGAAGTTATCAGGAAGACCTCACCATCTTTGCCAAGACCACTCCCTTCAAGATCATTGAGAGCACCATCTATTTCTTTTATTTGAACAGGTTCCAACTTCAGATCCTTACCGTCCCCGGCCACCCGGCTTAGGAAAAGTGGTTCGTCACCTTCATCTTCTGCGATAAGAACCGACCCGTCAGCCAGTTGAACTACTGTAGAGGGTTCATATATGTCTGCGAATTTAAACGCCTGTATCTTTTTCATGGCAGCCTCACTGTTCTGAACATGCAATAGAATAAAAGCCAAAAGTGTGATCACCCCGAAAAACTGAAAAGTCCCACGATTTAGTCGTATCATCTTCACCCCCAAAAAAAGCGATTCCCTGTTGATAAACCTTTAAATCTTTTTTATCCCCATTTTATTTATCCGGCCAGAAAGCGTGGTGGGCGGCAATCCAAGCAAGCTGGCTGCCCCCTCAGGCCCATAAATTTTTCCTCCGCAATGATGCAATGCAGCTTCTATGTTTTTCAGTTCCAACTCACGAATTTGGTTTTCTGTGAAGATACGACCTTGTTCTTCCCTGACTGCAGTTTGAGATAGGGACAGACGTTTGTCACCAGCAGTTTCAAGATCAAGACGTAATCGATTGCCCTTACTGACGATAACCGCCCTTTCAATGACATTCTGCAGTTCACGCACGTTGCCAGGCCAATCGTACTTTTGTAGTTGCAGAAGGTTGTCCTGGCTCAAACCGATTTCAGGTCTGCCGAAATTGCGGGCAGCGCGCTTAAGAAAAAGTGATGCCAATGGTAAAAGATCTTCCTTGCGCCGTCTAAGAGGTGCAACTTCGAGCGGAAAAACATTCAAACGGTAATAGAGATCACCACGGAACCTTCCGGCTGCTGCCTCCTCTTTCAAGTCTCTGTTACTGGCAGCAATGATCCGCACCTTCACCTGCCTGGTGCGCTCCTCTCCTACCCGCTCAAACTCACCCTCCTGCAAGGCACGCAACAACTTCCCCTGTAATTCCAAAGGAATTTCCCCGACCTCGTCCAAAAAAAGAGTCCCCCCGTCAGCCGCCTCGAAACGACCAGCACGATCCTTTATGGCACCAGTAAATGCTCCTTTTACATGGCCAAAAAATTCACTCTCAAAAAGATCCCTTGGAATAGATGCACAATTGACTTTTACCATTGGCCTCTCACGCTGCTCACTGCGAGCATGAATCTCACGAGCGACCAGCTCCTTTCCCGTACCGGACTCACCGAGGATGAGGACGTTGGCATCGGTTGGTGCGACAAGATCAATCTGCCGAACGACATTTTGTAGTGCCGCACTCTGCCCTACGAGCTCTCCCATACCGGCAATTTCTACAATCTCCTGACGCAGAAATTCACTTTCCAGTTTCAGTTTCCGGTGCAAGGCGGCTATTTCTTCAAAAGCACGGGCATTGATAATACTCATTGCAGCATGATCGGCAACCATGCGCAACCATGGGACATCTGTTGTAGCCGACTTCTGCCTGGTGAAAAGCATCAACACTCCGAGCCTTTCGCCACGACAAACCAGAGGTTGGCCCACAAAGCCTTTGATTTCTTCGCGTCTGGCCCAATCAGGGCGGGCAAGCCAACTGCCATCTCTTTCTATGTCGAGGACTTCAATTGGTTGGCCTGTTGCCGCAATCTTCCCCACCTTACGAACCCCGAGGGGAAATCTGCTAAAAGTACCATCCAGCCGTGACCAGTCCTCTCCCGGGGAATTAATCGGATTGCCGGCACTGGCAACAAGATGCAGACAGTTGTCCTCTTCGTGGCAATCTCCTTTCGATGGACAGACTGCACAGATATCAGCCGGATTCAAGAGCCATATCCTGACTAAAGCGGCATTGGGCCTGGCTGCCAGCCGTTGAACAATAAGCCGCAATAGACCTGCCAGCGAACGCTCCAACGGCATGTCGAGCAACAAAGTCTTGTAATGCCCCATGTCATTATGTTGATCCAGGTTATTAAACATGACTACACAGTAACTATATCTCGTTGAACAACAACCAATTTTCGTTTTACAACGGGATTTGGTTGAGATGCAACCAAGGAGAGAAAACAAAAAAATCATATAAAATAAGGCTCTTAAGAGGAAATTGTACATTGGCACAATTCTTGGAATATTACGATGTAAGGAGTACGTAATATAACAAAAGGAGAACACCATGAAGATATATCAACAACAACCAATAAGCAGGATATCAACGTCAACCGCCATTATCATCAGCCTATTTGTGGGTCTATTCATTACCTCCAGGGCGTCTGTAATCTCAGCCGCGAATAATGAGGTTAAATCTGTCGTGACACAGACGATGTACAAAACCATCAACATTGATGATGTAGAAATATTTTACCGTGAAGCAGGACCAGTAGACGCACCGACCATTTTGCTACTGCACGGATTTCCAACTTCATCCCATATGTTTCGCAATCTGATTCCAGCCTTAGCTGATCGCTACCATGTGCTCGCACCGGATTACCCCGGTTTTGGTAACAGCGCGCAGCCTGAGATGGAAAAATTCAGCTACACCTTTGATAATTTAGCCAATGTTATGGATCGTTTTACTGAGGCCCTGGGAATTAATACATTCAGTCTGTATCTCATGGATTATGGCGCTCCAATCGGATTCCGCCTCGCTGCCAAACATCCCGAACGGGTGGAATCACTCATTGTGCAAAACGGCAATGCGTATGCTGAAGGATTGCGTGAATTCTGGGACCCGATCCGCGTTTACTGGAATGATCGAAGTGTTGAAAATGGTGCTCCTTTAGCAGGGTTCATATCTCCGGACGGAGTTAAATGGCAGTACACCCACGGGGTGCGCAACGTAAAGACAATAAGCCCGGATAACTGGAATAGTGACCTGTCCCACTTGACTCGTGATGGCAACCCCGCCATTCAATTGGCGCTGTTCTACGATTATCAAAACAATCTGGTCCATTATCCGGAGTGGCAGGCCTATTTCCGCAAGCACCAACCCCCTACCCTGATCGTCTGGGGGAAAAACGACCACATCTTCCCAGCCGATGGTGCTTATCCTTACAAACAGGATTTAAGCAACCTCGAATTTCACTTGCTTGACACCGGTCACTTCGCCCTTGAAGAAGATGGCCAACTGATTGCCAATTTGATACGGCGATTTTTGCATACACAGTTTACCAGTACAGCGCAGAAATAAATGCGATTCAGGATGGTTTACAGGTGTTACTAGAGTCTCAACAAAGTTGCCTCAATAGGGGGAATTAACGACCCCCTTTGATGCACTTTGTACATGTTAACAATATTTACAGCTTAGGTACCAAACCCGCAATTAAATCAGGAGAAAGAAATGGACATTAAAGTTAAAGTTGTTAACGCTTTTACAGATAATGGCAATGGCGGAAACCCAGCTGGAGTGGTTGTCGATGCTGACGACTTGAATAGCCAGGACAAACAAAGCATAGCCGCAAAAGTTGGACTTTCTGAAACTGCTTTTGTTTCATCCTCACATTCAGCTGCATTCAAGTTGGAATTTTTTACCCCAACTCGACAAATTGCCCACTGTGGCCATGCAACCATAGCAACATTTAACTATTTGCGTCAGTTAAATCGAATAGAAGAAGGGTTGACCTCAAAGGAAACGATTGATGGAAACAGGGATATTATCATTGATGGCGAGATGGCTTTTATGGAGCAACTGTCACCGAGTTACAAAAACATACAGGACAAAGCAAAAGTTTTTCTAGATTCCCTGGGAGTTTCAGAAAATGACCTGGCAGCACATAGCAAACCCGCGATCGTCAATACCGGCAATTCATTTCTTATTGTGCCCATGAAAAGTGAGCAAGCAGTTTTACAGGTGACGCCTCATTTTGAATCTATCAATATGCTCAGTGAGGAATATAATTTGATAGGCTACTATATCTTCACCACAACGACCCGGGTCTCTAACAGGGATGCCGGAGCGAGAATGTTTGCACCACGCTACGGTATCCAGGAAGAGTCAGCCACCGGGATGGCTGGCGGCCCTCTGGCCTGTTTTCTGTACGATAAAATGCATATAAAAAAAGATGCGTTTTTGATTGAGCAAGGCCACCTGATGACCCCAGCATCGCCAAGCCTCATAACCGCCAAGCTCCACTTTAATAATCAAAAGATAAGCAAGTTGATGGCCGGGGGTAAAGCCAAAGTGATGGAATCATTAACGGTAAGCACCTGACAAAATCATCAAAATTCCCCTGACAGGCTGGTAAACTACTCCATCAAAGTGGCATTGAGGATAACTGAAAAGAAAATACAATTGTATTTTTTCGAAACAGCTGGTATCAGCAGTGGCCTGATTGTTTTCGCATGGACCTATCTCGTATTAATGCATAGTTTCGCACAAAAACGATTTGCTAGATATACTAATTTCGAAATGATGCATAGTTTCTTATCATAACACACCTTTTAAATTATTGGAGTAAAGCATGACTCAAGCAAAAAACGGGGACACAGTAACCGTTCATTACACTGGAAAACTTCCAGATGGCAGCATATTTGATTCATCCGAGGGAGAAGATCCATTGGTCTTCACTCTTGGCAAGGAAGAACTGATTGAAGGCTTCGAAGAAGGCGTACTTGGTATGGCGGTTGGAGAGAAAAAAACCGTAACAATAGCGCCGGACAAAGGCTACGGAGAGCCACACGACGATATGCTGCTCGAAGTTCCCCTTTCAGAAATGCCGGATGACCTTGAACTTGAAGTTGGTGATGAACTTGAGCTTACCAACGAAGAAGACGAGCCAATGATCGTTGTTGTAAGCCAGATGAACGAGGATTCTGTCATTCTTGACGGCAACCCACCACTTGCCGGCGAGACTCTGACCTTTGACCTGGAGTTGGTAGCTATCGGC
>Ga0209475_10001416_pt1 | contig 30713 bp, 25 predicted proteins | sample tdDd471_FD_187128 | JGI IMG/M metagenome (GOLD analysis project Ga0209475, IMG submission 187128) | Marine sediment microbial communities from the Atlantic coast under amendment with organic carbon and nitrate - tdDd47.1 (SPAdes)... | ecosystem: Environmental > Aquatic > Marine > Coastal >... | reverse complement strand
GTATGAATCTCACTTGGCCTGGTATCGGCAATTTTTTCACCACCGGAAATAACAATAGATCTGGTTGTATGTTCCAGCATCAGATGCATATCGTGGGTTATAAGGATGATGGCAACGCCGAGCCGGTTAACTTCGTTTACGAATTCCATGATATCGCTGTAATGTTTGAAATCCTGGCCTGCTGTTGGTTCGTCGAGAATAATCACCTCAGGATCAAGAACCAGTATAGAAGCGATTGTCACTCTTTTCTTCTGACCGAAACTCAATGCTGAAATGGGCCATTTTCTAAAAGGAGTCAATCCGCAGACCTTTAACACCTTATCCACCCTGGTTTTTATTTCTTCTTCATCGATATTCCGCAATCGGAGGCCAAGGGCTATTTCATCAAAAATCATAGGTTTGGATATCATCTGATTGGGATTCTGCATGACAACACCAATCTTCTCAGCTCTCTCTTTTATCGAGAGATCACTTATATCATCACCATTGTAAAAAATCTGTCCTGTATCTTCTTTTTCAAACCCGCAAATCAGTTTTGACAGTGTGGACTTCCCTGCTCCATTCTTCCCAACTATAGCCAGAAGTTCACCTTTTGCGATGGTAAATGAAACATTATTGATTATCTGATCGACTCCATTATAGGAAAAACTGACCTCTTTTAATTCCAGTAGAGAATCATGTTCCGGTTCAGGTGTCTCAATATGTACTGAATTATTCCATTGGACCAGAGAACTGCTTATATCTTCAATTTTAAGAGAATCAAGATGACCGGGTCTCAATTCAGGAGAAACTTCAATTCCCGCATACTTCATAGCTGTGACATATAAGGGTTCTCTGATTCCATTCTCCATAAGAATTTTTGATGATAAGAGAGAATCGGCATCCATATCAGCTACGATTCGGCCTTCATTCATAACAATGACTCTGTCTATGTGGCGATGAAGGACGTCTTCCAGCCTGTGTTCTATTATAACAATTGTTTTCCCCGAATCTCTTTGAATATCATCTACTATTTCAATGGCGGCTTTCCCTGTAGCAGGATCGAGGTTGGCTAGAGGTTCATCAAATAAAAGAATATCCACATCATCAATCATAACTCCTGCAAGGGAGGTTCTCTGCTTCTGTCCACCAGACAATTCATAGGGTGATGAAGTGGGAAATTGGTCCATATCCACCATAGCTGCGGCTTTTAATACACGATCTTTCATCTCCGGAACTTGAATATTGTCATTTTCCAGTGCAAATGCAATATCCTCATTAACTGTCAGGCCGACAAATTGTCCATCGGGATCCTGGAGTACTGTTCCCAGAATTTTTGAAAGGTGAAATATATCGAGATCCTTGGTTTCAAGACCTTTGATCTTGAGACTGCCTGTTATTTCACCCTTATAGGAAAAGGGAATAAGACCGTTCAAACAATGTCCGAGAGTACTTTTTCCGCTTCCGCTGGGACCGGCAATGAGAATCTTTTCACCTTTTTTTATAGTGAGGTTTATATTGTGTAATGTAGGTTTAGCCTGAGAAAAATACTGGAAATCAAAATTTGTAAATTCAATGACATTCTGAATATCTTTTTCAGGCTTAATCTGATCGTTAATCTTCTTTGTCAAGACTGCCCTTTTTAGTTCTTGTAGCAGCATAGGCAATTAATAAAAGAGTACCAATAATGGCAACTGTTACTGAATTCATTGCAGCAGCAACAATACCCTGAGTAAATACAAGATTAACCGGTTCTTTATAGATTGCGATATCAAGTACAGGAGCAACTACTACCCATGCAAATATATTCCCTACAATCTGAATAATATTAAATACTAATATATCTTTCCCTTTAAAATTCCCTTCCTGAACTCCTGTTCTTTTATAGGCAATCCCGTAAACTGCTCCGCAAACACCACTGGCAATGACCCAACTCCACCACGGAGATCCGTACTGAACTGCATCAGAAAGAGCATGTCCGATAAAAGCTATCAGGGCACCGGCTATAGGGCCGAACAAAACAGCAAAAAAAGCGCCGAGACCATAAGCAGTCTGTATACTGGTTTCCGGAATCGGTGAAGGAACTTTTACATACATAAATAACAGCATAAATAAAGCTGCACCTAAGCCTGTTGCGACTATAGTCCTGGTTGTTACCTTGACTAAATTTTTCATAAATCACTCTCCTCAGTTAAGTTTTCGGTATTCAATCTCTGATTATTCAGAGATTAATATATTCATATTAGTCAATGTTAAGGCACCTTAATTCTTTAGTCAATTATAATAAAATTAAGCAGACTCGCCCGGCTGAGAATCATATCATTCTCAAAAGGTTCGTATTCAAAGATCTGTTTATTGTTTTCCCTTATTGTAATTTTGTAATTAAGGTCCAGATTCTGAGTAAAGTGATACAAAGTAACATACTCTGCAAAATCTTCAGCCCAGCTGAAATAGCTGTAAAGTGAAGCAAAGGGTGTTTTCTGTAATTCTCTATATACATGAATCATCTCATTCCCGGATATTTTCTTTTCAATATCATCATTATAAAAATGGATTTGCTCCTTGTAATCAACCTGCATAAAATCTTTCATTTCATAATAATCAATCCAGAATTTATCGGTAAAATGTGAAGAAATATCTTTCGGGGGAATCAAATCCTTCAGATGCGGTTCAGTATAGGGTGTAATTCTCTCTTCATAATCGAAAATATGGGAAGTTTCATGCATTAAAATATAAAGTAATCCTGAAAAATCATCAGAAATATCAATCTTCAATTTAAGATCGCTATTGGTCGTGTCAAAACATGTATTGTCTTTATAGGTAAATAACTCACTGAGGCTTTTTTCAAAAATCATAGGATTGAGGACGAGTATGTAGTATAGCTCTCCTGATTCTGTAAAAGAGTAATCGCTTAATCCACTGCCTAGAAAATCATTGATAAAATATATTCCCAGTAGTTTTTTCTCAAGGATTTCCAGGTAGTATTCGGGAAGGAGTTTTAAATATTCTTCAAGGAGCTGTTTTTCTTCTTCTGTCAGTTGATAATAAGTATACGATTCATCACCATCCATGTTTTTCAGATAATCGAGAACCATTTCATCATTATTATCAATTCTATCTGCAATCGGAATACTGGAATTGAAGCTATAATTATCAAAATTTTTGGCAGGGATTTGAGCTCGAATATCCGCAATATCAGGACTCTTATTACAGGAAAAGAAAAAGATTACGGCAACTATTGTAAATATCAGAATTATTAATTTGTGTTTCATCCTGGTTTCATCCGATGATGGGCTTTTTTTTGATATGAAAATAAAAAAGATCCTTATTAACTTTCTTTTCGATGATCACAAATCCTGCTTCGATAAACAATCCCTCATAATCCTCTACTGTCTGCTGTTTATTTTTCCAACGGCAGCCATAACCTGTTTCAATTGTTCTGTCCGGTAATATAACATTCAGAGGAATAACAACAATTTCTTTATCTGTAATGACATTCTCCGAAAGAGTCAGATCCCAGATCATCATCTCTCCTTCATCTCCCAGAACGCGATTGACTTCTTTCAGAACCTGAATTCTTTTATCTTTTTCGATATACATAAAAGTGAAGAATGAGGTTACCAATGAAAATGAACTGCTGATAAATTTTAAATCACATCCATCCATGACAATTTTAAGTGAATCATTCTTTGTTTCTTCGAGTTCTTCTTCAAGAGGGTCTATGGCAATAACTTTGTTTCCGCATAACTGGCCGATGATACCTTCTCCGCCACCACCTATATCGAGAATGAATCCATTAGTCTCGATATTTTCCAACTCGATATTCTGCTTCGGGAGATAATAAAATTCCTGATCCATAATTGATAATCCTCCTTTTAGAATAAACGCCTAGTATTATAGGCTATGGATGTTCCGAAAAAAACAGTATTTGTGAAAGTATCACTGGGGAAATTATACAAACCATAATAACTTGCCATGATCGAAATATTTAGATTTATTCCGGTTACCCATTTGATTCCCCCATCAACAGTTATGCCCACACCGTTGAGAATATTCAGATTATAATCAGTAAGAAACTCCAGTACGACAGCGCTGCCCGCTCCGGCAAAAAGAGCAAAGTTCTTATGAATAGGAAAATTATATGTATAAGTCAAATCGAGAAGGATAAAACTGAAGTCATTAATCGAAGCATGAGATCCCAAACCGATAGAGCTGTTTCCGAAATTGATTGAAACACCCATGGATGCCCCGATCTGCCCGTAAATTGAGTAGTCTATCCCTCCATCAACACCAATATATATTCCAGTAGAAGTTACTTTCGATTTTCCTGCCTTTTCCTGGACAATTTCATTTATCGAATTTATTAAAGGTGTATCTGTTTCAATGTTTCTCTCCACTTTTGACAGAAAATATCCACTCTCCAGATTTTTGGCTGCTCCGTCCCACAATGGTTCAAGAATAATCTCTAGAGCTGTGACTTCTGTCACAACCAGAGTGTCGATAAAATTTCTGTAAAGAATTCGACCATTGATCTCAACAGATTCGCTGTATACATCAACAAGGTCTCCAATTAGAAAAATATCAGTTTCCAATATGATGCAGGAGAAGGTCGTTTCATCAGATGAATCTTTTTCCAATACCAGAGATTCACTGAAGAGAGAAGTGGAAAATACAAAAAGCAAAGCTGTGCAGATCTTAAAATATGAATTCATTGTATTTATCCTTGATTATTGTGAAAACCAAATCCCTTGGATCTATAAGTTCTGAGACTTTTAAATAACCTGGAATGTGCAACACTGTTAAATAATATTTTCTGTTTTTAAAGTAGTCTTCAATTAAACCGAGTTTATCTCCTTTCCGAACCCCCTGACTGTATAGATAACTTGTTTTATCAATTTCCTTAACAGCATATGACTGAAAAATGTAAGTATTCTGTCCCAGTGGAACCTCCTCAAGAGAATCACTTGTTTCAATTATTTCCACACCTGTTGAAACGAGAACCCTCTCTGGAATATCCATTCTCTCGATTTTATTCACGATTGCATAGTCGGGACGCCTCATCATTTTTATCCAGAAAGTCCTATCTCTATTTCCGGAAGAAAAATCCAGTGATACAATATTCCCGGCTTCCAGTGTATCAAGCATATTTTTTGCTGTTTCCAGTGAATCAATGGAGATATTGTTCACTGCTGTTAATGAATCGCCTTTCTTCAATCCTGCAGCAGCAAGGGGAGACTCTTCAAAAATATGATGTATGACCAGACTCTTCTCATCATCATCAAATAACAATCCGCACCAGGGCCGCTTGATAGTGATACCGTTAATCATAGGATCGATTACTTTTTTGATCAGCGAAGAGGGAACGGCAAAATTCATCTCCTCTCCATTAATTCCGGCTACAACAAGACCGGCGATCTTTCCCTGTTCATTGAGAAGCAATCCGCCGCTTGATCCCGGTCCAACAGAAGCATCGATCTGAATCCAGCTTCCCCATTCAGGAGCCTTCCGCCGGGCTGAACTCACAATACCTTTTGATAATGTATTCACGTACCCGTAAGGATGGCCCAATGCATAGACGACGTCTCCTTGTCTGGTTTCATCCAAATCGGAAAAATGGTTGTACAAAAAAGGAAGATTCACAGGTTCGGGGATTTCCAGAACTGCGAGATCTGTCAGGGAATCCCAGGCCAGGATTTTAACATCATTGATAATTATGTCTCCGAAATGAAGTGATATTTGATATTTGGTTATCTCATTTTCAAAGACATTGCTCACGACATGAAAAGCAGTTAAAACATGAGAAGGCGTGATCAGAAAACCGCTGCCTGCCATGTCATCTTTATTGAAGCGTTCTATGCCATCTTCATTCTCCCAGTTATATTTGACATGAATTTCCGCTAGAGAATGATTAAAATCAGTAATGGACAGGATATCTGAAGCTGCAGCATTTCCCTGACTGAATAAATGGGATCTTCCCTCTTTATTCTTTTTCTCCAGGAGTACTGATATTTCTTTTTGAAGTGTTTCCTTTGGAAAAAAACTGCCGTCAACTTCCTCTATGGAACAAAGATTATTCAAATGAAACTGAGCCGTATAAGGATCTTCTGAATCTATATAGTGCCTGATCAACTCTTTCTGAAAAAGAGAATATTCCAGCAGAAGTCTTCCCGTCTCTTCGGGAAATTCATCACTATAGAAATTTATTGCTTTCCAGAATCGGGTATCTGTCTGTTCAAGAAGAAGCTCTTTTGTTTCAGAATAATATGTCAATCCGCTTACTGGTTCCACAATTTCTTCTACAGGTCGACTTTTGCAACTTAAAAATAAAATCAATATGGAAAGAGGAATCAGGAATTGTGATCTGCTAATCATTTTATTTCTCCATCGGGTAAATTAATAATATGACAGTGATTTTGAAATAAAACAAGAACAGAATTGGGAGAACCTATGACTCCGAAATTGTATCAATATGACGATATATTCTAAATGCTGTAGTTTTAAAACCAGTATCCGCCCAGAATTTGCTGGACAACAGATTAGCACTACGCCAATCAGTCACAAAAATTGACTTACCCTGCCGAACCTGATCATTAATGGCATATTGAGTAAGATCAAATCCCGCACCTGTACCTCGGGCGTCTTCAGAAATAGCACTCACTGCAAGTTCAACACTATTTTCCGGTTCGAGCAAACTGGCTTCTTCCACTGGGTAATATAATTGATATCCAATTATAGTTTCATCCTTTTCAACAACATAGAGAGTCCCCTCTTCATCTGTAGTCAAATCTAAAAAACCTTCATCTAAAGCTTTGAGATATTCCTCGGGAGCAGGTGCAAAACAGGGAGATTTTTGTTGAAAAAGTGGGATTTTTCTCGAAAAACCATTTATCTGTGATTGATCATTTTTACTGGCTTTTCTCACGATCAAATTTTTATTTCTTTGTAGAAGATCATGATTAAACTTGTCATTTGCCATCATTAATCCATGAACCTGCTGTTTTGCGAAACCCAATTCAAAAAATCTTTCAATTGAAGATTTTTGTCCGGGATAAACAAGAAAGACATGTTTTGTAATTTTATGATTTGCCCAAACCTTCCCTATTTCCTTATAGAGGATACCAAGAGAATAAGAATAGTTGTCTTCTATTGACCAGGCTCCCAGATTTACCCAGCCATAATTTCCCCATATTTCATCTTCTTTTATAATAGCGATCACATATGCGACCAGTTTATCATCATCTAAAAGGACTAATGCGCTACTGACCTTTTTCTTTAGTTCATCAATTATAATATCTCTACATTTCTCATGAGAGAGATTTTGCTCTCGTCCAATAGTCCGATTTTCCCTTAGCTGGGTTATATACAATAAATGAGATGCATCTTCTAAATATTTGTTTTCGTATTCTACAATTTTTAACATCTTATGATATTAAAATAATAATGATTGAAAAACAATGTAATAAATAATTATAATCAGTTTCCTCTTTTGTGCAGGAGCTTTTCCTTGACAGTTAAATTCCGCCTACCTATCATTTTAATAATGAGGAATAAAATGAATAAAGAATTGTTAGACAATCTCGATTTCTTTCTAAATAATCTCAGGGAAAAAAGCCGTACCAATTTATTGCCTTCTTTACTCAAAGCACAAAAGATCTTCCGATATATACCGGAGGAAGCTGCGACATTGATAGGAGAAAGACTTGGCCTTCCACTTTCGGAAATTTATGGCGTGATTGAATTCTATTCTCTTCTCTATACAAAACCAACTGCAGAAACTGTTATAAGAGTCTGTACGAGCCCTCTTTGTTCTCAAAAAAGTTCTGAGAAAATCAAAGATGCCTTATTAAAAAAATTAAACCTTCTAGAAGGAGAATCCTCTGCTGATGGTCGATTTATGGTGGAATCTGTCCATTGCCTGGGACTATGTGTTCACTCTCCCTCTGCTTTAGTCAATGAAACCCCTGTTTGCCATATCAGAACCGATAAGCTCGATGATTTACTAATAGGCAAGGGAACAAAACCCTTAAACAGGGCATTCAGCGATACTCCTGTCATAACCGAAAGATTTAACAGTATAAATCCCGAGAGTTTTGATGATTATGTCTGTGAAGGTGGATTCGTTGGATTTAATCATGCTTTAAGTCTTAAAAAGAGTTCCATAATTGAATCAGTAAAAACAAGCGGTCTTCTGGGACGGGGAGGAGCAGCCTTTCCAACTGGGTTGAAAGAGGAGGGAGCCGCTCATAATGAAGATGATGTATACATAATCTGCAATGCAGATGAATCTGAACCTGGAACGTTTAAAGATAGGGTTCTTCTCAATAAAGATCCTTTCAGTGTTCTCGAAGGTATGCTGATAACGGCTTATGCCGTAGGATCAAAAAAAGGTTTTATTTATATTCGCGGTGAATATGCCGATGCGCAAAATCTATTTGCCAAAGTACTTGATTCAGCCAGATCCAATGGGTATCTGGGAGAAAATATCCGGGGTTCGGGATTTTCATTTGATGTAGAGATTCGTTCCGGAGCCGGCGCTTATATCTGTGGAGAAGAAACAGCTTTATTTGAATCAATTGAAGGAAAAAGAGGTTATCCAAGAAACAAACCTCCTTATCCTGTTGAGTATGGAGTATTCGGAAAACCGACTGATATAAATAACGTGGAAACGTTCTGTTACATTTCCCATATTCTCAGCAACATGAAAAATAAAATTACCAGTCCCGATCTCCCCTCCCCGTCCGGGACACGATTATTCTGTCTATCAGGAGATGTTAAAAGAGCAGGATTATACGAGTTGCCTTTTGGTGTCAAACTGAAGGATCTTATATACAACTGGGGCGGCGGAATTAAAAATGGCAAAAATATAAAGACAATAATTCTCGGTGGTGCTTCGGGGAGCTTTGTTCCCGAGCAGCATTGGGACATTTCACTGGATCAGAAATCATTGAGCGAAGCCGGTTTATCTATGGGATCTGGTGTAATCATGGTATTTGATGAAACAAAAAATATCCCTCATATACTCAATGATATCACTGGTTTTTTTAATCACGAGAGCTGCGGTAAGTGTTATCCCTGTCAGCTGGGTTCAAGAAAACAACATGAGATCATCACCGGAATTCGTAGAGATGGTCCGAAACAAGGAGATAGGGAAAGACTTATAGATATCGGTTTAACAATGAAAGACGCCTCTCTCTGCGGTTTGGGACAGACTGCGGCAACAGCTGTATTAAGCGCCATAGAAATTTGGCCTGAATTATTCACAGCAGGGATAAAGGGGTAACAGAATGATATCAATTTACATAAACGATAAAAAAATCAATTGCCACGAGGGAAAAACTATATTGGAAGCTGCCCAATCAGCTGGCATCGAAATACCGACCATATGTTATCACGAAAGACTGACTCCTCCCGGATTGTGCAGGCAATGTGTTGTGGAAGTAGAAGGAGCTCGAGTCCTTTTGCCTTCATGCATTACTGCTGTGCGGGAAGGTATGAAGATTCAGACTGATTCTGAAAGGGTGACCCGTGCCAGAAGGACGATTCTGGAAATGCTGGCCTCCAGTACTGATTTATCAGAAGCTCCGGATCTTCACGATCAGATAAAGAAATACTCTGTTGATGTCAATCGATTTAAAGACACTGAAACAAGAGAATATCCTGTAAAAGATGACAATCCATTTTATGTTCGCGATTACAGCAAATGTATAGTTTGTGAAAGATGTGTTCAGGTCTGTAATGAGGATGTACAGTTTTCCTTCGCTTTAACCACTGCAGGAAGAGGATATGAAAATAGAATAACGACATATTTTGACAAGAAACTTCCCGAAACGACTTGTGTGTTTTGCGGGAACTGCGTTGCAGTCTGCCCGACGGGAGCACTCGTTGCACGGTCTGAATTTACAGCTGACGGAGGGACTCATGAATAAGTACGATCGAATTGTTAAATCTACCTGTCCCTATTGCGGTGTGGGATGTCAATTAGAATTGAATATAAAAGATAATACAATAATAAGCGCTAGTGCTCCTGAAGACACCGCTCCCAATTACGGCAGGCTCTGTGTGAAAGGAAGATTCGGTACAGATTACACACACCATCCTACGAGGTTGACTAAACCTCTCATTAGAAAAAAACTCGATATGGATGAAAGAATTCCAGTTGGTTTGGAAGGTTTCCGCGAAGCATCGTGGGAAGAAGCTCTGGACCTGGCTGCTCAGAGAATCGTTGATACTTATAAACGTTCGGGAGCTTCGGCTTTCGGAACATTCTGCTGTGCCAAAGCAACTAATGAAGATAATTACATTTTTCAGAAATTTGTCCGTTCTGTTTTAAAGACAAATAATGTGGATCATTGTTCCCGACTTTGCCATGCTGCTTCTGTCGCCGGTCTCTCAAAAGCCCTGGGGTCATCGGCTATGTCCAATTCTCTGGCTGAAATGAAAGATCTCGAAGTATTTATAGTCACCGGTTCCAATACATCGGAAACTCATCCCGTTATTGGAACTTTTTTAAAAGAAGCTGTAGTAAAAAACGGAGCCACTCTTATCGTTATCGATCCCAGGAAAATAGAGATGACTGACTGCGCCTATCTTCATCTCCAGCAGAAACCGGGGACAGATGTTGCAGTATATCAGGCTATGGCTCATGTCATATTAAAGGAAAAATTATTTGACCTGGATTTTATCAATTCCAGAACTGAGGGATTTGAATCTTATTCGAAGAGCCTTGAAAGTTTTACACCTCAATGGGCTGAAACAATTAGTGGAGTACCGGCAAAAGACATTGAAGAAGCAGCCCGGCTGTATGCCAATGCCAATGCCGCTGCGATATATTGGGGTATGGGGATCAGCCAGAGTGTCCATGGGACAGATAATACTCTATCTATTGCGAATTTAGCCCTTATGTGCGGTCATCTCGGACGCCCGGGAACTGGTTTGAATCCTCTTCGAGGGCAAAATAATGTTCAAGGCTGTTCAGATTCAGGAGGACTTCCCAATGTCTATCCGGGGTATCAGAATGTCAATGATCCGATTATTCAGGCTAAATATGAAAAGCAGTGGAAAACTGATCTGAGCCCGGAACCCGGTTTGACTATAATGGAAATGTCCGATGCTATAGAAACCGGAGAGATCACTGATTATATCATCATGGGAGAAAATCCTATCCTGAGTGATCCCAATATGGCCAATACGATTCATCATTTTTCCAAATTGAAGAATATTCTTATCATTGATATCTTTCTCAATGAGTCTGGTGAGTATGGAGATATTATATTGCCGGCTCTATCTTTTGCGGAAAAAGAGGGAACTTTCACCAATAGCGATAGAAGGGTTCAATTGATAAGAAAAGCTTTCGAACCGGTTGGTGAAGCGAGAGCCGATTGGCAGATTTTACAGGATCTGGCATTGCGAATCGAAGAAAAAATGGGTAAAAAAGTTAGCTCCGGTTTTAAATTCTCATCTCCATCTGACATATGGGATGAAATGGCTGAAATAGTTCCTGCATTCGGCGGTATATCCCATTCTCGGATCGATAAGGAAAGCGGAGTCCACTGGCCCTGTCCCGATGTAAACCATCCCGGTACACCCTATCTCTTCGAAAAAGATTTTCCCAGAGGCAAAGGTCTTTTCCATATGATTGAATTAAAACTTGAATCAGAAGCAGCCACAAAAGAATACCCCTATATATTATCCACTGGAAGGGTACTCTACCACTGGCACGGCCGTACAATGACGAGCCGATCTGTACTTGATAAGATATACCCCCATGCAAAAGTTGAGATGCATCCAGAAGATGCAAAAAGAGAAGGATTTACAAACGGAGAGAATGTCAATGTTTCATCTGAAAGAGGAACGATAACAGTAGAACTGCGTGTCACAGATAAGTCCCCAAAAGGAGTTCTTTTCATACCCTTCCATTTTGCCGATGCCGCAGCAAACAAATTGACTCAGGATTTGAGGGATCCAGTAGCAAAGATCCCCGATTTTAAAATAAGTGCTGTGAAGATAGAGAGAAAATAACGATTTATTGACTTTATTTACCCTGGAAATAATTAGGCGTAAATGGGTCTTATATTATTTGTATTTTGTTTAGTAAACATATGTTATGAAGGAGTCAGATTTCAACTTTATCTACAGTGGATTTTATAGATAATTATTTCATTATTTTTATCTGCAATAAACTTCTAAAACTCAATTATTTGACATCAGCGCTATAGCATTACCCTCTGAATCAAGGAATTTTGCATAGAAACCCATTTCTGGTCCAATTTCCGTTTTTTCCATGGTTACTTTGCCACCATTTGGTTCAATTTTAGCGAGTATTATATTTAGATCGTCACCACCATTCAAATATATGATCACTCCCTCTTTAGATGGGGTATAACCATTTCCCTTAATTATAGCACCGGAGACATTTTCCCCATCGTTGGGAAATAATCCCATTAGGGTATCATCCATAGGCATTTCATCTATCTGTATATCGAGTATCGACTGATAGAATGCTTTTGCACGATTAAAATCAATAGTTGGGATTTCAAAGAATGAAATAAAATTTTGCATTAGAATTCTCCTTTTATTTTAATTTACTTTATTATGAACATTTAGCTTTACTTCCCTTTCGTTTACATCAGTTAATGAACCTTTAAAGGGTGTCGGTTTCCTATTCCCTGTGATCAAATCTTTTACTACAACTATTTTAAGTCAAAAAAATAAAAGCTTCAAAATTTGATTTGCTTCATTGCTTCTTCAACTGAAGTAACCGGAATCTGGCAGACTTTATTCTGACAGACATATATTGTCGTTTGTCCTTCGACCAGTTTGTATTTGAGTAATTCCAGACTACCCTCTTTACTTCCTCCCGACAGAAATGCATTGGGCATATAAAATTTATCGAGTTCTTTTCGAACTGACTCATAATCATCTCCCAATATGGCGATTTCGTAGGGCTCACTGGCAAACCATGCCATCAAAATATCCCAGTTGGCAAAATATAAAGATCCTTTAAGAGCACTGTTTTTCACATTATTGAGCATGGTCTCAGCTTTTCCGATGTAATCATCAATATAGAAATACTGTCCCAGCACAAAGAGGTTTTTTGCCATTTGAGAGTTGGAAGAGGATATGACATTATCAACAATTTCAGTTTTTCTGGCAATTAATTCGGGATCCAGATCTGAAGTATAGAAAAACATGCCATTTTCTTTGTTATAGAAATGAATAAGTGAATATTTCATTAGTTCTTCTGCTTCTATCAGCCATTTCTCATCAAAAGTAGCCTGGTAAATAGAAATGAAAGAATCTATCAGAAAAGAATAGTCATCGAGAAAGCCATTAATGGAAGCATTTCCACTTTTGAAATTTCTATGAAGTCGCTCATCATCGGCTTGTACATTTTCCAGAATAAAGTCTGCTGCCTTCAAAGCCCGATCAAGATATTGATCATTATCAAAAACACGGTAAGCATCGATATAAGCCTTAATCATAAGGGCATTCCACGAAGTGAGTATCTTATCATCCAAAGCCGGTCTGATTCTCTTACTTCTCTCTTTTAACAATTGGGCTTTAATAGAGTTCAAGTTATCCGGTTTTTCTTCAATAGCTGATACAAACAGGATATTGGAGCCATTTTCCCAATTTCCTACAGAGGAAACATTGTAATAATCGAGTACATTTTGTGATTTATTCCCCAGAATATTTACAAGCTCATCATAAGTCCAGACATAGAATTTACCCTCTTCTCCCTCACTGTCTGCATCGAGAGAGGAATAAAAAACACCTTCATCTGAAGTCAGTTCTCTATCAACAAAATCCAATGTTTCCTCAACTATTGTTTTAAAAAGAGGATTTCCACTCTGCTGAAAGGCTTTGGAATAGAGACTTACCAGTTGAGCATTGTCGTGGAGCATTTTTTCAAAATGCGGTACTTTCCATATATCATCAACAGAATATCGGGCAAAACCTCCACCAATTTGATCATAAATTCCCCCCTCAGCCATTTTGATAAGGCTATTATTAACTGAATCGAGAGCTGCTGCGTTATCGGTGAGATAGTTATAATGGAGCAGATACTGAAATCCGACGGGCATTGGAAATTTGGGAGACCCTTTCTGCCCGCCATTTACCATATCGATTCCATTCTCCCAGACAGAAAATACTGAATGAAGATCATTTATGGAAAAGTCTGATTTTTCATTATTCAATGTAATGATTTCTGTAGAGCGAACTCCTTTTGTCAGAGCCGCGGCCTGTTCTTCTGCTTTTTCCCAATTATCCTGAACAAAATTGACTATTTGTGACAAGAGGGATAACCAGTTTTCTTTGGGAAAATAAGTCCCTCCATATATAGGTCTTCCATCAGGCAGGGCAATGGCATTGAGAGGCCAGCCACCACGTCCGGTAAGCAACTGAACTGCATCCATATAGATTTTATCAATATCAGGTCTCTCTTCTCTGTCCACCTTAATAGCAATAAAATTGTCATTCATAAATTTTGCCACTTCTTCATCTTCAAAACTCTCTTCTTCCATAACATGACACCAGTGACAGGCAGCATAACCAATACTTATAATAAGTAGTTTGTTCTCTTTTTTGGCTTTTTCCAGAGCTTCTTCACCCCAGGGATACCAGTTTACCGGATTGTGGGCGTGCTGAAGCAGATAAGGACTGCTTTCATTTATTAGATTATTTGTATATTTAAATTGGGGATGTTCCATTGTTTCTTTCTGCTCCTTCAGTTGTCTGCATGAAGTAATGACTGCTATTTTCACTATTATCAGCACTATTAGGTAATTCGAACATAATTTCATTATCCTAATATAATACAATTTTGAGATGACAGCCAAATTTATTATTTATATGAAAGCAATGTAAGGGTGGGAAGAAAAAAAAGGGAGGCAAATCCTCCCTTTTATGTTTATTTATTGTTCGCTATTTTTAATCTGATTGGAAATGTTCATAAACGATTCGAGACCAACGGCATCCCATGGATTCATGGGAGAGCCTTCCCCTCCACCGAATATCATCATATCCGGTAGGTCTACGCTGGCCATGTTCTTGGAAACAACATCGGCGATTTTGTAGTCCCATTCAGCTTTCTGCTGCGGTGTTAATCCGGCAGTTACTTTCAGTTTATTTGCATCAGCTTCAGCTTTTTCTTTGACCAGTCTTGCTTTAGCTTCTTCTTCAGCAGCCAGAAAGTCTAACTGTGCTACTTCGAGCTTCTGCTGTGCATTAAGAACAGCAACAGCTTTTTTTGCTTCTTCCTGAGTAATGATAGTAATTTTTTTTACTTCTTCAACAGCTCTGGCTTTTGCAATATCAGCTTCACCTTGAGCTTCAGCTGTCAATGCATCCTGTATTGCTTTTTCCGCATTTGTTATAGCAACGGCTTTTTCCTGTTCTGCTTTTTTCTTTTGAGCAATAAGGCTATCAATAGTTTCATCGTAATCAATGTCTTTTAAAGTATGGTTTACAAGTTCAAGACTGTATTCCTGGAAAATACCCGGCTTGATAATCACGGGGAATCCAGTTTCATCTCTTTTGATTACAACCTTTGTTACTGTTGCCATTACAATATTGCCATTTTCATCAGTTTCATTTGTCGGTGTCAGAACTTCTTCAGTAGTGGTGGCATAAAGACCATTTGCAATCTGATCAGTTATAAGCTGTGAAAACTCACCACGTCTTGTTGAATAAGTTTCATCTGCCTTGAAAGTAGAAGCTGTCTGCTTTTCAACTTCAATAACCCACTGACGAACCTGCGCCGCAAGGGAATGAAATGATCGATAGTTTCTGTGAATTTTTATAATATCCGGATCGGTCAATGGCATTCTCCATTGTGTAACCGAACCAACCTCTGCAGTTCCACCATCACCAAACCGCACTGTAGTTGCGTTTGTATCTTCCCCGGATCCGCCATCGAGAGCATCATTAGATAAGTAAGTTTCATGTGTTCTGTAATATTTCGTTATTTTCCCAAACAACTGGAGATACAAACCCTCATCTGCTCTTGTTGTTAAAGTTCCTGTCACCGCAGCCTGTTTTACATGTATTTCACCACCTTCCACTGTTTCAACAATAGATTGTGAAAAAAATAAAACAACACCGGCAACGAGAGCGAATATAACCATAAAGCCAATTCTTTTACTGTTTACTTTTGCCATTTAAATTCCTTTTTTATAATTATCTTTAAGAACTGAAAGTTCCCATGTATAAAATTACTATATTTTGAATATAAAATCAGAAAAAAATCATTTTATAAACATATATTTAATATTTTCAGTTATTGACGGTTTATTTGGATTTGGTTATATTTTTTATATCGCACACGACATAATCTTTAGCGATATTAAATGAGGAGTAAAAAATGAGCGCATTTTATGATTTAAAAGCGAATAAGATAAACGGTGATGAAATTTCTATGGAAGACTTCAAGGGCAAAACTGTATTGGTTGTCAATACTGCCAGCAAATGCGGATTTACACCGCAATATGATGGACTGGAAAAACTATATAAAGACAATAAAGATAAAGGGTTTGTCATCCTCGGATTCCCCTGCGATCAATTCGGCCATCAGGAACCGGGGAATGAAGAGGAAATTGAAAATTTCTGCAAACTCAATTTCGGAGTAACCTTTCCACTCTTTAAGAAAATTGACGTCAATGGTGATGAGACCCACGAAGTATACAGATATCTTAAAGAATCCCTTCCCGGTTTAATCGGAAAAGATATCAAATGGAATTTCACAAAGTTTCTGATTGATCCCGAAGGAAATCCTGTAAAGCGTTTTGCTTCAACAGTGAAACCGGAAAAACTGGAAGCTCATATCAAACCATTTTTGAATGGGGAGAAGAAAAATGCCAAATGAGGAAATACTTAAACTGGACAATCAGTTGTGCTTTCCTTTATACGCATCTTCGAGGCTGGTAACCAGAATGTACCAGCCTCTGCTCGAAAAACTCGATATAACATACCCTCAATATCTGATTTTACTAGTTCTATGGGAAAAAGACGAGGTTACGATTAAAGAGATCGGTAGAAAGTTGCTCCTGGAGACGAATACTCTGACTCCCCTATTAAAGCGAATGGAGTCCAAAGGATTTCTTCAACGGGTCAGATCGAAAGAGGATGAGCGGAAAGTCTTTATCAAACTAACCGATTTCGGACGATCGAGAAAAAAGGAAGCACTCTGTATTCCCGAACAATTATTGAAAGGGATATCAGAAAAATATTCAGTTGATAAGATAATCAGCTTGCGCAATGATTTGCAGGAACTTATTTCATTACTTTCATAAGCGTGAAGATTGTATTTTCATACTGATGGATTATATAATGAATGATGCTTAAAAAATTATTCTTATTCTTATTTCTCTCTTTTCCCATGATTTCCTGTGCGGGATCACAATCTCTGGCTGATGAAACTCAAAAAGAGATCTCTTCTGAAAATATCGATCTTACTGAACATCATGTCTTAAAACAGAAGTGGTTTGATTCCGGTAAAACTTCATATTTGATGGAAGTGAGCTACAATGCTTTCAGCCCTATGAAAGGGATCTGGAAGATTGAAGTGCTCGATGATAAATTAGTTCGTTGGGAATTTCGAGATAGGGTTAATGATGAGTCAGATAAATCGTTTGCTTTGATGTTTCTTCAGGAAAATCTATTTAAAATAGCTGAAGCTGCTTATCAACCAAAGGGATTGTATCTGACATCTGTTTTATATGACATAAAGGGATATATTTTAGAAGTGATAAATAAAGCCAATCCGGAATCTACAGAAGACAGACCAACTGATAGAGGATTTAGAATTAGAGTAAAAAGCATAATATTTGAGACGGAGAATCCATGAAGAAAATAATCATTTTATCAATTTTAGTATTTATATCAGTGGGAATGTTATCTGCGATGCCGCCGCATCCTGATCTGCTAGATGAATATAAAAGAACAGGAACTCTACCGTTACTGGAACAACGGATAGCAGAAAGCGCACGTATTGGGAAGGATAAATCCAGTCAGAGTTTTCCTAGAACAGGAGATCAAAAAGTTTTAGTTTTAATGATCAATTTCAGCGATCTGGACTTTGATGATGGCGTCGGCAATCCCGACTTTGACGGATCAACCAGCACATTTTACGATGGTCTTTTTATGAACGGTCCCGATGATAACGGCCTAAGCTGGAGAAAATACTATCAGGATATGTCCAATAACCAGTTGAATCTTGACTTTGATGTCTACGATGTAACAGCTCAAGTTCTCAATTTAAATACTCTATCATACTATGGATCTAATACCTCTCCCAATTCCGACGATGCCCATCCTGGGCAACTGGTAGCTCAGGCAATTGCCGCAGGAAATTTAGCACCATCATCAATCGATTACTCCGATTATGATAATGATAATGATGGATATGTAGATGCTGTAATCGTTATCCATACAGGTGCTGGCGAAGAAACAAATGCCGGAACCACTAATTCGATATGGTCACACCGATGGACGCTCTCATCATCAAATTATTTCAATAATGGGGATTCTGGATACAACAGTTTTGCTGTTGATACAAATAACGATGGAGTCCTGGAATATGACTCGGTACTAATAGATGATTATGCGATCCAGCCAGAATATGTTGGAACCCCCGGTGATAGTACAATCGGCGTATTCGTACATGAATTCGGACATGTTCTGGGATTGCCCGATCTTTATGATACTGGTTCTGTTTCCGATGGAATCGGCAGTTGGGGTGTCATGGCAGGTGGCTCATGGGCGGGTCCCAACGGGAAAGGTTCACAACCTGTACCATTGTCAGCATGGAGCCGGAATTGGCTTGGCTGGCTCGATCTTGATACTGTAACTCCTGCCCGAATAATAGCATTTGCTGGATTTCCATGGAAAAACATTCTGAGAAATACTCTCATCCTATCTCTATTGTCTATTTTGATCCTCTTTGCTCTTGAAAAACTGAATATTATGAAAAAGCGTAAATTATTCCTTTTACCTGCAATGTTAAGTTCCTTAATTATCTTATCCACTTGTGGCCAGAAAGGATCACTTGTTCAGGAATCTCTTGCTGATATTGAAACATCCTATACAGCAAAAGCTATTGATCTAACTCTCAATGAGTATATTATTGCCGAGAATAAAGTGGTGATCAATGATACATGGACTGAATACCTTCCCGGAGGAGGACTGGTTCTGTACCACATAGATAATAATCTGATTTCTTCCAGATACAACTCAAACAGTATCAACGATATTTCATTAAATGGAAAACTGGGAGTTAAAGTTATCGAAGCTGATGAAAATAACAGGTTACTGACAGACGATAGTGATTATGGCTCGTATACAGACCCCTTCTACACTGGCAATGTTAACTATCTGGTAGATTACATGCCCAATTACAGCGATCAGCCAGCTTTTGAAATGACCAACGTCAGTACACTGGGTTCCGTTATGACCTTTGATATTTTTGTTTACGAATAAACACTTGAATAAAAGCAGGAAGACTAAATTCTTCCTGCTTTTATAATTACTATTTTCCGCAATAAATCCTGATCGCATCCCTAAAGAAAACAGCTAGCCCCTCACCGTGCTTATCTATATTTTTAGTAAATCGCTCATCATCAACATAAGACTCGCCCAATCCCGCAAGGATTTCATTAGAACAGGTGTAATATGAATCATTTATGTGTTGCTGCCATTTACAGATCGTCTCCAGAACAAGAGGATTATCAACAGCTTTGTCCATAAGGCTTGCGAGAGTAACCATAATGGCATTACCCTCACTCATAACTCTTGCCCAGTCTTCTTCGGAATATTTTCCAGTTTTATTATTGCTCTCTTTATATGCGGAAGAGTGCCCGTATTTTTCTTTCACTTCATCGGCATATTTCTTCTGATGCTTCTCAATTTCATTCATAAAGTTTCCACTCGTCATTCAGTTCGTAGTTTCCCTTCGTTTCACGCTCCTGGAGATTTATCGTGCCGACATATTTTTCTTCGCCTTTTATATTGAGACTGCGTGCCTTTTCATAATACTTATCACGGCGATATTCCATGTCGGGATGGCTTTGGAAAAACTCTGACAGCATAGCGGAATTCTCTTTCCCATCGTATTCATCGAGGAATTTTTGAAAGCTGTCGCTCAATGCATAGGGCCAGTAATCAGTATTTTTTGCTATCAGGTTAAAGGCATAATCATCAGCTTCGTCTTCTTCGGTTTTGGAAAAAGACAACCCGATCAGGACATTGTACAAAATGGAAAATGCTCCGGGAACTTCAAGATCATATTTCTCCTTGGCAAGTTCAAACTTAAAAGAATTCAGACAATGATCAAGTTCTATATGGGCAATTTCATGAGCCATTATTGATGCAACTTGAGCTTCGTTATCGAGTAACTCCAGCATTTCAGCCGAAAAGACTATGACACCTCCGGGCATGGCAAAAGCATTGGGAGCCATATAGGGATCGACATATACTTTATATTTAAAATCTTTCCTGCTGCCCGACAATAGAGATTCCGCTAATTCATTTAGATAAATAGAATCGATGGTCTCTTCATATTCATCATCAAACTCCTCTTTCAGTTGATCTCCAAGCTCTTCTTCGTCCCATTCACCGCCGGCGAGAATCCTGCTGAAGGTTACATCGGCGGTCTGAACAAACCTGCCGAGAATCTGAAAAAGAGGAGCGAATGTAATTTCCCGTGGAGAATTGGGTCTCTCTATGACAATAAAGATCAATAGAAATACAAATAATATAGACGGCAGGAATTTTATCAGTTTTTTATGCATTTTCGAACCGTCCTTTAAATTGAGAATAGAGAATATTGATCAATATGAATATGATGCTGGCACCTAAAAAGGCAATGGATTTTGCCAGCATGGTAGACTGAGCCAGGTCCCAGAAAATCAGTCGGATAGAAGTTCCCAAAAGAGCCAGACTCGTTGCATGGCGGAAAACATTCTCTTTGAGAATGAGAGCCGTACTGTACAAGATAAAACAACAGCAGAAAAGAGCGATTGTCAGAGCTGTCGCCTCGAGGGTCCAGTTAAAGAACAATCCCAGACTGATAAATAATGGTATGAGAAGAGTCAAATTCTTTTTCTTCATAATCAATAGTGTCAATTTGTTCAATTTACCGAATACAGGAGAGGTCTCATAAGGACCTGTTTTTATGTGTCGGAAAAACAGGTAGATGATGAATACGGAAGTTCCTACATTGACAAACCCGAATATCCAGGGATTCTGAAGAATGGCCGGCAAAAAAGGAAATGACGGATGACTGTTGAGGGCCAGATTCAACTGGGCGAATATAAAATGCATATACGCTATGGAACCGAGTGGGTATCCCTTCAACAGACCTTTCTTTTCTATTGCAAAGAGAACGATGATCGAGAGTTGAAAGACCAGAGATAATACATTTCTATTGGAATGTGAAAAAATCATAAGGACTATAAATAACCAGGAAATTGTAAATGAGGTACCCTGCAGGCTTTTATTCAGTATAGGAACCAGATGCTTCTCATTCCATTTACTACTTTTCAGATATAGATAAAAAACAATTAAGGCAGTAATTTCAATAATTAATCGGACATTAAATATCGCCCAATAATGCTCCATTTGCAGATGATGGGTGATATGACGGAAGAAAAACAACAGAAGGAATATTAATGCCGATGACTGGATTTCCCACTTCCCGCTTCTTTCCCACCAGAAAAGATACACAAAAGCTGCCAGAAGAATGAGTACTCCTGGCAGAATAGTTGAAATGTTCCAGAATGGGAAATACATAGTTATTATCAAAATTAAAGAGAAGAGAAAAATGCCCATATCCGGGAACAGTCCGGCCTTTTTCCATGTGCTGTAAATAATAAATATGAGTGAAAGGACAAGCAATGGAAGAATCAATAAAAGAGAACTGGAAAAGTTCAAACTATCATCTTCTACAAACATTCTTATCAGAATGAACAATGGGAAAAGCGAAACAGTCCACAATCCATAAAATCTGATTTTCAGATCTCGTGATTTGGAAATTCCAAGGGGCAGTAATGCCAGAAAAGAGAATAACAGGATTTCCGATATTCCCGATAGTTTCATGTATTTATAACTTAATAAAAATACTGTCAGCGGCAGAATAAACTGGAAAATATTGATCAGTGTTATATAATCATTACTTTTATTTTTATCCGTTTTTGAAGCAAATGTCAGGAAAAATGAAGCTGCTGCCATCAATAGGATGCGATTGACTATCACAAAAAAACTGAAAGATTGAGCACCTGAAAGATAGGAATAGACCACAGAGCTTATTAAAATTAGATAATTCAGCAACAGGGGAATTGTTTTATAATCATGTTCCTCTATCATCCAAAAAGCAAAGAAACTGCTCTCAATATACAATAGAGTGAGCCAGTATTGGGTGCCGTCACCGGAAGCCAGAATCAGTAGTGTTCCTGTTATCAGAATCTGCAGTGGCCAATATAAGAGTGCTTTCAGATTTCTCTTAGGGAAATATCTGATAGCAGCTCCGACAACAGCGCCGATAATGAGCGGGATAAAAGCAGCTGCTTTTGTTTGTCCGAGATAGGACGCGATCCCGATCCATAAAATGGGCATAACATACCCCAGGATTTGAATAAAGCGCTTCTTTTGATCTCTATAAAGCATCAGATTTACAAAAGTAATCAATGCTGCAAAATTAAAACACCAGCTGAAATAGGAGAAATCAATGACATTCTCTTTGAAATAGACCGAATAAACTGCAAAAAGCAGAAAAGATAGAGATGAATTGATCTCTTCTTTTTTAATATACCCGAATATCTGTAAACCGAGAGTCAATACAAAAGCCAGCCAGAATACAAGAGGTTCCGTGGGTAGAAGGAAAATGACAAGAAAGTTTATAGCCATATGAAAAACCATATACCCTTTTTTCCTGCACAGTCCTCCGAGGAACAGGTTGTACAGTGTACCTATACTGATCACTCCCAGCGCCAGAAGGGGATTTTCTATCCATTTCAAGCCTTCAATCGTACTGGAGGCAAAAACCGCAAAGAGAAATAAAGCACCGGAAAAACTTCTGCTGATATGGGCAAGTTCATCCCATTTTGGTTTCTTACCGAGAGGAAAGCTGATAACTAGAAATAAGACAGAAATTCCGGACATGATCATAAAACGGGAGAATATGCCCATACGGGTTCCCAGATAGATAGTGAGAAAAACCAATCCTATGATTCCCAGGAAGGCACCGAGGAAGGCAAACAACCGCTCCTGATTCCATTTCCACGATCTCGTTTTCGGTTTGCGATTAATTTCAGGCTGAATATAAGGCTCAGCACTTGTATCCTTTTTGATATCAGATAGAAACTCTTTTATTTCAGGCTGTACAATTTCCCGGCGTACTTCCTGCTGCACTTCCTGCTGCACTTCCTGCTGCACTTCCTGCTGCACTTCCTGCTCAACAAGCTCTTCAGGAATCGATTCTTTGAAATAAGTCCCTGATTTCAGTATCTGCACTTCTTTTTTCAGATTTTCTATCTCATCTTCAAGGAACATTATTTTTTTCGTCTTTTTTAAAGCCCTGATAGAGATGACCAAAGGCGAAAAGAAAAAAACCACGACCAGTATTACAATAAAAGCTATTTCATCCATAGAGAGATGCTACCACGGATTATGGCTTATCTTCCAGAATAAAACCTGCTGTCCCCATTTCAACTCCATTTACAATTATTGATATGCTGTGTTTGCCGGCATAATACTTCCTGGTAGTGATTCTTCTAAATGAATGTTTTCTGGTTACGGTTTTTGATAAGCTATGTATTTCTGCTTCTGATATTTTAAAGACTTTATTTGCCGTTTTCCGTTCTTTTTCATAAAACCGACTGCATATTCCAGTCGTACTTTACCAAGCTTTGCCTCTTCTGTAACAAGGACAAAGGAAAAAGTCAGAGATTCTTCCATCTGAACCGATTTCTGTACTTCCAGATCCTTTAGTTTTATATGATCGGGATTTGTAAATCCGAAGAGAGAGAGCATCTCACTATCGCCTTGTTTTAATAAAGTTCTGCAGCCATGCTTGATAAGCTTGTCTGTATTCTTGCTTTTTCCGATCCATTCCTGTGCTATGGCCTTTACCAGTTCCTTATGATCCTTTGCTATGTCATTCAGATTGTTTGCCACACTTCTCCTTACATATTCACTTTCATCATTTTTGAGTTTTTCCAATATGGGAAGAATTGGTGAAGGATCTTTTTTAAAGGCTGGCAAAGCCATAGCCCATGGCAATCTGGGACGACACCCTTCAGATGCCAACCGTCTGATATGATGGTTATCCGATTCAGCCCAATGATACATCTGTGACATCATTTTATCGGGATATTTGACTATAAAAGGCCTTACTGAAAATTCAGAACTCGATAGACAGGTAAAATTTTCAAGGGCATCAACGGATATTTCGAATTGATCCATGCCGTAAATTTCAACAAAAGCGGGAAAGATCATATGAGCCAATCCATTGAAGTGAACAGAAACAGATTTTAGTATTTTGATAGCTTCTTCAAAATCAGTTGGCAGATACCTGCCCAGTAGTTGAGAAATATGATTCATTCTGTCTTTCAATTCCCGCTCTTCCCAGTCTTCTGAGAGGACTGAGATGATAAACTCGTGAGAATTAAAAGATGGATATACGATAGAAAGCTCACGGGATAAAGAATCAACAAATTCCCTATTGAATACGTTTTTAAATGGTTCAGCCATAAAGAAGAATTATTATATCTAAAATTGCAGAATTCAATTGAAAAATTTTAAAAACCGTTTTAAATTATATTCACTCTATTCAATCGGGCTGAAGAGAAGGGGTGACCCTTAAATAGCCGCGGATAGCCTTGAAGAATTCAATTCTGAAAGGCTTTGAATAGCTTTTAATGAATTGAATCTTCAGAAAAAACTAAACTGGGGATTTTTATGAAAAAAAACACAATCAAAGAAATTATACTCGAAGATCGCGGAAAGTTTTACGGCTGCAGTAGAGAAACATTTTTTAAAGAAGGGACAACTTTCAAACACAGAGAATCTTTAGATGGAAAGAATACTCTCTATGTCACAAGACTGTTCCGTCATAACTTCATCACTACAGGTAAAGAACTGATCTCTACTCTTACAGAAATAAGTGAACAGGGAAGTAAGATTCTCTCATTATCAGAACTGGAGGAAAGTCTTCCAGGTTTTGAAATTGAAGAGAATTATCCCCACTTTCTCTATTATGAGGACAAGATTAAGCTCTTGAATTTACCTGATGGATATGAGCTGAGAAAAGTTGATCCTTCCGATCATCCAACACTCCAGAAATTTCTGGATTCCTGTACTGAGGAAGATATTGATGATGCACTGATAGATCTGGAAGATCCCGATGAGGAAATTCGACTCGTATATTTTAGAGATAAACCTGTCGGTTATGCCGGATACAGAAGATGGGGAAAAGAAATGGGCGATGTGGGTATACTGATCCATAAGGACCATAGGAAAAAAGGGCTTGGGAGAGCTGCCGTTGCTGCTGCTACAGAAGCCTGCATCAACAATGATGTACTTCCCTTCTACAGAACCAGCAGTGAAAATGTGGGTTCTAAAACCATTGCCAGTAGCCTGGGATATGAATTTGAGTGGGTTACAACGGAATGTAAATGTTCATAATTAATTACAAGGGGGAGAAATCTCCCTTTTTTACAATTTAAAAATAGTATAAATTATTTCTTAATGGCGCAACTTGACTTAACTGCAGAATACGACAAATTAAACGAATTGATATTTCAAAACCGCTTACCCGACGGTATCACAATTAAATGGAATCATTCCAAAAAGTGCCTGGGCAAAACAAAAATAACACAGAGTCATAACAAAGCTATTTCCTTTCACATATCTATCAGCAAGTTTTTTCTCTGTACAGACATGGAATATATAGAAACACTGATTCATGAAATGATACATGTCCAGATGGCAATTGAAGGAAATTTTAGAAAAGGTATCCGCCCACACGGCAGTTTATTCCGTAAATATATGGATCAAATTAATAATCAGTTTCCCCAATACTCCATAAAAATCCGAGAAGATGAAAAAGTGGAGATAGACAAGTCAAGAATAGCCTTACAAAAAGGATTTCTACTGGTTACTGACAATAATAAGAAATACTTCAATCTCTATAGAAATGAAATTAACGATAGAGAATTAAAGCTTATTATCAACCATTTATCATCAGCCGGACATAATACAACGGGAAACCTCTACGTTTTTCAGGGAAAATACCAGGAGCTTGCAACAGCTCCCGTCAGAAATAACTTAAAAACTCTTGTAGAGCGTCTTCAGTATTTTCACAATGAAGAAGAGATGGAGAACCTTCTTGAACTGATCAGAAAGGGCCAGCACGACCTCTATCGCATAGAAAAAAAGAAATCATTATTTGAAAGAATCTCAAAAACAGGACGATAAGATAATATCTACAGGAGCTTAAATAAGTGTACAAGACAGATAAAAAATCCCCTCTATTCCACACGCTTAAAGAAATTCCTCATGGACAGGGAGGAGGCAAAGCCCAGGGATTAAAATTTTTAATGGACCTTGGTTTAGCGGTACCGAAGAGTCTTGTCCTGCATCAGGAACTAGGTTCAATGGACGATGCTGAATCTATTTTAGCAGAATTTGAAGATGTAAAACTCGCTGTCAGATCCAGTTCTGTAAATGAAGATCAGGTAGGGTTTTCTGCAGCTGGTCAATACGAAACAAAGCTCAATATAGAGAATCCTGAAGAACTGATAAAAGCTGTGGAAATATGCAGAAACAGTGGAAACTCAGAAAGAGTTAAAACTTATCAGAAAAATAAAAGCTCACAAAGTGACAATATTCCTATATCGATACCTCTGGTAATCCAGGAAATGATAAGTCCTAAATGGGCTGGAGTCCTTTTCACAATGAATCCCGTGACAGGAAGCAGAGGCCATTATGTGATCGAAGCAACTGATGGACCAGGTGAAAAGGTAGTTGATGGCACAGCCCTGACAAGCAGCTACAAAATCGATAGAAATGGTTTTGGGATTGAATGTTCCGGCAAATCGATTTTGTCTGAAAAGATCTTGAAAGAGCTGGAAACGGGTGCAGAACTCGCTGAAAGGAAAGCCGGTTATCCCCTTGATCTCGAATGGGCTGTCGATGAAAAAGGGAAATTATGGTGGCTTCAGTCCAGGCCTGTAACTACTCTCGATAGAGAACAATTAAACAGTATTATACGAAATGACCGGTGGGTGATCACTACAGGAAATATAGGAGAAGTATTTCCGGGATCGACAACGCCTCTGACATACTCCACAGCAGGAATAGCCCTTGATGTAGGGATGCAGGAAATGTACAAACAGGTAGGTGTTCCTCTCGATGGAGGAGAAACAGATTTTTTTATCCATTATTATGATAACCATCTATTTTTTATGATGAACAATATATGGATTATGCCCCGTTATGTAATGGGAGCTTCAGAAGATCAGATGGATCTTTCAATTTGTGGAACCATTGTAGAAAATCGAGGGCGGTTATTAAGAAAAACAAACATATTCAGACGATCATTTAACTTATTCAGATATATGAATGTTTTATTGAATCCCGATATAAGATTAAAGGAAATGGCAGAAATTGTTTCTGAATTTCAGATTCCACTGCTTTCGGAGGCTAAAGGCTCTATTGAGTTATATAACAGGCTGACTGGAGAGCAGGAATTATTGAATCATGTTTATTATCTGCATTACTGCATAAGCGGCCATTCTGCACTGATGAATATACTTCTGGAAAAATCGGTCAAAGACAAAAACCTGATACTCCAATACATGACTGATATTCCGGATATAGAGAGCGCTTTAATACCGAAAGCTCTTAATACAATGGCTGAAGCGATTTTAACCTTATGTGATGTGGACTCCTTCACTAAAATGAATAGCGATGAACAGCTTCAATGGATAATGTCAAAAAAAAAGATTGCTGATCTGTGGACTGGTTTTATGGATGATCACGGACATCGTTCAATAAAAGAACTGGAAATGAGGGAAACAGAATGGAGGGTCTCACCGGAACTGATCCTGACCAATTTATCTGGAATTGTAAGAAGTTGCTCCGAAGGAAATATCCAATCTGAAAATAGAGTGATTCCCAATGAAAAAGATTTTCCTAAAGCTGCCAGAAATGCCCGAAATGGAGTCAGGAAACGGGAGCGATCCAAGAGCCTGCTCGTAAAATTTCAAAACAAGTATAAAGCGGGCTGGCGTCAGTTGGCCGTCAATCTTGTAAATATGGGTTTGCTTCCCCATAGGGATTTGATTTATTTTCTCACTTGTAATGAAATAGGATCCCTACTCTCAGCATACAATAAGAATGAAAAAATAACAGAGTATCAGAGTCTTGCAGAAAAGAGAAAAAAGCAGTTTGAGGAAAATGACCTTATCCATTTTCCAAGGATTTCATATGGGCGCCCCTTACCTGTTATTCACGAAGATTCTGATTTAACATCAACATATGGAAGCACCTTAAAAGGAATACCAGTTAGCAAGGGCGTTTATACGGGCATTGTCAGGATTGTTCGAACAAGATCTGATGCCGATGAGCTGCAACGGGGAGAAATTATGGTTTCGACGTTCACCGATATCGGCTGGTCCCCCTATTATAGCATCACAGGTGGCCTTATAACAGAACTGGGAAGTCCCTTATCTCATGGAGCGGTTGTTGCAAGAGAATATGGTGTTCCACTGGTTTCCTGTGTCCAGAATGCCACAAAAATTTTGAAAACCGGCGATATTGTTCGCGTGAATGGAACTTCCGGAACTGTAGAAATTATAAGCGAGGATAAATAAATGGCTGAAACTCTCTATCCACATGGTGGTGGAATTATTAAGAACACACTGGCTTCACTGATGCTGAAAAAAAGTGAAATCGGAACAATTAAAGATATAAATATGGATCTTGTCAACTCACGAGTATCTCCCGCTTCAGGGCTGGTAGTCGGTGATGAAAATGAATTCTATAACGATTCATTTGTTTTTCAGGGTTCTGATGACAAGGGGAACCTTTTTATGACCAGGTTGGGATTCCGAAGTGATGGTACCATTTGCGACTCCTGGTTATGGATGAGATTAAATAAAAAAAAGTACACAAGCCCAACGGTTATCGTAGAGAATGTACATCCGGAGAAAATCGAAGCTGCCAAGCTCTGTTACACTCCTCTGGATAAGGGTTGCTGGAACATCACTTACAATGGCCCCCTTGATAATGGCATAAAGAAGTGTGTTGTTAACCTGAATTACAAACCAACAACAAAAATGTACAGTTTCAATGTTCATGCTGATAGGAAAACATACGCACTGGCTCTCGCGGAAATGCCCTGGAGCCGGGAATATTTTAAAACACTGAAAAGCGAAAAAGCCGAAAGGATTGAACAGGGAGGAATAATCTCGGGGACAGTAGAGATGGATGGTGTTGTACACAATCTTACTCTAAAAGCCTTTAGGGATCATTCATGGGGGAAACGGGACTGGACCATGATCCGCCGTTACATCTGGAACCTCTTTGCAATGGAAAAACCAGTAAAAATTAAAAACGGAGAGTTTACTCATGCCTGCTTCACTACTGTAAATTATATCAGCTTTAATCATCTCGTATCAGGCTGGGTTGCCGGACCGGATCTGATTCTCCCCATAATTGCTTCATCGGATATGCATAAACTGGGAGGTGATGGAAAAGCGCCTTCTGAATTCAATGTGACATTCAGGCCAAAAGGTGGTCCTGATCTCAAGGCTGAAGTGATAAGGGAAAACGAAACAGAGCATCCCTGGATGATGCAGAACAACAGCTTTGAAGTAAATGAAGCTTACTGTTCACTCTCGATTAATGGTGTTAAGGGTTATGGTATGAGTGAATTCGGATATACAAGAAAATGAAGATATCTGCCCTGAATAGAAAGTCTTTCAGGGCGTTTTATATTTAGAAAATGTTGTTTAACTGATATCCAAGACCAAATCGGGGATATGAATAATCACTTCCCAGTATATATGAAAAATCTACATATAAATTGCTGAGTGATGCTTTTGCACCGAAACTGAAACCATCAAGGTCGCTGCCTAATATAGTAAAGTAATATCCCGCATGAGGTTCTAGAAAAGTTTTTCCACCACCTATTCTGAAAACAGCACGTACCGGTGCATCAAGGAACATCATAGACGATCCCGTATCGTAATAAAATGCAGAAATTCCGGCTTCTATCCCAAAGCTGAATGTATCATTGATTCTATAACGCACGGTTACTGATGATCCACCTCTTAAGAGAAATAAAAGGGACGCCGGTTCTTGTGGAAACCAACCAGTCGTTACAAATCCTCCGAAATCGAGTCCGATTTTTGATTTTTGCTCTGTATCTCCATGTCTTTCCGCAGCAAGCGGTAAAGAAGATACCAGGATTAATACAACTGCAATAATTATAAATTTATTTTTCAATTTTTGCTCCTTAAAATTTATCGTAGGTGAGCATAATAAAACAAAGAATCCAATTTGTCATCATAAAAAAAAGTGATTTAATATTTAAATAGTTTTTCAATAATAAAAGATTTATTAGTTCTCAGGAAGATTATTTCTTATCTTTATAGAAAATAGAAATGAGGTAATATTATGAAATATAGAAGACTTGGCAACAGTGGATTGAAAGTGAGTGAAATCGCTTATGGATC
>Ga0209475_10001415_pt1 | contig 30777 bp, 26 predicted proteins | sample tdDd471_FD_187128 | JGI IMG/M metagenome (GOLD analysis project Ga0209475, IMG submission 187128) | Marine sediment microbial communities from the Atlantic coast under amendment with organic carbon and nitrate - tdDd47.1 (SPAdes)... | ecosystem: Environmental > Aquatic > Marine > Coastal >... | reverse complement strand
GGCTGGTGCCGCATCCGGTCATGCTCGGTTTCGTGAACGGCCTAGCCATCGTCATCTTCCTGGCTCAATTGACCCAGTTTCAGGTGCCGGGGGCGGACGGCGCGCCGGTCTGGATGACCGGCTGGCCGCTCGCGATCATGCTGGGCCTCGTCGTGCTGACCATGGCGGTGATCTGGGCCCTGCCGAAACTGACGACCGCCATTCCGGCGCCCCTGGCCGGCATCGCCGTCGTCGCGGCGATCGTCATCGGCTTCGATATCGGCGTTCCCCGCGTGGGGGATCTGGCCTCCATCGAAGGGGGTCTGCCGATGTTCCACCTGCCGATGGTGCCGCTGACGCTGGAAACCCTGAAGATCATCCTGCCCTATTCCTTCATTTTGGCCCTGATCGGGTTGATCGAAAGCCTGTTGACCCTGAACCTGGTCGGGGAGATGACCGGAAAGCGTGGCGGCGCGTCGAAGGAATGCATCGCCCAAGGCGCCGCCAACACGGTGACGGGCTTCTTCGGCGGCATGGGCGGCTGCGCCATGATCGGGCAGTCGATGATCAACGTGAAGTCCGGCGGCCGGACACGAATTTCCGGAATTTCCGCCGCGCTCTTCCTGCTGCTGTTCATCCTGGTGGCCTCCAGCCTGATCGAGCAGATCCCGCTCGCCGCCCTGGTCGGCGTCATGTTCATGGTGGTCATCGGCACCTTCGCCTGGCGCAGCCTGACGATCATCCGGCGGATCCCGTGGATGGACGCCGCCGTCATGGTCCTGGTGACCGCCGTGACGGTGATGAGCGACCTTGCCGTCGCGGTGGTGGTCGGCGTGATCGTCTCGGCGCTCGCGTATGCCTGGAACAACGCGACGCGCATTCATGCCTCGGTCAAGACGACGGAGGACGGCATGACCGTCTACCGCATCGAAGGGCCGCTCTTCTTCGGATCGACGGACGGGTTCGCCGAACTGTTCCATCCGGAAACCGACGCGGAAACGGTCGTCATCGACTTCACCCACAGCCGCGTCGTCGATCAATCGGCGCTGCAGGCGATCGAGGATCTGGCAACGAAATACGAGGCGCTGGGCAAGACCGTGCAGTTGCGTCACCTGTCGCGGGATTGCCACAAGCTGCTGCATCGCGCCGGTCAGCTGATGGTCGATTCCGACGACGATCCGGATTACGAACTGGCGGTCGATTATTCCGTGAAGACCGGGATTCTCGGCGGCGGCCACTAACCGTCCCTGACCGGTTCAGGCCGCCATAGGCTGCCGGAAGGTTACGCTTCCGGCTGCTCGACCGGCACTTTCCGCCAGTGGAACAGGCTGATCAGCAGGATCAGGCCCAGATACCCGATGAAGAAACCGGCAAGGCCGTAACCCAGGCCGGCCAGGGTCAGCGGCACGGCGGGCTTCAGGTTCTTGAACGTGGCGAGCGCGATCTGAGGGTCGCATTCCAGCAGCAGCGCCCCGCCGACATAGAGCATCGGCATCTTTTCCAGGCGTTCCAGCGAGTTGCGCAGCGTCACATGACGCGTCACCAGTTCCAGCAGGTAGTCGCCTTCCTGCCGCGCGGATTGATCCGCATTGCGGACCAGGCCGCGGATATAGTCGTAGCGGTCCTTGCCGACCTTGCCGGCGCGCTCGTCGATGGCCGAGACCTGCTGCGCCAATTCATCCACATGGCCGCCCAGACGCTGCATGTATTGCTGATGGAAGGTCGGCACCTGCGTCAACGCAGCCGCGCAAATCAATCCGAACGGTATCAGAAACCAGCGGCGCATATGTGTCCCGGCTTGTTGTTGGGCCCGGGCGGTCTCGCGGTCCCGGGCCAGTGTCGCACAGCTCCCGTCATACCCTGCGCCGGTCGTTATGGTAAAGGCGCGGACGGTTCCGATCCCGCGGGCGGGCGGAGGGGGCGCCGAAGTCGCCGCCCATTGCCGTCTATCCTATTTGGTCCCGAAAATACGGTCGCCCGCATCGCCCAGGCCCGGCACGATATAGGCCTTTTCGTTCAGGCATTCGTCGAGCGCGGCGGTATAGATGCGCACATCGGGGTGCTGGTCCAGCATGACCTGAACGCCTTCCGGGGCCGCGACGAGCGCCATGAACCGGATGTTCTGGCCTTCCACGCCGACGCGCTTCAGGACATCGACCGCATAGGCCGCCGAATAGCCGGTCGCCAGCATCGGGTCGCAGAGAATGAACAGCCGGCCTTCCGGTTCGGGCAGTTTCACGAAATATTCAACCGGACGCTTGGTCTCCGCGTCGCGGTAGAGGCCGATCTGGCCTTCGCGCGCGCCCGGCATCAATTCCCTGAGGCCTTCGACCATGCCGAGGCCCGCGCGCAGGACCGAAACGATGGCCGGCTTGCGGCCGGCCAGAACCGGCGCCGTGGTCGGCGCCACCGGGGTTTCGATCCGGGTCGTCTTGAGCGGAATTTCGCGGGTGATCTCATACCCCATCAAGAGGGAGATTTCCTTCAACAATCCCCGGAACATGGAGGTCGGCGTGTCGGTCCGCCGCATCCAGGTCAGCTTGTGCTGGATCAGGGGATGGTCCAGGACGCGCAAATTCGGGAAGTCGGGGTGGCTCGGCATGCGGGCGCTCTCCTGATATCTGGCGTTGGGTGGGTTCCGGCGCGGGCCGGTTTCAATGCCGTCCGCGCAGTGGGCGCACCATATAGCGCCTGTCGGTTTCCGCCAAGTGTCCGGACCCGTTGCGGAAACCGGCGCGCGGCTTTGATTTCCCGCCGGAACAGCGTAATTTCCACCGGATGCAGGTTCAGCCGCCCCGCCGCCGGGACGGCGATGACGATGGGAACGACTCGATGGCCGCCGAAATCACCCAATTCCCGAAACCCGAGCCCCGCGCGGGCGCGCCGACGCCGGAGCAGATCCAGCAGGATGTCCGCCGCGCGAAACGGGCGACGATCTGGATCGGATCGGCGGCGGGCGTGCTGACGCTGGCCTGGCTCGGCGTCTGCGGCTGGTATTTCCACACCGTCGTCGGCTGGGCCTTGCTGCCGGCCCTGTTGCCGCACGAACTGGCGGGCATGTTCGCCGGGGTCTTCGCGCCGCTCGCCTTCCTCTGGCTCGCCGCCCTGTTCTTCCGGCGCGGCCAGGACGTACGCCACCATACAGATGTCCTGCGCCGGCACTTGGCGCTGCTGGCCTATCCGGCGGAGGATGCGGAGGCGCGGATCGAACTGGTCGCCGATTCGCTTCGCCGGCAGGCCAAGGAGCTGAGCGCGGCGGGCGAGGAAACGGTGCGGGCGTTGAGCGAGCTTTCAAACGGTCTGCAGAGCCAATTGACGCAACTGGAAAGCCGGACCGGCGATGCTTCCCGCGAAAGCGGCGCCATGCGTTCCATCCTGTCGGCGGAGGCGGAAAAGCTGGGCGGGCTGATCGCCAGACTGGAAGCGCAGCAGAAGGCGATCACCGAATCGGTGGATCGTCAGACATCGACATTGACCGATGCGCTGGATGCCGCGGCGAAACGCGGCGACGGCGTGGCGGCCGCCCTGAAGGCGCAGGCCGACGGCGTGACGGGCGCGTCCGACCATGCCGCGCGGCGGGTAGAGGAGATCGGCGAGCGGCTGGATGCCTATCGCCAGGACCTCGACAAGGTGGCCGAACAGGCGGGCGACCGGGCCGAGGCGATCGCCGCCCTGTTGAAAGACAGCGGCGAGGATTTGCGCCGGGCCGGGGATGAAGCCTCCGACCAGATCAGCGCCTTCTCGGATCAGGTGCGCAGCGGGGCGCAGGATACCATGCGTCTGGTGGAAGAGGCCTTCCAGTCGCAGATCGACAGTTTCGAAGCCTTCGCGTCGCGGACGGACAACCGTCTGGCCGGTCTATCCGCCCGTCTGCGGGACGGTACCGTGAAGGCGTCGGAAGCATTGTCGGAAGCCTTCGACAAGCACGACCAGCGGCTGGCCGATTTCGACGGCAACACGGCGGCCGTGATTGCGACGATCGGCGACAAGCTGGCCGCGCAGGCGGAAGAATTGTCGGCCGGGTTGGAAGAGAGCCTCGGCAAACAGATGACCGCGTTTTCCGCCTTCGCGCGGCAGACCGAAGCGAAGGCCGCCTCGGCCAGCGAAACCCTGGCCGGGGCGGTCGATGCGTCCGCCGCCCGCCTGGCGGCGGCGGTATCGCGCCACGCCGCGGAATTGCAAGGCTCGGTCGCCGACAGCGAGGCGCGCCTGAGCGCCGCGGCAGGGTCTGTCGATGACCATGTCGCCGCCGTCGTGGCGCGGCTGGAAAACGGCATCCAGGATCAGGCGCATGCCTTCGACGGTTATGCGGCAACCGCCGCGGGCAAGACGGACGCGCTGGTGCGGGACATGGAGGAACGCACCGCGCGGACGGCGCGCACGCTTCATGAAAGCTTCGAGGCGGAACGAAACGCCTTCCGGAAATTCGGCGAGGAAACCTCCGACCGGGTGACGCAGATGACCGGGCTGCTGGAACGCCAGGGCAAGATTCTCACCGGCGCGATCGTCGCCGCGCTTGGGCGGGTCGAGACCGAACAGGGCGAATTGCTGGATCAGACGCGCGGCCGGCTGGAGAAGATGGGCGACGATCTGGGCGAAAAGGCGGCGCGCTTCGCCGAAGCCATGGGCAACGATATCGACCGCAGTTCGAAGTCCCTGACCGTGGCGGTCGACCGCAACGCCGAAATCGTCGGACGCATGCAGCAGGCCTTGAAACAGCAGGTCGAAATGCTGATGGATGCCGCCGCGCAGACCGAGAGCCAGACCGGCGAGATTTTGAGGTCCGTCACCGCCCAAAGTGAGGAATTGAATGAGGCCGCGACACGGATCGCAACGCAGACGGGCCTTGTCCGCAGCGCCGCCGATTCGCAAAGCCGACAGTTGCTGGCCGCGTCGGAATCCGCGACCGAGAAAATGGAAGCCATGGGCGCGGCGCTGCGCGAGCAATCGGAGCTGATCGGCAGCGCGACGGACACGGCCGCCGGCCGCGCCGATACGATGCGGGCATTGATGCAGAAGCAGGCGCAGGACCTCGTCGCCGCATCCGACCGCGCGGCCCAGCAGGCGGCGGATATCGACGCCTTGCTGGCGGCGCGCATGAAGGAAATGCGCGAATCCCTGCAGGCGGGATCCGCCGAATTGGTGGATACCTTCGACCCCGCCGTCGTCCAGGGGCGGGAAATGGCCGACGTGCTGCGCAAGCAGAGCGCGGAATTGCGCGATGCCGCGGAATGGGTTCAGGACCGGACGGAGAAGATCGGCGATTCCCTGCAGAAGCGCAGCGCGGATCTGCAGACGGCGTCGGACAGGGCCGCGGCTTTGATCCAGGACATGAACGAAACGCTGCGCCAGAACGTCGCCGCGTTGAACGATGTCTCCGAAAAGGCCGGCACCGATATCGCGAAAATACGCGATTCCCTGCGCCAGGATGCGACGGCCCTGCAGACGCTGGCGGAACAGATAGCCGTCAGCGCCTCCAACACCGAATCCAGCCTGGCTGGCCAGACCGCGACCATGGCGGAAGCGTCGAAGATTGCCGAAGAGCGGACCGAAGGCATCCGCGCCGTGCTGGAACGCCAGGTGCAGACGCTGCTGTCGGCGGCGGATGCGATCCAGACGCGGATCGGCGAGGCGGGCGATACCTTCCGCACGGAAAGCGAGGGTTTCGGATCGGCGATGGACAAGGCGATGACCCTGTTCGGCGAGTTGTCGGAGAAGATGGGCCGGGAGGCGGAACGCCTGACCACGACATCGGTCAGCGCCGGCATGCAGATCGAGGATCACCGCAGCGCCCTGGCCCGGCAGGCGGCGGAAATGACCGAAGCCGCGGCGGCCGCGGCAACGGCGGCGCGGTTGTTGGGCGACGCCTTCGCGCAGCAGGAGGAAGGCGTCAGCAACGCGTCTGACCGAATTGCCAAGCGCATCGAAACCCTGGTCGCCCTGTTGAGGACGCAGACCGGCGACCTGACGGCGGCGGGCGATCTGGCGAATACCCAGATCCAGACCGTCGCGAAATCCCTGAACACCGAAACGAAGACGCTGACCAAGGTGGCCGAGGAAACCCAGCAGACGCTGACGGGCCTGAGCGAGTCGGTGGAGACCGGCAGCAAGAAGCTCATCCGCGCGGTGAACGCCGCCCGCGAGGATGCCGGCGCCATCGGCGAGGACTTCTCCAAACAGGCCAAGGCGCTGGTCGACGCGTCGGAACAGGTCTCGAAGCGGCACACGGAAATTCAGGACTTGGATCAATCCCTGAAGCGGGACCTGTTCCTGAAATCCGCGCGTTTCATCGTGGAGGATCTGAACTCCACCACCATCGACCTTACCCGTATCGTCGAAGGCGACGTCGCCGAGGCGGATTGGCGGCGCTATATCAAGGGCGATCGGTCGATCTTCACCCGGGCCTTGCTGCGCGGGAAACCGACCGCGCTTATCCGGGCGATTTCCGACAAGGTGAAGCAAGACAAGGAAGCGCGGGACTACGTCACGCGCTATATCGAACAATTCGACCGCCTGCTGGACCAGGCCAAGGCGAACGACCCGGAACACCTGCTGCAATCGACCTTCATGACCGCGGATGTGGGCAAGCTCTATGTCCTGCTCTGCCACGCCACGGGGCGGGAAGACGTTCAGTAGTCCAGCATCGTACCGTCAAGGGCAGCGCGCCCGCGTCTGCGCAGTAAGTCGGCATCGTCGGAATTGGCGACGAGTTCCAGCAACCGGACCACCACGGCAAGATTGGCGAAGGCGGGCGGATGCTCCTCCTTCGGAAGCCGGTTGAGCGCCTCGACCAGCGGGACGCTATAGTCGTTCAAGCTCTTGCGGATGTCGTCGAGCATGCTTTGGCAGACGGCGCGCACGCCGAGCTGGTCCGAGATTCTATACAGCGCGGCCAATGCGCTGGCGCGCGTTTCCGCGGAGTCGAAATCGTTCTCGTCCGGCCAAGCGTCCAGGGCGGCAATCTGGCTGCCGTGCCGCTCCGACAGGGCTGACATTACAGTATTATGGGCATTGTTCAGGATCCGGCTTTCGACCGCCTCGGCGACGGCATTGCGGCTCTTGTACATGCGTTGGCCCCATTCGCCGTCGCGGCGGATGCCGATATCCGTTGTGATGCCCTTGAAGGCGGCGGCGAAGCGGGCGGCCTTGCGGACGATCTCTTCCTCTCCGGAATTCCGGTCCTGCGCCACACGGGCCGCTTCAACCGCGTCCTGTTCCAGGGCGCTGATGACGATGTCGCCCGCGATGCTCAGGTCGGTGGTCCGTATCACGGAATCGTCGCCCTTGCGGGACAGGGACCGGAAAACCTTGAGGATCGGGAAGGGCTGCAACAGGCGGCCGATGACGATCAGCAGCAGGAACATCTCCTTGCCGGGGTTTTCCGCGCCGACGGCCGTGTAATGGCGAATGATCGTCGATACGCTGTCGGGTGTCAGCAGGGCGATCGGCTTGTGGGGCAGTTCGCGCTTCATTGCCTCCACATGGTCGGCGATGGTCAGGACCTTCGTCATTTCCGCGAAATCCTCGACGATGGCCGACCCGCCGCAGATCTTCGCAAGCGCCTCATAGGCGGCGATGCTCACTTCCGCCCTGTCCAAGCCTTCCTGCAGCGCGGCCGCCGCCTGCGCCCAAAGTGCACTTGCCGCCTGGGCGGTGGCCGTTTCGTCGCCGGCTTGCTGCGCGGCGGCGAACCGGTCCGACAGGGCGGGCAGCGTTTCCGGCATCAGGTCCCGGCTGAGCCAGCGCCAGAAGGGCGCTATGCTTTTCCGGTTGATGAACCCGATGCGCTTGAAGCCCGGATCGTGGTTCGTGAACATGTCCTCGAAAGGGACGCAGAGGATACGCTGGGGCGTGTAGACGCGCGGCGCACGGACGGCGGCCAGATACGGCCGCATCAGGGAAATGATCGCCTGATGCGGCAGGCCGAAACGGTTCTCCGTGCGGTCCAGTTCGATCTTGGCGCCCAGTTTCTTCAACTGCGCCTCCGGCAGGCTCTCGAACAACGAGGTCAGCGTCTTGCGGGCAAGATCCTCATCCATCAGGCGTGCTCCACCTTGAAGTCGCCGATCTTGTCTTTCAGGTCGTCGTCGGTGGCCATCAGGTCCGGCGTGCCGACGGAAGCATTCCAGCGCTTCTGGTTTTCCCGGATGGAGGTCCAGAAATCGTGATTCTCGTCAACCGCCTTGCGCGGCAGGACAGGCAGGTAGAGCGCGAAGAGTTCCACGATCTCCCGCTGGTCGACCCGGTCCATGCGGCTGACCGCATCCCATTTGTCGACCAGGCGCTGCCAGCCGTCGATGATGTTCGATATCATCTCGACATCGGCGGTAAGGGACGCCCAGACCGTGTCCCAGTCCCGCAGGCTTTGCGGTACCCGCCCCCGGTATTCGTCGATCCGGTCGATCCGCATCTGCGCGGCCGCGGCGGTCTTGCGGGCGGCGACGGCGATGCGCTGCGCCATCTCCGCCGGGCCGACGGGTTCGGGGATCAGCCAAGTGGAAAGCTCCGCCGCGAAACGTTCCATATCGCCCAGTGTCGCGACATAGGGGCCGGTGAAATCGGCTTCCTCCGATCCGATCGGCAGTATGATCTGCGCCCATTGGGCAAGCCGCGACAGGATGGCGTCGACCGGGGCGTCCAGCCCGGCGGCGTGGGGTTCCAGCGCGGCCCTGGCGCGGGCGCGCAAATCTTCCAATTCCAGATAGGTGACGTCGATCGGTTTTTCATCGAAAGCGGCGAGCAGTCCGTTGGTCAGCAAACCTTCCAGGGCCAGGGTACCGAAACGGTCCGCCTCAGCGCGCCGATGCGCCCGCTGCATCAGCCGGGACCCGCCCAGCCCGGTCGACCCGACGGAAAGTGCGGCCTGTTCCACTGTGGCGGGTGTGATCGTCGAAATATCCGCCAATTCTTCCATCAGCGCGCGGTCGAAGACGGTCATGGACAGCGTTTCACCGATTTTTCCGTGCGGAATGACACAGGTCTTCAGCCCGCCCGCCAGCCCCGGCACGAGGAATTCCAGCGTCCCGTCCGTTGCGCGCCGGGCGCGCGCAAAGAAAAGCAGCCGTGTCGTGAAGGGCACAGCCACGCCACGTTGCGCAAAGTCCGGCGGCAAAGGCGTACTGCCCTGACCGCGCGCGGAAACCGTCATCCCGTATTTTCACCCCACAAGCCGGAAGCGCGCTTGGCGCCATGCGGCGACGACAACACCCCAGTAGTGAATTCAGCCATTTTATCGCCGGTTCGTCGAGCCTTTCCGGAATTCCGGAAATCTTTCGCGGTTCCGGGGACTGTGGCGCGAAGCCGGCCGGAACTGGCGAATGGCGCGGGAAAAGAATAAGATTTCCAATCAGATGGCATGGCGGCTCCGGTTCGGGAGCAAGGCGGAAGGGGACGGGAGTGGCGGATAAATCGATCCAGGATATCGTATTGCGGAAGGCACGGATCGAGGACGCCGCGGCCTTGAAGGAAATGGGCGAGGCATTGTTGGCCGAAACCCCGTTCTTTCACCGCCTGCCGTCCGAACGGGCCGCTTCGGTGGCGGAGATGGAAGGCGTCATCCGCTCGGTAACCGCCGCCCCGGGATGCGCGCTGGTCAATGCCTGGCACGGCGACCGGCCGGTGGGCGAGTGCCTGCTCGTCGCCGGGCAGTTGAGCCGGATACGGCATGCCGCCACGGTCGGAATCGGCGTGCTTGCCGCCTATCACGGTATCGGAATCGGCAAGGCCTTGATGGCCGATATCATGGCGCAGGCGCGAACCGCCGGGATCGGCCGGCTGGAATTGACCGTCATGGTGACGAACGATCCCGCGATCGGATTCTACAAGGGTTTGGGCTTTGCCGTGGAGGGGCGGAAACGGGCATCGGTCATGATCGACGGGGAACCGGTCGACGAATTGTTGATGGCGGCCATTCTCGACCCACAATTGGCCCCATAGTTGCTTGTGAATCAGGACCAATGCCGCCGGCCGTGACCGCCCGCCCAATCTTGGCGATTCACCCCGGTGCAAACATGCGCTAAGGTGGTTTCATGCTCGGCAAATTCGTCAAGACCGTTTTCCTGAACAAGGAAGCCCGCGACGCGATGGAAAAACGCGACGCCGTCCTGCGCCGCAAGGCGGAAGCCGCGGCGCAGAAACCTCCGATGCCTGAAAGCCTGGCCGAAGCGGCGGCCAACGCCGCCCGCGACGGCGAATTGAACGGCAGCCTGCGGGACAAGGCAAATGCGACCGACCTGGATCGGGAGACGATCCGCGAAGCGATCGCCTCGGCCCACCGGGAACTGGTCGAAAGCGGCGACCTGCCGGCGGATGCGGCCCCGCGGGGAAAATCCCCCGCGCCGGCCCAATCCCCCGCGCCGTCCCAACTTGGCGCGCCCGCCCGTTCCGCGCCGCCGGCGCAGGAGCATGACGACCTCGTCCGGTCCGCCATGCTGATCTACCGGCAGAAGCAAAAAGTTCTGGATGATCTGGACCCGGCGTCTAAAAAGAAGCTCCGGATGATGGCCAAGACGGTCTTTGGCAGCCAAATCAAGAAATGACGCAGAAAGAAGTTAATGTAACCGCGCTTGCCGAGGGCGTGGCGGCGGGCGACCGGCGCAGCCTGGCCCGTGCCATCACCTTGGTCGAATCGACCCGCCCCGATCACCGCGCGGCGGCGGAAGATCTTCTGGAACGCCTGATGCCCGCAACGGGCAAGTCGATCCGCATCGGCATCTCGGGCGTGCCAGGCGTCGGCAAATCCACCTTCATCGAAAGCTTCGGCAAGCAGGTCATCGACCGCGGCCACAAGCTGGCCGTTCTGGCGGTCGACCCGTCCTCCAAACGCAGCGGCGGATCGATCCTGGGCGACAAGACCCGGATGGAGGAGTTGTCGCGCAATCGCTCGGCCTTCATTCGCCCGTCCCCCGCCGGCGTGACGCTGGGCGGGGTCGCCCGCCGGACGCGGGAAGCGATGCTGGTCTGCGAGGCCGCCGGTTTCGACGTCATCCTGGTCGAAACCGTCGGCGTCGGGCAGTCGGAAACCGCGGTCGCGGAAATGACCGACATGTTCCTGCTGCTGCTGCTGCCCGGCGGCGGCGACGAGTTGCAGGGGTTGAAGAAGGGGATCGTCGAACTGGCCGACATGATCCTGGTGAACAAGGCGGATGGAGATTTGGTGCAGACGGCCAAGCGGTCGGTCGCCGAATATACCAGCGCGCTGCGCATGCTGCGCCCCGCCTCGCCCAACTGGACGGTGCCCGTGCTCTCCTGCTCCGCGCGGACGGGGGAAGGCATCGCCGAAGCCTGGGTGAAGATAGAGGCCTTCCGCGACGCGCTGGGCGCCAGCGGGGAAATCGCCCGGCGGCGTTCCGCCCAGGCGCTGGACTGGCTGTGGACGGAGGTCGGCGAAGGCCTGATCGCCGCCCTGAAGGCGCATCCCGATATCGTCGCCGATCTGCCGGACGTGGAACGCAAGGTGGCGAACGGCGCCTTGCCGCCGACCATCGCCGCACGGCGGCTGATCAGCCTGTTTGCACGGTCCTAGATTTTTTCGATGCCGACTTTGGAGCGGGCAGCCGGTCCTTGAAAGCCTCGGTCGCCGCGACCAGGGCCTGCATCGTGCCGTCCTCCGCCGCGGAATGCCCCGCATCCGGGATCATCGACAATTCCGCATCCGGCCATGCTTCCGCCAGTTCCCAGGCCGAGGCCGGCGGGCAGACCACATCGTAGCGCCCCTGGACGATGATGCCCGGCAGGCCGTGAAGGCGGTGCGCGTCCTCCAGCAGTTGGCCGTCGCGCAGGAACAGGTTGTTGACGAAGTAGTGCGCTTCCAGACGTGACAGGGAGAGCGAGGTTTCCGGACTGCTCATCGCGTCGATCGTCGCGCGGCTGGGAATCAAGGTGGAGCAGCTGGCCTCGTACCGGCTCCAAGCCGCCGCCGCGGGCATGTGGATGGTCGGATCCGGATCGCAAAGCCGGCGGTAATAGGCGTTCAGGGGATCGGCGCGCTCTTCCTCGTTCAAATGCGCCATGAAGGTGCTCCAGGCTTCCGGGAAGAACTGGCGCATCCCGGACATGAACCAGTCGACCTCCTTTTTCCGGCACAGGAAAATGCCGCGCAGGATCAACCCGGCGCAGGCGGCCGGATGCGCTTCGGCATAGGCCAGCGCCAAGCTCGACCCCCAGGATCCCCCGAACAGAAGCCATTGGTCGATCTCCAGAAACCGGCGCAGGGCTTCCAGGTCACCGACCAGGCTGTGCGTATCGTTGCCCTCGATTTCCGCGTAGGGCAGGGACCTGCCCGCGCCCCGCTGGTCGACAAGGACGATGCGGTAGAAACGCGGATCGAAGAAACGCCGATGCCCGGAGGAAAAGCCCGCGCCGGGCCCGCCATGCAGGAACAGCACCGGAAATCCGTCCGGGTTTCCGCATTGCTCCCAATAGAGGCTGTGCGGGGGTGTAACCTGCAGGTGTCCCGACTCATAGGGTTCGATGGCGGGAAAGAGTTCTCTACGCGGCATAGGGGGGTTCCGAAACGGTGATCACGCCGTCGGAATATAGCGGTTAGTGTGGTAGCCTAGCCACTTATAATATTGAATTTCCCTTACCTTTTCCACAGCACGGGCACCGGGAAAGCAAGCGAATGGGCGCGGAGACAAGGGTTCGGAAATCCTTCCCCGGGACGCGGTTCGTCCATGCCGTCCTGTTTGCGGCAGCCGGCATCTTCGGCTTGCCCGGGAATTCGACCGGGCAGGACGGGCCGCCGGCCCGCGAAGAGGCGATCACGGCCGTCGAGGTCGATGCGGCCAGCGGCGCGTTTCTGGCGGACGGAACGCTGGCCTTGGCGAATGGCGCCGAATTGGTGCTCATCGGGCTGGATGTGGGCTTGGGGCTGGCGCCGGCGACGAAGGCCTTGTTGCGGGAAATGCGCTCGCTGCAGGAAACGCGTGGGCCATGGCGGGTCGAGGCCGCCGCGCGCGACCGTTACAGCCGTCTTTCCGGCCGTGTCGAGACGGCGGACGGCGAATGGATACAGGAACGGCTGCTGCGCCTGGGCCTCGCCCGGTTCGCGGGCGGCGTTGCCGGCAGGCGCGACCGGACCGTCCTGCTGGAAGCGGAACAGGCGGCTAGGGCCGCGGGGCGGGGCGTCTGGCGGAACCCGCGCTATGCGATGCGCCAAGCGGAGGATCCTGACGCCATCTATAACGGGTTTCAGATCGTCGAAGGCCGGGTCCGGGCCGTCGGGCGCGGGGACGGCGTGGTCTTCCTGAATTTCGGCGAGGATTGGCGACAGGACTTCACCGCCGGTATCACCACGCGGCTGGCGCCGGAGGATCTGCCCACCGCCGAGGACGGCGCGCCGCTCTCCCTCTACGACCTCGAAGGGCGCCTGGTTCGCGTGCGCGGCATGGTCCGGCGCTATAACGGGCCTTACATGGAAATAGCCGGCGCCGACCAGATCGAGTTCCCGCCGGAGGGCAGGGCCGATCCCGTCAGGCTTCGATCAGCAGGTCCTTCGGATCCTCGACCCGCTTCAGGATCGACGCTTTGAGCTTGCCGAGCGCGCGGCTCTCCAACTGACGGACCCGCTCCTTGCTGACGCCCAGGCGCTGGCCCAGCTGTTCCAGCGTGGCTCCGTCCTCGACCATCCGCCGTTCCATGATGATGACCTGTTCGCGGTCGGTGAGTTCCTCGATGGCCTCCGCCAGCCAGACCGAACGCGTCCGGGCGTCATGGACGCCGGTGACGGAGGTTTCGGGATCGGGCCGGGTGTCGGCCAGGAAATCCTGCCAGTCGCCGTCCGAGCCTTCGGTGATCGTCGCGTTCAGCGATTTGTCGGATGCCGACATGCGGAGTTCCATGGACTCCACCTCGCCGATATCGACCTTCAGCTCCTTGGAGACGTATTCACGGCCTTCCTGCGTCATCCGCCCGCTCGGCGCGTCGCTGATCCGGGCGCGCAGGCGGCGCAGGTTGAAGAACAGGGATTTCTGGGCCGCGGTCGTGCCGGTTCGAACGATCGACCAGTTGCGCAGGACATAATCCTGCATGGCGGAGCGGATCCACCACGAGGCATAAGTCGAAAAGCGAACGTCGCGTTCCGGTTCGAAACGGGCGGCGGCCTGCATCAGGCCGACATTGCCCTCCTGAACAAGATCGCCCATCGGCAGGCCGTAGTTGCGGAACTTGGACGCGGTGCTGACGACCAGGCGCGTATAGGCGCGCACCAGTTTGTGGAGCGCTTCCTCATCCTGTTCATAGCGCCAGCGCCGGGCCAGGTCCTGTTCAACATCGCGGTCGAGAAGCGGTTCGTTCATCGACTTGCGGATATAGGACATGTTCGCGCGTTGTGTTTGTGGATCGTCGATATGGGCCATGTGGCTAAACTCCCTCCATCAAAGACTTTCGGACAAACGCACTCAGCTTCTTTATTTACCAAGTTTTACGGTTGGTTATTACGATTGGTTCACATCGCCACGTCACATATCCGAGAGGACGCGCTTCAGCGGACCCGGAAAACAAAGGAAGACCGGCAAGGGAATGGGAATTAACGGTTTAAAAACAGATAGATAATAAAAATCATTAGAAAGTATAGTTTTATTGGAGACGCTTGGGAAAGGGAGAGTTGACGGCGGTAACAGGCTGCCGGCCCGCTCCGGCGGGTTGGAATCAGACGGTAACGATGTCGTCCAACGCACTGTCGCGGTTCAGGCACACCGCCATCATCGTGCCGCCCCGGCCCGCGCCGCCGTCGATGGAAATGGTGAAGTCCGTCTCCACCAGGCCGCGGTGATCGGGGTCGTAGCCGCGCACGACTTTCGCGAATCCGCGATAGGGTTCGTCGATCGCCTCGAAGCTTCGGGCGGCCCACCACAGTGAATCGGCCTGTCCCTGAAGCGGTTTCGTATTGTCCAGCCCGGCGGCGACGAACAGCAAGCTTCCCTCTTCGGTATAGGCCGCGCGCTTCAGCTTGGTGATCAGGATCTCATGGCCCGGATGGGCCTTCAGGTGACGGCGGATATCGGTCGTCCAATAGGTCAGCCCCAACGTGCCTTCCCGCGCCGCCTTGTAACCTTCCGCCGCGTCCGTTCCGTAGGCCAGCAGGGTTGATTCCAGCCCGCGCTGCAGCATCCAGTCCAGCAGGTCCTGCGGATGGGCGGCGAACTGGATCTGCAGCAGTTTCTGGAACATTTCCTCCTGCGCCCCGCGCAGCATGACGAAATCGTCCTCATGCACGAAGGGCGGTCTGGCGAGGAACCAGCAGCGGAAACGGAGCATTTCCGTCAGCACCTCGGTCACGTCGTTGCCGTAACCCATGTAATTGCCGAGATAGACCACGGAATCGCCGGGCCGCAGCCGGGCGGCGATCGCATCGTGCAGCATCTCCAGCTTGTAGATTTCGCCGTGAATGGCGCCGATCGCCCATACCCGCCCGCCGGTATCGGAAACCGGCCGTTTCAGAACCGGGTAGAACTGGTCGACATTGCTCCGGGACCGGACCTGTGTGGTCGTGCTGTGTGATGGCGCCGCCATGCGCTGTCCGGTTCCCCCGCCGAAGGCTGTGGCCGACTGAAGCGGCCCAGAATTATGGAAGTGCCTGAAATTCGAAGGCTATCGACTTTGGCGGCGGCTGGGAAGCCCCCTGGCGCGTCTCGGCGGCGGGTATCGGACCAATGACGGACAACAGCGGCGACGGCGAAAAAAACAACGGGGCCCGCACTGGGTGCGGACCCCGGTAATCATGACATCCGGCAACCGGCTTCCGCCGGAGGGCCGGCCGTTTAGGCGGCGGCTTTCTGCAGCATGTCTTCCAGCTTTTCGGCGGCTTCTTCCTCGCCGATCGCTTCGACGGCGGCGAATTCCCGCGCCAACCGGTCGAGCGCGGCCTGATAAAGCTGGCGTTCGCTGTAGGACTGGTCCGGCTGATTGGCGTTCCGGAACAGGTCCCGGACGACTTCCGCGATGGCGATCGGGTCGCCGGAGTTGATTTTCGCTTCGTATTCCTGCGCACGGCGCGACCACATGGTCCGGCGCACGCGGCTCTTGCCCTTCAGGGTCTTCAAAGCGGATTTCATCTGGTCGGGGGAGGACAGTTTCCGCAGTCCGGAATCATCCGCCTTGGCGACGGGAACACGCAGGATCATCCGGTCCTTGTCGAATTCAATGACAATAAGCTCAAGGGACATGCCCGCAATTTCCTGCTGCTCGATGCCCTTGACCTTGCCAACGCCATGGGTCGGGTAAACGACATGGTCGCCAGCTTGATACTTCGCGCCTTTCGACATTCTTGCCTCAATCCTTGTTTCAAAAATCCACACAACGGGACCACGCCCAAACCGACAGGGCCGATCCTAAACAAAACTTTGGGCCTGCCGGCCGCATGGATCACTCCGGAACGATCCGTTTGATCAAACGGTCCGTTCATTCACCGGGCCGGCTATCCGCCGTGACCCGGTCCGGTCCCCGGTCCACGCCGGGGTCACAGACAAAAAGAGCCGACGCCGCCGCGCCCTTTTCGATCGAACGCCTCGGACCAGTCCATCTCAATCGGTCGGTTGATCCGCCCGATATCCACCCCCTTTTCGGCCGCGCCGCCCGTTCGCGCACAGCGAAACAGCGACACCTGCACAAAGACGATGGCGGGGCCCATCAATCTTCCCAAAAACCGGAAAGGTTGAGGAAAAACGCCCCGGGCGGTCTACGCCAGGGATCTTTCCGCCTACATTGTTTGGAATATATAGCACAAAAAAGGGGCTTTTCCCAGCCCCTTCGTACCGCAGCGCATAAGTATCATGGACTTACCGCAATGCGGTAAGCCCTCGCGGTATCCGCGGACGGACTGATGCGGACGAACCGGCTCGGACGGACAACACCCGTCCGGCGCCGAAAGCGCCGTCAGCTACCTTTTCCCGGCGCGTCCGAGAAATACTGTTCGAACTTGTTCTCGACCTTCGCGAAGTCGTCCGCATCCGCAGGGGCGTCGCCCTTCACGGTGATGTTCGGCCACTTCTCGGAATATTCGCGGTTCAGCTCGAGCCACTTCTCGGCCTCGCCCTCGGTGTCCGGCAGGATGGCCTCGGCCGGGCATTCCGGTTCGCACACGCCGCAGTCGATGCATTCGTCCGGATGGATCACCAGCATGTTCTCGCCCTCGTAGAAACAATCGACAGGGCAGACTTCCACGCAATCCTGATACTTGCACTTGATGCAGGCCTCGGTGACCACATAGGTCATGCTACTCTCCTTAACTTACTCCGTAACGACGGCGCTGCTTCACAAGCGCTGGCGAAGAAACCGTCCGATTTGGCCGACAGGTATATCGCATTCAACTTGCTGGGCAATACCATTTCGCGATAGGCCGGGGCAGGTTTCCGCCAACTTCAGTCACGCATCTGTGAAAGGGAAGGTCATCGATGGACGATCCGCGTCGATACGCGCCCGCCGCGTCCCGAAACAGGGAAGCGATCCTGGATGTGCTGCGCCGGGTGCTGCCCGGCGACGGCGTAGTGCTGGAGATCGCCAGCGGATCGGGGGAACATGCGGCTTTCTTCGCCCCGAACCTCGCCGATCGGAGCGGATCCCGGCAATGGCAGCCGACGGATATCGATCCCGACGCGATGCGCAGCATCGACGCCCATGCCAGGGACGCGGACCCAAGCGGGGGGGCCATCTTGCCGGCGAAATGCCTGGATACGGCCGCGACGGACTGGCCGGTCGACGGCGCGGCGGCGATCGTCTGCATTAACATGATCCATATCGCGCCCTGGTCCGCCTGCGAAGGACTGATGCGCGGCGCCGGCCGGGTGCTTCGCCAAGGCGGACCGCTTTGTCTCTACGGTCCGTTCAAGCGCGGCGGCGCGCATACCGCGCCGACCAACGACGCCTTCGACGCATCGCTCCGGGCGCGGGATGCCGCATGGGGTGTCCGCGACCTGGAAGACGTTGCCGCCCTGGCCGCGCAAAACGGTTTGGCGCTGGACGAGATCATCGACATGCCCGCCAACAACCTGTCGGTGGTTTTCCGGCGGTAGACCGCTACAGCCTAGTGCCGGAAATGGCGCATGCCGGTGAAGACCATCGCGATCCCCGCATCGTCGGCCGCCTTGATGACTTCCTCGTCCCGCATCGAGCCGCCGGGCTGGATCGCCGCGGTGGCGCCGGCTTCGATCGCCGACAGCAAACCGTCGGCGAAGGGGAAGAAGGCGTCGCTGGCCACGACGGAGCCTTGCGTGCCCTGCTGCTTTTCCGACTTGATCGCGGCGATGCGGGCGGAATCCACGCGGCTCATCTGACCGGCCCCGATGCCGACCGTCGCGTTGCCGCGGACATAGACGATCGCGTTGCTCTTCACATGCTTGCAGACATTCCAGGCGAACATCATGTCGCGCCATTCGTCCTCGGTCGGCTGACGCTTGGTGACGACCTTGCAGTCTTCGCGGCGGACATGGCCGTGATCCGCGGTCTGGGCCAGGAAACCGCCGGAAATGGTGCGCAGGACGTTCTGGTCGGAGGTCGCCTTCGGCATTTCGCCGGTGACGAGGACGCGAAGGTTCTTCTTCTCCGCCAGGATCGTCCGGGCTTCGTCGGTCACCGCCGGCGCGATGATCACTTCCAGGAACAGGTCGACCATCTTCTTGGCCAGGTCCCCGTCGATCGGCCGGTTGACCGCGACGACGCCGCCGAAGGCCGAAACCGGATCGCAGGCCAGGGCCTTGTCCCAGGCTTCCGCCAGGGTGTCGGCCGTCGCCACGCCGCAGGGATTGGCGTGTTTGACGATGACGATGACCGGTTCCTCGAACTCGGCCGCCGCCATCAGCGCGGCGTCGCCGTCATTGTAATTATTGTAGCTCAGCTCCTTGCCCTGCAGCTGTTCGGCCGTCGCGATGCCGGGCTCATAGGGCGTGCGGCGATAGACGGCGGCTTTCTGGTGCGGGTTCTCGCCGTAGCGGAGTTCCTGCTGCCGGCGGCCCGAAATGGTCGAGCGCTTCGGCCACAGCGTGCCCTGCTGGCGCGCCAGCCAGTCGGAGATCGTCGCATCGTAGGAGGAGGTCCGCGCATAGGCCTCGCGGGCCAGCCAGGCGCGCAGTTCGGCGCTGACCGCGCCGTGATGCTCGTCCATGTCCTGGATGACGGAATCGTATTCGCCGGGATCGGTCACGACCGAAACATAGGCGTGGTTCTTCGCCGCGGCGCGGATCATCGCCGGGCCGCCGATATCGATGTTTTCGATGCAGGTCGCGTAGTCGGCGCCCGACGCGATGGTTTCCGCGAAGGGATAGAGGTTCACCACCACCAGATCGATCGGGTCGATGCTGTGGCCCTCCATCGCGGTGCGGTGCTTGGGATCGTCGCGGTTCGCCAGGATGCCGCCGTGGATCATCGGGTGCAGGGTCTTCACCCGGCCGTCCAGGATTTCCGGGAACCCGGTATGGGCGGAAACTTCCGTGACCGCCAATCCCGCTTCCTTCAGCGCCTTCGCCGTACCGCCTGTGGACAGCAAACGAACCTTGTGCCGGGCCAGCGCCGTCGCGAATTCGATCAACCCGGTCTTGTCCGACACGGAAATCAGCGCGCGCGCAATGGGTTTTTCGGCCATCAATCTCTCCTACTCTATGCCCCTCATGGGCTTGTGCGGGCTTGATACTGTTTCACACCGGCAGGTCAATGCCGCGATGGGGTAAACTGTCAAAACAGGCGCAAAACGGCGGAATTCTCATACCCGGATACAGTCTCGCGGGGCCTCCGCCCAAAAGCCCGTCTACTGTGCGGCGTGGCGGCCGACATCGCCGATTCCGTCCGATCCGCTTGCCGCGCCGCCGGCCAGAAGGGATGCCACGCCGGTGTCGGGCGTGTATTCGGCGACAAGCCGGCACAGCAGCCGCAAGGCCCCGACGCGGTCGCGGTTGACGGAAAAGTCCCGCAAGGCGTCCAGGTCCCGAACCAGGGAGTCAAGGTCGCTGACCCGCGGCGCCGCCAGCGTCATGCCGGTCGTGTCCCCTTCGATCACTTCTTCCTGGTCGTGCAGAAGTTCCTCGAACAATTTCTCGCCCGGCCGCAACTGCGTGAATTCGACCGCGATGTCCTTGTCCGGCTCCAGCCCGGCAAGCTGGATCATGCGATGGGCGAGGTCGAGGATCTTCACCGGCTCGCCCATATCCAGGACGAATATCTTGCCCCGCGTCTGGTTTTCGTCGCGCAGGGCCGTGGTCGCCGCCTGCAGCACAAGCTCCACCGCTTCCCGGACGGTCATGAAATAGCGTTTCATGTCGGGATGGGTCACGGTCAGCGGGCCGCCGCGCTGCAACTGCTTTTGAAACAGCGGCACGACCGACCCCGTCGATCCCAGTACATTCCCGAACCGCACCGCGACAAACCGCGTGCCGCCGCCATTCAACGGGCGGTCGGCGGCGTCCATCGCCTGGATATAGGCTTCGGCGAGGCGCTTGGTCGCCCCCATCACATTCGTCGGGTTCACCGCCTTGTCGGTCGAGATCTGCACCATGCATTGAACGCCCGACGCCAGGCAGGCATCGGCGACGGTGCGGCTGCCGATCACGTTGGTCATGACGCCTTCCAGCGGATTGGCCTCCACCATCGGGACATGCTTCAGGGCCGCCGCGTGGAACACGATCTCAGGCCGTTCCTGCTCGAAGGCCGAGCGGATTCTGCCCGGATCGCGGACATCGCCCAGAATGGCCGCGCGGTCGACCGAGGGAAAATCGGTGCCCAGTTCCTGGTCGATCTCGTAGAGATGGAATTCCGAACTGTCGAGCAGGGCGAGGCGCGCCGGCCCCAGGGCCGCGACCTGCCGCGTCAACTCCGATCCGATGGTGCCCCCGGCGCCGGTGACCAGCACCCGCCGGCCCCGGACCATGGCGTCGATCGCCGGCCGGTCCAGGGCGTTCTGCGGACGCCCCAGGAGGTCTTCCACGTCGATCGGGCGGACGCGGATTCCGCCGTCGGTCCCTTCCGCGCGCAGCTCGCTCAATTTCGGCAGCCGGGCGACGGTCATGCCGTGTTCGGAGGCCAGGTCCTGCAATTCCCGCACGACGGGGCCGGTGATCTTGTCGGAGGTGATCACCAGGCGCTGCGGTTTCGGGTGGAAGGCCTTCTCGGTCAGCATCTTGCGCAGAACGTCGATATCGCCCTGGACGGTGATGCCGTGGATGGCGCGGCCGACGCGCGAGCCTTTCTGGTCGAAAATGGCCAGCACCCGGTAGGCCGCGTTGCGTGTGCGCTTGATGTCGCGCAGGAACAGGTCGGCCGCGTCGCCCGCGCCGATCAGGATCACGGGAATGGCATGGCTGCTTGCCGCCAGGGCCATGCGGTCGAGCCGCCGGTCCTTCAGGATGCGGTAAATGAACCGCGGTCCGCCGAGCATCGCGATCAGCAGGAACCACTGAATGATCGGAATGCTGCGCGGGAAATGCTGCAGGCGGTCAACCAGGAACAGCACCGGAAGCAGGACAAGGATGGCGATCGTCACGGACCGGGTGATGGCCAGCATGTCGTGGATCGACGCATAGGCCCAGACGCCCTGATACATCTTGCTGAACCGGAACACGACGGCCGCAATCACGACGAAGGCGGTTGTCGCCTCGAGCAGGAAGTTCTCGGCATAGAAATCGAACTGCTGGCCGGTCCGCAGCCAGAGCGCCAAGGGCACGGAAGCCCCCGCCATGACCAGGTCATGGAAGAAGGCGACGCGGGCGCGTTGATGATGCGGCAGCAGTTTCATGGTCTGTTCATACTGACCCCTGCGTTGCGCGGCAAGCGACCTCACCTACCGGCATCGGCGGCTTTTCCCGGCAGCGAACGGTACCACGCGGCGACTTCGGCGAAACCCTCCGCCGCGGTCTGTGGCGGCGACCAGCCGGGCGGGCGGCCGCGGAAGGTCAGATCGCCGGTCAGCCGGTCGACCGCCCCCGTCCGGCCCAGAACCGCGCCGAGCGCCTTCAGCATCCATACCGGAACCGGAAGCAGGACCGGCCGTTTGCCAAGCGCGCGGCCAAGGCCCCGGATCAGATCGGGTGTCGAAATCGGGTCGCCATCCGTCGGGCAGTAGATGCCCGGCGCGCAGTCGAGCGCGAAGATCAACGCGTCGCTCAGATTGCGCAGAGAAATCAGGCTGCGGCGGTTGCGGACCAGGCCGAGCGGCAGGGGAATGCCCCTGTCGACCGCCTTCAGCAGCGCCAGGAAATTCGCCTTCACCCCCGGGCCGTAGACGAGGGGCGGGCGCAGGATGACGGTGTCCAGATCGGCGCTCAGCGCGATCAATCCGCGCTCCGCGGCCAGCTTGCTCTCGCCGTAGGGGTCCGACGGCAGGGGCGGCATGGCCGGGTCGAGGTCCAATCCCTGTTCGCCCATGGCCTTGACGGAGCTGACATAGACGAATCGTTTGACGCCGGCCCGCACGGCCTGTTCCGCCAGGGCCATCGTGGCGCCGCGGTTGACCCGGTCATAGGCGGCGGCCGGGTCCGCTTCCTCCTCCCGCATCACATGGGCGCGGCCGGCCAGATGGATGACGGCGGCGGTGTCTTCATGCAGGAAGGGCCGCCAATCCGTGTCCGGCCCCAGCGGTCCCGTTTCGGCGCGGCCCACCGCGTCCACGGTGAAGCCGCGCTCCCGCAGTATCGGGGCGAGATAGGTTCCGACGAACCCTGTCGCCCCGGTCAGGAGGACGCGGCCGGCCATTTCACCATCCAGAGCAGAAGCAGGGCCGTCGTCGCGGCCGCGCCGGCAAGGCAGGGCAGGGGATAGTCCGGCGCGAAATAGGCCAATGCGACGAGAACCAGGTTGGCGGCCAGGATCGCGCTGCTCACCCGCGCGTGGCTGAGGCCCCTTTGCACGGCGCGTTGATAGAAATGCTCCTTGTGCGCGCGCCAGACCGCCTCCCCGCGCAGGGCGCGCCGGGCCAGGGTCAGCCCGGCATCGGTCAGATAGTATAGCGGCAGAATGATCGCCGGGGCCCAGCTGCCGCGCGCGGCGAGACCGAGAAGCAGGGCGCCGAGCAGGAAGCCGAGCGGTATGCTGCCGACATCGCCCAGGAATATCCGCGCCGGATGCCAGTTCCAGATCGCGAAACCCGCCGCGGCGGCGAGGATGACCAGCGGATAGGGACCGTCATCCGCGCTCAGTCCGGCATCGAGGCGCAGATAGGCGATCAGGCAGAGGCCCAGCGCGATGGCGCCCGCTTCGACCGCGGAAATTCCGTCGATACCGTCCATGAAATTGAAGAAGTTGAGGAAACCCAGCCATAACAGGGCGGCGATGAAGAGATCCAGCCATGCCGGCAGGAACCCCTGGAAGACCAGCCCCTGCCCCGTCAGCCAGAGCAGCCCGACCGCCACGGCGACCGACTGAATGCCGAGGCGCAGCCCCGCCGACAGGGATTGGACGTCGTCGCGCCAGGAAACGACGGCGAGCAGGATCGCCGCGCCGATCAGGAAGACCGTCCCGGCGACGGGTGCGATGAGATGGATCGCGATCCAGGCGGCGAGGACGGCGGCGGACACGGCGAGGCCGCCGCCGCGCGGCGTCGGCGTACTGTGGCTCGACCGTCCGACCGGATGGTCCAGGATGGCCTTCTTGGTCAGGTAGCCGATCAGCATCCGCACGCCGAGGCAACTGGCGGCGAAGGCGGCAAGGCCCAACAGGGCGTCTGGAAGATAGGCGGTCGACATGGGCCGCTTATAGCCCGCGTCGCGGAACGGGACCAGAACCGAAACCGCGCGCCGGCGGCGGGTCCGGGACAGCGCCGCGGGGCGGCCGGCGAGGTGCGGCGGATCAAGCGACTTTCTGGATGAAATCCTGTTCGACCGTTACGGAAAGGTCCCTGCCGAGCAGGTTCAGCAGGACCACGACACGCTCCTTGTCGGAGCGGCATTTGAAAATGCCCGTCCGGTCGCTGAAGGCGCCATGGGTGATTTCCACCGCCTCGCCCGCCGCGAAGGAAACCAGATCCGTCAGCGGCACGATACCGTCTTCCGCTTCGCGTTTCCGGATTTCCGCGATCACCGCGTCGTCGAGATGCGCCGGGCGCTCGCCGAAGGAGACGAGCCTGCTGATCCCATAGGTGCTGTTCACCGCGCGCCAGGGGGCGTTTTCAAGGTCCAATTGGATGAAGATATAGCGCGGGAACAAGGGCACCGTGACCGTCGAAGCACCGCGTGCGCCGCGTTTGCGCAACCGGGCGCGCGGCAAATAGGCGTGGAACCCCTGCCGTTCAAGGTTCCCTTCCGCCAACCGTTCCGCCCCGGGTTTGGTGTGTGCGACGTACCAGCGCTTCATCGACGCCTCTCCGGATCCGACATTGCATCGGACCCTTGTTCTGCTGCTTCTTTATCGCTGATTCGCAATAAAGGAACATGCAGAACCGCTATCGCGGGATGCTCCCGGCGCAGCTTGTCGTAACAGCCCTGGGGGTCCTTCAACGTGGTCACCATCAAGGCATCGACCGCGCCCAGCCTGTCCACGACGCCATAGACCGGGTTGCCGGCGAAACGGTCTATTCTGACGGTGGAATCGACAATGCCGGCCAGCTCGACTTTCGAATCCAGGGCGGAGAGGGCGACGATTTCCGCCAGATCGCTGACGCCCACCAGACCGATCCGCAAGACGCCTTTCCGTTCGCATTCCTGCAGCATGTCGGTGCATTGCACCTTGGCGCGGCGGAAGAACTGGAAGGAGGATGTCAGGTATTCAGAGGTGAGGCGCGATTTCTCGGCAAAGCCTTGCGGCGTCAAATAATAGGCATAGCGGTTGGAGGGAACCTGCTGAACCTTGATCAATCCCTTGCGGACGCAGCGTTTCAGATAGGCGTTGGCGAGGCCGAGCGCGATTCCCAGGTCGCCGGCGACGCTCCGCTGCGTCAGCTTGCTGTTTTCCTCCACGGCGTTGAGGATGCCGAGCGTGATTTCACCCTCGTTGTCATCCATTGCCACGCTGCGGGAAGCCTGATCGCTCATGATATCCGATTTTTCTTTTTCGGCCGCATGAACGGTTGCTCACGCGGGGGCCAGGGGTCTGCGTTCATGACGTGAACATAAGGCGTTCACGTGATGAACGTCAAGAGTCGCGCGCCGTGGCGGGTTGCCCCCCTGGCGGCGGGGCGCCAGGGGACGGGCAAGAGGGGGCGGGCGACAGGGGGTCGGCTCCCGGATTTGACAGGATGGACGGGCGGGGATAGTGCACCCGCTTGCCTGCCGCCCCCCGACTCGGCGCATTCTCGCCAGGGATGGGGACCCGGAGGACGAGCGTCCCCTGCGCCGCGGCCAAGAGAAGTGAGATTGAAGAATGGATCGCTGGAAGAACCCGACAATCGCCGTGATTGGGCTGGGTTACGTAGGTCTGCCCCTGGCCGCCGCCCTGTCGCGCGATTTCGACGTGGTCGGTTTCGACATCGACGCCTCCCGCATTCGGGAACTGACCGGCGGATACGATCGGACGCACGAATTGACGGCCGAAGCGCTCAAGGCTTCGCCGGCCAAGCTTACGGACGACGCCGCCGCCCTGCAGGGACGCGACATCTTCATCGTCACCGTGCCGACGCCGGTCTCGCCCGACAATGAACCGGACCTGACCGCGGTCAGGAAGGCGGCGGAGACGGTCGGCAAGGCGATCGGCAAGGACGGTATCGCGGTTTTCGAAAGCACGGTCTATCCCGGCGTGACGGAAGATATCTGCGGTCCAGTGATCGAAGCCGCTTCCGGGTTGAAGGCCGGCACCGACTTTTTCCTCGGCTACTCCCCGGAACGCATCAATCCGGGCGACAAGGTCCACACGGTCGACAAGATCACCAAGGTGGTGGCCGGACAGACGCCGGAGGTCGCCGAAGCCCTCGCCCGGATCTACGGGTCGATGAACGGCAACCGCATTCATATCGCGCCCGACATCAAGACCGCCGAGGCGTCGAAAGTGATCGAGAACGCGCAGCGCGACATCAATATCGCCTTCGTCAATGAAATCGCCCTGATTTTCGAACGCATGGGGCTGTCGGTCTACGATGTGCTGGATGCGGCGCGCACCAAGTGGAACTTCCTGGATTTCAAGCCCGGCCTTGTCGGCGGGCACTGCATCGGCGTCGACCCCTACTATCTGTCCCATGCCGCGCAGCAGATGGGCTACGACCCCGACGTCATCCTGTCCGGGCGGCGGATCAACGACGCGATGGGGGCGATTCTGGCGGAACGCATTCACAAGGATCTTGGAATTGCGTCGGGTAAAATCCTCATGCTGGGGATTACGTTCAAGGAAAACGTCCCGGATATCCGCAATTCGAAGGTCATCGATGTCGTCCGGGCGCTCGAACTGTTCGGCCATGCGGTCAGCGTTTACGACCCGCTGGCGGATGTCGAGGAGACGAAGGCGGAATACGGCGTCGACCTGATCGACGCGCCGTCGCTTGGATACGATGCGGTGGTCGGGGCGGTCCCGCATGCGGAATTCAACGACTTGCGGCTGGCGGACCTGCTCAAGCCGGGCGGTTTGGTTGCCGATATCAAAGGTATCTGGCGCGGCAAGGACCTGGGGGAAGGGGTCAGGCGCTGGAGCCTGTAAGCTTCTCTACCGCGGGGCCTCCCGGCGGATCGCCCATTTCACGATACGCTCGCCTTCGCGCGTTTCACCGGTCAGGACCAGTTGCTGGGACCGGCGGGCATCGCCCCGTCGCCCCATATAGATGCTGTCCTCCAGACGGATCGCCGCCCCTCCGGACCGAAAGCGCCAGCCGGCTCCGCTCGGCAGCCGCAGCAGGGCCGCCTCGTGATTGGCCAGCAGCGACGCCTGGACAGCCGGGTGCAGGTGGAAACGAATCTCGAACCGGCGCGGGGCGACCGGCTGGTTCGGATCGGCGGGAATAAGGCGGTCTTCGCCGCGCAGGTCGGCGCCGTCCTGGTTCAGGAAAATCCGGCGGAAATGCCTGAAGCCGAGGGGGCCGACGAATCCGTCATGCTGCATCTCGAGCAGGCCGCAGCCTTCCGCGTCCTTCCGCTCGGCGGTCACATGCGCGCGCCGGTCGCCGAATCCGTGATCGGTCAACGCGCTGGAATTGGTGAGCGCCAGGGAGAGCGTCGAATGCGCGGGGGTGGACCGTTGGGCGTCCCGCCACGCGTCGTCGTCATGCACGGTCGCGCCGCAATTCACGATCAGACGTTCTTTTCCGGTACTGAATTCGAAGGACAGCGCGCCCGCATGGGCATGGCCGTCCCAGCCCGCGCGCGGCGGGTCGCCCGCATCGACGAGGACCAGGCTGCGCCCGGCCTCAAGCCGTTCGAATCCGGCATAGGGGGCGGAACTGAAGGCGCGGCCGGTGCTTTCCGCCAGATGCAGGATGCGGTCCACGTCGGACGGATCGCCTTCGACGCCGCCGTTGAAAAGCGCAAGGCCGCCATCGCCATGACGCAGAAACCGCACCATCGGGGCCATCCGGTCGACTGCCGTCTGCAGCCCGGCCGGAACCTCCAGCTGGGCTTGGGTCAGGCACTTCTTCACGTCGGCTGTCTGGCGCAGCACCTCCACCAGGACGGACGGGTTCCGCTCGACATGGCCGCCATCGGGCAGGACCTGCCGATCCAACTCGCCGGCAAGCGTCCGCAGGGCATTGTCGAGGCGTCTGCGCTGTTTGCGCAGGCAGATCGCGGCATGAACGGCGCCGACAAGCGCGCGGATCCGGTCGGCCCCGTCGCTTTCATGCGCGGCAACGCGGCTCAGATGCGCGGCCTGGCGGGCAAGGCTCTTGCGCACGCGGCGCTGAACCATTTCATCGGCCGTGCCGAAAAAGAAGTCGTAATAGGCCAGCCAGGAGGCGATGCGCGTTCCCAGCACCGGGGCATGCCAGGCAAGCGGCGTCCAGTCGTGGTTGTGATCGATCCAATCCATGATCAGGCCGATGCCCTTCCGGCGGGCGGCCTCATCCCCGACGGCGGCCAGATTGCCGAGCCAGGCGAAGCCGTGAAGCGCCGAATGCCAGGACGCCCTGACGCCCACCTCGGACCAGATATCGGTGTTCCGGCGCACCGTCTGTCCGGCCAGCGGGAAGACGCCGCCCAGGATGGTCGATCCGATTCTGGCGTCGCCGCGCCAAGGCGATTTGTTCAGGAAAAGCAGGGGGCCCGGGTCGCTGTCGCCCAGCGTCGCCCCGTAACCCGGCAAGGTGCGGCCCATCCGGGCGAGGCGGAACACGAAACCCGACCACATTCTGTCGGGGGCGGCGGAGGGAGCCGCCTCGTTCCGTCGCTGGTCGAAACCCGGTAGATCGTCCACCCGGTCAGTCATCCCCACGCAGCTTTCGGATGTTTTCGGCATAGGCGGCGGGTCCGCCCTTGAAGGTTGCCGTTCCCGCGACGAGGACGTCCGCCCCGGCGTCGATCGCGCGGCGCGCGGTGTCCGGATTGATGCCGCCGTCAACTTCCAGATGGATGTCCAGGCCTTCCTTGTCGATGCGTTTCCGCACCGCCTCGATCTTCGGCAGCTGGCTTTCGATGAAGGATTGCCCGCCGAAGCCCGGATTGACCGTCATGATCAGGATGAGGTCGACCATATCGTACAGATAGTCGATCATCTTCGCGGGCGTGCCCGGATTCAGGGAAACCCCGGCCTTCTTCCCGAGCCGCCGGATTTCCTGTAGCGTCCGATGAATATGCGGCCCCGCTTCGGGATGGACGGTGATGATATCCGCGCCCGCATCCGCGAAGGCCTCCAGGAACGGATCGACCGGCGAAATCATCAGATGCACGTCGAAGGTCTTCGCCGTATGGGGGCGCAGGGCTTTCACGACCGGCGGACCGATGGTCACGTTCGGCACGAAATGGCCGTCCATGACATCGACATGGATGAAATCGGCGCCGGCCTCGTCGATGGCGCGAATTTCCTCGCCGAGCTTTGCGAAATCGGCGGACAGGATGCTGGGCGCAATGCGGATCGGACGCGAGGCGGCGGAAGGCGTGGTATGTGTGTCTGTGAGCATGGCTGTTAGGTAGTCCTTTGCCTGATCAGGTGCAAGCGGGTGATCCGGGGTGCAAAAAAATAGATTTTTCAACCTTTTGACGCATCCGGAAATCGGCCTGGCCGGGCCGTTTTGCGCGCTTTCGCGAATCGCCCGCCTTCATCCGTCGCGGCGGGATTGCACGCGGTCGTCACTGCGATAGTCTCGGACAGGCGATCGGGGCAAACAACCGGGCGCATCGAAAACCGGTTGCCGCCGGTCGCCGCCGGGCGGCAGACGAGAGAGGAACACGGCATGATCGAAGCCATAAAGTCGGCCTGGGCACTGTTCCTCGGCCTGGCTTTCATCATGGTGGGCAACGGTCTGCAGGGATCGCTGGTCGCGGTGCGCGCCCAGTTCGAAGTCTTCAATACCTCGGTCATCGGTTTCGTCATGGCCGGCTATTTTGTCGGCTTCTTCCTGGGATCGCTGATCGTGCCCCGGCTGGTCGCGCGTGTCGGCCATGTCCGGGTCTTCGGGGCCCTGGCGTCGCTCGCCTCGTTCGGCGTGCTGGTCTATCCGATCTTCGTCGATCCGATCACCTGGTTCCTGATCCGGGTGCTGACCGGGCTCTGTTATGCGGGCCTCTACATCATCTGCGAAAGCTGGCTGAACGACCGCGCGACCAACGAAACGCGCGGCCAGCTTCTATCGATCTACATGATCATCTCGCTGCTCGGGCTGGCCGGCGGCCAGTATCTGCTGAACCTGTACAGCCCGGCGGATTTCCAGCTCTTCACCATCGTGTCGGTGCTCATCTCGCTATCCGTCGTGCCGGTCCTGGTATCCGCGGCGCGGGTGCCGGAATTCGAAGCGCCCGAAACGATGGGGCCGATCCGGCTGTACAAGGCCTCCCCGCTCGGCGTGGTGTCCATGTTCCTGGTCGGGACGAGCGCCGGGGTGATGGTCGGCATGGGCCCCTCCTACGCCTATCAACAGGGACTGTCGGTCGCGGAAGTGTCGATCTTCATGAGCGCGATCTTCATCGGCGGATTCCTGTTCACCTGGCCGATCGGCAAGATGTCGGACATCATGGACCGGCGGACCGTTATCGTGATCACCGCGGGCGCGGCCGTGGCGATCGGGGCCTTCGGCGCGACATTGGGCGGCGACAACCGGCTGCTCGTCTTTATCGTCGTCGGGATCGCGGGGGGCGTGACCTTTCCGATCTATTCGCTCGCCATCGCGCATACGAATGATTTCCTCAATCCCAAGCAGATGGTGGCCGCAAGCAGCGCGCTGGTCATGACCAACGGGCTGGGCGCGATGCTGGGCCCGAATTTCGGGGCGGCGGCGATGGAGGCCTTCGGCCCGAACGGCTTCTACACAAGCCTCGCGGCGATACACATCGTGATGGTGGGATTCGCCTTGTGGCGGATGACGCGCCGGCCCGCGCCGCCGACGGGGGAACAGGGCCATTTCGTCGCCCTGCCGCGAACCACATCGGTGGCCGCCGCCATGAGCCCGGAAATCGAACATCCCGAGGACGACCTTGCCGCCGCCGAAGAGCCGGCGCCGGAGCCGACGGACGATCTGCCGGGCGAACCGGAAGACGGGGCCGGCCCCGAAAACGACACCCCCACCAGCACGCCGGCGGACGGCAAGCCCTGAGGCGAGCCGTCCGGGGCGATATACGCTTCAGATGCGCCGTATTTTCGTCAGGAGGGCGAATGCCCTTGCTTGCGAAAGGCTTGGCCGATCGCGGCGGCCGCGCGGTCGGCCGCTTTGCCGACGGAGCAGAAACCGGCGAACAGCGCAGTGCGGATCGCTTTCGAATGAAGCTGCTTCCCGCGTTGGACATGGAAGGCGATGTCGTCGATCGACGGCGCGCCCCC
>Ga0209475_10001413_pt1 | contig 30855 bp, 26 predicted proteins | sample tdDd471_FD_187128 | JGI IMG/M metagenome (GOLD analysis project Ga0209475, IMG submission 187128) | Marine sediment microbial communities from the Atlantic coast under amendment with organic carbon and nitrate - tdDd47.1 (SPAdes)... | ecosystem: Environmental > Aquatic > Marine > Coastal >... | reverse complement strand
CTGGGCGAAATGTCGGTGACCGCGCTGCTCGACGGCAGCCTGCCGCGCGAGGGCGCCCAGGCGATCTTTGGCGGTGGTGCCAGCGATGAGGAGTTTGCCAAGGTATCGGCCGAGAATTTCATTCCCGCCAACATGGCGCAGTTTTATTTTACCCCAACCCTGGTCGAGGTCGGCGGCCAGAAGATCCTGTTCGACACCGGGCTGGGACAGGGCGGCATCGCCCGGGCGTTGGCCGAGGCCGGGGTCACCCCCGACCAGATCGACGTTGTGGTGCTGACCCACATGCACCCCGACCACATCGGCGGGATGATGACCGACGGCGCGCCGACCTTTGCCAACGCGCGCTATGTCACCGGCCGGGTGGAATACGATTTCTGGGCCAGGATGGAGGCCGGCAACCGGGTCGGCGACCTAGTGGCCAGCAACGTCACACCGCTGGCCGAGAAGATGACCTTTGTCGAGGACGGGGCCGAGGTGGTGCCGGGCATCACCGCGCTGGCCAGCTTCGGCCACACGCCGGGGCATATGTCGTTCCACCTGGATAGCGCGGGGGAGCGGCTGGTGCTGGCCGCCGATCTCGCCAACCACTACGTCTGGTGCTTCGCCCACCCCGAGTGGGAGGTGCAATTCGACATGGACAAAGCCGCCGCCACCGCCGCGCGCCGCAAGGTGCTGGGGATGCTGGCCGCCGACCGGGTGCCGATGATCGGCTATCACATGCCCTTCCCCGCCGCCGGCTACGTCGAGACCCGCGGCGAGGGGTTCCGCTTCGTGCCGGTGAGCTACCAGATGATGTAGGCGGTCTTTCCACGCCGGGGGCGCCGCGCAGGCGCCCCTCAATACCCGGGGTCGGGGCGCACCCGGCTGCCATCGGTGAACCGCGACAGGCGAAACGCGGAGGGGTCCACGACCGGGACGGCGCCGGTGACGAGATCGGCCATCAGCCGCCCGGCCCCCGGCCCGATGCCGAAGCCGTGACCGGAAAATCCGGTGGCGATGTGCAGCCCCGGCAGAGCATCGACGCCCGAGATCACCGGGATAGCATCCGGGGTGACGTCGATCAGCCCGGCCCAGCTTTGCGCCACCTCCGCCCGCTCCAGCACAGGAAAGGCCCGCCGCGCCGCCGCCCAGCTGGCACGCAGCGCGCGCGGCGACGGGTCCGGGTCAAGGATGCGACAGGCCTCGAATGGCGTGATCTCGTCGGGGCGCCAGTGCCGCGCCTGCCCCGCCTCTTCGCCCCAACGCCCGGACAGGCGGAACCGCAGGCTGGACCATTCATGGCGCAGCGCCGGCAGAAAGGCGCGGGCAAGGCGAAAGCTGTCGGGCACCAGATCGACGGTGTTCTCGGTGCCCGAGGCCACGGTAAAGCCGCCATCGGCACGCTTGCGCATCGCGAACCCGTCGGTCCAGAGCGCGGTTTCCGGCCCACCCTCGACCGGCGTCGTCCGCATCACCGTGTTCAGCACCTTGAGTTGCGGCAGATGCACCCCCGCATTACCGGCAAGAAGCCGAGACCATGCCCCGCCCGCCAGCACCACCGCGTCACAGGCCACCCGCCCGCGCTCGGTGATCACGCCCGCAACCCGTCCCGCCACCATGTCGAGGCTGCGCACCGCGCACCCGGTCATAACCACGGCCCCCGCGTCCCGCGCTGCCCCCGCGATCGCGGGCGCGGCCCATTGCGGCTCGGCCCGGCCATCGCCGGGGGTGTAAAGCGCGCCTTTCAGCGCCATCCGGTGACCGGGCAGCAGCGCGTCCAGTTCCGCCCCCGACAGCATCCGCGCCTCGGCCCGGTATGGGGCGAGGTTCTCGGCCCAGCGGGCGCGCTGGTCAACGGATCTGGCGCTGCTCGAGGTGTAGAGGATACCGCTTTTTCGGTAGCCGGTGCGCCGCCCGGTGCGCGCCTCCAGCCCCTCCCAGAGGCGGATCGCCTCGAGCATCAGCGGGATCTCGCGCGGGTCGCGCATCGACTGCCGCACCCAGCCCCAGTTGCGGCTCGATTGCTCACCGCCGATCTGGCCCTTTTCGCACAAGAGCACCGACAGCCCGCGTTCGGCCAGTTCCAGCGCGGTCGAGGCCCCGATGATGCCGCCGCCGATCACCACCGCGTCGGTGCGGTCAGGCAGACGCATATCGGATTGAACGGGATCGAGGGTCGGTCCGGGCATGGCCGGACTATAGCGCCAACGGTGATGGCCGCATCAGGTTTCTTGCCGGCGCGGTTGTACCAGCGCCAGCCCCGACACCATCACCGCGAGCGCCGCCCAGACCCAGGCTGAATGCGTCTCGCCGTAGATCACGACACCCAGCAGCACCCCGGTGCCGGTCACCACGTAGCCCACCTGCGCGGCGAACACCGGCCCGGCGTGGCCGATCAGCCAGATAAAGCCGGAATAGGCCATCAGGTGCAGCAACGAGATGCCGAAGGTGGCCAGCTCCGGCGGGCCGAAGGCAGTAATGTCGAACCAGCCACCGGAGACCACCATCGTCGGCACCAGCAGCAACAGCGCGCCCCAACTGAGCCCGCACATGGTGGTGAAGGGGCCGAGGTGGCGCATGTCGGACCTGGCGATGAAGACATTCTCGCCGGCATAGGACAAGGCCACGACAATCGGGGCGATCAGCCAGACTGTTTGCGACGGATCGGGCAGGCTGCTGCCCGGCAGCACGATCATGCCCACCGCCAATGCGCCCAGCGCCAGCCCCAGCAGGCGGCGCGGCGTCGGACGCTCGATCCCGAACGGCCAGGCGACCAGCAGCGTCATCATCGGCACCAGCGAGATCAGCATCACCATGATGCCGACCGGAAGATGGCTGTAGGCGCCGTAGGACAGGCTGTTGGGCAGCGCGGTGCCCAGCAGCCCGCAACCGAGGTAGAACACCAGATGGCGCCGGTCCAGCGGCAGCTTGCGGCGGCGCAGGATCAGCAGGACGGTCAGCAGCGTGGCGCCGATGGCGGTGTTCCAGAAGGTGATCCCGACCGGGCTGTGCCCGGTGGAGACCGCCAGCTTTGACAGCGGCCCGGTCGATCCCCAGCACAGCCCGATCAACACCACCGCCAACCACAGCAGCGCCGCCGACGGTGCGGGTGCCGGGCGCGGGGCGGGTTGGATTATTTCGGGGATCTGGGTCACGGGAAAAGGACTCCTGCAGAGGTTCAGGGCCCTTTCAACCAGTGCCAGTGGTGCCAAAAGTGATAGGCAACCCAACGCGCGAGTCAAGCGCGACGCACCCGCCTCATGACGGGTCGCGCCAGCGGTTCACGATGGGATAGCGCCGGTCAAGCCAGAACGCCCGGTTGGTCAGCCGCGCGCCAGGGGCGGACTGGAAGCGTTTGTATTCGCTGATGTAGAGCAGATGCTCGACCTTTTTCGCGGTGGCCCTGTCAAAGCCGGCAGAGACGCAATCGGCGATCGAGCCGTCGCGGTCGACCAGGATATCGAGGATCGCGTCCAGCTCGTCATACTCGGGCAGGCTGTTGCTGTCCTTCTGGTCCGGGCGCAGCTCGGCACTTGGCGGTTTGGTGATGATCCGCTGCGGGATCACCTCGCCGGCCGGGGCCTTCATCCAGTCGCGGTGGGTCTCGTTGCGCCAGCGGCAGGTCTCGAACACGCGGGTCTTGTACAGATCCTTGATCGGATTGTACCCCCCGGCCATGTCGCCGTAGATGGTGGCATAGCCGACCGCGACCTCGGACTTGTTGCCGGTGGTCAGCAGCATCTCGCCGAACTTGTTGGACATCGCCATCAGAAGCAGCCCGCGCAGGCGCGACTGGATGTTTTCCTCGGTCAGGTCCGCGTCGCGTCCCTCGAACAGCGGCGCCAACGTGTTGGTGATCGCTGCGCGCCCTTCGGAAATCGGCACATAGTCGTAATGGCAGCCCAGCGCCATGGCGACCGCCTCGGCGTCCTCCAGGCTCTCGCGGCTGGTGTATTCCGAGGGCAGCATCACGCAGCGCACGTTCTCGGGGCCCAGCGCATCGGCGGCGATGGCGGCGACGATGGCCGAATCGATGCCCCCCGATAGGCCGAGCAGGACCTTGGAAAACCCGGTCTTTTCCATGTAGTCGCGCAGGGCGATCACCATCACCTGGTAATCCTGCTCCCACTCTGAGGCATGAACATGCTCCTCTCCCGGCAGGATGCGCCAGCCCTCGGAGGTGCGGTGCAGATCGACGTGGGCAATCGCTTCGTCGAACTGCGGCATCTGGAAAGCCAGCTCACCGCCGGGATTGAGGCCGAAGCTAGCACCGTCGAACACCTGGTCGTCCTGTCCGCCCACCATGTTGAGATAGATCACCGGCAGGCCGGTATCGACCACGCGGGCGACCATGTGGTTGAGCCGCGTATCGTGCTTGCCGCGATAGTAAGGCGATCCGTTCGGCACGATCAGGAATTCGGCCCCGGTCTCGACCAGGGTCTCGGAAACCTCCTCGTGCCAGGCATCCTCGCATATAGGGCTGCCGATCCGGGTGTTGCCGACCGAATAGGGCCCGCCGAGCGGACCGGAGTCAAAGATGCGCACCTCGTCGAACACCATCTCGTTCGGCAGGTTGTGCTTGAGAACGGTGCTGGCGATCTTGCCGCCCTTGAGGATGAAATAGGCGTTGAACAGCTGCGTCCCCTCGATCCAGGGGCCACCGACGGCCAGCGCCGGGCCGTCGGCGCAGTCCGCCGCCAACCTGCGCACCGCCTCGATCGCCGCCGATTGAAAGGCCGGCTTCAGCAGCAGGTCCTGCGGGTTGTAGCCGACGATGAACATCTCGGGCAGCGCCACCAGGTCGGCGCCGGCATCGCGCCCCTGCGCCCAGGCGTCGCGCGCCTTGGCCGCGTTGCCCTCCAGGTCGCCCATGACGGGATTCAGCTGCGCCAGCGTCACGCGGAAACGGTCGGTCATCCTGCCCTCGGTCCAAGTGCTGTTTGAAGCCGTTTACCAGATCGGGTGCCGAGGGAAAGCCATGAGGCGCAAAAGACGTTGCTTGAACCCGCACCCTCGCCTAGTTTCTAATGGCTTTGCGGGGCGCAGCGGCGCGTTGCGGCACGAGGGGGCGGCAGGACATCTTATGAAACATCTTGGCTCGATATTTGCGCTGGCATCCGGTCTGGCGCTGACGGCACCGATGCCGGCGTCGGCGCAGGACTCTCAGGTTCTGACCACCGAGGACGACATCGGCGGCGTCTACGAGGGCACCTTTCGCGGCGGGCTACAGCACGGCACCGGCACCTATCGGCTGCCGAACGGCTACGAATACTCCGGCGACTGGGTCGATGGCGAGATCCGCGGCCAGGGCGTGGCGCGGTTCCCCAACGGTTCGGTCTACGAGGGCGAGTTCGCCAAGGGCAAACCGAACGGGCTGGGCAAGATCACCTTTTCCGACGGCGGCACCTATGAGGGCGAATGGTCCGACGGTGTCATCAACGGCCAGGGCGTGGCCACCTATGCCAATGGCGTGCGCTACGAGGGCGGGTTCCAGAACGCCCAGCACAACGGTTTCGGCGTGATGACCAGCCCCGGCGGCTACGAATACCGGGGCGACTGGGTCGATGGCGAGAAACAGGGAAAGGGCGTGATCACCTACCCCGACGGCGCCATCTATGACGGCGCGATCGTCGCCGGCCAGCGCCACGGCGAGGGCAAGCTGACCATGCCGGACGGGCTGACCTATGTCGGCACCTGGGCCGACGGGCAGATCAGTGGCACCGGCACGCTGACCCAGCCCAATGGCGACGTCTATACGGGCGAACTGGTCGCCGGGCGGCGCGAGGGCACGGGCAAGGTGACCTATGCCAACGGCGATGCCTACGAGGGCGCCTTCGCCGACGACCGCCGCCACGGCCAGGGCACCTTCACCGGCGCCGACGGCTATCTCTACACCGGGTCATGGGTGGCCGGGCAGATCGAGGGCCAGGGCCGCGTGACCTATCCCGACGGCTCGGTCTACGAGGGGCAGTTCCGCGCCGACCTGGCCGATGGAGAGGGCAAGATCACCTATCCCGACGGCTCGACCTACGAGGGCGCCTGGACCGCCGGAGTGATCGACGGCGAAGGCACCGCCACCTATGCCAACGGCATCGTCTACAAGGGCGCGTTCAAGAACGCCAAGAACCACGGCTTCGGCGTGATGACCTATGCCGACGGCTACCGCTACGAGGGCGAATGGCAGGACGGCCAGCGCCACGGCCAGGGCACCGCGACCTATGCCGACGGGTCGGTCTATGCCGGCCAGTTCGTCGATGGCCAGCGCGATGGTACGGGCGAGATCGTGATGGCCGACGGGTTCCGATACAAGGGCGACTGGGCCGAGGGCGAGATCAGCGGCCAAGGCGTGGCCACCTATGCCAATGGCGATGTCTACGAGGGCACCTTCAAGAACGGCAAGCGTCAGGGCGAGGGCACCATGCGCTATGCCACCGGCCAGGAGGCCAGCGGTAAGTGGGAGAACGGGGCGCTGCAGACCGACGGGTGAGGTTTGGCTTGCGTTGTTGGTTTGGGTGAGGGTGGGAGGTACAGATGACGTGAGCTTTGGAAGCCTTAGAACCGCCCTATTTTACGGGCTCCAAGGTTGGGAGAAGCGATGAGCGTTATCGAAAAAATATTGTCTGACGAGTCCGCAAAATGGATAGTGAAAAATATTCCTGAACTACCTGATCGCGCAAAGTTTCGAGCATACAATTCCATCAGATCCCTTAATTGGTCTAACGTCATTTTCTACAAAACAGACCTACCGATTCCAGCTTGCTATTGCGCCCTCCACGCAACAGAGGAAGCGGTATCTGCGTTTATTTCGACTGCCAAGGTTTCTGGCTACGGCGACAGCGCCAAGATCAACATTCTTGACCACCAAGCAAAAGCCACAATCTCTTTATTAAGCCAAAAACTTGCGAATATTCTTCAAGAACACAGCCCCGCGATCGCGCACAACCCAAAGTCCGACTCCCTAATGGTGCGCATTACTCGCAATGGCGAACACAAATTTGATTCCGCATCCACTGACCTTTTTCACTTTCTTGACGCAGACGGAGACGTTGCAACTGACTTTTTTGAAGGCATCGTCAGCATGTTCGACGGTGACATCAATAAACTTAGAAACGAGGTACTAAAGACCCAAGAAGCGAGGAATAAAATTTTTTACGCAGACCGCTGCGGATATCCTTCTGGATTTGTCGAACCCGAACAGTCCCTCAAAAGGGAATGCCAAATTTCACTTGGTTTGATTTGGGCTTCTATTGACATTTATAGGCACAAAGGTAATTTATCCCCCTTGGTTTCGCAAGCTTTACGCACAGCCAACATGATAATTGACAATTTGAAAACCGAGAAGCGGAGTTAGAAGCAACACTATTATCAGGGGAATGGCGACTGTCGACCTTCGCTCAGAGTCATGCCAGCGCCGACCCGTAACCCGGCGCTGGCATGACTCTGGCACAGTGGGCCTGCGGCCCTTGATACCGTGGCAATGACACCTTGTGACTGGCGGTCAAGGAAAAACCGCCCGGCCTCAGCCCTTGCCCTCCTTCAGCTTGGTGAGCTTCATGAACCGCATGATGAACTTCTCGTAGAACGGCTCGCTCACGCCGCGGCGCACCTTGCGCATGAAGTACCACTCGAAGGCCAGCTTGGCCCAGTGCACCCAGCGCCCCTTGGCGGCCCAGTTGACGTTGCGCGGCGGGTTCTGCGGCATCGCAAGGAAGGCCGCGCCGCCATCGCCGAAGTCGGCCAGGCAAAGCGCGTTCCAGGTCGCCACCTCGCGCGGCGCCTCGCCCTTCATGACCAACGGGATGTTGTGGGCCGTGGCGGTGACCATGGATTCGATCATGAAGCCGGTCTTGGGCACGCCGGTGGGCACCGGGGTGGGCTCCTTCGGCGCGATGGCGATGCAGACGCCGATACCGAAGATATTGGGATAGGCCGGGTTGCGCTGATACTCGTCGACGATGACGAATCCGCGCGGGTTGACCAGCCCCTCGATCCCCATCAGCGCCGGGATGCCGCGGAACGCGGGCAGCAGCATGGAATAGGCAAAGGGGATCTCATGCGTCTTCTTCGGGTTGCCGTCCTCGTCATGCTCCACGACATGGACCTTGTCGGCCTCGAACTTCTCGGTCTTGGCATTGGTGACCCAACGGATCGACCGCTCACGCATGATGCTTTCCAGCATGCCCTTGGTATCGCCCACCCCGCCCAGGCCGAGATGGCCGATATAGGGTTCCGGCGTGACGAAGGTCATCGGCACCTTGTCGCGGATCTTGCGGCGGCGCAGATCGGTGTCGATGGTCATGGCGTATTCATAGGCTGGCCCGAAACACGACGCCCCCTGCACCGCGCCCACCACGATTGGGCCGGGGTTGGCGCAGAACGCATCCCACTTGTCGCCCGAGGCCGCCGCATGTTCGATATGGCAGACAGAATGGGTGTGCTTATCGGGGCCAAAGCCCTCGATCTCGTCAAAGGCGAGGTCGGGTCCGGTGGCGATCACCAGGTAGTCGTAGCTGACCTCGCGGCCGCTTTCGAGGTGGATGACATTCGCCTTCGGATCCAGCTTGACCGCCGCATCGCAGATGAAGTCGATCTTCCGCCGCGCCATCACCGGGGCAAGGTCGATGGTGATCTCGTCCTGCTTGCGCCAGCCGACCCCGGCCCATGGATTGGACGGTGTGAACTGTGGAAGTAGGGCTTGTTCGAGATCACGGTGATCTTGTCATCCCGGCCCAGCGTTTCCTTGAGCTCATAGGCCTGGATCGTGCCGCCCAAACCGGCCCCCAGAACAACCACATGCGCCATCTGTCTTTCCTCCTGAATGGTGGCCCCGGCTCCCCCTCCCGGGCCGTCATGCAGCGCCGCGCAGGGCAGCGCGCACCTTCCCGCGATGGCCGCGCAGGTCACAGTCGGCGCAACCAAGCCGGGAAAGATATCGGTCACATTAACATATTCAAAAATCGATAGATCTGACATGGATCAAATTGCACGCATTGGCACACAAGGCAGAATCGGCACTGTGCCCGCGTTGCCACCCTCCCCACGCCCCGAGCGAGAATTAGGGGTTCGCCCATCATTTTGGGTTTTCATTCGCCAAGGTCCGGGTATAGATTGCGCCTCATGACCAGCCAGGCACATATCCCGACCGCCCCCGCGTTCCGCGGTGCGTCGCTGCGTGGCCTACTGATCCTAATCCGCCTCTGAGCGTGCCAATCGGCGCGCCCGCTCAGAGGAGGATGCCTGCGCGCCATAGGCTTTAGGACAGACAAGAAAGATACCGACATGACCAACGCACCGAAACAAGACCGTGTCTTGATTTTCGACACCACCTTGCGCGACGGGGAGCAGAGCCCCGGCGCCACCATGACCCATGACGAGAAGCTGGAGATCGCCGGCCTGCTCGATGAGATGGGGGTGGATATCATCGAGGCGGGTTTCCCGATCGCCTCGGAGGGAGATTTCAGGGCGGTGCGCGAGATCGCGGCGAACTCGAAAAACGCGGTGATCTGCGGGCTGGCCCGCGCCAGCGCGACCGACATCGACCGCTGCTGGGAGGCCGTGAAACACGCCGCACAGCCGCGCATCCACACCTTTATCGGCACCTCGCCACAGCACCGCGCCATCCCGAACCTGAGCATGGACGAGATGGCCCAGAAGATCCACGAGACCGTGAGCCACGCCCGCAACCTGTGCGACAACGTGCAATGGTCGCCGATGGATGCCACCCGGACCGAGTGGGATTACCTCTGCCGGGTGGTCGAGATCGCGATCAAGGCAGGCGCCACCACCATCAACATCCCCGACACGGTGGGTTTCACCGCCCCGGAGGAGAGCGCCAACCTGATCCGGCGCCTGATCAAAACCGTGCCCGGCGCCGACGACGTGGTCTTTGCCACCCATTGCCACAACGACCTTGGTATGGCGACAGCCAACGCGCTGGCGGCGGTGGCCGGCGGCGCGCGTCAAATCGAATGCACCGTGAACGGACTGGGTGAACGCGCCGGCAACACCGCGCTGGAAGAGGTGGTGATGGCGCTCAAGGTGCGCCACGACATCCTGCCGTGGTCCACCGGGGTCGACAGCTCCAAGATCATGCACATCTCGCGCCGGGTCTCCACGGTGTCGGGGTTCCCGGTCCAGTTCAACAAGGCGATCGTCGGCAAGAACGCCTTTGCCCATGAATCGGGCATCCACCAGGACGGCATGCTCAAGAACGTCGAAACCTTCGAGATCATGCGCCCCGAGGACGTCGGCCTGTCCGGCTCCAGCCTGCCGCTGGGCAAGCATTCCGGCCGCGCCGCCTTGCGCGACAAGCTCAAGCAGCTCGGCCACGAGGTGGGTGACAACCAGCTCAAGGACATCTTCGTGCGGTTCAAGGAACTGGCCGACCGCAAGAAGGAGGTCTACGACGAGGACATCGTTGCCCTGGTCGGCACCACCGCGGACCAGGCCGGAGACCGGCTCCAGATCGTGTCGCTCAAGGTGCTCTGCGGCACCGGCGGCCCGGCCGAGGCGGTGCTGGAAATGGAGATCGACGGCAAGGAGGCGATCGCGACCGAGAACGGCGACGGGCCGGTCGACGCCACCTTCAAGGCGGTGCGCGCGCTCTATCCGAACGAGGCGCGGCTGCAGCTCTACCAGGTGCACGCAGTGACCGAGGGCACCGACGCCCAGGCCACGGTAAGCGTACGGCTGGAAGAGGACGGGGTCATCGGCACCGGGCAATCGGCCGACACCGATACCGTGGTGGCCAGCGCCAAGGCCTATGTCAACGCCCTGAACCGGCTGCTGGTGCGGCGGGAAAAGGCCGGCCCGGGCGCCGATGCGCGCGAAGTCTCCTACAAGGACGTGGACTGATCCCGCCGGCCCTGGCGCAGGCAGCGCCCGTGCCGGGGCCGGCGGTCGCAGGCGGAAAGGCGCTGTAGCGTCCGAAATCCGCCCTTTCACCCATGCGTGCGGAGGCCTATAAGGCTGTGGTCCACCCCCCTCGGGGAGTCGTGGACCAATGCGCAGTACTCTACAGGATCGCACATAAATGTCGGTGTTCGGAAATTTCGGCGGCTTGTTCTCTTCGGACATGGCCATTGACCTCGGTACGGCGAATACACTGGTCTATGTCAAGGGCCGCGGCATCATCCTGTCAGAGCCATCAGTGGTCGCCTATCACATCAAGGACGGCGTCAAGAAGGTGCTGGCGGTCGGCGAGGATGCCAAGCTGATGCTGGGCCGCACGCCCGGCTCGATCCAGGCGATCCGGCCGATGCGCGAAGGCGTGATCGCCGATTTCGACACCGCCGAGGAGATGATCAAGCATTTCATCCGCAAGGTGCACAAACGCTCGACCTTCTCCAAGCCCAAGATCATCGTCTGCGTGCCGCATGGCGCCACCCCGGTGGAAAAACGCGCCATCCGCCAGTCGGTGCTGTCGGCGGGCGCCCGCCGCGCGGGACTGATCGCCGAGCCCATCGCCGCCGCCATCGGCGCCGGCATGCCGATCACCGATCCGACCGGCTCGATGGTGGTGGATATCGGCGGCGGCACCACCGAGGTCGCGGTGCTTTCGCTCGGCGACATCGTCTATGCCCGCTCGGTCCGGGTTGGCGGCGACCGTATGGACGAGGCGATCATCGCCTATCTGCGCCGGCAACAGAACCTGCTGGTCGGCGAAAGCACGGCGGAACGGATCAAGACCTCGATCGGCACCGCCCGGATGCCTGACGACGGGCGCGGCACCTCGATGCAGATCCGCGGCCGCGACTTGCTGAACGGGGTTCCCAAGGAAATCGAGGTCAGCCAGGCCCAGATCGCCGAGGCGCTGGCCGAACCGGTGCAGCAGATCTGCGAGGCGGTGATGACCGCACTGGAAACCACGCCGCCGGATCTGGCCGCCGACATCGTCGACCGCGGCGTGATGCTGACGGGGGGCGGTGCGCTGCTGGGCGATCTCGATCTGGCGCTGCGCGAGCAGACCGGGCTGGCGGTTTCGATCGCCGACGAAAGCCTGAACTGCGTGGCGCTTGGCACCGGCAAGGCGCTGGAGTACGAAAAGCAGCTGCGCCACGCGATTGACTACGACAGCTAGGGCGCGCACCCTTTTGCAGGCCGGCCGTCCGGTACGGCCGCGGCATGTGACGGAAGGATGCCATTGGCCAAGGACCGCTCACAGCGCGACGACTACACGACCCCCCTGCGCCGCCTGGTGCTCGGGATCATCGTGCTGTGCCTGCTGGGCATCTTCCTGGTCTGGCGCATCGACAGCCCGCGGGTCGAACGATTCCGCGCCCAGGTGGTCGACCGGGTAATCCCCTCGATGGACTGGGCCATGGCCCCGGTCACCGGCACGATCAACCTGTTCCGCGATTTCCAGAGCTACCGGCGACTGGCCGACCAGAACCGCGAGCTGCGCCGCGAACTGCGCCAGATGAAGGCCTGGAAAGAGGCGGCGCTGCAGCTCGAGCAGGAAAACGCGCGCCTTCTCGACCTCAACAACGTGCGGCTCGACCCGCGCCTGACCTATATCACCGGCGTGGTCCTGGCCGACAGCGGGTCGCCGTTCCGGCAATCCGTGCTGCTCAATGTCGGGGCCCGGGACGGCATCCGCGACGGCTGGGCGGCGATGGACGGAATCGGTCTGGTCGGGCGGATCTCGGGCACCGGCGGGAACACCGCGCGGGTCATCCTGCTGACCGACGCCTCCAGCTCGGTGCCCGCAATCATCCAGCCCTCGGGCCAGACCGCCCTGATCACCGGCAACAACTCCGCCGCGCCGGTCGTCGATTTCCTCGAGAACCCGGATCTGGTCCGCCCCGGCGACCGGGTCATCACCACCGGGGACGGCGGCGTGTTTCCGGCGGGCCTGCTGATCGGCCAGGTCGCCGCGGATCCGTCCGGGCGGCTGCGGGTGCGGCTGGCCGCCGATTACGAGCGGCTGGAGTTCCTGCGCGTTCTGCGCCATCACGGCGCCGAAACCGTGACCGACCCTGGAAAACTGGTTCAGCCCGCTGCCGGGCCAGCGAAATCCGCCGGGACTGCGGGGGCCGCCGGAGATGGCTAACCTGTCGCCCTCCCGCCTCTGGATGATGCGCGCCGGTTTTCTCGGGCTGTCTCTCCTGATCATGTTCTTTCACCTGATCCCGCTCGACACCGTGCCCCGGCGCTGGGCCCCGCCGGACCTCTTGATCGCCTTCGCCTTCGCCTGGAGCCTGCGGCGCCCCGACTATGCCCCGGCGCCGAGCATCGCGGCGGTCATGCTGATGGCCGATCTGCTGTTCCAACGCCCGCCGGGGCTGATGGCGCTGCTGGTGGTGCTGGGCAGCGAATATCTCAAGACCCGTGCCAGCGGGTTGCGCGGGGCCAGTTTCGCCGGCGAATGGCTGGCGGTTTGCCTGTCGCTGCTGGCAATCGCCGTTCTCAACCGGCTGACGCTGGGCCTTCTCGCGGTCGAGCAGGCGCAGCTCAGCCTCAGCCTGATCCAGATGGCGATGACCATGATTGCCTATCCTTTCGTTGTGTTCGTCACCCAATCCCTGATGGGCGTGCGCAAGCCCGCGCCCAGCGACACCGACGCGATGGGAGGCTGGGCATGAGACGCAACCCGCGCGAGCTTTCCCTGTTGAACCGGGCGTCCAGCCGCCGCGCCGTGCTGCTGGGCGGGCTGCAACTCGCCTTCATGGGCGGATTGGCCCTGCGGATGCGCTATCTCCAGGTCGAGCAGGCCGATCAGTTTCGCCTGCTGGCCGAGGAAAACCGAGTCAACATCCGTCTGATCCCGCCGACCCGGGGCAAGATCTTCGACCGCAACGGCAACGTGCTGGCCCAGAACGTTCAAAGCTATCGCATCGTGATCGTGCGCGAGGACGCCGGCGACGTGGAGGAGGTGCTGGGCCGCCTCTCGAAGCTGATCGATCTGGAAGATGAGGACCTCGACCGCGCCCGGACCGAGATGCGCCGCAGCCCGCCCTTCCTGCCGGTGACCCTGGCCGACCGGATCGCATGGGAGGATATCTCGAAGGTGGCGGTGAACGCCCCCGCCCTGCCCGGCATCACGCCCGAGGTCGGGCTGACCCGCGTCTATCCGGGCGGGCCGGACTTTGCCCATGTGGTGGGCTACGTCGGTCCGGTCTCGGATTACGACCTGAGCAGGATCGAGGACCCAGAACCGGTGCTGCGCATTCCGCGGTTCCAGATCGGCAAGGTCGGGCTCGAGGCCAAGCGCGAGGAGATGCTGCGCGGCAAGGCCGGCGCCAAGCGGGTCGAGGTCAACGCCACCGGCCGGGTGATGCGCGAGCTGGACCGCCGCGAGGGCCAGCCCGGCGCCGACCTGCAACTGAGCGTCGATGCCGAGCTGCAGGGCTACGTGCAGGCGCGGCTGGGCGATGAGAGCGCCAGCGCGGTGGTGATCGACTGCGAGACCGGCGATCTGCGCGCGATCTCCTCCGCGCCCAGCTTCGATCCCAACCTCTTCGTGCGCGGCATCTCGCTGGCCGATTACCGCGCGCTGACCGATGATATCCACCGGCCGCTGGCGTCGAAGTCGGTGCAGGGGGTGTACCCGCCCGGCTCCACCTTCAAGATGATCACCGCCATGGCGGCGCTGGAAGAGGGGCTGATGGGCCCCGACGACACCGTCTGGTGCCCCGGCTACCTGGAGGTTTCGGGCCGCCGGTTCCACTGCTGGCGCCGGGGCGGTCACGGGCATGTGGACCTCGAGAACTCGCTCAAGCAGAGCTGCGACGTCTACTACTACGACCTCGCGTTGAAGGTCGGGATCGACAAGATCTCGGCCATGGCGCAGCGTTTCGGCCTCGGGGTCCGCCACGACGTGCCGATGTCGGCGGTCGCCGCCGGGCTGACCCCGAACCGGGCCTGGAAAAAACGCGTGCACGACGCCGACTGGCTGATCGGCGATACCGCCAACGCCGCGATCGGGCAGGGTTACATGCTGGCCTCGCCGATGCAGCTCGCGGTGATGTCGGCGCGGATCGCCACCGGGCGCGCGGTCACGCCACGGCTGGTCAAATCGATCGACGGGATCGAACAGCCCGGCGGCGGCGGCGAACCTCTGGGGGTGAACGAGAACAACCTGCGTACCCTGCGCCGCGCGATGTTCGCGGTCTCGAACGACCGGCGCGGCACCGCCTATGGCAGCCGCATCATCGAGGATGCCTTCCGCATGGCCGGCAAGACCGGCACCAGCCAGGTGCGCAACATCACCGCCGCCGAACGGGCCGCCGGCGTGACCCGCAACGAGGATCTGCCGTGGAACCGGCGTGACCATGCGCTGTTCGTCTGCTTCGCGCCCTACGACAAACCCAAATACGCGGTCTCGGTGGTTATCGAACATGGCGGCGGCGGGTCCTCGGCGGCCGCGCCGGTGGCGCGTGACGTGATGCTGCAGGCGCTCTACGGCGATACCCCGCCGCTGGCCGCCTACCCGTCCAAGGACCGCAGCCGGATCAAGGCCCAGCAGGAACGGCTGCACCGCGAGCGGCTGCGCGCGGAACAGGACCAGAGCGGGCGCGCATGAGCTATCTGGAATACAAAGTCAAATCCACGCCCTCCGGCCTGCGCAAGGTGCTCTACCTGAACTGGCCGCTGACGCTGCTGCTGGTCTCGGTCGCGGGGGTCGGCGCGCTGATGCTCTACTCGGTCGCCGGCGGCTCCTTCTCGCCCTGGGCCGAGCCGCAGATGAAGCGCTTCGCACTCGGTCTTGTGGTGATGATGGCGGTGGCCATGGTGCCGATCTGGTTCTGGCGCAACATGGCGGCGCTGGCCTATGGGCTGTCGCTGCTGCTGCTGGTCGGGGTCGAGCTGTTCGGCTCCGTCGGCATGGGGGCGCAGCGCTGGATCGACCTCGGCTTCATGCGGCTGCAACCCTCGGAGCTGACCAAGATCACCCTGGTGATGATTCTGGCGGCCTATTACGACTGGCTGCCCGCGACACGCACCTCGCGGCCGCTCTGGGTGTTTCTGCCGGTGCTGCTCATCCTGATCCCCACGGCCATGGTCCTGCGCCAGCCCGACCTGGGCACCTCGATCCTGCTGCTGGCGGCAGGCGGCGCGGTGATGTTCCTGGCCGGGGTGCACTGGGCCTATTTCGCCGCGGTGATCGCCGCCGGCGTCGGCGTGGTCACCGCCGTGTTCCAGTCGCGCGGCACCCCGTGGCAACTGCTGAAGGACTACCAGTACCGGCGGATCGACACCTTCCTCGATCCGGGCAGCGACCCGCTCGGCGCGGGCTATCACATCACCCAGTCCAAGATCGCTCTGGGATCGGGCGGCTGGACCGGGCGCGGCTTCATGCAGGGCACGCAATCGCGGCTGAACTTCCTGCCCGAGAAACACACCGATTTCATCTTCACCACCCTGGCCGAGGAATTCGGTTTTATCGGCGGCATGTCGCTGCTGACGCTCTATGCGCTGATCGTCCTGTTCTGCATCGCCTCGGCACTGGCGGCCCGCGACCGGTTCTCGTCGCTGGTCACGCTTGGTATCGCCTTTACCTTCTTCCTGTTCTTCGCCGTCAACATGTCGATGGTGATGGGATTGGCCCCGGTTGTGGGGGTGCCGTTGCCGATGGTCAGCTATGGCGGCTCGGCCATGCTGGTGCTGATGGCCGCCTTCGGTATCGTGCAGAGCGCCCATATCCACCGCCCACGCTGAACCCGGAGAGCCCATGACCGCAACCATCCTCTTTGCCTCGAAATCCGAACGCTGGGACACCTACGAAGGACCGCTGCGCCGCGCGCTGGACGCCCTCGGCCTGACTTATCGGCTGGGCACCGAGTTCCCGTCCGAAGAGGTGGATTACATCGTCTACGCCCCCAACAGCGGAATCGACGATTTCACCCCCTTCACCCGGCTCAAGGCGGTGCTCAACCTCTGGGCCGGGGTCGAGGCGGTGGTCGGCAACCCCACGCTGAAGGTGCCGCTGGCGCGGATGGTCGATTTCGGACTGACCCAGGGCATGACCGAATGGGTGGTGGGCCACGCCATGCGCCATCATCTGGGGATGGACGCGCATATCTTCGGCCAGGACGGCATCTGGCGCACCGAGACGCCGCCGCTGGCCCTCGACCGGCAGATCGGCCTGCTGGGGCTGGGCGCGCTGGGCATCGCGGCGGGCACGGCGCTGGCGCGGCTGGGCTTTCCCGTCACCGGCTGGAGCCGCAGCGCCAAGACGGTCGAGGGGATCACCTGCCGGCACGGCGACGAGGGGCTGCGCGACACCCTCGCACAGGCCGACATCCTGATCCTGCTGTTGCCCGACACCCCGGCGACGCAGAACATCCTGAATGCCGACGCCATGGCGCGGATGCCGAAAGGCGCGGTGGTCATCAACCCCGGCCGCGGCCCGCTGATCGACGACGACGCGCTGATCGCCGCGCTCGACAGCGGCCACCTGGGCCACGCGACGCTGGACGTGTTCCGCACCGAACCGCTGCCGCCCGAGCATCCGTTCTGGGCCCATCCCAGGGTCACCGTCACCCCGCATATCGCCTCGGAAACCCGGCCCGACACCGCAGCACGGGTGATCGCCGAGAACGTGCGCCGCGGCGAGGCGGGTGCGCCTCTGCTGCATCTGGTGGACCGCGATCTGGGCTACTGAGCGTGCCCGGCGACCCCGGTGCGGGGCGCTGTTACAGCCCCAGTTCGGCCCGTTTGTTTTTCGTCAGCCCCGCCACGATCATATCGTAGGAGGCCACGATATGGCGCTCCAGCTCGGCGCTCGGCAAGCCGGGTTCATCGTGTTGCTGCACCCATTTCAACCCGCGCGAGGCCAGATAGGGCGCGGGCCGCAGGCCGGGCATATCCGTCAGCACCTCGAACCCCAGTTCGGTCACCTTGAAGGTGAAGGCGGGGCACCCCGCCTCGCCCCAGCCGCAGATGGCAAACACCTTGCCGCCCACCTTCCACACGTCCGAGCCGCCCCATTGCACCACATGGGTACTGGCGGGTAGCCCGGCGCAGAAGGCATTGAACCCCTCGCGGGTCATCCCGCCGCCAGACCGCGCCCCTTGAGCAGCGCCTCGACCCCCGGCAACCGACCCCGGAACGCGGTGTAAAGCGCCTCGGGTTCCTGCGAACCGCCAGCCGACAGGATATGCCGTTCCAGCGCCTGCGCGCGGTCGGCGTCAAAGGCGCCGCCGGCCTCTTCGAAGGCGGCGAAGGCATCGGCGTCCATCACCTCGGACCACATGTAGCTGTAATAGCCCGAGCTGTAGCCGTCGCCGGAGAAGACATGGGCGAAATGCGGCGTCGCATGGCGCATCCCGATGGCGTGCGGCATGCCGATCCCGGCCAGAACCTCGGCCTGTTTCGCCATCGGATCGGCGGGTGCGGTGCCCTCGTGAAACGCCAGATCGACCAGCGCCGAGGCGACATATTCCACGGTCTGGAACCCCATGTCGAAATGCGCCGCCTTCAGCAGCTTGTCGCGCATCGCGTCCGGCATCGGCGCGCCGGTTTCCACATGGGTGGCAAACTCGCCCAGAACTTCGGGGACTTCGAGCCAGTGTTCGTACAATTGGCTCGGCAGTTCGACGAAATCGCGCGCCACGGAGGTGCCCGAGATGCTCTCGTAGGTGACATCCGACAACAGCTGGTGCAGCGCGTGGCCGAACTCATGGAAGAGCGTGCGCGCATCGTCGTAGGACAAGAGCGCCGGATCGCCCTTGGCGAAGTTGCACACGTTGATCACCACCGGGGCCTGTGGTTCGGGGAACCGGGCCTGGCCGCGCATGGCGCTGCACCAGGCGCCGGAGCGTTTCGAGCCGCGGGCGAAATAGTCTCCGATGAACACGCCGACGTGCGCGCCGTCGCGGGTCACCTCCCACGCCCGGCAATCGGGGTGATAGAGGGCCACGTCGAGCGGCGCGAACTCCAGCCCGAACAGGCGGTTTGCGCAGGAAAACGCCGCCTCGATCATGCGGTCGAGCTGCAGGTAGGGTTTCAGCGCGGTCTCATCCAGATCATGCTCCGCCTTGCGTCGCTTCTCCGCGTAATAACGCCAGTCCCAGGGTTCCAGGTCGCCGTTGACGCCGTCGTCCTGCATCATCGCGGTCAGTACCTGGGCGTCCGCCTCGGCCTGTGCCCTGGCCGGCGCCCAGACTGCCATCAGCAGGTCCCTGACCGCCCCCGGTGTCTTGGCCATCTCGGTTTCCAGCTTGTAGGCGGCGAAACTGTCGTAGCCGAGGAGCTTCGCGCGCTCCTCGCGCAGGGCCAGGATCTCGGCGGCGATGGCGCGGTTATCGGTCTCGCCGCCATTGGCGCCGCGCGCGGCCCAGGCGCGCCAGGCGGTTTCGCGCAGGTCACGACGGGGGGAGAATTGCAGGAACGGCACGATCAGCGACCGCGACAGGGTGACGATCGGGCCATCCGCGCCCTGGTCTTCGCCGGCGGTGCGGGCGGCGCGGATCACGAAATCGGGCAGCCCCTCGAGGTCGGCCTCGGACAGCGGCATCGTCCAGTCCCGCTCATCGGCCAGCAGGTTCTGGGTGAAGGCAGTGCCCAGCGTGGCCAGTCGTGCCTTGATTGCCTTGATCCGTTCGGCCGCTGCGCCCTTCAGAGCGGCGCCGGACCGGACAAAGCCGCGATGGGTGAGCATCAGCACACGGGCCTGTTCCGGGGTCAGCCCCAACGTGTTTCGCCGCGCCCAGAGATCCGAAACGCGGGCAAAGAGCGCCCTGTTGGCGAAAATCTCGGAGTAATGCGCGGCCAGCCTGGGCGAGAAGTCCCGCTGCAGTTCCTGTCGCTCGGGATTGCTGTCCGCGCCCGCCACGGTAAAGAACACCGAAAGCACCTTGTCCAGCGTCTTGCCCGCCGCCTCCAGCGCCTCGATGGTATTGGCGAATGTGGGCGCCTCGGGGTTTTCGGTGATCGCCGCAATCTCGTCGCGGTGGGCGGCCAGCGCGAGATCCAGCGCAGGGGCGAAATCCGCGTCGGAAATGGCATCGAAAGGGGCAATCTGGAACGGGGTGTCCCAGTCGGACAGGATCGGGTTGCTCATCAAGGTCTCCTTTGTCTTGGCAAGCTATGCTGTCGCGCGGCAATGTCCAGAGCGCCCGGCGGTCGCCCCCCTGCGGAACAAGTGCACCGGGAAACCCAAACGCCGTGCGACCGGGATCGGTGCATGACTTGGCGCGCAGGATCGGGCAGGATCACCGCACCGTCCTCGGTCACCGGAGCACCGCCATGCCTGACGCCTCTGCCATTGCCACGTTCACGCCCACCGATCCGCTTTATCCCCATCAACGCCATTTGGCCGCGCTGAACGGGCTGGAAACGGTCTGGGGGGAATACACCGGTTCGGGGGTCATCGTCGGCGTCTACGACGAATCCGTCGATTTCCACCACCAGGACCTGGCCGGAAAGCAGCTCACCGGGCTGTTCCCGCTGTTTCGGGGCGAGCGGTATGTAATCGACCCCGATCCGAACACGACGCATGGCACCGGTGTCGCCGGGCTGATCGCGGCCTCCGCCAACGGAGAGGGGGCGGTCGGTGTCGCCTTTGACGCCAGCCTGGTGTCGGTGGGGCTCCAGGGTTGGTGGGAAAACCGAAAGACCCCGCTCGCCAATGCCCTGTTCGAGACGTTGCAGCATGTGGACGTGTCGAACAACAGCTGGGGCGGGGTGCCGAATTACGCCCTGGGCGACCCGGTGACAAGCAGCCCCCTGGTCGCGGCCGCCTATCAGGAGGCCGCCGTATCCGGCCGTTACGGGCTGGGCACCATCCTGGTAAAGGCGGCCGGCAATGAATCCACGACGGCACAGGCCGAGTATTACAACACCCTGCGCGAGTTCATCCTGGTCGGGGCAACCTCGCATTCCGGGGTCGTGCTAAGCTATTCCAATCGCGGCGCCAACCTCTTGGTGACCGCGCCGGTCGGGGTGGGCGTCAAGACCGGGACCATCACGACGAACAACACCCATGACGTCGATTGGGGCGCCCCCTATGGGCTGACAAACCGGCAATTGCCGGGGGTGGGCGAGCTGGTGGAGGACCCGACCGATTACATGTTCTTCGACGGCACCTCGGCGGCGACGCCGATGGTCTCGGGCGTGGTGGCGCTGATGCTGGAGGCCAACCCCGACCTGGGCTGGCGCGACGTGCAGGAAATCCTGTCGCTGTCGGCCACCCGCACCGGCCACGACCTGGACAGCCCGCGCGAACGCTTTGCCTGGCAAACCAACGGCGATACCCATTGGAACGGCGGCGGGCGGCACATCAGCAACGACTATGGCTATGGCCAGGTCGATCCGCTGGCCGCCGTGCGCATGGCCGAGGTCTGGAGCCTGTTCGCCAACCCCGCCACCTCGGCCAACGAAAAGCAGGTCACCAGCGGCCCGGCCCCCGCCGTTGTTCATGACGTTCCCGGCGATGGCACCGCGCTGGACCTGACCGCGCAAATCGAGGCCGAGGGTGGTTTCGATATCGAAACCGTCGAGGTGAGCGTCCATATCCAGGCCGACCGGATCCATGATCTGCAACTCACGCTGGTGTCTCCCGACGGGACCGAGATCGCCCTGACCGACACCGAACGCTCCGTCTATACGCCCGGCAAGGTCGCCAAGGACGGGCTGAGCTGGACCTTCCTTGTGCAACACCTGCGGGGCGAGGACGCGACCGGCAGCTGGACCCTGCGGGCAGAGGATACCGTGGACAACGACAAATCTATCCAACTGTCCGGGTTTTCGGTCACCGCCCATGGCACGACGCCGGGCCGCAACGATGTCTATACTTTCACCGACGAGGGTTTTGACCTGCTGGACAGCGATCCGGCCCGGGGCGAGATCACCGATCTGCGCGGCGTGGACGACGTGCTCAACCTCGCGGCGCTCACCCGCGACATCGAGGTGAACCTGTCTCGCAGCGGTGGCATCGGCGACGGTGACAGCACGTTCTTCTCCTTCGGCCCCGACACAAGGATCGAGCATGCCGTTTCCGGCGATGGCGATGACTGGCTGCGCGGCAACGCCGCGGACAACGTGATGTTCGGGAATCGGGGTGACGACCGGCTCTCGGGGCGGATCGGCGACGACGATCTGGTCGGTGGTGCCGGAAACGACATCATCCGGGGCGGTCGAGGCCGCGACCTGATCGAAGGCGGTGACGGCGACGACACGCTGTGGGGCGGGCGCGGACGCGATGTGTTCCTCTTCGACCCCGGCGCGGGATCGGACGTGATCCGCGACTTCGATGTGGAAAAGGATTCCCTCGACATCGCCTTTCTGGGCGGTTCCCCGTTTCTCCTCGATGCACGGGACGATGGAGACGACCTTTTGATCGGATTCCTGGATTTCGAGATCCGCCTGACCGATCTGGCCGGCACCAGCGAATACGACCTGACCTGGCTGAGCTGAGGGGCGCGCCTGCCGCCGGGGTCAGGCCCCGGCGCCGCCGCAGACCGGGCAATCGGCGCGCCGTTTCAGCGCGATCCGGCGCGTCTCGCCATAGAGCGCGTCATAGATCAACATCTGGCCGCGCAGCGCCTCGCCCGCACCGGCGATCACCTTGACCGCCTCCACCGCCATCATCGAGCCGACCACGCCGGGCAGCGGCGCGATCACCCCGGCCTCGGCGCAAGAGGGGGCAAGGCCCGGCGCCGGCGCCTCGGGGAAAATGCACTGGTAGCACGGCGCGCCATGGGCGGGATCGAAGACGCTCACCTGCCCCTCCCACTGCGCCAATGCGCCGGAGATCAGCGGCTTGCCCTGTGCCACCGCCACGCGGTTGGCAAGGTAGCGGGTCTCGAAATTGTCGGTGCCATCCAGGATCAGGTCATACTCGGCGAAGAGATCACCGGCGATCTCCTCCTCCAGGCGGCGGTGATAGGGGCGGACGGCAACAAAGGGGTTGAGCGCCTTGAGCGCCGCCTCTGCCGAAAACACCTTGGGCATGCCGATCCGCGCCTCGGTATGGATCACCTGCCGTTGCAGGTTGGAACCCTCGACCGTGTCATCGTCGATCACCCCGAGGGTGCCGACCCCGGCGGCGGCGAGGTAAAGCAGCGCGGGCGAGCCAAGGCCACCCGCCCCGATCACCAGGACGCGGGCCTGTTTCAACCGCTTCTGCCCCGGCCCGCCCAATTCGCGCAGCACGATGTGGCGGGCATAGCGGTTGAGTTCGGTCTCGGAGAAGGTGCCGGCGGGCTTCGCCGGCTCGGCGGCGTCTTCCTTGGCGCCTGCACGGCGCTTCAACGCCCGCACGCTGCGGCCATAGACCAGCGCGATCAGGGCGGCTCCGCCCAGCAGCAGCCAGAGCGCGGCCTCCTTGCCGGTGGCAAGGCGCAGCGGATGCCCGTCCGGCAGGGTCAGGTGCAGCGCCAGCACGGCAAGGTACAACAGCCCGATCATCGCCCAGCGCAGCCGATGCGGCAGCCCGGCGGCCCAGCCAATGGCCCAGAGCCCGGCGGCAAGCGCAAGGACCAGCAGCATCAGCGCCGCCCCGTCGAGCCAAAGCCGCCGGCGCCGCGCGCGGTCTCGGTGAGGTCGTCGGCCAGATCGAACCGCGCCTGCACCACCGGGGCGACGACCATCTGGGCGATGCGGTCGCCATGAGCGATGACGAAGGGCTCATGCCCTGCGTTCATCACGATCACCCCCAGCGGGCCGCGATAATCGCTGTCGATGGTGCCGGGGCTGTTGGGCAGGGTGATCCCGTGCTTCAGCGCCAGCCCCGAGCGCGGCCGGATCTGCACCTCGTAGCCCACCGGGATCTCGATCCTCAACCCCGTCGGCACCAGCGCCCGCGCCCCCGGCGCCAGCTCGATCGCGCCCCGGTCGGGCAGGTTGGCGCGCAGGTCGGCCCCCGCCGCCCCCGGCGTCTCATAGCCGGGCAGCGGGATGTCCCGGTCCGCCCCGGCCTCGTGGATCACCCGGATTGCAACCATTGGCGATGGCCCCTTGTCCTGTTCTGGTTCCTGTCCGCGCCGCCCGGATCAATCGTCCAGCGCCGCCGCGATGCGCCGCGCCAGCCGGTCGGCGACCTCCGCCTTGCCCATGCGCGGCCATTCCTCGTGACCCTCGTCCGAGATCAGGATCACCGCGTTTTCCGCCCCGCCCATGATGCCGGTGGCCGGGCTCACGTCATTGGCGACGATCCAGTCGCAGCCCTTGCGCGCGCGCTTGGCGGTGGCATTCTCGGTCACATCGTCGGTCTCGGCGGCGAACCCCACCACAAGGCGCGGACGCCCTTCGGCCATCTGCGACACGGTCTTGAGGATGTCGGGGTTCTCGGCGAACTCCAGGCTGGGCATACCGTCGCGGCTTTTCTTCAGCTTGCGGTCCGAGGCAGAGGCGACGCGCCAGTCGGCCACCGCCGCCGCGAAGACACCGGCATCGGCGGGCAGCGCGCCCTCGACCGCCTCCAGCATCTGCTGCGCGGTCTGCACCGCCACCACCTCGACCCCCGGCGGCGGCGGCACATCCGCCGGGCCGGTGACAAAGACCACCTCGGCCCCCAGCCCCGCCAGTGCCCTTGCAATCGCCGTGCCCTGCGCGCCGGAGGAGCGGTTGGCGATATAGCGCACCGGGTCAATCGGCTCATGCGTGGGGCCGGAGGTGACGACGATGCGCTTGCCCGCCAGCGGCCCGCCGGTGAGATGGGCCTCCACCGCCGCGACGATCTCGGCCGGCTCCGCCATGCGGCCCGGGCCAAACTCGCCACAGGCCATGCCGCCCTCGTTGGGGCCGATGAAGCCGATCCCGTCCTGTTCCAGTTGTGTCCGGTTGCGTTGGGTCGCCGGATGCTCCCACATACGCACGTTCATCGCCGGGGCGGCCAGAACGGCCGTGTCGGTCGCCAAAAGCAGGGTCGAGGCCAGGTCGTCGGCCAGCCCTGCCGCCATCTTTGCCATCAGGTCGGCGGTGGCCGGGGCCACCACGATCAGATCGGCGCTGCGCGACAGCTCGATATGGCCCATCTCGGCCTCGTCGGTCAGGTCGAACAGGTCGGTATAGACCTTGTGCCCGGCCAGCGCCGAAACCGAGAGCGGGGTGACAAACTGGGCCCCGGCCCGGGTCAGCACCGGGGTCACCCGCGCGCCACGATCCTGCAACCGGCGGATCAGCTCCAGCGATTTATAGGCGGCGATCCCGCCCCCGATGATCAGCAGAATCCGCTTTTCGGCCAGCATCCCCTGTCTCCCCTCTCGCGTCGGCCATGCTGGCCGCGACCCGACCCTAGGCAAGCGCGCCCCGATCCGCCAGAGGCGAATGACCGCTCAATCCGGTTTGGCAAAACCGGCACAGGGATCGGGGCGCTGGGTCACAGGGCCATCCATCACCGCATCGAACTGCCCCGAAACTTGCCCGTCCTCGGACTGGCCCAGGGCGAACACCGCCACATCTGGCGCCGCGCTTTGCAGGTAGACCGGAACGCCACGATCGGCCCGGGCATGGCCGTTGCCGGTGATCACCGCGACCGGCCCGCCGGTTTCTTCCAGCGCGCGCAGCACCGCGCGGGCCAAAACCGCGTCGCGCAGCCGCTGGATCTCGACCATCATCGGCAGCATCTGAGGCGGCATGGCATCGCAATGGGCGGCCAGTTGATCCGCCTCGCGCGCGGCCTGCTCATCCTCCGGCAGTGGATCGGCCAGACCGTAGCGCGCCGCATCCTCCCCGAAATGCGCCGCGGCCCCGGTCTCCATCACCGCCCGCGCCGTGCTGCGCGGCACCAGTGCACCGAACTGCGCCGCCCCCGACGCCGCCTGGAACACCGGTAAATAGAACTCCAGCGGCGGCCAGCCGGAATTGTCCCAATCGGTCACCTCGGCCAGCGCGGCGGGATCGGCGATGACCTCCGCCGTCAGCTGCGCCGCGACCTGCGCCGTCAGCATCTCCCAGACCACCGCGCGGGGGGCCAGCGCGGCCACCGCCTCGGCCTGCACCCGGTGATGCGCGGGATTGTCATGCACCTCGCCCAGGATCACCACCTGCGCACCGCGCATCCGGTCGACCAGTGCATCGGAAAGAGAAACCGCCCCGGCAGGGGCGGCACAGGCAACGAGCATCGCGCCAAGGGCGAACAGAAACCTTGTCATACGAGGAAGTTTTGCACTTCCTTCGACTGGGCCTCAAGGCTCTTGCGCATCTTCTGGAACGCCGCCGCTTCAAGCTGTCGCACCCGCTCCTTCGACAGGCCAAGCTCCTGCCCCAGGCTTTCCAGCGTGCGCGGGTCGTCGCGCAGCTTTCGTTCCCGCACGATCAGCCGTTCGCGCGGCTTCAGCCCCTGCATCGCGGTCACCAGCCATTCGCGCAGCTGCGCGGTATCGTGGGAGTGTTCGACCAGCTCCGCGCTCTGCGCGCTGTCGTCCTCCAGCGTGTCGATCCATTCGCGGCCCTCCTCGTCGGCGGATTGCACCGCGTTGAGCGAGAAGTCGCTGCCCGAAAGGCGGCCCTCCATCATTTCCACATCGCGCAACGGCACGCCGACCTCGGTCGCGATCATCTGGTGCAACTGGTGGCGATCCAGCGTCTCGCCCTGCTTCGACGCCTCGCGCTCCAGCTTGGCCTGCACCCGGCGCATGTTGAAAAACAGCGATTTCTGGCTGCTGGTAGAGCCGGTGCGCACCATCGACCAGTTGCGCATCACGTAATCCTGGATGCTGGCCTTGATCCACCAGACGGCATAGGTGGAAAACCGCACGCCGCGGTCCGGGTCGAACTTGTCCGCGGCCTTCATCAGGCCCAGCCCCGCCTCCTGGATCAGGTCGTTCATCGGTGCGCCATAGCGGCGAAACTTCGACGCCATCGAGATTGCCAGCCGCATGTAGGCGGTGATCAGCCGGTGCAGCGCCGCCTCGTCGCGCTGGTCACGCCAGGCATAGGCCAGCTTCAACTCGGTCTCGGCATCCAGCAACTCGGCCTTCATTGCCCGGCGGGACATCGTCATGTCTTGGGTCGAATCAAGTGCCATCTTTTTCCCCCTTCAATCGGCGTGCGTTTCAGCGCGTCTTGCCTTGCTTTTCATACGTGCTACGCAGGCCGGGGTTTGGCGGATCAAAAAAGGTAAAATATGTCTTCTGGACTCATATTCATACTGGGTGGGGCGGCGTCAGGCAAATCGGAATATGCCGAAAGGCTGACCGATACCGCCGGAAAGACAAGACATTACCTGGCCACATCACAGCCTCTTGATGACGAGATGCGCGGCAAGGTGGCGAAACATCGGGCCCGCCGCGATGCAGGATGGACCACGCATGAGGCCCCGCTGGAGCTTGGCCCGGTGCTCTCCACGCTCGGCGTAGACTGCATCTGCCTGGTCGATTGCGCCACCTTCTGGCTCAGCAATCACATGATGGCTGACAGCGATCTCACATCGGCGCAGGACAGGTTGCTGTCGGATATCGCGACCTGCACCGCCGGGATCATCATCGTCTCCAACGAGGTGGGCCAGGGCATCGTGCCCGGTGATGCGCTGTCGCGCCGCTTCCGCGAGGCGCAGGGACGGCTGAACATCGCGCTCGCTGCCCGCGCCGAAACCGTGGTGCAGGTGGTGGCGGGCCTGCCCAACCTGCTGAAAGGCACCCTGCCATGACCCGCCTGCACCTGGTCCGGCACGGGCCGACCCATGCCAAATCCATGGTCGGATGGTCCGACCTGCCCGCCGATCTCTCCGACACCGTGGCCATCGCCCGGCTTTCGACGTTTCTGCCAGAGACGGCGACAGTGATCTCCTCCGATCTGATCCGCGCTACCGCCACCGCGGACGCGATCCAGGGCGCGCGGCCCCGCCTGCCGCACGATCCGCGCCTGCGCGAGTTGAACTTCGGCGAGTGGGAGCTGCGCCGGTTCCAGCAGATCGAGGCCGAGGACCCCGAGGGCATCCGCGCCTTCTGGGAAACCCCCGGCAGCAACCGCGCGCCCGGCGGCGAAAGCTGGAACGATCTGCGTGCCCGCGCCGACGCCGCCATCGACGCGCTGATCTCCCGGCTGGCGGGGGGCGAGCTGATCGTCGTGGCCCATTTCGGCCTGATCCTGACCCAGGTCCAGCGCGCCCTGGGAATCGACGCCGAAACCGCCTTTGGTCATCGCATCGACAACCTGTCGGTGACCGAGATCCATTGCGAAGCGTCGCGCTGGCACGCGGAGCGGATCAATCACATCCCGTGACGCACCGCCGCACAAATCGTCGTTAGGCGAAACCGCTCCGCGCGGCCCATCCTGCGCCCATGACCTATGATCTCTATCTCGGCGATGCCATGTTCTCCAGCTGGTCGCTACGCGGCTGGCTGATGTTCGAAAAATTCACCCTGCCCGTGCGCAGCCATTTCGTCGGCCTCTACAGCGGCACCATGGCCGCCGACCTCGCGCCGCTGGCCCCGGCGCGGCTGGTCCCGGCGCTGCGGCTGCCGGACGGAACGGTGCTGGGCGAGACACTGGCGATCGCCGAAACCCTGGCCGAACGCCACCCCGATGCCGGGCTTTGGCCGGCGGACCCGGCCGAGCGCGCCACCGCCCGCTGGCTCTGCGCCGAGATGACCAGCGGCTTTTCCGCCCTGCGCGCCGACTGCCCGATGCAGTTGCACAGCCAATACCGGGGCTTTGCCCCCTCGCCCGCCGTTCAGTCCGATCTTGCACGGATCGAAACCCTCTGGGCCCACGCCCGCGGCCTCTCCGGCGCGGCCGAGGGCTGGCTGTTCGGTGCCTACAGTCTGGCCGATGTGTTCTACACCCCGGTCGCCGCCCGTATCCTCGGCTACGAGCTGCCGGTGAGCGCGCCCGCCCATGCCTATTGCACCGCCCTGCTCTCGGACCCGGCGGTGCGGAAATGGCGCGACATGGCGCGCGAGGTGACCTACGATCCGCTGCCCTACGCCCTCGACCTGCCCAGCGGGGACTGGCCGATCCCGGACTGATCCCGCCGCTTCTTCTCGTTTCAAATACTCATCTCCGACGGTCGCTCCGGCGCCAGCGTTAACCATTCCTAAACCACCCGCCCGCTAGCGATGGTCTGTCCATCACCGGCACAGGGGCGGCCCATGGTCTCACGCGCCTATACCGTCGCCTTCCAGGGGGTCGAGGCCCGCCTTGTCGAGGTGCAATGCGCCGTCACCCCCGGGCTGCCGGCCTTTGCCATCGTCGGCCTTCCCGACAAGGCGGTGTCCGAGGCCCGCGACCGGGTCCGCAGTGCGCTCAGTGCGCTGGCCATCGCGCTGCCGGCCAAACGCATCACCATCAACCTCTCGCCCGCCGACCTGCCCAAGGAGGGCAGCCATTTCGACCTGCCGATCGCCGTGGCGCTGCTGGCCGCGCTCGGCATCATCCCCGACGACGCCGCCGAAACCGCCGTGGCCCTGGGCGAGCTGTCGCTCGACGGCACGCTGATCGCGGTGCCCGGCGCGCTGCCCGCCGCGATGACCGCCGCGCAGGAGGGGCGCAGCCTGCTCTGCCCCGCCGCCTGCGGCGCCGAGGCCGCCTGGGTCGGCGATTGCCAGGCGATCGGCGCCGAAAGCCTGGGCGCGGTGATCCGCCATGCCACCGGTCAGGCCCCGATCGCCCCCTCCGACCCCGGCGAGGTCACCGCCCCCCCCGCCAACCGCGACCTGCGCGACGTCAAAGGCCAGGAACGCGCCAAGCGCGCGTTGGAAATCGCCGCCGCCGGGCGCCATCACCTGATGCTGGTCGGCCCGCCCGGCTCGGGCAAATCCATGCTCGCCGCCCGCCTGCCCGGCCTGCTGCCGCCGCTCACCCCGACCGAGGCGCTGGAAACCTCGATGATCCAGTCGCTCTGCGGCGTACTGGAGGAGGGCGGGATCAGCCGCACGCGCCCGTTCCGCGAACCGCATCACACCGCCTCGATGGCCGCCATCGTCGGCGGCGGTCGCGGCGCCCGCCCGGGCGAAATCAGCCTGGCCCACAACGGCGTGCTCTTCATGGACGAGTTTCCCGAGTTCTCGCGCACCGTGCTGGAAACCCTGCGCCAGCCGATCGAGACCGGCGAGGTGATGGTCGCGCGCGCCAACGCTCATGTGACCTATCCCTGCCGCTTCATGCTGGTGGCCGCCGCCAACCCCTGCAAATGCGGCTATCTCTCCGATCCGCAGCGCGCCTGCGCGCGGGTGCCGCAATGCGGGGCCGACTACCTCGGCCGCATCTCCGGCCCGCTGATGGACCGCTTCGATCTGCGGGTCGAGGTGCCCCCCGTCGGTTTCACCGATCTCGACCTGCCCGCCGACGGCGAACGGTCCGAGAGCGTCGCCGCCCGCGTCGCCACGGCCCGGACCGTGCAGGAGGCGCGCTTCGCCGACCATCCCACCGCCCGCCAGAACGCCGACGCCGAGGGGGAATTGCTGGAAACCATCGCCACGCCGGACGCCGAGGGGCGCGCGTTGCTGACAAGGGCTGCGGAGCGGTTCGGCCTCTCGGCGCGCGGCTACCACCGCATCCTGCGGGTGGCCCGCACCATCGCCGATCTCGACGGCGCGCAGGAGGTCCGCCGGTCGCATCTGGCCGAGGCGCTCAGCTTTCGCCTGACCGCCTCGATCGCCGCCTGATCCATCCCGAGAGGCCGCGCAGCGTCGCCTCGCCCTCGGGCAGGTAGCGCCAGAAAAACGGCCAGACATGCGGCAGGTCGCGCGCGATGACCTCCTCGACCTCCACCCCCTGCCGGCGCAGATGCGCCGCCATCCGGCGGCTGTCGTCGAGCATGATCTCGGTATCCCCCACGGTCAGCCAGACCGGCCCCGCCCCGGTAAAATCGGCAAAAAGCGGCGAGGCGAGCGGTTGCGCCGGGTCAGCGCCCTGCAGGTACATCTGCGCCATGTCCCTGTCCCGCCCGGCGGGCAGCATCACGTCGCGCGCCGCGTTGGCGCGAAAGCTTTCCCCGGAAAACCCGAGGTCGGTCAGCGGCGAAAAGGCAAAACTCGCCGCCGGCAG
>Ga0209475_10001412_pt1 | contig 30869 bp, 18 predicted proteins | sample tdDd471_FD_187128 | JGI IMG/M metagenome (GOLD analysis project Ga0209475, IMG submission 187128) | Marine sediment microbial communities from the Atlantic coast under amendment with organic carbon and nitrate - tdDd47.1 (SPAdes)... | ecosystem: Environmental > Aquatic > Marine > Coastal >... | reverse complement strand
TAATCGCCTGTTTTGGGACAAAGTGCAAACTGTATATTGCATTCGCCTACAACGCCGATTGTGCGGATGGTTCTGATGGAAAGTTCTCGCAGGAAGTGGTAATCACGGTTGGTCAGAGTCTGGCTCGGTGCCACAACTATTGATTCGCCGGTATGGATACCGATAGGATCGACGTTTTCCATGTTGCAGATTGTGACGCAGTTGTCACGAGCATCTCTTACCACTTCATATTCAAGTTCTTTCCAACCTTCTAGGTATTCTTCAACTAAAACCTGAGGAATTCCTGCAAAGGCTTTAGGTAAGACTTTTTCCAGATCTTCATCGTTTTTAACGATGGCAGAACCTTTTCCACCAAGCGAAAAAGCTCCACGCATAATCACAGGATAGCGAATTTCCTTAACGGCTTTTCTAACGTGTGCAGCATCGTTGCATGGAATGGATCTGGCGGTTTTAACATTGATCGTGTTCAGCAAATCAATGAATCTGGCTCTGTCTTCCGTATCCAGAATAGACTGCACAGGAGTACCAAGAACTTTAACCTGATACTTCTCCAGAACTCCACTTTCAGATAAGGCAACGCCACAGTTAAGTGCTGTCTGTCCACCGAAACTGAGAAGAATAGCATCAACCATTTCTTTCTTGATGATCTTCTCTACGGTTTCCGGGTCAACAGGAAGCAGATAAACCCGGTCGGCCATTTCTTCAGAAGTCTGAATTGTGGCGATGTTGGGATTTACCAGAATAGTTTTAATTCCTTCTTCTCTCAAAGCTTTTATGGCTTGTGAACCGGAGTAATCAAACTCACCGGCTTCACCGATTTTTAAAGCACCAGAACCGAGAAGAAGAACCTTTTTAGGCTTATTGGGTAGATAGTTTCCAAACATTTTTAATTACCTGTTCTGAGCGAGAGTTCTTGCGAAATCATCAAATAAAAATTCGGTATCAACCGGGCCTGGGGCCGCTTCGGGATGGAACTGCACCGAACTAAAAGGTTTGCTGCGATGCCTGATGCCTTCGTTGGTTCCATCATTAATGTTAACAAACCAGGTGTCCCAGTCGTTTGGTATTGAATTTTCCTGCACGGCATAACCGTGGTTCTGACTGGTGATGACACAGCGTCTGTCAAACAAATCCTGACACGGCTGGTTTTGTGAGCGATGTCCATATTTTAACTTGTATGTGTCTGCACCGGAGGCCAGAGATAAAACCTGATTGCCAAGACAAATGCCGAAAATGGGCTTGTCCTGATTGAGCATCATTTTTACCTGTTGTACCAATGGCATGACGTTTTTGGGGTCGCCTGGGCCATTAGAGAGGAAAATGCCATCGTAGTCTTTTTCGAAAGTTAAAAGATTGGTGTCCCATGGTACACGGTGAACTGTGATACCCCGTTTAAGGAGATGTCTTATAATGTTTAGTTTGGCTCCACAGTCAACCAGAACCACACTGGTGTCACCGGCCTCGTATGTTACCGGTTCTTTTATGGAAACCTTTTGTACTACTTCCTCAAGTTTCAGGGTCGGATCGGGGATTTCGTTATCTGCGTCTGCTGCGCAAATTTTCCCCATCATGGTGCCGTGTTCGCGCAGCTTCTGTGTTAAAGCGCGTGTGTCTATGCCTTCGATTCCCGGCACACCATAGCGTTTCATCCAGCTATCAAGACTGCATTCAGCAGTAAAGTGGCTATATCCGGGGGAAGCTTCTGCAACTACCAAACCAAGGATTTTTACACCATCCGATTCGTATGATGAACCAAGTGGATCATCGCCCATGGATGGTACACCGTAGTTACCAATTAAAGGGTAAGTGTTTACCAGGATTTGTCCGGTATATGAACAATCGGTAAAAGACTCAACATAACCTGTCATGCCGGTATTGAAGACAACTTCTCCGCAGACTTCCTTGATTTCACCAAAGGCTGTCCCTTCAAATACACTTCCGTCTTCCAATACGAGCTTTATTGCCTGCGTATTATTGCGATTCACGCGACTTCCTCCCAGTTGATTGTCAGAAAACATTTAAAAAATCAAGTGTTTCCAGATATTTCAATTCCTTTTGATCGTCATGCAAGCTTAAGCATTAGGTTGTGGTTTCATCCTCAAATACGATACAAACGGATTAAAATCTCAGGATCTTTCGATCTTGACTGCTTTTAAATGATTTCCAAACATGTCAAAACTATATGACTATAGACTCCTTAACACTTTCGTCGGGCTCTTGATATCATATTAAAAGCCTTCGGGCAAGTGGAAAGAAACCTCATAATGCAAATATATTTAAAAATCAATTAAGGTTAACAATCTCTTCTAGTTATCAAGATGTTACCTTTCAATAAGCAAGTATCTGATGTTTACCAATATTAGGGTTGTATATTAATATACATTTGATATTCAATATAAATTCTCAGATGCAGTTTTTTGCCAAAGTTTTATTAAAGATATGCATGCTTTTGAGCTAATCAGCATAAAATTCTGTGTTGTTGCAGTCAAATTGTAACTGGTTTTATTTTAATTATGTTTGACTTTATATTAATTATATGATATTGAGTATATATTAGTGACAAGCCATGTCAACGACAATTTCAGCAAATGATGTATTTAGCAACTATGAATCAGGAGTCGGGTTATGGAGCACTCGAATAAAATGGACAAAATCACAGGAAAATTTTTCGCAGCAGAGCCTCTTATCGAAGAAGCCAGAGAAATGGTCGGTTTAAATTTCTCGGATATGGATGAAGATAAAGACAAGACCAATTTATTGGTAGTAGCTTTTATGGTTACAGTTATGCTTTTTGTAATGACGGCTGCCGGAACTTTCTGGTTCATCAGTAAAAACATTGCTGAAAAAAATCATTCAGGAAACAATGCTCTGTACAGTCATCGGATGGAGCAGGAAGAAAATACTGAATCCTTGAAAACGGTTTCCATGCTGGATCTAAAAAAATAGCCGGATATACAAGAATTTGAATTTTTTGTAGTACTTCTCTCCTTAGTTTATTTTTTTCTTTATATAGTTTTGATATGTTCTGTTTAAAATATTATTTTTTTATTGAGGGCGACGAAATTGGTCGCCCTTTTTTTGTGTCTTGATTCTACTGTGAAATTGGTGTTTTAATGCTCTATAAATGAGCTTTTAAATCACAAGTTCGTGCAACTTTTTGAGCTTGCATATATGTTTTCCTACCAATATGATTCCTTAAAACATCCTTTCAGCTTTATTACACTAATGTATACTGGACAAATAGATTCTTTTTTAGTATGTTCAGGGGGTCGCGCGGGTGGACGATTTTCTAAGTAGTATGCATATGAACAATGATATTCGGTACATTTTTAGCTCTCAGTTGGCATATCTAGAGGCCCAGTTAGAATTGATAGTGGGTGGTAAGGCTATACCTGCGGGTACCTCAAAAGGTCAGATAGCAAGCTGGCTGCTGAAAGCTTTATCCTCATCTATACAAGAAAATAACAGATCCATACTTGTGTCTGCTTTATCGGAGCATTGTTCCATACAACCGCACACCAATGGGAAGCTATCTGCATTCGAAATTTGTGATGTTTTGGATGAGTTTAAATTTCGTCTTGCTGATACCTTGACTGAACAAGAAAAAATCTATTTTTTTGAAAATCAATTTCCTGCGATAGATAAGTGGCTGATGGATACCAGAAAGCAGTTGTGGGAAATTGCGAGCAAGCATAACTCTACCGATGATGTTGTTCAATTAAAGGCTCTTGAATCCAAGGTGCAAACCACCGAACGCAGATTGGCCAAATTTCAGTCTTTAATGCATGGGATGCTTAGCATCTCCAACGATTTCTTTCTTATAATTCTGGATAATGATGCTCACATACGAAACTTTTCCAGAGGGGCGCAGAATATATTTGGCTATGAGCCAGGTGAAGTAATTGGCAAAACTCCTGCTTATTTACATCCAGAGTGGTTTGTTGAACAGGGTCTGATGGATACCTGCAGGCGGGAACTTAAAAAGCACGGTGTATTTGATGGCGAAGTAACTTATTTGCATAAAAAGGGCTATGAGGTCAATACTGTAGTTACTCTCAAGCAAATATATTCGCATCAGGGAAGTCGGTGGGGAACTATTGTTTTTGGTCGTGATCTTTCTGAACAAAGGAAGTTACAGGACCAATTAATGAGTTATACTGATGATCTTCAGACCTTAGTTGAAGAACGTGGACGTGATCTTGAAGAAAGTGAAGAGTTATACAGACACTTGATTGAAGATATGAACGCGGGATATTTTATCTCAAAAAAAGGTCGACTGATTTTTACCAATAATGCCTTTTCGGTTATTAGTGGTCACGATAGAGACAACTTATACGGTACATCCTTGCTGAGTATGATTTCCAGCCATAATATTGAAGCTGCAAGAATGTGGTGGAAGAATGTTTCAGCAGGTTTTAATTCTCCACCCGTTGAGTTTGTTATCTTAAGAAAAAACGGCACAAAAGCGGTGGTAGAATGCAAAGCCCAGCAGCTTGTGCTTAGAGGAGAAACTCATATTATCGGTGTGTTGCACAATATTACCGAAAAGAAAAAGATGGAAAAGCAGCTTCGTCGTTACGTTGATAACCTTGAGAAAATGGTTGCCGAACGTACTGCAGAGCTGGAAAACTCTGTCAAGGAATTGCAATCGACCCAATTCCAGCTAGTCAAATCTCAAAAATTGGCTGGTATTGGTATTCTGGCCGCTGGTGTGGCCCACGAAATCAACAATCCATTGCAGGCATTATTGTTAAAGTCTCAGCACATTCTGAAGCACACCAATAACGAACAAATAGTTAATGCCGAAACTCACGATATAGTTAAATATGTTAATAGAATGGCTGAAATTGTAAGGGGATTATCTGAATATGCCCGAACAATGAAAAGCGATGATGATTCGACGGTTATTGATATTGTTCAGGTTGTCAAAGAAGCAATTGAGCTTTCGTACCACACCAGAAATTTCAATGATATCAGAGTCAAGAGAGAGTTTAATGAAGTTGGTAAGGTGTATGCTAATCCTGGTCAACTTCAGCAGATTTTCATCAACATCATCACCAACTCAATAGATGCCATGGATGGCAAAGGTGAGTTGATTTTAAGAGTTAAGAAGAAAGATGCTGATATGGTCATGATTCAGGTTGAAGACTCTGGATGTGGCATATCTGAAGAAAATCTTGATAAATTATTCACTCCTCTTTTTACAACCAAACCCACTGGTAAAGGTACCGGAATGGGACTCCATGTTGCATATCGGTTGATTTCTGAATGTGGTGGAGATATTCAGGTTACGAGTGAGCTTAATAAAGGTACAGTGTTTTCGATACTCTTGCCTTTGTCCAGTGAAGTCAACAATTAATATTTATTAGATTCTTCTAAAAAACACATACAAATATTGAATAAAACATAGGATATTGTCCATGTTTGTCCGATTAATAGTTTGTGGTGGTTTCTTTGCTGCTTGGCTCGAATTCATTTTAAGGTAATCATAGATGAAACTGCACCTAAAACTCTTTTTAATACTTTACGCTACTCTAGGCTTGTTTGCGATTCTTTTTATTGCTTATGATATATTTACGACAAGCAAAATTAATGACGATCTGAAAACTACGGTAGATAAACTGGTTTCAACAGTCAGTACGGAAAGCCAGCAAGCTATTGAAAATATTGCAATTGAATCTGTGAAAAGTAAGTCACAATCTGCTGCAAAGCATGTAGATCTGTATATGAGGCATAATCCTTCCAAGACCTTAAAAGAACTACAAACAGATCCCAGATTCAGAGAGATAGCGATTCAACCATTGCAGAATATTGGCTATACTTTGGTTTTCAATATCACAGACATGAGAATTGCTATTCATAAACATCATGAATTTGCAGGTATGCCAATATCAAAGTTGCAGAATCAACATACCGAACTGTTCAAAATCCTGAAAGAAGTATCAACAAACAAATCGTCCGAAGGAAGATATATCTGGAAAGATCCTGATGGTGTAATTAGAGAGAAATACACACACGTCACTGCGCTTGAAAGTAAGACAAAAGACGGTATTAAGCTTGTTGTTGCTGCAACTGCCTACCTTGATGACTATACTGCTCCGATGAAACAGATAAATTCCCAAATTCGTTCTACCGGTGAGGCAACAAAGGGAAAGCTTGGAAATACAATAGTTGAAAACTTATATAAGCTTTTCGGAGCTGTGGTAGTTTGTTTGCTATTGCTTGCACTAATATATGTCTTTATTATCAGAAAAATTACCAAACCAATTTATCAGTTGGTAGAAGCCACAGAAAAGATGGCTCAGGGTGATTTTCGTGTAAAAGCAAATTATAAAGGTGTAGATGAGATTGGACAATTGGCAAACTCATTTAATGAGATGGCTGAAGCATTAAGAGAGCGTGATTTATCGCTTAGAAATGCTAACGAGGGATTGGAAAACAGGGTAGAGTTGAGAACTCATGAGTTACACCAGGCCAATCTTAAAATAAAGGAAGTAAATGAAGGGTTAGAGAAGCGTGTTCGGGAAAGGACTGAGGATCTTGTAACTGCAAACAAGGCATTAAAATCCAGTGAAGAAACCTTTAGGGCTTTGACTGAAAGTTCTGATGATACTGTAATGCGTTTTGATCAAGAATTGCGTCACATCTATGTAAATCCGGCTGTTGAAAAACAATCCGGTATCCCCAGTAGTGAATTTTGGGGCAAGACACATCATGAACTCGGCTTTCCTGAGGAACTTGTAGCACTTTGGGAAAACGGAATAGTGGAAGTTTTTAAAACAGGTTTGCAAAATCGTATGGAATTCCAGCTACCTGTTTCAAATGTTTGGGTAGACTGGTTGCTTTGCCCGGAATTTGAGGAAGATGGAGAGGTTAAGGCTGTAATCGGTTTGGCGAGAGATATTACTGAAATAAAGAAGACTGAAGAAGCGTTGAGGAACAGTAAGAAGCTATTGCATACGACATTGAAAAGCGTAGCGGATGGAGTAATAAGTACGGACACAGAAAGCGTTATCACTTTTATAAACCCGGCGGCAGAGCATCTTACAGGATATCGTAGTGAATATGCCCAAGGGAAAAAACTCCCAGATATTTTCAAATTACTTCACGAAAGAAGCAACGAGAAAGTACTGGATCCTGTTAAGGAAATTCTTGATGCCGGAAGACCCATTGATTTTGAACAAGATGTCATTATTGTTTCTAAAACCGGCATTGAACGACCTATTGCAAATAGTGGATCTCCAATTCGGGGAGATAAAGGTGAATTGACGGGAGTGGTTCTGGTATTCAGAGATATAACAGAGAACAGAGCAAGAGAGGCTCAGCTGAGGCATCAGCAAAAGCTTGAATCATTGGGAACTCTTTCGGGTGGGGTGGCCCATGAAATCAACAATCCCATTGGTATTATCATGAACTATGGTGAGCTTATTTTGGAGGAATCTATTGATAGTGGATATGATCAGATTGCGGAAGATGCAAAAGAGATTGTTAAAGAAAGTGCCAGAATAGCTACCATTGTTAAAAACCTTTTGTCATTTTCTAGACACGAACAGGAATCCAGATCAAAAGTCAAGATGAATGAGATTATCGAGGCTACACTATCACTAACCTCTAAAATTATAAACAATGATCAAATAAACTTTGAAAACAATATTCAGGAAGATGATACACAAATATTTTGCAGTAGACAGCAGATTATGCAGGTATTCATGAATCTGATAACCAATTCGCGAGATGCGCTGAATAGCAAATACAAGGGCTATAACACAAATAAGAAAATAATTATAAACACTGAGCTACTAGTTGAAGATGGTCTAAAATGGCACAGAACCATTTTTGAGGATGCTGGATCTGGAATTCCGATTGATGTGCAAAGCAGGGTTTTTGACCCATTCTTCACTACCAAAGGAAGAGATCAGGGAACTGGTCTGGGGCTTTCGATCAGCTATGGAATCATCAAAGAGCATAATGGCAGGATGAGCCTGCAAAGCACTCCCGGTGAAGGAACGAAATTCTTTGTTGATCTGCCGCTCGGGGAATGAAAATAATCATTCTGATTTAATATAGGATTTTATAAAGAAACTTTCAGTTGTTTGGATATACGATTTATTTGTCCCGCTTTTATTTCAATCATACTGGTGTTTTCAACCTTGAAATCCTTGCTTATAAGTTTTAACTGATGTGTACCTTTGCCCAGTTTAATGTCAGTGGCTGGGGAATATCGTCCGGTGAATTTTCCATCAATATGTATTTCGGAGCCAAGGTTTGTATAGATGTTCAGCCATCCATGGTCGGATTCTTCCGCAATGCTTACTTCGGCGTGACCTTTGTTGTTTCTCTTTTTTTCAAGCTCGCTACAAAAGTTGTATTCTATTTTTTCACTGGCGATGTAGCTGAATTTGGTGTCCTTATATTTTGCCAGCTTAAGAGTAACTTCATATTGCTTACCGTTTTCCAGCATGTCGAGTTTGGCCGGGGTCAGTTTGTCTGTCTTTTTACCGTCAAGCCAGATTTCTGCTTTCTCTGGCACAGAGTTAATAACCACCGAGGGGCTTAATGGCTCAAGTATGAATTTACGACTGCTAATTCCGTTTTTGTCCAGAAGAACTCTCTTAATCAGCTTTTTATATCCTGCTTTTTCTAAAGAAATTTCATAGGATCTGGATGCCTTAAGGTTGTTTATAGAGATCGGTGTTTTGTTGTCTCGTTTAACTCCATTGACAAATATATCCGCGCCTTCAGGGGCTGTGCGAACGATCAGTGCAGAAGGAACGTCTTCACGTTTGTGCAGTTTTGCGGTTACTCTTGTTTCTTTTTCCGGTTTTATTTCAAAGGGAACCAGCTTGTGTAAAAGGGTAGGGTGCAAAAAAGTAACTTCGTGTTTGCCAGTCCAGAAATCATTTATTTTGCATGGAGTTTTACACAGAACATTGTCTCTAAACACGACTTCAACACCTTCAACATTGGCCAGAAAAACCGCAGTGCCGGTTGATTCCGTGTTGCCAAGTGTAATCGCATGTTGTGGTGATTTATCCAGGATGTACCAAAAGACAATTGCAAAAGACAAGAGGATTATTGATAAGGTTACAACTTTGGAAAAGATAGAAGACACCGGAAGGTTGCCATCTATGTCAATGGTTGTGACATTTTCGGCATCACTGGTTCGTCTTTTTGGAGTACTTTTCTTGCTTTTCGAAGCTGTTTCGACTTTGTTTGCTGGATCCGACTTCAAAGAGTGCATTGATGCACTGTTTAAGGATTCTACATTGATGCCCAGTTCGTTTAAATCCAGATTTTCAATTTCCGACATTCTCTCTTTAGACAGATTGAACTCATTGGAAAACGTTGTTGTCATCCAGTTGGATAAGGAACGTTCGGTAAATACCGGAGTTTGTGCATACAGGTAGCGTTGCAAATCGTGTTGCATTTCTTCAGCAGACTGGTATCGCTCTTTAACATCTCGTTTTAGAGCTTTCAATACAATTTTGTCAAGCTCTTCAGGAACGGCTTCATTCGTTTCTGATGGTGGAGATATTTCCATACCCCGAACTTTTTCCAGAGTCTCGAAGTCTGTTTCTCCAACAAACAGTCTTTTGTGGGCCAGCATTTCATATAAAACGATACCAACAGAAAAGACATCAGAACGACCATCCACTGTCATGCCTCGTATTTGTTCCGGAGACATGTAGGAAAATTTTCCCTTTAAAACACCGGCCTGTGTTTTGGATGCCTTTTTGGCAGCTTTGGCAATACCAAAGTCAATCAGCTTTATATCACCGTCATAGGATAATATAATATTTGGTGGCGAAACATCCCGGTGAACAATGTTCATGGGTTCGTCCGCTTCATCTTTTTTGCGGTGAGCATAGTCAAGCGCAGCAAGTAATTGAGAACAGACAAAGGCGGACATTTCAATCGGTATCGGTTTCTTGCTCTTTCGTACTTTATCGAAAATGCTGCGAAGGTCTTTACCTTCTACATACTCCATGGCGATAAAATAGGTTTCATCTATGGAGCCAAGGTCGTAAATTTGAGCGATATTGGCGTGATGTAATTGGCCGGCAATATTGGCCTCGTCCACAAACATGTTAACGAAAGATTCGTCTTCGCTGATGTTTGGCAGAACTCGTTTTATTGCCAGAGTCTTTTTAAAGCCGGAAAGACCTACAGTCATGGCCTTGAATACCTCGGCCATTCCCCCAATGCTGACTCTTTCAATCAGCAGATATCTTCCATAAATATCAGGCTTTTTCACTCTTCACCTACAAACCTGTGAGTAAATTATTGTGTAATTGTAACTGTATGGTTTCCAGCCGGAACTTTCACCAGTATTTCATTTGTTTCACTATCGAAGAGCCAGCCATCAGAACTATTGTCAAGCTCTGTGTTATCTGCTCTTTCGGCAAGGGCATTCTCATCCAAATTTACAGACGAAGGTTTACTTGTTGCAAATCCTACTACCGTAAACAACATGCCCTGATTAAACTTGGTTCCATCTTTCGAGGTAATAGTAACAGTATTGTCTTCCGCTTTCTGGCTAATTTCTGAGTTGTCGAACAGGGTAAAGCTGCTTTCTTCTCCCGGGAAGATTACCGGGTAAAGAATACCGGCATCAGTTGCATAGGAGTCTACATTGGCTTCTTCTGCGACAGCAACCGGGGCTGTTGTGTCTATTGTCGGGCGAAGCAGTGGAACAATACCGCTCTGTTTCAGATATAGTGGCAAAAAGTCCAGTGGTGCGGATACGTTTTCTGTTTTCGGGCCTGCAACAATGTCGCCTGTCCACCAGCTTATCCATTTGCCGTCCGGGAAAATAACGTCTCTGTCGGTTGCCCCTTGTTCCACAACCGGGGCCACCAGCAGGTCATCACCAAACAGATATTGATCCCATGGATGTTCATTTAATTCAGGATAGACCAGACCAAGGCTGCGTTGAATTGGGCGACCATCATTTTTAATATTTTGTGCGTAAGTCCATTGATAGGGGAACAGTCTCATATGTAATCTGGCGAAGATTCTGTAGGTGTTTAACACTTCATCATCAAAGCCATTATCGCCGTCGTATTCCCATGGCACATCGTTGGAACCGCCACCAACCTGCATAATGGTAGACAAGGCCGTTTGCTCGAACCAGCGCATAAAGGTTTCTTTGTCGATCGGTGTATGTCTATATCCGGCTGTGTCTGCTCCGTAGAAAGGATAGCCAGAGGGGCCGAGTGTCAGACCGGCAATCATTGATGCAGGCATGCCACCGACACAGGCTTTACCGTCACAATCTTCGTGCATGTCTCCATGCAGAGCCATGTTACCATCAAGGTCTCCGGGCCAGATTACGTTGGCATGAACCTGATCTCCATAAGTTCCGGCACGACAAATAAGGAAGTAATTATCTTCAACCAGAGATTCGGCATATGCTTTATGGTAAAAATATTGATAGCGGGATTGCATGGAGCGTTCATCTGAACCATCGAAAAATTCCCATGCTGTACGAACATGCAAAAATCCTCCCACAACATCTTCTGCATAGTCCAATTTGTAACCTTCGATACCCATATCGGCATAGTTTTTCAGCAGATCTTTCCACCAGTCAAATGCATCCGGGTTGGTAAAGTCAATGGGTGAACTCCACTTGTTAAGTGATATGCTGGTTGTTGGCGGGAAGTAATTGTTGTCTACGGCCTGCTGATAGATTTCCTTGGTTCTATCTGAGGATTCATGGTCATTTGATACATATGGTGTATGCCAGAGTGCCATGCGGAAGCCCAGATCATGGGCCAGATCAATCATGTTTTGTGGCTCCGGGAACATGGTTGCATGAAAATCAAAGCTGTTTACTCCACCTGCATATGGTCTGTCAATCCAGTAGCCAGAGGTGGCCAGATCGTGTGTGCGAATGCTGTTTAAATCGTACTCAACTAATTCCTGATCCTGGAAGGGCAGGTTATTGCCGTTGACCTCATCGCGCCAGATCCACGGGCCTAATGCCCACGGGGCGGGAATGGATGGATAACCGGTAATTTCATAATAATGCTTTGTCATATCCAGAGGTTTTTCATCTGCGAAAATATGGAAGGTTAAACCTTCGGAGGAGTAAACACCGTTGCCGAAAGTAATTTGCAACTTGTCATCACCCACATCTGCATCGGCTACTTCAAAGACGCCCGCATAAGGACATTCGACAAACAAGCCCCAGCCATTTGTACCAATGATAAACGGAATGGGTACATGAGCCTCGTTGTAATTGCTTTCCATGGTGTCATCTGCTTCAAGCTGCATTGCGCGTTTTTTGCCACGATGGTTGACTGCATCGAAGTATTCGCCGAGACCGTAAAAAGCTTCCGCTTGTCCAACTGTAGGGCGCAGACGATACATGGCTATTTTATCGGCAGAATTATCGGGTGTAAGTTTTAAGCTGTAGCTGCCGATGTAATTTAATGCGACTGTAAGGTTTGCTTTTACATCTTCTTCAAATGTCAGTGCGATTGTTACACCGCTTGAATTTTCTTCGGTTACTTCAAAAGATGTGACAGAAACCCAGCGCAAGCTTGCGTCAGTTCCGTAAGCAGGATTTTCAATAACCAGTGGCCATGGATCATAGTTATAATTATCTTTTACCTCATCCACCAGTCCGAACTGTATTCCATCCAGCGGGAAAACCAGTAAGTCGGTTGAATCATTTTTTAAAAGCAATATCTGATTGTTATCAGTATTTACCGACAGAGGAAAAGTGTCGGGTGAAAATGTATTGTCATCGACATCACTATCTTCATTGGCTTCAGAATCATCACCGTCAACGGCTTCATCATCGCCATCTGTTGCAATATCTTCATCGCCGTCTTCTGATGTCTCAAGATCAAAATCGCCATCAACGTTATTATCATTGCTGCCACATGCTGGAAGTAGAATGGCCATCAAGGTTAACACTATAAGAAGACTAATAAAACCAGTTATTCTTTTTGTGGTAAACCAATGCATTTAAAAACTCCTGTTAATGCTTAGATTAGGTTTGAGTAAGATAATCCCATGTAATTAGGAATTATATTCAAGCAAGTCAATTTCCGGTATTTTAGTGAATGATTACAGGAATGTCCAGTTATTAAACGAGGACTTTTCAGGTAAATTATTAACAAATGCATAAAAAAAGCAGGAATGCACATGGCTTTCCTGCTTTAGTATTGTATTAAGTTGTATAGATGAAGTTTAGCCCATCATTTTCTGGAATTTCTTTTTACGCTCCAGCTCTTCTTTGTGTTCGAGAGAATAACGTGTCCAGGGGCGCAATTCCAAACGTTTGCGTTCTATTTCTTCGCCTGTACCCTCACAGATACCGTAAGAGCCGTCTTCAAATCTTTCTATAGCGCGATCGATCTCTTTAAGCAGTTTCAGGTCTTTATCCAAAAGGCGCATATGCAAAGCCTGTTCTGATGCCTGTGAAGCCTGTTCAAGCTCTTCCGTTATTTGCTGCTGGCTTTTAAAAGACAGCTTTTTTCTCTCAGCGATGGATTCCAGTGTTTCATCTCTTTTTTTTAGCAGAAGCTCTTTGTAGTGCTTTAATTCCTTTTTCTTGAACGCCATTTTGTCCACTCCATTACTGGTCGGAATTTCAATAAACTACCATTAAATCAAACTATCGAAGTGGGCATTTATAAGGTTAGAGAGACAAAAATGCAAGCAAAAAACACATGTAAAGTAACAAAATATTATTGTGTAAGTGAAATATGCCAATAAAGACAATAATTAGTTATAATTATATTAAAATATGCTAAAGTAATTAATAAATCTGCTACAATACAGATGCAATAAAATGAGTTGGAGTTGATAATGTCAGATAACTTAAATTTTGAAAGCAAAGAAGAGATTGAAAATACGATAGTTGATGTGCAGAACAAAATCGACAAACTTCCGGAGCCTGGTGTTCTTTCCATTCTTATTCCATCGGTGGTTATTGTTTTATTTACTGCATTAGCTGTCTTTTCAATTGGCGGGATACTGTCTAATGATAATCTGGCAGGCAAAGACCTTACTGGTCAGCTTTTGGGTTTGCTGTTTTTCCTGATGCCGATTGCCTTCAGTTTCAAATATGCCACAAAACGCATTCAAATAAAAAGAAGTCGCACCCTGTTGATAAACATCAAGGCGCGACTTGAAAGCAAATTGGGTAATTCCGATTAATTCTGCTCTTTGTCGTGGTGAACTACTACCGAAGTGGTGATTCCGCCACGTACTTTAAAGCGTGAGGTCACGGTAATTGATCTTGGGTTGATGGCTTTCACCAGATCATCCATAATCATGTTGGTGACTGCCTCGTGGAAATGACCTTCGTCACGATATGACCAGATGTAGAGCTTGAGGGCTTTTAATTCCACACAAAGTTCATCGGGGATGTAATCTATTTCGATGTCGGCAAAGTCCGGTTGTCCTGTCTTTGGGCAAAGGCAAGTGAACTCCGGGCATTCGATGAAGATCTCGTAGTTACGTTCGGGGTTTGGATTTTCAAAAGTTTCCAGAACTTTACTTGGCTTAGAGGACATTACAGATAACTCCTTGTTGAACTTGATGATCTATAAACAGCAATAAAAACCGCGCCTACTGTACGAAATACGAGGTGCATACGTCAAGGATATTACACAGAGAATAATCATATTCCTCGATTTGGCCTGTTACCTTGATAAACTGGAAATACCAGGCGGGGTTGGGGTTTTCCGGGTCTCCTTCGGGGTCGTTTCTGTTTCTGGACTGCACTATCAAATGTCCGGTATCCATAATTTCCAGATCATACCAGCAGTTATCCGCATCCTTCAACGGCAAAAAGCGAATATCATCCTCTGTGCTCATTTCCTGTCTGGTGCAGTATTGCTCATCGTTTTTGTCTATCATTAAAAACATGAATTCGGCGCCCTGAATAATCAGATACAGTTTGCCGTCCTGCAAGCTGTTGGCCTTGTACCAGTTTACCGCGTTGGTGTCCAAAAGCTCCCATCTTCCTTCAAACGGGGTGAGCGCAGGTTCTTCATATGTTTCGCCATCGTTGTCACCATCGGATTGCTCGTCGATGTCGCCATCGGTAGTATCGCTCTCATCGCCACCACAGGCGGAAAAGATTAACGTTGCAGACAATAAAACGACAAGCATTGCAAATAGCAGGTTCGGTTTGGTATTAAACATGAAATAAAGCCTTTTGTATGTAGTTGTTGACCAGACACCTATATCAAGCATGGCATTATTTACTGTAATCAAGATAATGTCAATAGAAGCCGGTGATAGTGTTATCGGACGGATAGATTATAGTAGGTGGGACAGATTTTCTGTCCCACCTGAAGGTGGTGCCAACAAGATAATATAATCGTGCTGGAAATATTGTGTTTTGTGAAACTGTTATGTACAAGGTGCCGATGTTGTGTCGGATAAAGAATTTATCCTACACAACATCTGAACTGCCAAACTCCAGCCTTAAAAGGACGGTAATTCTCCGAGTGAATACTATTTAACCAGTCAATTTTGGTGTGTTTTTATGAATATTGATGAATTTGAATAAATAATGTTCGTATATTCTTGACTTTTATAAAATTGCACTTAGGTTTTGGGTGGATTATAGTAAAAGGAGATAAAGCGATGGGGAAAAAGATTGGAACTTTCTCGAAAATTGATGCGCAAATGACTAAGACGTTTAAAGATCACATTGACGATGGCATCAAAATTACTATTGACGTGATGCCTGATACAGATGGGATTCGAATTTACTTGGACGACCCTACCCAACAAAGTCGAACTCCTAATAAGAAGCCCTCTACTCTTCTGATATTGGATACTGATAACGCGAAATGGCTGTCGCAGAAAATACTTGATGTACTTGAAGGTGTTGCGCGTCCATATGAAGGCTAGCGAGCTCAGGATATCTGCAAATGAAAAAACTTCCTAAAAGTATTATTTATTCCGGTCTCGACGCTTTCTCTTCGAAATTCCTAAAAAACACGAGACCTTTAAACTCTATAAACGTTGCTGCTCAGTTACGTGAAGAACTTGAAAGAGTTGCAGAGCTGTTAATATTTTCCCCTCGGGTAACTTTCAAGATTTATGGTGAAAACGTCGTCCTTCCTCTTCTAATTAGTGCTTTTGGATCGAAAACTGTTGAGAAACTTCTCGAAGAAAAATCGATAGAATTTCTGCTAAATAGAGGTCATATTCTCCATGACACCGAATATTTAGACGGATTATATCCACTTTCAGCTGGTAATTCAACGAACCCTGAACACTCTGACCCTTACGCATCGAATGACCGAGGATTATTACTCTGGGGGAACAATTTATCTCTTTCCGAAGATTATGCCTATCGACTAATTGATCTTGCAACCGAACAGACATTGCTTACCGGAGAGAAACTCCCGCATGAAGCGTTGAATAAGGCTAAAGAGGCTCATAAAGATGGTCGCCTTGAAAAATTTGGTCTCCCGGCAAGTCTTGAATTTATTGGTGAGCGCGATATGGAAAAGGTAAAGACATTCTGCTCTATTGCGACAGATGTTTTTATTACTGCTATGGCTGCGGAAAATGAATACGATTTGAAATTGGAGAAAAAACCGTGGGATTATATTCTGGCAGTGAGTGCTAAGCTCCAAAAAGCAGATGGGATTGTAAGAACTGCGGAAACTCTACTCAATTACGAACGCCTCCCGTCAATTCCTTACTTACTTAGAAAGGAGAAAATTACGCTTGCCGATATTATTAAAATCCGCGACCGCGATGAAACGAAAGTGTTTCGAGATTGGTTTTGGTCTCAGGAAAATCCCTCTGATGCAAAGGCTGTTTCGAAGGAATACCTTGGAAAAGTAATAGGCCGTAAGAAAACGAAGAACCGAAAATTCTATAGAGCGATGCGAGTAAGCGGAATAAGCCTGATAGGATCACTAGCTGGAACCGCTGTTGCCGGACCTGCTGGATATGCTGCTGGTACCGCAGTGGGAGTGGGAGTGTCTCTCATTGATGAATTACTTCTCGATAGGCTTTTTAGAGAGAAAAACCCAAGAAGATTTGCTACCGATGTTATCTCTCCAATTGATATTAAAAACCAATAGGTCTGCAATGATCGGCCGTATGCCCTTGATAATGGGTGGCACGTGGTTAAGCGAAATGCAATGGAGCTTGCCCGTGAGTTATCATTGGCATATACAATCAATAAAACTAAAGTATCATATCACATAGGCAACCTGTGGTTAGCCCATAGCCACCCAGTATAGCAGTCGAACACATTGTATTAGAACACCCACTACCTTTATTCCCTATCCAACGCCCCACAAACATCCTAACCGCTATCAACCCAGCTCGCCAGATGGTGGTACAAACGGGATTTCATTGACATTAAACAGCCTTATCATCTCGTCTTTATCGACCGCCTTCTTATAGGCTTCCAGAGGTTCTACGATGTCTTCTGTTACCAGCCGGATTAGCTCGTCATTCAATAACTGCATTCCAATACTCTTGCCTGTTTGCATGGAGTTAAGCAACTGGTGTGTCTTGTTTTCGCGTATCATGTTTGCCACTGGCGGGTTGATGATCAGAATTTCCAGCGCAGCAACACGGCCACCGCCTTTTTTCTTCAACAACACCTGAGAAACGACGGCTTTTAGCGATTCCGCCAGCCCGTAGCGAACCTGCATTTGCTGATCCGAAGGGAAGATTTCGATGATACGATTAACAGTGGAGGTTGCTGTGGTGGTGTGCAGTGTGCCGAACACCAGATGCCCCGTAGAGGCTGTTTCAATTGCGGTGGAAATAGTTTCCAGATCGCGCATTTCGCCTATCAGAACCACATCCGGGTCTTCCCTTAGTATGTCCCGTAAAGCATCCTTGAAACCGTTGGTGTGGGTTCCAACTTCGCGCTGATGCACAAGACATTTCTTGTCCTGATGCTGAAATTCAATGGGGGCTTCAATAGTTATAATGTGATCCGCTCTGGTTCGGTTTACCAGATCAATAATGGCAGCCAGCGTGGTAGATTTACCTGATCCTGTCGGGCCGGTTACCAGAACCAGACCTTTTGGCAAGGCTGCCAGTTTCTGCACCACTGATGGCAAATTTAATGCTTCTGCGCTTAGAATTTCAGAAGGAATATGTCTGGCCGCACAGGAAATTCCGCCTTTTTCCTTGTAAATATTGAAGCGGTAGCGACCGATTCCTTCAATTTCATAGGCAAAATCGCAGGAGCCGTCTTTTTCAAGATCTTCCTGTTGTTCCTCAGGAGTAATTGCAAAAAGGGTATTCTGTAAATATTTCAGTTGAATCAGGGTATTGAAATCAGGGTGGTTTTGCAGGTCGCCATCTACTCGGAACTTGGGAATTCTGTCGGTGGACAGATGCAAGTCGGAACAACCTATCTCTACCATTTTTGTCAGATATTTATCAATTTCCTGTTTTTTATGTCCTTTTGCCGGTTTGGCAGCTTTCGCCGATTGAGTTGAGGGCTGATTGGCTGCTGCGGTATTAGGGCTGACCAGAAAAATAGCTTCTACGCCATCTTCGACCACCCGGATCGCCAGTTTAAACTGTCCCTTTTCACTTTTATATTGAGTTTGGATACTTCCTTTGGAGGAAAGTTCGTTTTTCTGTTCCTCTTTAAGGATTTCCAGAATAGCAACTTTTATCTGGCTGGCGTGTATTGGTTGGCCAAACGAAACGTTTCCGCTGTTTGTTACAAGGGCAGGCTTTTTGGAAGGTCTGAGAACCAGTTGAGTTGCGCCTTTTGCTACAGCAAAATCAAGATAAGGATCAAGGGAAGCCATAATAAAAATCTCCTCGCAGTAAACATAATTGAATAAATTCAACCCATTATGTCTACATACGAGGAAAGAGGCAACTTTTTATTGGATTTTATTGGGATACTGGACAATCGAATGCAATCACAAAAAAAGAGCAGGCCAAAAGCCTGCTCAATCATATTGAATATTAGTGCTATCTAAAATTAGAATTTTGCCTGAATAATTGCACCAAGGCCAACTGCGTGAACAACACTGGAATCTTCAAAGGTCTTGATCAGAGTTTCGCTGTTGTTGGGAGAAGCCTCAACTTTGGTGCGGTTTTTGTCATAGGTGTAGCTGACTTCCAGCATAAAGGTCATGAAGCTGGAAAGATCAAATTGCATGTTGAATTTGGTTTCCATAATATCTTTGGCTTTGTAACCCTGGGGAAGGTTCTCGATGGCTCTGTTAAACGGTGAAATATAAGCTGTGCCGGCTGTTCTTCTTTTGACCACTGTCATAACAGGAACAGATTCTGCGCCACGGTAGGTGGCCGGTTTTTTATAGCCGAATGTGGCACCGATTGTCAGATAGGCTACGTCAATGTGATAATCCATCGAAAGGACTCCGTAGTATTCACCGCGAGTTTTTGCACCTTTGGGGAAGGCCTGGAAAGGCACGATACCGGGGGAGTCGAACAACAGGAATTCGAGAGATCTGTAGGCACCTTCAAAATGAACACGGAAATAATCGTATTTGAATTTGGCGACCAGCATTGCAGCGGGAGCGTTGAAGGCTTTGGTGCCGTAGGTGGTGTCTGGATCTTCCAGGTTTTGTGAAAGATAGTTGAATTCACCTGAAACCATGAAGGAAAATTCATTGGCGGAATATTCATCACTTGTGGCCAGCTTCAGCATGGTTCTGGGATCATTCTGGTACAGTCTCAAATCCATACGTTCGCTGATCGGCACACCGGAGGTATACGAAATACGACTGGAAATACCCCAGGCTAAGATGTTGTCGCGGGATTCATTGTTTTGAATTTCCGGCATAATGGGGTTGTCACCTTTTTCAATGACACCACCATTGGCTTCAATAAGTAAGCCCGGGACGGGAAGAGGTCTGATACCAAAGCCAAACAAACCTGCGTAAACTGTTTCGGTTGGAACCTGTTCTGTGTTCAGTTTGTCTTTTTTGGGTTGCAGATGTGTTTTAAATCCGGCGAATACGTAAAACCATGGATGATCGAAACCAATGCGTACACCGGGAACGGAATCAGAGTTTTGTGGGAAGGAAGACTGTCCGCCCCATGAGAGATCGTAATGATAACCCAAAAGGAAACTTTCGGCATCAAAGGGGAATCCTGTGATATCGAGAATTGTTTCTTTATCGCCATCATGATCGAAAACATAACCGACCCTGACAAATCCGCCGTTTTCGCTGAAGGAATATTCGGGGGAGCCGGTTACCGGGTCTGTTGCAAGCTGGAATCTTAATACCAGAGCGGCCTCTGTGAGCAGTCCGGGAAGATAGCCTTCACCTTTATGATGCAAAACAAGGTGAGTCTGGTTGAGGTTTCTTGGCTCGTCGATAAAACTTGAGTCGTTTTGCTGTCCGATTGCCATTTTGGGAGAAAACTCACTGTTTTCTCTGAGGTTGTCATCAGCATAGGTAATGTTGATTTTTGTTTCAATAAAATCACTGAAGGTTTTTTTCTTCTTTGTGACTTTTTTTACGGGCTTTGTGTCGTCATCTGCACTAAACGGTTTTGCTTCATCAGTTTTAGCATTCTGATCAGGCTCTTCGGCGAGTTTGTCCAGCTCTTGAGCAAAAGCTGTGCTACACCCAAATATAACCAATGTGAGTATAAGAACTAGATTTTGAATTTTAAGTTTCATCAGAAAATTCCTTTAAGAAAGTTGATATCCCATTTGGGGCTTTGTTTACTTATTCGCAAGTGGTTTCAGGCATTTCACTATCACAGAACGAGGGACGTTCACCAAATCCCCAAACATCGCATTCATCTCGGGGCATCAGCATCCAATCCGGGTTGGCTGCATAGTGTTGCTTTAAGACGCCTGTCATTCTGCTGAATGTACCGTTAAATGTGCGAGGATCAAGTTCTGGTACCGTGTCTCTGGAGATAATTGTTATTTCTCCGCCATCACCGGTTTTGCCTGTCCATTGTCCATAGTTGTAGTAAGTTGTTTCATCGACCTTGTAAACGGTCAGGTTTTCTACTGTTACCAGAGAACCTTCGTACTTTTCCATCTCGTCGTTGTCGGACAGCATTGAAGAGGTTAGCAGAACTGGTTCCGGTAGCTGGTCATAGTGACACTCAACCTCATAGTCCGGAAATGACATTTCTGTTAAACCGTAGAATTCTGAAATTGTACCGGAGATAAACTTAAGTCTGTCACCGCGATCTGTTTCAGGTATGCCGTGGGTATAAACGTAAATGCTGTTATATGCATCTGCGTCCGCATCTGTCAGATAGAAGCCTGTCAGACCAACATGGGTGACAATAAGTTTTCCAAGTTCAATGTGCAGGAAATGGCTTGACCATGGAGATGCATCACCTGTTCCAACCGGAGTCTGGATTGTAGACATGCTTGGTTCGGGAAGATAGATTATATCACTTGCTCCAACACTGTAAGATACAGCGTCTTCTGCCATGATTCTGATGGGGCCAACGCCACGTTTCAGATCTATCGTGACGGTATCGCCGGATGTTATGTCCAGGTTTTGCCAGCCATTTCTGCCAATAAATGTATTTGTGGCAGAAAACTTCAGATTAGCAGTGTGACCCTCTATAACTTGTCCTAATGCATCAATTGCTTCAACTTTAAGATTTATTGGCTGCGAATCATTAATTATCAATGGATCAGCTTTTGTTCCGTACTCTTCAAGCAGAGTAAGTCTGTAGCTTGTCAACTTGCCATTTTGAACAACGTTGTACTCTTCCGGAACTTCACCATAATATTCACAACCACAAACAAGCATCAGCAGCATGGCAAAAGCGAACAAACTGTATTTTGAGTTATGTCTCATATTCACCTACTGTATCAATGTTATGCGACCGGTTTGCGGGCAGGTACAAGCGATGTCCGCAAGTGGTACATATTCTGTTTCAACACATTCACCATCTTCATCTTCTTCCAAACAAACCTTGCAGGTATTATCATCTTCATTTTTATCAAGGCATTGCTTGAGAGTAGAGCAGCTTCCCGGTTCAGAGGGAGCAAAGAGGCAATTGCTGTTTTCGATGTAATCAATAACAACATCACGAAGCGAAAGGCTTGTGTTTGTTTTGGTGGTGTTCTGTTCCAGAATATCGAAACCGGAACCACCATCGGCGATGTAATCATTGGTTGCCATGCTGAAAATCAGATAAGGCTCAATCAATTTGTATTCGTCAACAACAGTGATGCCGTTGATCTTAAGCATTTTGACCTGACCACGAGTGCAGTCGAGAATTGTTTCTGCACCGGAGACCTGTATTTGTGTTTTACAGCCGTAAGAAGCTGTTCTGGCTGCTGCATAGTTAAAGAGAGAATGCAATTCCGGGCCTGACATGTACATGGTTGTAATGGAATTTTCGAAGGGGAAGGTTTCGTACATCTTACCCACTGTAATATTGCCTTTGTTCAAATCTGCACGAATACCAAGTGAGTTTGTCATGGCAAAATCAGTCTCTACACGTTCCCTTTTTCTCATAGCATCTGCTACCAGATTACCTAAAGGAGAATCACCGGGGGCGTAGCGTGGAAAATCAGTCATGGAATAACCAATCTCGCGGTCTAGATTCTGGGCTCTGTCCAGTTCAAATTTGTAATCGTAGAGGACATTAGAGACCAGTGGGTCTTCTTTTATTTCGTATTCGGTGTCATCATTCTGGCTGGAAATTGGAACAACCTTATATTGGCTTGTTATAACTTCACCATTTCGAATAACGACATCAAGTCTGGCGATACATTTGTAGTTTACACCGGAATGTACAACCAGAGTTTTCTTGCCTTCGGGGTTGATAATCTGAAGTGGCGGATCGAGAACAACATGATCATGCCCACCGAAAATAATGTCTATACCGGGAACTCGTTTGGCGGCTCTTACATCACCGTCGACGCCAAGGTGAGAAAGCAAAACAACAATATCGACTTGCGGTCTGACAATTGGAACATAGGTTTCAAGTACCTGAATGGTATCAAGTGCGCGAATGCCCATGCTGTTGTCAGCATCACCAAGACTGTTGATGGATCTGAGGTTACCCATACCAATGTAACCTATCTTTATTCCATCGTAGTTTTTGATGAAATAAGGTCTGACCAGATCGCCAAGTTTGGTCGAACCGGGTTCATTGGCTGCTTCCCACATGAAGTTTGCATTCAAGACCTGATAGGTTGCATACTTGTAGAGCAGGTTGGCAAGGTTTTCTGCACCTTGATCAAATTCATGGTTTCCGATGACCGAGGCATCGCAGCCCATCATGGAAAGTGAGCGAACTTCTGCTTCACCGGTGTACAGGTTAAAGATTGGTGCGCCCTGAAAATAATCGCCTGTGTCTACATGTGCAAACCTGAAAGAAGTTTCTCTTTCTTTGTTGATTGCCCATGAAACCCTGGATGCGCCACCATAGGTGTAATTTTCGCAACGTTTGGAAACACGAACATCACTAATGCAATAGTAGCATTTTTCTTTGTCATATGAATCCAGATAACAGTCCGGGCAAACACCCTCTGCATCGTTAAACTGGATACATTCGTTAGTGGATTTGGGATCAGGAACCTGTCCTTCGGGAAGATCTGCAAGGTCATAACCCATATATCTTTGGCAGGTTAGAAGCTGGTCATTTCCGGGGCAGGGTAATATGCCAAGATTTTCATCTGTCATACTTGGGACATATTTGAAAGGCAAGACCTTCGAATGACTATCTGTTGTGTGAACAAATGTCATTCTGATATCCTGATCGGGGAAAGATACATCCGTGCCTTTGGCAGTACAGGAAACAAGCAGGATGCAACTTAGAAGAAAGAACAAACGGAGCCGAAGCCCGCGGTTAGAACCGCAGGCTTCGGTAAGTGTTGGTTTATGATACATTTTGGTTTACTCTTATGGACAGTAGATTTCTACAAACTCACTAGTGTAGTCAACCGCATCGGAGAATTCAGAGATTACAAGACCTGTTGCTGTGTCTGTGAATGAATGTGCACCTGGTGTGGAAAGTGTTCTGTCCACTATAAGCCAGGATCCTTCAACAGCGGCATCGCCTGTTGCTGCAACCCTCTGATAGGAAAAGTATCTGGGAGCGACAACTGTTGGGCCGTCAATTACTACATCCGAAGCATCCTTAATGGAAAAGCTCTCATCTCCATTGATGGATGGGAAAACGTTGCCACCATTAAAGAACTGGACTCCGGAATCAAGTGAAATTGAAAATACAGTCTCGAAAGCTGCTTGGTCCATATTTCTGGCAACAATCAAGTAGTTACCGGAAGCAATCACTGTGTCGGCAGGAACTGTAAACAGTGCATCTCCACCTGTCTGTACAAGTTTATATCCGGAAACATCACAGCCATCTGTTACTACTTCATCATCGCCGTCAACTACTTCTTCATCACCATCAACGATTTCATCGTCAACATCACCATCGACTGCGATAGGATCACATTCACCAGTTACGTCATTGCATGTTTCTTCAGCAGTGCATTCTGCCCAGAGATACTCATGACCACAGGAACTGGTTACTACTACGTATTGTTCTACACAACTATATGTATCCAATGCAGGTACACAGAACTGACCATTGCAGGATGAACCATCAGGGCAGGCTTCGCCGTTTTCGCAGTCCTGGGCACAGAAGTTAGGAGCAACACCGAAGTTTACACAGCTGTAACCGTCTGCACAGGAACTACCTTCTGCATAGGCTTCACAATAATCACATTGTTCGCCAGCATTGCAGTCTCTGTTATAGAAGCAGTTGTAATCAGCGCAATCAATGTTACCATCGGTGTCATCATCAAGTTGGTCGCTGCAATCGGTTTCTGTCTGTACATTGGTTCCGGCACAGTAAAGTTCGACAAATTCACCATTGTAGGTCTCAGCATCCGAGAATTCTGTGATAAATACGCCAGTTGAGCTATCAAGGAAGTTTGAGGTTCCAGGAGTTGCATCGTCTCTGTTGACAATAAACCAGCTATCTTCAGAAGCGACATCACCTGTAAGGAATGCTCTTTGCAGGCTTTCGTATTTTGCAATGGCGATTGTTTCGCCGTCAACCAATGCACCAGTGGAATCTTCAACCAGGAAGGTTTCGTCACCGTTGATTACCAGGAATGTACCATCTGCGTTAATGTAGGTAACATTATCGTTAAAAGTAATATTCCAGTTTGATTCAAAATCTGCTTCTGCAAGTTGTCTACCTATTACAAGGTATCCGCCTTCGGGGAGAATAGTGTCATCAGGAATTGTGAAGACTGCATCGCCATTAGTCTGTTTGACTTTATAACCGGAAAGGTCACAGCCGTCGACTACTTCATCGCCGTCAACTACTTCATCACCGTCAACTACTTCATCACCGTCAACTACTTCATCACCGTCAACTACTTCATCGCCATCGACTACTTCATCGCCGTCGACTACTTCATCGCCATCGACTACTTCATCGCCATCGACTACTTCATCACCATCGACTACTTCATCACCATCGACTACTTCATCACCATCGACTACTACTTCGTCATCGCCGTCTACAGCACCAAAACAGGTGTCGTTGGTTGCGCCTGGTGTAGGTGTTTCGCATAATGCCCAGTCATCACCATTTTCGTCAGTATCTGTATGGTCGGGGTTACGTGCAAGACTCTGGTCGGCATAAGCATCAGGGGCCCAGTTGCTACCCTCTTTAGGTGGATTATCGCTGTCGCCTTTAAGATCTTGTCTCTTGTATCCGACCATATCAGCGGTTGTGCCGTTACATACCAGTTTTACAGCGTCGGCACCGTTCTGGAAGTCGATAGAATCATCTGTCATGTCTGCACTGGATTCAAGGGCAGTGTTGGCAGAGTGACGAATTACAAAATAATTATCGCTGGGAATGGTTCCGGAAAGATTTACTGTAACATAATCTTCGCCGTTGCTTCCGTTAACACCAACCAAAGAACAACCAGCAAGGCTGGTGCCGGCTGGGCCATAGATTTCGACAAAGAGGCTAATACCAGTGTCTTCGCCCGGTTCGTCGTATTTCAATTCGTTAATCATCAAAGCACTTGGGTCCTGATCGCCGTCAACAACATCATCACCATCAACAACATCATCACCATCGACAACATCGTCACCGTCGACATCACCATCTGTTACAATGTTAAAGCAGCTATTGTTGTCTTCACCCGGGGTAGGTGTTTCACACAAGTCCCAGTTTTCGCCGTTTTCATCTGTGTCGCAGTGGTCAGGACGGCGTGCAAGGCTTTTGTCTGCCCATGCATCAGGAGCGTATCCGCTACCTTCTTTTTCGGGATTGTCGTCATCACCTTTGTCCTGGCGTTTGTAACCAACCAGATCCATGATTGTACCGTCACAGACGATTTTTACAGCATCGGCACCGTTTTGCAGATCAACACCGGCATCGGTCATGTCAGCACTGGATTCCAGAGCTGTGTTGGAGGGATGACGGATAAGGAAGTAATGATCATCTGGAATGGTGTTGCCGGAAAGATCGATTGTTACGTATTCGATAGGATCTTCAGAGGCGGTGTTACCATTTATACCAACAATGGAGCAACCATCGAGGGATTTTCCTGCGGGGCCATAGATCTCGAAGAAGAGGCTTATGCCGGTATCATCACCGGGTTCGTCATATTTAAGTTCGTTTATCATTATTGCATTGGGATCATTGACTTCACAGGTTTCAACTGTTGAGTCCTGATCGCCATCTGTACCATCAGTGTCACCATCTACGCCTTCGGAAACCAGATCGCTGGCATCTCTGGGGAGAAGTTTGGAAGAGTTGAATGCGACATAGAGGAAACCGGTAAGGGTAGAGAAGGTTTCACCATTTGTTGCAGTATGTCTGTAAATCATGTCATCAACATGGAGGTCGCCGGTTACTACAAATTCGCCATAACCTGCATCAGGATTACTTACGGTAACATCCTGTAAGTAAATCAGGCTGCCTTCCCATGTTTCCATTTTGGCTGCGCCAGTTGCGACTGTTGAAGGATCTTCAACCAACTGAGGGGCAGGCACTGTTTTGTTTTCTGCAGTAACTTCGATTGAAGAAGCTTCAATCTGACTGGAGCAGTATGTGTCAGGCACATCGCCAACACCACAGAATTCGACATATTTACCATTGATGGTCAATTCGTCACCAACCATGGACTCAAATTCCACACCGTTTTTCATGACAACGATAATACCGGAATATTCACCGCCACCAGGAGCTACGATAAAGAAGCCTCTGAGGTTCGAGTTTTTGGAAACAACAAACACTTCGCTTGCTGCCAGAACTTTTTTAAGTTCTACCTGTGAATCGGGCAGAGGATGGTCAGGACTGGATTCATCCTGGATGTCCTGAATTTTAAGACCATCTGTGTAGTCAGTGTCACCATCGGTGCCACCGTCGCCGTCGGTGCCGTTGTCACCATCGGTCTGGTTATCGCCATCGGCATCATCACCATCGGTATCAAACTTGTCATCCCCACAACCAGAGAACATCATAAACATCGCGAGGACGAGAGCAGGCAGAACGATCTGCCACAGTCTACTTTGAGCTTTCATAACAAAAGTCTCCTTTTAAAAAGTTGTATGAGTTAAATCGTCTTGTATCAAACGCGGTTAATTTTTTCATTTTAATAACATGGCATTCACATTAGGCATCAGCTTTTGGATTTTCTCCCCTGATCCAAAACCCTAAGCATTTTGTACAAATAAAAAATATTTGCAAGTGAGAAATGCATGAGAAAATGTTTAGTAACTTATGAAATTATATAAGTTGACAGATAATGTCATTAAATTCAAATGGTTACAGATAAGAGTTCTTGCGAAAAAAAAAGAGTTTTTGCGAAAAAAAATGTAAAAAGAGGCAAAATATTGCAGGAATTTTGCCTCCTGTAGTAAAAAAACCTGTCTCAGAGCAGATTACTGGCCAATTCTGCCAATTGGCTTCGCTCTCCTTTTACCAGATCTACATTGGCAAAAAGGGAGTGACCCTTCATGCGATCTACCAGATAAGTCAGCCCGTTTGACTGAGTATCAAGGTATGGAGTGTCAATCTGGTAGATGTCTCCGGTAAATACAATCTTGGTTCCTTCACCGGCTCGGGTAATGATTGTTTTCACCTCGTGAGGAGTCAGGTTCTGTGCTTCGTCTACTATAAAGAAGATGTTATTAAGGCTTCTTCCACGGATATATGCCAGCGGAGCAATAAAGAGTTTCTCCGATTCCAGCATGTTTGTTATTCTCGCATTGTCCTTATGAGTTGCTGGAAATCTGTGTTTGATAACATTTAAATTGTCGAAAAGTGGTTGCATGTAGGGGTCGAGCTTGCTTTTTACATCGCCCGGCAAAAAGCCGATATCACGATTACCCAAGGGTACAACCGGACGAGCTAAAAAAATCTGCCTGAATTGTTTTCTCTGGTGAAGCGCGCTTGCCAAAGCCAGCAGTGTTTTTCCTGTTCCCGCTTTTCCTGTGACTGTTACAAGCTGTATTTCCGGTCTGGTGAGGGCATCCACCACAAATGTCTGTTCTGCATTTCTTGGTTCAATGCCATAGACCTCTTTTTTTTGCACTCTCTCAACAAGCTGTTCTTCTTCATTATAATAGGTCAGTGCGCTGGAGCTACCGTTTTTGAGAATGTTGTATTGATTTGCTGTGAGGTTATCATCTTCGGATAAACTGTCAGCGGAGATACTATAAGGAGATTTGTAGAGTTTATTGATAAGGTTGGCATCGAAGTTATCGTGGACTCTGGTTCCTTTGGTAATGACTTCCAGATTCTTAATTTTGTCAGTTTTGTAGTCTTCAGAGAGAATACCCAGCGATTTTGCTTTTAAGCGTAGGTTTATATCTTTGCTGATGAGAATAACTTCTCTGTTTTTGTATCTCTGGGTAAATTGATCGGCCAGAGCCAGAATTCTGTTGTCTGGCTTATCCAGTGAAAAGGCATGTTTTACCCGTGCAGATTCAGGATCTTCTACTTCAACAAACAGCCTACCTGTTCCTCCGCTGTTGCTAAAGGCTACCCCGTTGGTAAAAAGTTGATCATTGGAAATTTGATCCAGTTGCCTTATAAACTCTCTGGCCTGGGCATTTATGGAATCACTACCGCGCTTAAATTTGTCAAGTTCTTCAAGTACAACGATTGGCAATACAACATCATGTTCATCAAAGTGCTGAATACAGGTGTGATCGTGCAGCAGAACATTAGTATCCAGAATAAATAGCTTTTTACTACTATCGTCGGATCCTGTCATATTTCTCCTCATCCTGTTTGAAGTTGGGTATTCCCTGATTGTAAAAGAAACAAATGTATACTCAAAATATATCAAAAAAACATTTTGTGGTAAAGGGTAGAAATGAAATACTGCAGGCAATATTTTGCAAGATAGGCAAACTATTTGAAAATACTCAAGTAAAACTGGCATAAATTTGGTTAAATATGTTAAACTGACAATAATATATTGAAGGTGTTTTTACAATAATCAAGATCTGTTGCAACTTGCCGATTGTATTAGTGAACAAAATTGCATGATAATGCCTTGTGTTCTCGTTTTGTTCGGCAATAAATCATCAGTTTGCACAAATGATGCTACAAAGCTGTTGAGATTCTTTATAATTACATGATATGATGGGATAATTGCTTGATTTTGTATCTGAAGTATTTTCCATAAGGGAGTTGTAATGCGAGTTGATTTGTTTGCCTCTGATACCCTTAGATTGGCAAACCGCAAATTTTCCAGACCTTTTGATGTTCGCAGACTTGGTGAACTTGAGGAGTTGCCTGGAAAACCAAGGCCATCCGTTATAATTGGTACGGCAAGAGAACTTTCCCGGGTTCATCCGAAGTTGCTCGATCCATTCAAAACCGAAGGTGTTCGTGTAATCGTTATGGATGCTGTTCCCGGTTCGCCAATGCCCAGATTTCCAAAAGAAGTTATACACTGCACCTTGCCAAAACTGGACGAGCGTGAAGAATGGCGTATTTTGCTAGCGTTTTTAAACAATGCCCACGATCTTCTCGTTTTACAGAAAAGCTCAAACAGAACACAGCGAGATTTGCAGGAGTTAACCAAAATTGGTGTTTTGCTCTCTTCAGAAAAAGATACCGACAAGCTATTGGAATTGATCCTTACCAAATCAAGAGAAATTACCAATTGTGATGCAGGTTCTCTTTATCTCATAGAAGAAAAAGATGGCGAAAAACGTTTGCTGTTCAAGATGGCTCAGAACGATACAATACCGCTGAACCTTAAAGAAAGCATCATGCCACTTAACGATCAGTCTCTGGCCGGTTATACTGTTTTGGCTGGCGAGCCACTGGTTATCGACAATGCCTACGAAATAGAATCGGATAAACCTTTTAGCCACGCAAGATGGATAGACAAGGCGATCAACTATCGGAATATTACAATTCTGACTGTTCCCTTGAAGAATCTTAAAGGCGAGGTTGTGGGTGCCTTGCAGCTATTGAACAGAAAGCGTGACCAGAAGGTTCAACTTGTTGACCCGTTGACTGCAATGGTGATGGTTTTGCCATTTGACGATCATTCAATTGAGCTGGTTTCATCACTGGCCTCGCTTGCTGCGGTAACGCTGGAAAAGAATATGCTCTACGAATCCATTCAGCAGTTGTTTGAAGGATTTGTCAGTGCCTCTGTAAAAGCTATTGAATCACGTGATCCAACCACCTCCGGTCACTCCGAAAGGGTTGCCAAACTGACTGTAGGGCTTGCGGAGTCGGTCAATAGAATTAATACCGGCAGGTTTTCTACCTTGCGTTTTTCAGAGGAAGATCTGCGAGAACTGCGTTATGCCTCGTTGCTTCACGATTTCGGAAAAGTTGGAGTGCGTGAACGAGTTCTGGTTAAGGCCAATAAGCTTTATCCGGAAGAAGAGGGCATACTCAAGATGAAAACCAAGTATGTC
>Ga0209475_10001410_pt1 | contig 30914 bp, 20 predicted proteins | sample tdDd471_FD_187128 | JGI IMG/M metagenome (GOLD analysis project Ga0209475, IMG submission 187128) | Marine sediment microbial communities from the Atlantic coast under amendment with organic carbon and nitrate - tdDd47.1 (SPAdes)... | ecosystem: Environmental > Aquatic > Marine > Coastal >... | reverse complement strand
GTGCGCGTGGGTCTCCTCAGTCTGACCTCGTGCTCCCGCCCCGCAAGGCCAAGCCACGGCTCCGCCGTCCTCGCCGTGCTCGCTCCACTCGCTGCGCTCGCTCCGCTGTGCGCGGCTCCGGGCGGCAGAGCCGTGGTGCGACTGCGTCGCAGCCTTGCAGGGCGGTGCGCGCGAGGTCTGGAGGAGTCGTCCCCCGCGGCACAGGGCCGCGGGGGCGTCACCTCGACACGGAGAAGACCTCATCATGCTACGCATCTACACCGTCGCGCTGCGCGTGGCCGCTGACTCGGCGGACGCGGCCGACCGCATCGGGCGCAAGGACCCGGACCTCGCCCGACAGCTCAGGCGCGCGGCCGCGAGCACTCCCTTGAACATCGCCGAGGGCGCGGGTTCGCTCGGCAAGAACCGGCGCGCACGCTACGCCAACGCGCTCGGCTCGGCCACGAATCCGTCACGGCGGCAGCCGGGGCGGATTCGCTTGGCCGCCTCTGGTGCGCGCTCGCGCGTGCCAGAGGTGGAGGGGGGAGGGGCGGAGGTGGCCGCCTGCTTCGACGTCGCCGTCGCCATGCGCTGCATCCCCGAGCCGGGGTCCGACGTCAGGCAGCGCCTCGACCACGTCATCGGAACCCTCGTCAACCTCACCCGCTGACCGAGCGTGGGGGCCGGACGCGCATCGCGTCCGGCCCCCCGTGCACCAGTCCGTTCACTACTCCTGGCGCAGCTGGTGCGGGCGGCCCTGGGGTGTCCTGGCGTAGAGGCGGGTGCCGGTGGAGACGCGGTAGCTGCGGCCGCGCCAGCTGACGGTGCGCAGGAACGGGGCGGCGGCCCAGACCGGCAGGATGAGCAGCTCCTTGAGGGGGCCCAGCGGGAGCGCCGTCAGGAGCCCGTCGGGGCCGCGGAGGCGGGTCCACTGCAGCGCGTCCCGGAGCAGCGTCAGCGTCACGCCCCAAACCAGCGGCCCGATCCCGGTCACGCCGAGGAGCGGCACGAGCAGCGCCACCGCCATCGGGCTGAAGAGCGGCTCGAAGGGGTAGAGGGCCGGGGTGACGCGGCTCCGGATGAGCCCCCACCGCAGATGCCGGTGGAGGAAGCGCCGGACCGACGTGTCGGCGCAGACGTTGCGGATGACGCCGCCGCACAGGCGCACCTTGTAGCCCGCCTGGGTGAACATGCGCCCCATCACGAAGTCCTCGGCCAGGAGCGAGCCGACCGCCTCGAGCCCGCCCAGGGTCTCGAAGACCGAGCGCCGGAACATCATCGACTTGCCGACGCTGACCGCCTGGTCGCCGGTGTCGCCGGTGATGGCGACGGAGCCGGCGACCGGGCCGTTCAGGTGGAGGTTCTCGAGGGTCGCGCCGAGGGAGCGCTCGCCGACCCCGGCGAAGAGGTTGGACACCAGCCCGACGCTCGGGTCGCCGAGGAGCTGCCCCAGCATGAGCCGGAGGTAGTCGGCTTCGACGGCCACGTTCGAGTCGCTGACGACGACGACGTCGTGGGTGCCGGCCTCGAGCATCGCCCGGAGGTTCGAGACCTTCGGGTTCAGCGCGCGCTTTCCGTCATGGATGACGAGCCGCGCCCGGACGTTCGGGAAGCGCTCGCGGAGCCGCCGGACCACGGCGATGGCCGGGTCGGTCTCGCCCTCGACGCCGAAGACGAGCTCGTAGTGGGGCCAGCTCTGGCGGAAGAAGGTCTCGAGGTTGGCCTCGAGGGCGTCGTCCGCCCCGCACAGCGGCTTGAGCACGCTGACCGGGACCGCGGCGGCGTCCGGCGCCAGCGCGCGCTTTCGTCGGTGGGTGACGCCGTAGACGGCGAGGACGGACAGCGCGGTCGCGACGGTCGTGAAGAGCATCAGCAGGATGGCGATGGCGGTCATCATGACGGTTCTCCTTCGGTGGGCGGTCGGGCGTCGTTGGGCTCAGGCGGCGTCGGCGCGAAAGATGCGGCCCCACAGCGGGTAGCTGAAGCCGAAGTAGACGCCCGCCGAGCCGATGAGCCGGGCGAGCTGCACCGGCAGGCCGCAGGTGACGGCGAGCAGGTGGAAGGCGAGCAGGTTCAGCAGGATGGCGCCGACCTCCACCACGCCGAAGAGCGCCCCCTGGCGCATCAGGTCGCGGGAGCGGTCGTTGAAGGCGAAGTACTTGTTGCCGAAGAACTGCACGAGGAGGCCCAGGCTCAGCGCCGGCAGGTTCGCGACCGCCGGAGCGACCCCGAGCCCGTCGACGAGGATCGTCAGGGCCAGGACGTCGATGAGCGTGGCGACGACGCCGACGATGGCGCTCCGGCCGAAGGTCCGGCGGGGCTGGGCGGGGCTCGGGGGCATGGGTCCTCCGTCTCGGATCTGACTGGTTCAACCAGTTCGTGGATGGACCCGGGAACAGCAAGCGGCGTGCCATTCGTTGCACCCGCGCGGAGAGCGGGCGTTCGCTCGGTCCTGGGCAGCGGCGTGCGCAGCGCGGGACGTCGCGGGCTGTCACCGCCGCTTCTCACCGGCGTTGCGTTGCGGGGCCCGGGCCGGCAGAATCCGCGGCGGCAACGGCGGGACGTCGCGCGGTAATGCGCGCCCGGGGGAGGGCTGGATGCGTCGGACAGAGTTGTGGGTCGCGCTCGCGACGGTTCTCATCGCGCTCCCGACGAGCGCGCGCGCTCACGCCGACGACGGCGAGCTGCCCGCCGGCGGCAGGGTCCTCGCCGAGGCGCTCGACGGCGAGCGCCTCGACGTCTACCTCGAGCTGCCCGCGAGCTTCCTGACCGGCGACGGCGCCCCCGGCACCCTGACCGAGGCCTGGCTCGAGTCCTGGCAGCGCGAGGCCTACGCCGAGCAGGTCATGCTCAACCGCGACGGGCGCGTCCGCGCCATCGTCCCGTGGGTGGTCGACCCCAACGAAGAGGCCCGGGGTTGGGTCCCGCTGGTCGCGCTCCTACCGCCGGTCGCCCCGCCTCCCACCCGGATCGGGGAGCTCCCGGTCGGCCCGGCCCACCCGAAGAGCGCGGTCGTCCCCGCCGACGCTCCCGGTCCGCGTCAGGGCGCCCTGTCCGGAAAGGTCGTCTACGTCTCCGCGGGGCACGGCTTCACCTGGACCGACACCATCGGCCGCTGGGCGACCCAGCGCGGCAACACCAACGACATCGTCGAGGATCTCGTCAGCGCCGAGGCGGTCGATCAGTACATGATCACCTACCTGCGAAACGCCGGCGCCACCGTCTTCACCGCCCGCGAGCGCGACCTCAACCCCAACATGGTCATCGTCGACGCCGACGAGGGCGGCACGACGACCCTCGACGGCGCGGGCGCGTACAGCGAGTCCGGGACCGGCTGGCAGGACGCCGGCAGCGGCTTTCTCGGCGGTCTCGCGCCCTATCAGGGGACCGTCAACCCGTTCACCTCCGGGACCACCCGCGCGGTCGACGGGGTCACGGGCCCCGCGACGGCCTGGGCGACCTGGGTCCCGACCGTCCCCGCCGACGGCTGGTACCACGTCTACGTCTCCTACAGTCAGGGGGGCGACCGCGCCAGCGACGCCCACTACGTCGTCCGCCACCCCGGCGGCGAGACCGACTACCGCGTGAACCAGCAGCGCCACGGCGGGACCTGGATGGATCTCGGCCGCTTCTGGTTCGAGGCCGGCCAGAGCGAGGCCCGCGGCGCCGTGCTCCTCTACAACGACACGGCGAGCGGCGGCCGCGTGGTCGCCGACGCCGTCCGCCTCGGCGGCGGGATGGGCGACTTCGACCGCGGCGACGGCAGCGGCGTGGCCAACGGGCCGACGTCGAACCGCCCGCGCTTCGAGGAGTGCTCCCGCTATCACATCCAGTTCTCCGGGGCGCCGGCGTCGGTCTACGGCTACGCGGGCAACGACCGCAGCGACGACGTCTCCGCCCGCTCGCGCTACGCCGCCTGGCAGAACGAGTCCGGCGAGGACGCGGTCTACGTCGCCTGGCACACCAACGCCCCCAACCCCGGACGCGGGACCTCGACCTACGTCTACGGGCCGAACCCGCCGGACGGGAGCTACAACTTCACCGGCGTCGCGGGCAGCGACACCCTCGCGCAGCTCGTCCACGGCGAGCTGGTGAGCGACATCCGGGCGACCTTCGACTCCGGCTGGACCGACCGTGGCATCCGCAGCGCCTACTTCGGCGAGGTGAACCCGGGCCACAACGCCGAGATGCCGTCGGTGCTGGTCGAGGTCGGCTTCCACGACACCCCGGCCGACGCCGCCATCCTCGCCCAGCCGCGCTTCCGCCAGGTCGCCTCCCGGGCCTTCTATCAGGCCATCGTCAAGTACTTCGCCCAGCGCGACGGGACCGCCGTGAACCTGCTGCCCGAGCCCCCCGAGCGCGTCCGCGCCGTGGGCCTGGCCCCGGATCAGGCGCGCGTCAGCTGGGTCGCCGGCCCGTCGGGGGGGGACGGCGGCGACGCGGCGAGCTCGTTCGTCGTCTACCGCAGCGCCGACGGCCGCGGCTGGGACAACGGCACCGCGGTCAGCGGCGCCACCGAGCTCGTCGTGGGCGGGCTCACGCCCGGCGTTCCGACCTACTTCCGGGTCTCGGGGGTCAACGCCGGCGGCGAGTCCTTCCCGAGCGTCGTCGTGGCGGTGTCGACGAGCTGCGCCGACGGCCCCGCGCCCGCGCTGATGGTGTACGGCTTCTACCGTCTCGACAGCTCCTCCTGTCCCCGGGACGACCTGTCGGCGTGGAGCCTCGGGAGCCCCATCCGGGATCGCCAGGACGAGGTCAACCGCTACGACTACGTGGTCGACCACGCCGGCGGCTTCGCCCGGGCCGGCGTCCCCTTCGACTCCGCCGAGGCGACCGCGGTCGAGGTGGGCGAGGTGTCGCTCTCGCCGTACGCGACCATCGACTGGATCCTCGGCGAGGAGTCGACGGTGGACACGACCTTCAGCGCCACCGAGCAGCAGCTCGTCGGCGCCTGGCTCGACCTCGGCGGTCGGGTCCTGATCACCAGCGGCGCCGAGCTCCTCTGGGATCTCGACGAGAAGGGCAGCGAGGCCGACAAGGGCTTCGCCCACGACCGCCTCGGCGCGGGTTACGGGGCCGACACGGCCAACACGTGGGGCGCCGTCCCCTCCGGCGCCTTCGCGGGGCTACCGGCGCTGTCCATCGACGACGGCACCCAGGGGACCTTCCGGGTCTTCTACGCCGACGTGCTGTCGCCTCTCGGGGGCGCGACGTCGATCCTCGACTACGACAACGGCTCCGGCGCGGCGGGCCTCTGGTTCGAGGGGGCGAGCTGGACCGCCGTCACCTTCGGCGTGCCCCTCGAGGCCCTGCACCCGGCGTCGGCGCGCGCGGAGCTGCTCGAGGCGGTGCTCGACGAGGCGGGCGTCGCCTCGATCCCGGACAGCGGCTGCGGCGGGGGCGGTGACGACGTGGGCGGCGACACCGACGCGGGTCCCACCGACACCGTCTCGACCGACACGGCGGTCGCCTCGGACACGGTCGCGACGGACTCGGTCGCTCCGGACGGCGTCAGCGTGGACACCGTGGTCCCGACGGACACGGTCACGTTCCCCGACGTGATGATCGGCGACGTCAGCGACGGGACCGCGGTGCTCCCGCCGTATCGCGAGGTACGGCAGGAGGAGCGCGAGACCGGCGGCGGCTGCGCGGGCGGCGAGCCCGGCGCGAGCTGGCTCTTCGCCGGGCTCCTGGTCGCGCTCGTGGCCCGGCGTCGGCGACGCGCCCGCGTGTAGGAGCCGGGCGGGTCAGCGCTCGAGGGAGACCTCGCTGCCGCCCGCGACGACGGCGAGCCGGCCCTCGCGCGCCGCGACGGCCGCGAGCGCCGTGGGACCCCGGGAGGAGGGGGCCGCGCCTGGCGATTCGCCAGGTCCAGGGGGAGGCGGTGGAGAACGCGCCTGGCGATTCGCCAGGTCCAGGGGGAGGCGGTGGAGAACGCGCCTGGCGATTCGCCAGGTCCAGGGGGAGGCGGTGGAGGACGCGCCTGGCGATTCGCCAATCCCGTTCCGGACCGCATCCGACCTCACCGTAGCGGGGGGCGGACGAAGCTCGTCACGACGTGGCCGGACCAGGCGCTGGCCGAGTCGCCGACCTCGCCCATGTCGTCGAAGTGACCCGCAGCGACGCGACCCTCGCGGCTCGGGTCGGGTCGGCGGCGGCGTCTCTTCGCCTCGTTGGCCGGCGGGTCAGTGGATGAGGAGGCCGATCGCCGTCGAGACCCCGTTGGCGCAGAGGGACGCGAAGAGCCCCCAGAGGAGCGCGTGGCGGCGGCCCTTGGGGTGGGTGATGACGGCGCCGGCGATGAGCCCCTCGACGAGCCAGACGAGGAGCTCCATGACGGTGACCCAGGCCCAGTAGGGCTCGAACCGCGGCGCGACGAACCAGAGCGCCGGGTGGGTGACGACCTGGAGCCCGATGGCGAGCAGGATGGTCGCGAGCAGCGTGCGCATGCCCCGGCGGAGCATGAGCGTGTAGATCGGCGCCTCGATGACGACGGTCAGCGCGAAGGCGCGGAGCCAGAGCTGCTCGTAGGTCATGCGGTCGCGCCGGGCTCGCTGGCGCGGCGGCGGGCGACGAGGAGCGCGCTCAGGACGGCGAGCTCGAGCCAGCCGTGGAAGAGGGCGAGGAGCAGGTAGAAGTGGCGCGTCCCGGCGGCGTCGACGAGGGCGGCGACCGGGATGGCGAGGCTCGCGAAGACGGCGGCGCGGAGGCCCCAGCGGCCGAGGTCGGCGCGCAGGTCCCGGACGCTCCGGTCGAGGCTCGGCGGGGCGCGGCGGGCGGCGCTCCGCTGGGGGACGAGGCGGAGCCAGACGGCGTAGTGGACCGACTGGGCGAAGGCGAAGAGGGTCACCCAGCGGACGGCCCAGACCGGCTCGGCCCCGGGGGCGAGGGACAGCGCCAGCTCGTCGAGGCCGAGGCCGGCGGCGTCCCCGCTCCAGGCGAGGGCGAAGAGGCCGTCGAAGGCGCCGGCGAGGATGGCGGCGACCGCCGCGACGTAGAGGGCGGCGACGACGGCGACGCGCCGCCAGGACCCGCCGTCGCGGGCGAGCACCAGCCACCAGCCGAAGGCGACGAGGTTGTGGAGGTGGCCGACCCACAGCGCCGTGTCGTAGGGGTGGACGACGCCGTAGATGGTCAGCGCGCCGACCACGGCGAGGGCGAGGCCGCGCAGCGCGGTGGGACCTGGCGTGAGGGCGATGGCGCCGAGGATGGCGCCGCCGCCGAGGGCGATCTCCCAGTCGAGGAGGACGGGCCCCCCGAGGGCGGCGCCGAAGCGCAGCGCCGTCATGCCGGCGAGCCCGGCGGTGATGACGAGGATCGGCGCGCGGCCGAGGGGGCGCGGCGGCCGGACGACGAGGTAGCGGACGTCGCTGACGATGTGGGGGACGCCGAGGAGGAGCGGTCCGAGCAGGAGGAGCCAGAGCGGCGCGACGGCGGTCAGCGCGAGCGCGACGACGATGTGGAAGCTCGCGACGACGCTGAGCCGAAACGGTCGGTCCCGGACGGCCGTCCGCCCGATCCGGAGCTTGCACCCGACCCGCCACATCCAGCGGCGCGCCCGCTCGAGCGGCCCCACGGCGAGCTCCCACGCGTCGGCCACGCCCGAGAGGCTCGGGAGCAGCGTGCGGGGCGCCTCGGCGGTCCGGCCGGCCTGGGTGTCGGGCGTCACAGCCGCCGATGGTGGCACACCGCGCGGGTCGACGCGAGGCTCGGCGACGCTTCCACCCCGCTCGTCCGCGTCCGCCTGCGCCTGCGCCTCGCGCTTCCGCTTCCGCCTCCGCTTCCGCTTCCGCTTCCGCTTCCGCTTCCTCCTCCGCTTCCGCTTCCGCTTCCGCTTCCGCTTCCGCTTCCGCTTCCGCTTCCGCCTCCGCCTCCGCTTCCGCCTCCTCCTCCTCCGCTTCCGCTTCCGCCCTCGCTTCCGCTTCCTCCTCCGCTTCCTCCTCCGCTTCCGCTTCCGCTTCCGCTTCTGCCTACGCTCACGGCTCCGCCCACGCTTCGGCCCGCGCTTCGGCTCGCGCCCACGCTTCGGCTCGCGCCCACGCTTCGGCTCGCGCCCACGCTTCGGCTCGCGCCCACGCCCACGCTTCCGCCTGCGCCTACAGCTGCCGCTTCCGCTACAGCTTCCGCGTCGCCCGGCTGACGTCGTCGACGAGGGCGGGGACGCCGTCCTCGGTGAGCTCGGTGGTCAGGACGAACCAGGTCTCGTTCTGCCGCACGGACCAGCCGCGGGCGAGGGGCGCGACGGCGGCGAGGGCCCGGATGCGGCCGTCGCCGTCGTCGGTCGCCTGTAGCCCCACGAGATCCTCACGAATCGCGGCCACCCGGGGCTTGTGCTCCGGCGGGGCGACCCGCTCGAGCTCGACGGCCAGGCCTCGGAGCGCCTTGACGACCCGACCCAGGCGCGCGTCGGACTCGACCGCGAGGGCCTCGCCGCGGGCGGCCTCGAGCTGCGCGTCGAGGAGATCCACGCGGCTCTCGTCCTTGGCGCGGACGTGGAAGGAGAGCCGCTGCCGGTCGCCGAGGCTCAGCACCGCGCCGGCGTTGCCCACCTCGGGCGCCGTCACGTCGCCGAGGAGCGGCTGCGCGTCCGAGGGCGCCGGGAGCCACGCCCACACCGGGCCGCTGGCCCCGAGCCGGGTGATGAGCCGGTCGTCCTCTTCGTTTCGGACCGCGGCGGTCCCCGCCCCGTCGAAGGCGCCGATGACGTCGACCACCAGGTTCCGGTGACCGAGGACCAGGGTGTCCTCGTCGAGGGGCGAGGCGACCCAGTCCCCGGGCGCCGCCTCGGTGGCGCCGTTGGCCGCGCGCGCCTCCTCGAAGGCCGCGTTCAGCGCCGCCCCGACCTGCCCGATGGCGTCGCCCCGGACCAGGAACGCGTCGAGGGCGCCGTCGCTCACGATGAGCGTGTCGGTGATCTCGGCGAGGTCCACCTCGTGCTCGCCGAGGAGCCTCGAGGCCCGGGCGATGCTCGGGTGCCCCATCAGCACGCGCTTCACCTGGGCGTCCCCGAGGAGCGCCTTGGGGTTCGCCCCGATGGCCCACTGCGCCCGCGCGGGGACGCCGCTGACCAGGTCGGGCTGCGGGATGCTCTGGATGACCAGCACGCCGGCCGTGACCAGGGCCATCGCCCCCGCCAGCGAGAACCCGAGGACGCGCAGCGCCCGCCCGGCGACGCCCTCCTGGTTTCGCTCCCGGGCGCGCGAGACCGTGAAGGCCACGACGATCCCGAAGCCGTAGAGGACGTTCAGCGGCAGCGCCATCAGCATCTGGGAGATGGGGTCGGGCGGCGTCAGGATCGCGCTGAGGATGAAGCTTATCACCACGAAGTAGCGCCAGAACTTCAGGAGCCCCTTGCCGGTCGCGATGCCCCACAGCGCCATGAAGAAGATGACCAGCGGCAGCTCGAAGACGAGCCCGAACATCAGCAGGAAGCCGAAGGCGAAGCCGTAGGCGTTCTGCAGCGTGACCAGCACCTCGACGTTGCCCGGCTCGAGCGTCAGCCCAACCAGCCAGTCGGTGATGAACGGCAGCAGCACCGTGTAGGCGAAGGCCGAGCCGATGACGAAGAAGACGACCGAGAACGCCGTCAGCGGCAGGATGAAGCGCTTCTCGCGCCGATACAGCGCCGGCGCGATGAACCCCCACACCTGCCAGAAGACGAAGGGGCTCGCGAGCAGGAGATCCGCCACCAGCGCGACCTTCAGGTAGACCACGATGCTCTCGGTGATCTGGATCGCCTGGAAGTGATAGATGCCGTTGTCCGCCAGCGCCGAGGCGATGGGCCGCGACAGGAAGTCGAACAGCGGCAGCCGGAAGTTCCACGCCACGAAGAACCCGACCGCCAGGATCGCGACGATACGGAGGAGCCGCGTCCGGAGCTCGAAGAGGTGCTCGCGGAAGCTCATCACCCCGCCGGCCGGCTCGCTCGCGCTCACTTCGGCTCACCGTCCTTCGGGACGTCGTCGCCGTCGGCAGCGTCGTCGCCCGGGTCCTCGACCACGGTCGACGGGCGCCGGCCGGTCGGCCTCGCCGCCGCCACCCGACCCTCGACCGGACGCTGGACGTGCGCATGCCAGTCTCGAGGTGGCGCGTTCGAGGTCGCGGCGTCGCCGGCGTGGTCGGTCTCCGCGTCGCCGGGGGCGTCGCCGTCGGTCGCGACGTCCGAGCCCTCGGCGGGCGACGCCGGCGGCGTCATCTTCGGCGAGCCGGGCGGCGCGCGCAGGATGGGGTGGTCGTCCTCGTCGTCCTCGCCGGCCGCTCCGTCGTCGGGCGCGGGGTCCTCGGCGTTCACGAAGTCGTCGACGGCGCGCCGCGCCTGGGTGTCGACCTGGCTCATCGCCGAGCGCACCTGTCGCATCCCCTTGCCGATGGTTCGCGCCACCTGCGGGAGCTTGTCGGGGCCGATGAAGATCAGCGCCGCGACCAGGATCAGGATGATTTCCCAGGTGCCGAGGCCGAACATGGCCGCCGATATAGTCACGGCGCGCCGATACCGGCAACTCAGAACTCGGTTTCGAGGCTGCCGATGTTGGCCGGGTCGTTCGGCGTCAGCGCCCGCTCCGTCGGCTCGGTCCCGCGCCGGTGCGGGATCTCTCGCCCCTTCGCGTCGACGACGAGCCCGGTCGCCGGATCCAGCCTCACGTCGACCACGTCGGCGGGCCGCTCGCCGGCCACGGGCCGCTTCGGGCGGTCCCCCTCGACGGTCTTCATGAAGTCGAGCCAGGCCGGCAGCGCCGTGTCGCTGCCGTAGACCTTGTTGACCTTCTCGCTCTTGCCGAGGGGGCGCACGCGCGGGTCGGCGCCGATCCAGGCCACGGCCACCCGGTCTTCGGTGAAGCCGTCGAACCAGACGTCGTAGGGCAGGGTGCCGGTCTTGCCTGCGGCCTCGCGCCCGAGCTTCTTCGCCCGTGTCCCGGTGCCCCGCTCGACGACCTGGGTGAGGTTCGTCGCGACGAGCCACGCCGTCGTCTTCGAGACGCGACGCTCGGGGGGCGAGAGCGTCTCCTCCCAGAGGGCGACGAGGGTGTCGGGAAAGCTCGCGTCGGGGTCGCCGGGGGCGACGTGCCGCTCGAGGACGCGTCCGTCCTTGTCGACCACCTTGCGGACGAGCTCGGTGTCGGGCGCGAGCCCCCCGCGGGCGAAGGTCGCGAAGGCCCGCGCCATCCCGAAGGGCGTCTGGTCGCCGCCGAGCACCTCGGAGGTGTAGCCGGTGAGGTCCCGGGTCAGCCCGAGGCGCCGCCCCCAGTCCTTGTAGTCGTCGAGGCTCGTGTGGTTCAGGACGTACTGCAGCACGCGCAGGCTCACGGAGTTCTCGGACTTCGTCAGCGCGTCCCAGACGAGCATGTCGTCCTTCGAGCGCGCGCCGGTCGGGTTGTACTTCCCCTCGCGGAACGGCGCGCCGCTGAAGAGCGCGCCGGGCGGCAGGCCCAGGTCGTAGGCCTTGCTGTAGACGATGGGCTTCATCGTCGAGCCGGTCTGCCGCACGGCGTGCGCGCGGTTGACCTGGCTCCGGTCGAAGTCCCAGCCGCCGACCATCACGTCGGGGCCGCTGCCGGCGACGGGTGACGAGATGAGCGCCCCCTCCATCAGCGGGACCGGGACGAGCGACACCGGGACGGTCCGCCCGTCCCGCTCGCCGACCTCGACGAGGACGACGTCGCCGACCTCGAAGGCCTTGGCCATGCTCTTCAGCTTGTCCCGGAAGGACACGCTCGCCGAGGTGTCGCGGCGGCCCTTCTTCACGGGGAGCTCGGTGTACGGCGCGGCCCACGACGTGTCGGCGAGCTTCAGCGTGCCGCTGAGCCCGTCGGCGATCTCGACGGTCGCCGTCTTGCGGCCGACCTCGGAGACCCGCGCGAGGACGCGTTGGCCGGCGACCGGCTCGGCGTAGGGGGCGTTTCGCCGGAGGAACTCGTCGCGCTCGAGGGTCGCGAGCCGGCCCGGGTATCCCTGGCGCTTGGCGAGGTCCTCGAGGGCGTCGCGCAGCGCGCGCTCGGCGACCCGCTGCGGTCCCGGATCGACGGCCATCGACACCGTCAGCCCGTGGTCGAGCCAGCTCCCCTCGCCGTCGTCCTTGCCGTAGCGCGCCATGATCTCCTGGCGGACGGCCTCGGTGTAGTACGGCACGTGGTCGCCGAGGGTGTCGCGGAGCGGGAAGGTCACGATCTCGGCCTCCAGTGCGGCGGCCTCCTCCTCGGCGCTGACCCAGCCGTGCTCGCGCATGTTGCGGAGGACGTGGGCCATGCGGCGGCGCGACGCGGGGAGGTTCACGACCGGGTTCACCCGGCTCGGCGATTGGGCGAGGCCGGCGATCATCGCCATCTCGGCCAGCGACAGCTCCCAGACGTTCTTTCGGAAGTAGTTCTGGGCGGCGGACTGCACCCCGTAGCTGTTGTGCCCGAGGTAGATGACGTTGAGGTACCAGGTCAGGATCTGCTTCTTCGAGTACACGTCCTCCATGCGCCGCGCGAGGATGGCCTCCTTGACCTTGCGCGCGTACGACCGGGCGTTGCCGACCAGGGTCTTGGCGAGCTGCTGGGTGATGGTGCTCGCGCCCTCGCGTTTCTCGCCCGAGCGGAGGTTCTGGACCATCGCCCGGGCGATGCCGCGCAGATCGATGCCGGAGTGCTGGAAGAAGCGCTCGTCCTCGGCGGCGAGGAACGCGAGGACGAGCCGCTCGGGGAGCTGACCCCAGGTCACGGCGAGGCGGCGCTCCTGGAACCACTCGCCGACGAGGGTCCCGTCGCTCGCCTCGAAGCGCGTGACCCCCGAGGCGCTCATCTCGTCGAAGGCGTCGAGGCGCGGGAGGTCGCGGGCGTAGTGGACGTAGAGGGCGAAGGCGCCGGCGCCGCCGGCGAGGACCGCCATGACGAGCAACACGACCATCGCGCGCAGGCCGACGCCCCACCACCCGCCGCGGCGGCGGTTGACGATGCGGGGGCGCGGGTTGTCGGCGGTGGCGTTCACGGCGGGGACCCTATCATCCTTCGGTCGCCCCCGGGAACGGCCACCGCGCCCGCTCGATTCCGCGGCGACGAAGGCGGCCTGCGGCGCCCGGTCGCCTTGACACCGTCGGTGCTTCACGGAAGAGTCAGCCCAATCCGAACGGCGCTCGCGGAGGACTCCATGACGCGCATGCCACGCCTGGCTGGGTTGGTGACCCTGACCAGCCTCCTCGCCCTCTCCGGTCCCGCTCTCGGCGCCCCGACGCCGCTGACGAGCGACGAAGACCTGGACACGCTGTCGACCGGGACGCCAGCGCGCTTCATCATGGGCTTCAAGGCCGGCGCGGGTGGGACCCTCTGGGACGAGCCCAACGACACGGTCCTGCGGAACGTGACGCCGCCCGACCCGACCTTCGACGTCCCCATCTTCCACGAGACCCGCGGCGGCTGGACGATGAGCGCCGGGTTCTTCATCGAGGGGATCTTCTACGAGTACCTCGGCCTCGAGGTCGGCGCGTACTTCACCCAGCACACGCTCCTCGAGAAGACCGACTGGAACTACTTCGAGACGGTCAACGGCAGCGTGACGCACCAGGTCGAGGCGAAGAGCGAGGAGGAGCTGCAGTGGACGGCGTTCCACCTGCCGATCCTCGTCAAGGCGGTCGTCCCGAGCGGCACGACGCGCATCTCCCTCGGCATCGGCCCCGAGTTCGCCTTCGGCGAGTGGAGCCGCGCGAAGTTCAAGGTCACCGAGGTGACCACCGACGGCGTCCGCGCGGTGGGTGACGGGCTGACCCTCGGCGGCACCCTCGACCCGCCGCCGCCGCGGGCCGCGCTGACGACGCTCCGCACGAGCCTCCAGAACAGCGTCTACTTCACGGTCAACTTCGGCGTGGAGATCCAGGCAGGAGACTTCCTCATCCCGATCGACATCCACTGGAGCTACAACTTCAGCCAGGAGTCGAGCTACCGGCAGCGCGTCGCCACCCTCGGCTGCGACGCGCAGGGGCTGGTGTGCGAGGAGCGGCTCCCGGACGAGGGTGGTCCCGTGACCTTCGACAACCACCCGAACACCCTCGAGCTGAAGACCCGCGACACGATGTACGGCGGCATCCGAGTCGGTATCGCCTACCAGTTCGATTGACCGGAGCGGCTTCGCACCCCGAGAGCTGCCCACCGGGGCAGGCTGGGAAGAGCCCAGGAACAGCAGGTCCAGAACGATGAAACGTCTCGCATCGCTCGCTACCGCAATCGGCCTCGCCCTGACCATGGTCGCCGTCGCCGGGGCGCCGGCCTCGGCCCAGGACTACAAGGAGTGGTCGCTCCAGAAGTTCCGGCCGTCGATCCACTCGCTGTCGACGTTCAGCGTCGAGTCGGCGCGGGTCAGCCACGAGATGACCATCAACGCCTACCTGATGGTCAACTACGGCCAGGGGTTCCTGCAGGGGGCCAACGGCGAGGACATCGTCGAGGGCTTCGGGACCGCCGACGTCGTGGCGTCGATCGGTCTCCTCGACCACCTGTCCTTCGGCTTCGACGTGCCGGTCAACTTCGGCGTGTCCGGGACGTTCCTCGACGGTGACGACGTGGCGGCCGCCGGCATCGGTGACATTCGCCTCTCGCTCAAGGGTACGGCCATCAAGCCGTGGCGCCTCGGCCCGGGCATCGGCCTGGCCATCGACGTGCTGGTCCCGAGCGGCTCGAAGGGCGGCTACGGGCGCGAGGAGGGGGCGGTCATCATGCCGAAGATCCTCCTCGACGCGGTGGCGAAGAACTTCCACATCATGACCAACCTCTTCATCCTGAGCCGCACGTCGAGCTTCACGCCGGACGACTCCAACGTCGGCCTCGACCCGCACCTCGCCATTGGCGCCGAGGCGGGGTTTTCGACCGGCCTGGCCATCTTCCTGGGCTCGACGGACTTCCGGATGATCCTCGAGGGGCGCTTCCAGTCGCGTCTGCGCCGCTTCTTCGAGAAGCAGAACACCCAGCTCGAGTTCACCTGGGGCCTCCACTGGAAGCACCACAGCGGCTTCGCGGTCGGCGGCGGCGCCAGCTTCGGCACCCTCTACGGCTACGGCGACCCGGACTGGCGTGCGTACCTGACCATCGGCTACCAGCCGGGTCGGTACCTGCCGATGCCCGTCGTGCACAAGATCGTCGACACCGACGGCGACGGCATCAACGACGACGTCGACCAGTGCCCGCGCGATCCGGAGGACAAGGACAACTTCCAGGACGCCGACGGCTGCCCGGACCTCGACAACGACGCCGACGGTATCCCCGACGCGGCCGACAAGTGCCCCCTCGAGCCCGAGGACAAGGACGGCGACCGCGACGAGGACGGCTGCCCCGACGGCGACATGGACAACGACGGCATCGGCGACGACTTCGACCAGTGCCCGAAAGAGCCCGAGGACAAGGACGGCTTCGAGGACAAGGACGGCTGCCCCGATCCCGACAACGACAAGGACGGGATCCTCGACACCGTCGACCAGTGCCCGAACAAGGCCGAGGACGTCGACGGCGACCGCGACGAGGACGGCTGCCCCGACGGCGACGGCGACAAGGACGGCATCCCGGACGACAAGGACACCTGCCCGACCCAGCCCGAGGACATCGACGGCTTCGAGGACACCGACGGCTGCCCCGACCCGGACAACGACAAGGACGGGATCCTCGACGCCAAGGACAAGTGCCCGCTGGACGCCGAGGACATGGACGGTTTCGAGGACGGCGACGGCTGCCCCGAGCCCGACAACGACGGCGACGGCATCCCCGACGCCAAGGACAAGTGCCCCGACAAGGCCGAGGACATCGACGGCTGCCAGGACGAGGACGGCTGCCCCGAGACCGGCCGCGTCTGCGTGACCCGCGAGAAGATCGTCATCACCGAGAAGATCTTCTTCGCCACCGGCAAGTCGACGATCCGCGCGCGGAGCTTCCCGCTGCTGAGCGAGATCGCCGGGGTCCTCAAGGCCAACGACTACATCAAGCTCGTCGAGATCCAGGGCCACACCGACTCGAACGGCAGCGACCAGTACAACCTCAAGCTGTCGGACGCCCGGGCGCGCGCCGTGTACACGCACCTGGTGAAGCTCGGCATCGACCCGACCCGGCTGACCGCGAAGGGCTACGGCGAGGGCGTGCCCATCGCCGACAACGGCACCAAGGAGGGCCGCGAGGTCAACCGGCGCGTCGAGTTCGTCATCCTCAAGCAGGAGCTCGCGCCGGAGGAGTAGCCCGTGGCCGCGTCGGGAGAGCTGCGCCGACCGAGCGCGGTCGGCCCGGTGGACGTCCTCGTCACCGGGGCCGCCGGGTTCATCGGCTCGGCGCTGGTGGCGCGGCTCGAGACCGCCGGCTTCACGGTGCAGGGGGCGGACGTGGTGGCGGGGACGTCACCGACGGTCCACTGCGACGTGACCGACGGAGGCGAGGTCATCGACGTGTTCGAGCGCCTGCGCCCGCGGGTCGTGGTCCACGCGGCGGCGCTGGTGGACATCGGCGTTTCGCAGAGCCGCGCGCAGCAGGTCAACGTCGTCGGGACCGAGAACGTGCTCGACGCGGCCGCCTTCGGGGACGTGCAGCGGCTGGTCCACGTGTCGTCGATCGGGGCGCTGGGGCTCGACCCGGGGGAGGGCGCGGGTCCGGACTCGCCGCTGGTATTCGACACCGGCGAGCCCTACTTCGACACCAAGGCGGCGGCCGAGGCCCTGGTCCGCCAGGCGATGGAGCGGCGCGCCCTGCCGGCGGTCATCGTCCGGCCTGGCGACGTCTACGGGCCGCGTTGTGAGCCGTGGGTCGCGCGTCCGCTCGGGCTCTTGCGGAGGAACGTCCCGATCCTGCTCGGCGGCGGGGCGGGCCTCATCGCGCACACCTGGATCGACAACCTCGTCGACGGGCTGCTCCTGGCCTGCACCCACGAGGACGCGGTGGGCCGCGTGTTCCAGCTCACCGACGGGGTCGACGACACGACGCTCAAGGACTACCTGACCCGGCTGGCGACGGCGGCGGGGCTGAAGCCGCCGCGGGCGTCCCTGCCCGGGATCCTCGGGGCCGGCGTCGGCGTCCTGCTCCAGCGCTACGGGCGGCTCACCGGGCGGACGGTCCCGTTCACCCGCCAGGCGATCCGCTACCTCATGCGTAGGAGCACCTACGACATCAGCGCGTCCCGCGAGGTGCTCGGCTACGCGCCGGCGGTGGGGCTCGACGAGGGCTTCGAGCGGCTCGCCGCGACCCTCATCCGGTGACGCTCGGTGAGGGTCTTGGCCTCCGGCACGTGATCGGGCTCCCCCGGGTTGGTGCTTCTCAACGTACAAGGCACGGAGACACGGAGGACCACGGAGAGCGGTGAACACGCTGTCATCTCCCTGAAGCCTCCGTGTCTCCTGTGTCTCCTGTGGCGAAGAGCCTCATTGAATGGGCGTAGCTAGGCCTGCGCTCTCTCCGCGATGAGCGCGCAGCCGAGGGCGGCGGCCAGGCGGGGCTGCTCCGGGACGCTCACCGGGCGCTCGAGCGCGCGCTCGACATAGGTGACGAGCGCTCGGTTGAGGGCTCCCCCGCCGACGAAGAGCACGTCGGGCTCGGGTCCGACGCCCCGGGCCATGCTGGTGATGCGCGTCGCCACCGCCTCGTGCAGCCCGCGGGCGATGTCGGCGCGAGCGGCCCCGCGCGCGACGAGGGAGACGACCTCGCTCTCGGCGAAGACGGCGCACATCGTGGTGAGCTTCTCGGCGCGCTCGGCGCCGAGCGCCAGGGTGGCGAGCTCGTCGGGGGGGACGCCGAGCGCCACCGCCATGAGCTCGAGGAAGCGCCCCGTACCGGCAGCGCAACGGTCGTTCATGCGGAAGCGACGCATCCGCCCGCGCGCGTCGAGGGAGATGACCTTCGTGTCCTGGCCGCCGACGTCGATGACGGTGCGGCTCGCGGGCGCGAGGCGGTGGGCGCCGGTGGCGGCGGCCTTGATCTCGCTGACGGTCTCGGCGCCGAGGCGCTCGCCGACCAGGTGGCGGCCGTAGCCGGTGACGACGAGGCGGTCGAACGCCACACCGTCGAGGAGCCCACGGGCGACCGCGAGCGGGTCGTGGGAGGTGTCGGCGACGCGGTCGACGACGAGCTCACCGGCGTCGCGCACGACCAGCTTGGTCGTGCGCGAGCCGATGTCGAGGCCTGCGGCGCGCACGGCGCTAGTCCCGGAGCCGCTCGAGGAAGGCCTCGATGCGCGTCTGGAGCTGACCGACGTCCTCGGTGCCGTAGTCGGTCTCGACCATCAGCGTCGGGATGCCGGTCTTCTCGAGGGCGTGCTCCACCGGGCCCGCCTCCATCAAGTAGGGCTGGCAGAACTGGAGCCCGTAGTGGAGGACGCCGTCGGCGCGGTAGGCGTCGTGCATCCCGCGGATGTGGTCGAGGCGGGAGCCGTTCGGCGTGAAGATGGCGCAGTCGATGCCGAGATAGCGGTCGACCAGGGCGTCGACCAGGCCGTCGAGGGTGTCGGCCGAGGCGTCGACGGTGTTGCGCATCCCGCGCTCGCCGACGCAGGACTCCTCGCCGACGATGACGGCGCCGGCGCGTTCGACGATGGCCGGGACCTTCCAGTTGGGCACGGCCATCGGGCAGCCGGAGACGAGGACGCGGGGAGCGCCCCTGGCGGCGACGCCCTCGCCGGCGGCGACGCGGGCCTCCAGCTCGTCGCAGAGCGCGTCGACCTGCGTGGTGAAGCGGACCGGGTCGTCGTAGAAGGCGATCTGATTGATGAGGAGCCCGTCGAGGCCCGAGATGGGGGCGGGATCCGCTGCGCGCAGGCGGGCGAGGCGGGCGAGCGCGTCACGTTTTCGGTTCACGACGGCGGTGGCGCGCACGAGGGCCTCGACGGTCAGGCGCTTGCCCGTGGCCTCCTCGAGGCGCCGCGCAAAGGTGACGTACTCGCTCCTCAACAGCGCGCGACCGGCGATGGACCTGGTCTGCGGGAGGTCGAGCGTGACCATGCGGTCGCTCATGTCGCCGTAGATCTCCCAGGCCTTCTTCTTGCCGTCGCAGGTGTTCTCGCCGACGACGAGGTCGCTGGCGGCCAGATAGGGGCAGACGCGGCCGAGGGCGAAGCCGAAGAACCCCTTGATGAGGGGGCAGAGGGTGCGCGGGACGACCGCCTCGGCGAGCTCCGGCGCGAAGGACGCCCCGGCGCAGAGGCCGACCATGACGCCGTCGACGGCGAGCACGAGCTCCTCGGGGACGTAGGTGCAGAAGGTCGCGATGACCTTGCGGCCCTCGTCCTTGGCCGCGAGCAGCTCCTCGATGCGGAGCCCGTGGACCTCGCTCATCACGAAGTCGAAGTACTTCATCCCCTCGGGCCGGTTGTCCTGCGAGAGGAAGGTCTCGGCGTAGTAGGGGCCGAGGAAGGCGAGCAGGGCGTCGTGGGCGTCGAGGTCGAGACCGAGCGAGGCCCACATGGGGCGGTAGTCCTTGGACATGAGCTCCTCCGAAGGGGTGCGGGCCGGTCTCGGCGCGCACCCGGAGAGCTCAGGGGCGCGATGAGGCCGGTCGGCGGGGGTGGGGCGTGGAGAGCAGACCTGCTCCCTTGGCGCCCGCTCAGTGGCAGCGGTACATCGCGTCTCCTGGTCGGCCCGGGGGGGTCCCGATCCCCGGGCGCGAGGCGACCCTGGGTCGACTCGACGCGGAGCATAGCGCTCCGCTTATTGCTGCGATAGCAATAAGAACTCGCTGCGACGATCGGTCCGAGCACTGGGCTACGGGGTCATCGAAAGACCGCGGCGGCGTCTGGGGGCTCCGCTTCCGACCTACGCGAAGTAGGTCCTGAGCCGCTCGGCGAGCTCGGCGAACTGGCCGACGCCGTCCTCGGCCGGGGCGCAGGTGATGATCTTCTCGCGCCCCTTGCGGGTCCTCTCGAGGAAGCCGAACTCGGCGTAGGCGTCGAGGGCGTGCTGGAAGGTCACCGAGCTCGAGGCCTCGGTGCAGGTGATGTCGCCGACCTGGTAGCGCCGCTCGCCCACGGTCTGCGCCTCTTTCACCAGCGCCGCCTGCGACACGGGCTCGGTGCCCTGGCGGTCGAGGGCCGTCGCGAGGAGCCAGTACGCCTCGATCCACGGCAGCAGGACCCGGTGGAACAGCGCCATGGTCTCGGCGCCGCGCTCGGTGATTCCGATGCGGACGTCGCTGAAGTCCTCACCCGGTGTCCGCCGGATGAGCCCGCCGTCCTCGAACCACTGCAGCGTCTCGCGGAAGGCGCGCGCGAAGCCGCGGTCGGGGTCGAAGACGAACTCGTACTGGAAGGTCCGGCTCAGGAACGCCGCGCCCTCCATCACCCGCGCGACGGTCGTCGTCCCGAACTCCATGGTCGACCGGACGGCGGTCGCCATGATCGCCTCGGGGACCAGCAGGTGGACGGTGTTGTTCTTGTAGAAGTCCAGGTTGATGCGGTGGGCCGGGTCGATGGCCCAGACGACGTCGTCCTCGCCGAACACGTGGCTCTCGACGATCTTGTTCTTCTGCCAGCTGCCCAGCGCCTCGGCGATGGCGTCCTGAACCGCGAGCCCGCGCGCCTTCGCGACCGGGCTCTGCTCGCCCAGGGCGAGCTGTTGGTCGACAAGCCCCGACGCCGTCAGCTCTTCCTTGGCGGCCACGATGTCCTGACGGTGGATCTTCAGGGCGTGCTCGAGGGTCTTCGACAGCCGCGCGCCCTTCAAGTGGGCCAGCTCCAGCAAGAAGCCGACCCGTCGCAGGATCGTCGTGAACGCGGCCCCGCGCTTGGCGTGGAAGAGGAGCGCGGAGGCGACCAGCGACGACGGCGTGACCATCGCGACGCTGTTGATGCCGTGCGAGACCCGATACCCGAGGGTGTGCAGGAATCGATTCGACGCCGCCGGGTCCTCGTCGTCGTCCGCGAGGCCGACGCGGTCGAGCGCCTCGCGGCAGCTGATGGGGTCGGCGAAGTTCACGTAGAGGCGGCCGTACTTGGACCACAGCACCTGCGTCGCGTTCAGGAGCGCCGTGATGTTCTCCTTCTTCTTCGCGCCGCCGCGGAGCTCGCGCGTGAACGCCCCCTCCTCGATGACCTGCTCGTAGCCGACGTAGATCGGCACGAGATAGACGTCCTTGGCCGCGCCGGCCCGGATGGCGTCGACGATGATCTTCAGCATCCCGAACTTGGGCGGCAGCATCTTGCCGGTCCGCGATCGCCCGCCCTCGATGAAGAACTCGATCCAGTAGCCCTCTTTGACGAGCTTGCGCAGGTACTCCCGGAACGCCATCGCGTAGTTCGGGTTGTCCTTGAACGAGCGTCTCAGGAAGAACGCGCCGGAGCGCCGGAAGAGCTTGCCCACCGGGAAGAAGTTCAGGTTCTTGCCCGCGGCGATGTGCGGCGTGATGAGCCCGTTCGCGTAGAACATGTAGCTGATGACGAGGTAGTCGACGTGGCTGCGGTGGCACGGCAGGAGCACCAGCGGCGCCTTTCGCCCCGCCTCGCGGACCTTCTCGAGGCCGTCCCGGTCGATGACCATCTCGCTGTAGAGCCGCGAGAAGATGACGGTCATCGCCATGCACATGAACTCGACGTACTTCATCGAGAAGTCGGCGGCCATCTCCTTCAGGTAGCCGCGGATCTCCTTGGTCAGCGCCTTCTCGCTCGATCCCGACTGCCGGGCGACGGCGCTGATGGCGCCCTTGACCCGCGGGCTGTCGAGGATCTCCTCGCGCAGGCGCTTGGCGCGCTTGAGGACCGGCCCCCGGATGACCCGCTCCTCGATCGAGAGCCCCTGGTGGATCGTGAAGCGGAGCGCCCGGGCCAGCTCCGGGAGCGGCTCGTCGCCGCGCTTGTCGGCGAGGAACTCTACGAGATCGATGGGTTTTCCGACCTGGACGAAGGCGCGCCGCCGGTTGAGCAGGAAGTTGATGAGCTTTCGGAAGCGCCCCGGCGCCTCGGGGTTACCGAAGACCGTGGTCCAGAAGGACTTTCGGTAGCGGTCCGGGTTGAGGGTCCAGACCAGGAGCTGCGGGACGACGTGGATGGGGCGCGGGCGCTCGTCGGGGCCCGCGGCGGCGACGCGCTGTCGCTGGGCGTCGATGATCGTCTCGAGGAACGTGTTGTCGAGCTTCTCCGCCGCCCACGGCCACAGGGTCCGGGTCTTCAGGAAGATCAGCGCCGGGCGACCGCGCTCGAGCCCGTAGGCGAGCCGCTCGGTCGGCTCGAGCCGGGTCTTGAAGTAGCGGAAGAGCCGCCGGAGCCCGAAGAGCGCCATCCGCAGGAGCGGGCGGAACGGCACCATCGAGATCTTGTTGGCGAAGTAGACCAGCGGCAGCCCGACGCGCAGGAACGCGTAGTTGAAGTAGAGGTAGTCGAGCAGGCTGTGGTGGTTCATCACGTAGACGAGGTCCGCGTCGCGGGCCTGGTCCCGGATCGCCCGCACGTGCCGCTCGTCGAAGCCGACCTTCCTGAACGCCAGGTGCGACAGCATCCGGGTCAGCAGGTTCCGGCGCTCGAGCATCGCGCTGGTGTTCAGCACGCGCTTGTCCTCGAGCTCCGCCCAGCGCTGGGGCGGGCGCGCCAGGCGCTGCTCGCGCGCCTTGGCGACGAGCGCCTCCTGGACCTCGCTCGCGTCCGCCGCGCCGCCGTTCACCGCGGCTGCCGCGGTCGTCTCGGTCGGCGATTGGGCCCGGGACTCGAGCGGTGTGGGTGCGTTTCGGTCCACCTCCTTCGTATATCACGCCCCACCTGGAATTCGACGGGACGCCGCGACCGCCGGGCTCGATTTCGCGCTCCCTGCGACAACGGGTTACATCGGAGACGGATGCTTCGGGGGGCGAAACGTGTTTCAGTGAGGCCGGGCCACCGGCGTTCGAACGCGCGGTTTGAGTTGCCTCGAGCCAGTGCATAGCCTTCGAGATAGATGACGAGGACCTCACGGCCAGCGATGATCCTTCGCCCGCTCCTGCTCGGGGCGGTGGTCGTCGTGACTCTCGGAGGACTCCAGGCGGCCTCGGCCGCGCCGCCGTCGACTCCGGGCGACGTCACCGAGGCGTCCGATGGTGACGACGGGGGTGACGTCGCTCCCGAGCCGCCGCCAGAGCCGGAGCCCTGCGTCTTCGACCACGACTCCGCGAGCCGGGCGGTCACCGACGCCTACGCCGATCTCGCGCGGGTCTACCGCACGCGCGTCCCCGGACCGACCGGCGAGGTCCTCCTCCGCCGGCGCCTCGACGCGCTCCTGGCCCGCCTCGTCGACGTCGAGGCCTTCTGCGAGCAGGTGCTCCGCGAGATGTGGGTGGCCGCGTCCCCCGAGCAGCGTGCCCGGTGGCGTGAGGCGATGGATCACATGCTCCGAAACCGTTACCTGCGCGGTTTCGAGGGGCCGAACCAGCACCTCATCAGGGTGCTGCGGAGCACGGTGTCCTGTCACACCGCGGCGGTCCGGGTCGCCCTCAGCCGCGACGGGTCGCGGGACAAGCGGGTGGTCGACGTCGAGCTCGGCCATCAGAGCGGAGACTGGCGCGTCTTCGACGTGACCCTCGACGGCGTCAGCCTCGTCCGCACCTGGCGGAGCCGGTTCCTCCGCATCTTCCGGGACGGCGGCCTCGACGCCGTGGACGCACAGATGCGGCTCCTCGGCGAGCGCTATCGCGAGCGCCCCGACGACGACTTCTAGCAGCGAGGGAAAAAGCGCGCACGCGCGCTTTTCCCCTCGCTGCTAGAGTGACTGATCCGGCGGCTTCGCCGCCTCCACCGGCCGCTGCGCGGCCAAGTCGAGCTCGGTGAAATGGCGCTTCGCTGCCATTTCCCCGAACTCTCCTGGAGCATGATTCACTACCTCTCCCGTCGCCAGGCTTGCTCTTGTGATTCCAGGCGGCTCCGCTCGTCGGTCACGTACGGTGTACGCTCCCTCCTCGCGAAACCGCCTTAAATCACGACGCGGCGCCTGGCTCGGTCCGAGGTAGCGAATCAAGCTCCTAGCCGTGGCCAGCTCCATGCCAGTCCCTTGGTGGTGAGCTACCGATACGGCGGGCCTCTCGCCACGGAGACACCGAGGTACGGAGGGAGCACGGATGAGCGTCTACGGCATCACGCGCCTCGTCCCCAAGAGCTTCGCTTCGCTCCGTGCCGTCTCCGTGCCTCCGCGTCTCTGTGGTTGGGAAAGTCGCGTGAGAACAGGGTGTTGGGGCCACGGTGATCGGCATCGCGGCTAGCCGTCGGTGGTCTCGGTGCTCGGCGTCCGAGCCGGGGTGGCCGGCTCCACGCGCTCGGGGGGCTCGGCTGCGGGCGGGACGAGCGCCTCGGCGACGCCGGTGACGTCGAGCTCGGCGAGCGCCTCGGCGTCGCGCCCATAGAGGTCCGGGTGCGTCGTCAGGCGGCCGTCGGAGGTGACGGACAGGGTCTGGTAGACGAGGTGGACGGCCAGCGGTGGGACCAGATCGAAGCGCACGGTGTCGCGCCCTTCGTCGAGGGCTCGGGTGAGCTCGCCCCGTCGCTCGGCCACGGCCCAGGCGGCCAGATCGCGCGGCTTCGACACGCGGACGCAGCCGTGGCTGAGCGTGCGTGTCGCCTTGTCGAAGAGATCCGGGCGGTTGGTGTCGTGGAGGTAGACCCCGGCGGTCCCCCGCAGGATGAGCTTCACCTCCCCGAGCGGGTTCGCGGGCCCTGGCGGGAGCCGCACGCGCCACTCGCCGGCGCTCGTCACCCGGACCTCGTAGCCCTCGTCCATGAGGATCTCGGGGACGTCGTCGACCCGGGGGCGGAGCGACTCGTCGATGATGCGCTTCGGCACCCGCCAGTCGGGGTGGGCGACGACGGTCACCAGCGGCGCGCTCATCGCCGGGGTGGCGTCCGCCGCGGTGGCGCGCCCGATGATGACGTCCATCGCCAGGTCCTGGCGGCCGTCGGTCTCGGCGACGAGGCGCTGCTCGGTGAGCAGCACCAGGACGTGCCGCCCGGCGTCCTCGCGGAGGCCCAGCTGCCGCCAGCGTCGGAGCGCCAGGGCGATGGGCTGCACCAGGTTGGGGAGCGGCGCGTTCAGGCGGCGCCGGGTCAGCGGGTCGAGCACGACCGTCACCGGGAGCCCGTGGTCCTTCTCCCAGGCCCAGAGGGCCCGCTTGAGCCGTGGGTCGAAGTAGTTGCGAAGCCGACCCTGGACGTTCGGATCGCCGTAGCCCTCGAGGAGGAGCCGATCTCGGAGGAGCGCGACCTCGGGCGCCGTGACCCCGGCGCGGATGGTGTAGGGCGTCTTGGGGATGACGATCGGCGCCTGACCGAGCCCGCGTGCCGCGTCCACCAGGGCCCGCTGTAGCGCCAGATAGCGGGCGTGATGCGGGATCAGCGCGTCGATCGCCGGGGCCAGCGGCCGGGTGGTCGCCGCCATCGCGTCCCGCGCCGCCGTCCTCATCGAGCCAGGGGCGAAGACCTCGATCAGGGCGCGGGCGAGCGCCTCCCAGGCGTCGTCGTCGTCGCTCAGCGCCGGGACGCTCGGCGCCGGGACGCCGTGCTGGGGCAGGGACGCCGCGAGCTCCGCGAGGTGACGCCGGTCCTCGGCCGCCACTGGGGCGATGGTCGGCGGCTCGTGGGCGGGCGTGGTGTTGTCGTCCGAGGGCGCATCGGCGCCGGCTCGCGCTCCGTCGGCCTCGGGATCGTCGGGGACCGCATCGGGCGCGCGCGCGTCGGCCGCCGGATCGACGGGGCCGGGCGTGGCGGCGCGGACCGGAGCGACGAGCAGCGCCGCGAGGAGCCACCCGCAGCGGGGCAGGGCGTGTGAGAGCATCCGGGGCGCGACCTCAGCCGTGGAAGACCACGATCTTGCCGAAGGAGCTGTTCTCCTCGAGGGCGGCGTGGGCGTCGGCCACGGCGTCCCACGGGAAGACCTGGTCGACGACCGGGCGGAGGAGCGGCGCCTCGCCTTCGAAGAGCGGGCGCATCCGGTCCTCGAAGGCCCGCGCGACGGCGATCTTCTCCTCGAGGGGGCGGCTCCGGAGCACGGTGCCCACGATGTGGAGCCGCTTCTGCAACACGGTGACCAGGTTGAGCTCGGTTCTCGCGCCGCCCATCAGACCGACCAGGACGGCCGTCCCGCGAGGCCGCAGCGCGCCGATCATGTCCGCGAGCGCCGGGCCGCCGACCAGGGCGAGGCCGACGGAGACGCCGGCGCCGCCGGTCACCTCGCGCGCCTTCTTCGCCAGGTCCGAGGTCACGCCGTGGACGCCGACGTCGAGCCCGAGGGCCAGGGCGCGCTCGAGCTTCTCCTCGGTCCGGGTCGAGCCGACGCTGCGCGCGCCGATGGCCTTCGCGATCTGAATGGCGGCGGTCCCGACCCCGCTCGCCACGGCGTCGACGGCGAGCCACTGCCCGCTCGCCAGCCCGCCCTGGAGCACCACGGCGTCGAAGGCGGTCGTGAACGCCTCGGGGATGGCGGCGGCCACGGTGGCCGGCATGCCCTTGGGGCGGCTCAGGGTCTCTCGCTCGTGCACAACGGCGAGCTCGGCGCAGGCGCCTCCGCCGACCACGGCCATGACCTCGTCACCCGGCGCGAAGCGCGTCGCGCCCTCGCCGCAGGCGACCACCGTCCCCGCGAGCTCGAGGCCCGGGATGTCCTTCGGCGACCCCGGAGGGGCCGGGTAGAGCCCGCGTCGCTGGAGGAGGTCTGCCCGGTTGAGCGCCGACGCTTCGACGCGGACGAGCAGCTCGCCTTTGCCGGGTACCGGATCCGGGACCTCGCGGAGCTCGAGGACCTCGGGCCCTCCGGGTTTGGTGATGACGACGGCGCGCATGATTCACTCCCAGGAGAGCTCGATGAGAGGGCGGCGAGGCGCCGCTTCGCCGAGCTCGACTTGACCGCGCAGCGGCCGGTGGAGGCGGCGCAGCCGCCGGAACAGTCAGTCGAGCGGCGAGGGGAAGAGCGTGCGTGCGCGCTTTCCCCCGACCGCTCCTTCGAGGCGGCATCATCGGTGCTCGCGACGAGGGGCACAAGTGTTCCGTGCGTCGCCGCCCGGCGGCCACCATCTCGCAGCGCAAAAAAAGACCGCGTAGAGCACGTTCGTATCTGCTTTACGGCGCGGTTCAGCGGGCGCATGCTCGCCGCCATGGACCGTATGCCCGACGTCAGCGCCCTGCGCGACCGTCTCGGGTCCCTACGCGGTCGGGGGCTCTCCGCTGTCGACGCCGTGGCCGAGGCCACGACGCTGGCGGCGGATCTGCAGCGCCTCGCCAACGCCGGCACGACCCGGCGTGAGGCGAAGGAGCTCGCGGTCCTCGCCCGGCTGATGGAGGACCCAGCTGGCCGCGTGTTCACTACCGCCATGACCGACCAGGCGCTCCGCGCCCGGGACTCGAGACGGGTGGCGGGGCAGCTCGCCCACCTGGTCGAGACGATCGGCGCGCCGCGCTATCTCCCGTCTTTCGACCGCTTCCAGCTCCGGGCCTTCCGGCGGCTGGCGCACCTCGCGCCAAAGCTGCTCGTGCCCGCGGTGCTCAAGCGCATCAAGGGGGAGATGGGGCGGTACGTCATCGATGGGGAGCCCGATCGGGTCGGCGCGGAGCTGAAGGCGATGCTCCGCCGCGGGACCCACCCGAACCTCAACCAGCTCGGCGAGGCGATCCTCGGCGAGGACGAGGCCGAGGCGCGGTTGGCCCGCTACCTCGACGCGGTGCGGCGCGAGGACGTGGCGGCGGTCTCCATCAAGATCAGCTCCATCGCCTCGCAGCTCGACCTGCTCGCCTTCGAGGACTCGGTGGCGACCCTCGCCGACCGGCTGCGGCGGCTCTTCCACGTCGCCCACGGGTCTCGCTTCGTCGACCTCGACGAGACGGTGCACCCGACGCTCGTCACCCTGGACATGGAGGAGTACCGCGACCTCCACTTGACCCTCGAGGCCTTCGAGCGCGTCCTCGACGAGGAGGACCTGCTGGAGTACGGGGCCGGGATCGTGCTGCAGGCGTACCTGCCGGACAGCCACGCGGCCCAGCGGCGGCTGGTGGCGTGGTCCCGGCGGCGCGTGGCGCGGGGGGGCGCGCCGATTCGGCTGCGCCTCGTCAAGGGGGCGAACCTCGCGATGGAGCGCGTGGACGCGGCGGTGCACGGCTGGAAGCAGGCGCCCTACACGTCGAAGGCCGACGTGGACGCGAGCTTCAAGCGCATGGTGCTGTACGGCGTGGCCGAGGGCCGGTTGGACGTGGTGCGGCTCGGGGTGGCGAGCCACAACGTCTTCGACCTGGCCTATGGGCTGGTCGTGCGGGAGCTTGTGGGCGCCCCGGAGCACCTGAGCTTCGAGATGCTCGAGGGGATCTCCGCCTCGCTGCGGCGGGTCGTTCGCGACGTCGCCGGTGACGTCCTCGTCTACGCGCCGGCGGTCGTCGAGGACGAGCTGCAGAGCGCCATCGCCTACCTGATCCGGCGGCTCGACGAGAACACCTCGCCGGAGAACTTCCTCCGGCACGTCTTCGAGCTCGAGCCCGGGTCGGCGGCGTGGGAGGAGCAGGAGCGCCGTTTCGTGGCGTCGTGCGGGTCGGCGGCGCTGGTGTTCGACGGGGTGCGTCGGGATCAGGACCGGCGCGAGCCGCCGAGCGACCTCGATCCCGAGGGCCCGTTCGTGAACGAGCCGGACACCGACTGGACGCTGGCCCACAACCGGGCCTGGGTCGACGAGATCCTGGCGCGCTGGCGGACGCGGAGTCCGGTGGTCGTCGGGCCGGTGGTGGCGGGTGAGGAGATCCTCGACGGCGCCGGCGGGATAGAGGACGGCTTCGATCCGTCGCGGCCAGGGCACGTGCCGTACCGTTGGGTGAAGGCGGACCAGGCGCTGCTCGACCGCGCTCTGGCGACGGCTCGGGATGGGGCGGCCTCGTGGAGCGCACGCAAGCCCGAGGTGCGTTCGGCGGTGCTGGCCTCGGTGGCTCACGGCCTCCGGGTCGCGCGGGGCGAGCTCATCGGCGCGATGACGCTCGACGGCGGCAAGGCCATCAGCGAGTCCGACGCCGAGATCAGCGAGGCCATCGACTTCGCCGAGTACTATCGGCGGTCGCTCGCGCCGTTCGCCGCGCTACCCGGGGTGCACCTCGCGCCCCTGGGCGTGGTCGTGGTCGCGCCGCCGTGGAATTTCCCCCTGGCGATTCCGGCGGGCGGGGTGCTCGCGGCGCTGATGGCCGGGAACGCCGTCATCCTGAAGCCGGCGCCCGAGACGGTCCTGGTGGCGTGGGAGCTCTGTCGGGTGATGTGGGAGGCGGGCGTCCCGAGGGACGCGCTGCAGTTCCTGCCGTGTGACAACGATCCTGTCGGGAGCGCGCTCGTCAAGGACCGACGGGTCGACGCGGTGGTGCTGACCGGGGGAACGGCGACGGCCCGGAAGCTCCTGGGCCTGCGGCCGGAGCTGCGCCTCTTCGCCGAGACCGGCGGGAAGAACGCGGCGGTCGTGACCGATCTGTCGGACGCGGACCTGGCGATCAAGCACGTCGTCCACGGGGCCTTCGGTCACGCCGGTCAGAAGTGCAGCGCGACGAGCCTGCTGATCTTGGAGGCGGCGGTCTACGACGACGAGGGCTTCATGCGGCGGCTCGCCGACGCGGTGCGCAGCGTCCACGTCGGGCCCGCTTGGGAGCGGCGCTCGAAGGTGACGCCCCTCATCCGGCCGCCGCGGGAGGAGCTGACCCGTGGGCTCACCCAGCTCGACGAGGGGGAGCGCTGGCTCGTCGAGCCTGCGGTCGATCCGGACAACCCGCGCCTCTGGTCGCCGGGCGTGAAGCTCGACGTGAAGCCTGGGGCGTTCACCCATCGAACCGAGCTCTTCGGGCCGGTGCTGTCGGTGATGCGGGCGGAGTCCCTCGAGCACGCGGTCGAGCTGGTCAACCAGACCGAGTACGGGCTGACCTCGGGTCTCCAGAGCCTCGACGCGCGGGAGCACGCCTACTGGCGCGACCACGTCGAGGCCGGGAACCTCTACATCAACCGGCCGACGACGGGCGCCGTCGTCCAGCGCCAGCCCTTCGGCGGGCGCAAGGGGAGCGTCTTCGGTCCGGCGGCCAAGGCGGGCGGGCCGAACTACGTGCTGCAGCTATGCCGGGTCACGGAGGACCCGAGCGCCGTGGTCGATGACGAGCGGGCGGTGCGCGAGTACTTCGGCGTCGAGCACGATCCGACGCGGCTCCTCGGCCAGGACAATCACCTGCGCTACCAGCCGCTGAAGCGCCTGGTGGTGCGGGTCGGCCCGGGGGCGAGGGAGGAGGACTTCGACCGGGTGATCGCCGGCGTGAAGGCGGTTGGCGCGGACTTCGTCGTCAGCGTCGACAGCGCCCCGACCTGGCTCATCAGCTGCGAGCGGGTCCGCCATGAGGCGGCGGCGGCCCTCGGGGCGCGCCTGGGCCTCGACGGCGTCGAGCGGGTCCGCGTGGTCGGCCAGCTCGAGCCTGAGCTGCGGGAGGCGGCGAGTGGGTTCGGTGTGCACTGTGAGGCGAGCCCGCCGCTTCAGACCTCACGCATCGAGCTGCTGCGTTACCTGAACGAGCAGGCGATCAGCATGGACTATCACCGCTTTGGGAACCTCGGCGCGCGCGAGGACGAGGATCGTCGGGGGCCGGTGACATAGAGACGCCAGCGGCCTTGGAGGTCGCGAGCGGGAGGTGCGCGGGCACTGCCATGTGGGCCGTCGGGACGGCCGCTCGGTGGCCGCTGGCGTGGGTGGCGTCCCGAGGCTGTCGCGGCAGGGCGAGCGCTGCGGAGCGCCAGTCGAGGTGAGTCGGGGCATGTCTCGCCGCTGTGTCAGGCGGGGTGTGTCGCGGCAGCGGGTGCAGAGTGATTTGATTCCGTCAGGTTGCGATGCGTCGGTGTCCCGCGGCGAGGCGTCGTGGGACGCTCTGGGACGGTTGTTCGGATGTAAGTTATTGTAATTGCGTGATTTGTGTGTCGGCATCGGGCTTGCTTTGGCCCGGCCGCATGACTCGTCCTCGCCAGGTGTTGCCCGGTAAAGTGGTGATGATCGAGCGTCGGTGTTTGGAGCGGCGCTTTCTGC
>Ga0209475_10001407_pt1 | contig 30955 bp, 35 predicted proteins | sample tdDd471_FD_187128 | JGI IMG/M metagenome (GOLD analysis project Ga0209475, IMG submission 187128) | Marine sediment microbial communities from the Atlantic coast under amendment with organic carbon and nitrate - tdDd47.1 (SPAdes)... | ecosystem: Environmental > Aquatic > Marine > Coastal >... | reverse complement strand
TAAAGTTACTGATAATACAAAAATAGCTATTTATGTAGATGGTGAATATGTATATAAAGCAGGTATAACGGGTAATATTGAAGAAATTGAAAAACAGTTTATTTATTAGGTGTTATTGTTGGGATTGTGGACCCAGAATATACAGCTGAAGATTTAACAAGCATATAAAACTGGGTTAGGTTTTGATACCGATACACCTGATTTTGAAGATGCTGCTACCAAGGTAAATGAAAATATTTACAGATACGGATTGAGTAGTAAAGGCGATAATCTATTTTTAGTTACTTCAAGAGATTAAAGAATAGGTATTATAACTACTAAAAGATATTAAACAAATTTAGCATTAAGATAAATAAAAAGTGAGTTAGCCTTTATATTAGGATAACTCACTTTTAACATTTGTTTAATTTTATATTGATTATAATATTATGTAATAAGAATCAATTATACTGCAATATTAACACTCTTCTTCTGGTTCTATAACAATAACAGTATCTTCATCCTCATTTTCCTCTTGTGCTTTTTTCCATATCTTATAATCTTCTAAGTCGTTGCTAACTTGTTTAAATATAAAAACTAATACTGCTGCATCGTCACCAAAGCCTAGCCCAACTATAAAATCTGGTATTAGATCAGTTGGTATTACAAAATATATTAACCCAACTGTAATCATAGCAATAGACCTAACAGGTATTACCTTGTATCTGCCTTTTATCCAGTCTTCAAATATGCTAAAGAATAATTGAATCTTTTCCCATGCGTCATGAAGTGGGCCTTTTCTTTTTTCTGCTTTCTCTTTAGCACTATCAAGTAGATTAGTTGCTTTCTCCTTATCATTTAAGTATTCATCAGCACGATTTTTATATCTTTTATAGCCTTTCTTTCCGACTTTTTCTTTATTCATTCATTTCTCCCTTTATTATTTTGTGTAATGATTTGAAAAAGATTAATATAATTTACCATATTATTATACTTAGCTAATAATATCATAGGATTGTGTACTTGTCGATTTAAAGTGCCTAAAATATACATTTACATGTAGGTAAGAGGAAGCATTTACTAAATAAAACACATAAAAAACGTAAAAAGTGGTATAATCAATAAAAAAACAAATTAAGAGGTAATAATGAAAGGAATTATCTTAGCCGGAGGCAAAGGTACAAGATTATATCCCATGACCAAGGTAGTATCAAAGCATTTACTACCTATTTATGATAAGCCATTAATATATTATCCCCTGTCAGTGCTAATGCTAGCATGCATAAAAGAAATATTAATAATTACTACACCTGATGACACACCAATGTATAAAAAACTTTTAGGTGATGGGTCAAAACTAGGAATAGACATTTCTTATACAGTACAGAATGAACCCAATGGGTTAGCTGATGCTTTTATATTAGGTGAGGATTTTATTGGTGATGATAATGTTTGCTTAATCTTAGGAGATAATGTTTTTTATGGGCAGCACTTAACACAAGTGTTAAAAGAAGCAGTAGCACTTGAAAAAGGTGCAATTGTATTTGGGTATCCTGTAAAAGACCCTCATTCATTTGGTGTTGTTGAGTTTGATGAAGATTACAAAGTATTATCAATTGAGGAGAAACCACAAAATCCAAAATCACATTTTGCGGTTCCAGGACTCTATTTTTATGATAATAATGTAATTAATATTGCCAAGAAAGTAAAATCTACTGTCCAAGTAGGAACAGAAATTACTGCAATAAACAATGAGTACTTAAAACAAGGAAATATTGAAGTTAAAATATTAGGTAGAGGTATGGCGTGGCTTGATACTGGAACACCAGATGGAATGCTAAAAGCTTCAATATATGTTGAAGTTATTCAATCAAGGCAAGGGTTTTATGTGTCCTGCTTAGAAGAGATAGCATGGCGTCGAGGGTTTATAAATGATAATCAATTACTAGAAATTGGTGAAAAATTTAAGATGACAGAGTATGGCAAGTATATAATTTCTTTGCTTAGCACTAAAAAAGAAGGAAATTAGCATGAAGAGTATTTTAGTTACTGGTGGTGCTGGTTTTATAGGAAGTAATTTTATTAGATACATGCTTTCTAAGTATAAGGACTGTAAAATTATTAACTTAGATGCTTTAACATATGCTGGGAACTTATAAAATTTAGAAGAAGTAAGTGATAACATTAATTACGTCTTTGTACATATGAATATTTGCAACAGAAAAGGATTAGAAAAAGTATTCAAAGAATATAGCATAGATTATGTAGTAAATTTTGCTGCAGAGTCTCATGTAGATAGAAGCATAGAACAACCTGAAATATTCTTACAGACAAATATAATAGGCACACAAATGCTTTTGGATACTGCAAAACATCATTGGAAAATACAACCTAATGATAAATACTGCACGGATTACAAAGATGGAGTTAAGTTTTTACAAATATCTACAGATGAAGTTTATGGGTCTCTAATACACGAAGGAAAGTTTGCATATTCAGCATCAAAAGCTAGTGCAGATATGATAGTAAGAGCATATAAAGAAACTTATAAAATGCCTATTAATATTACTAGATGTAGCAATAACTATGGACCTTATCAATTTCCAGAAAAACTAATTCCTTTAATGATTAGCAACTGTAAAAATAGCAAAGACTTACCAGTCTATGGTGATGGTATGCAAATAAGGGACTGGCTACATGTTGAAGACCATTGTTCGGCCATTGATACTGTTTTGCATAAAGGTGAAAATGGACAAATATATAATATTGGTGGAGATAATGAAAAGACAAATATTGAAATTGTTAGACTTATAATAGATAAATTAGGTAAGTCACAAGACTTGATAAAATATGTAAAAGACAGGCTAGGACATGACAAGCGTTATGCAATTGATAATACTAAGATAACATCTGGCTTAGGGTGGAGACCTAGTTATACATTTGAACAAGGAATAAATGAAACAATTGATTGGTATTTAAATAATACTGATTGGGTAGAAGACATTATAAATGGTGAGCATAAAAATTATTATAAGAATATGTATGGAGAAATAAGTTGATAAAATTTAATGTCCCACCTTTAACAGGGTATGAAATAAAATATATAAATCAAGTAATTACAGAAGACAAAAAGATGCCTGACGATTACACCTTTATTCAAAAGTGTAGTATGTGGCTAGAAGACAATTTTAAATGTAATAAAGTGTTTTTAACATCATCATGTACACATGCACTGGAGATGGCAGCGTTGTTAATAGATGTTAAACCAGAGGATGAGATTATTATGCCATCCTTTACATTTCCATCTTCAGCAAATGCATTTATATTACGAGGTGCAAAAATAGTGTTCGTTGATATTCGTCCTGATACTTTGAATATAGATGAAAAGTTGATAGAAGGTGCTATAACACAAAAGACAAAAGCTATTGTTCCTGTACATTATGCAGGGGTAACCTGCGAAATGGATGCTATTATGGATATTGCTAGTAGGTATAATTTATATGTTATTGAGGATGCAGCCCAAGGAGTAATGTCAACATACAAAGGAAAAGCACTAGGAACTATAGGGCATATTGGTTGCTATAGTTTTCATAAGACTAAAAACTATACGATGGGCGAAGGTGGAGCAATATTAATAAATGGAGAGACGTATATAAACAAAGCAGAAATAATAATTGAAAAAGGTACTGATAGAAGCAGCTTTTTGAGAGGTGAAATTGATAAGTATTCATGGGTTGATGTTGGCAGCTCTTATATACCAGCTGAAGTGAATGCAGCGTATTTATATGCACAGCTAGAAAAAGCAAATGATATAAATAATGATAGATTAAATTCATGGAATTTATACAATAAATTGCTGCAACCATTGAGTGAAAAAGGGTATGTGGAATTACCACACATTCCAACAGAATGTGAGCATAACGCTCATATGTACTATATAAAATGTAAAGATTTTGACGAGAGAAAAGATCTCATTGATTATCTTAATGATAATGGAGTATCAACTGTTTTTCATTATATTCCTCTACATAGCTCAAAAGCTGGTAAAAAGTTTTCAAGACTATATGGTAATGATGTTAATACAACAAGAGAAAGCCAAAGAGTGCTTAGACTTCCTATGTATTACGGATTAAATAAAGATGATATAAAATATGTTGTTGAAAAAATAAATGAATTCTATAAATCACGTGATACATAGTTGGGAAATAGAGAGATGGTAGAAAAGAAGGTAATTACTAAAGTTTTAGATATTATAAAGATGCAAGCATTAATGTGCTTGTTTTCAATAATAAGCATATTATCAAAAACTGCATCGGGTTTTGATTTTTTATCTACTGAGTTCATTTTAATTTACACTCTTATTTTAGTTTGTTTTGCAATATATGCTTTCTTTTGGCAGAGAGTATTAAAAAAGCATTCCTTGTTCATAGCATACTCCAACAGAGCTTTTTTGGTTGTATATGCATTAGTCTGGGGAACTCTTTTGTTTTCTGAGGAAGTAACGGTATTTAATATTTTAGGGATTATATTAATAATAGCAGGAGTTATTGAGGTATTTAGCGATGATAAATAGATATGCTATATTGTTTGTATTCAATGTACTACTTGCTGTAGGAGCACAAGTATTATTAAAGAATAGTGCAAACAAAAATCATGTGAGTATAATAAAAGAATATCTTAATCCACTTGTACTAAGTGCATATTGTATTTTTGTTTTAAATACTTTAGTTTCAATCTACTGCTATAAATTTCTTGAGTTGAAGCAAGGTGGAGTTTTGCAGATGTTTAGCTATATTTTTGTACTAGTACTAGATAGATTAATTTTTAAACAGAGAATAACATCAAAACGACTTATAGGAATGCTATTAATATTGTCAGGTATTTTCGTATTTTACTTATAACTTTAGATTACATGTGTTTATTAAGAAATGTATGGGGTAGTTAAATGTTTAAGACAAAAGAAGAGGCCGTTGCAGACTTTGCTAAGAATGCAATACCATTAACAGATGCAACAAATAGAGAACATGCAGCAGTGTTAAGGCAAAAGAGTGGAATATACTATTATACTAAAATTGAAAAAGGTTTCCATAATACAGTTTGGCCAACTGCCATTAAATATATGGGTTTGAAAGAAGAAAAGTATTTTTTACATACTCACCCAAACCACGGCAGAGTAGATGCTAGAGGTAGATACAGAGATAATAACCCCTTATCTGGAAATCCAGGGAGTAGAAAAGTATCTGATATTGGAGATGCTATGGTTGTTGATGTATTGGGCTATGATGGTATATATCTAGTTTCTGCTAAGGGGAATGGATACTTATATGAAGGTGTAGGGGTACATAAACCTAGAAACAATACATATGCAAATAATAAAAGAGAACTACATGCTCTAAAACCTGTTATAACTCATTTAACACAGTCGAGATTTTGCTACATGGAGATAAGCAAGAAGAGATATGAAAAAAAGCCATGGAATACTTGAATAAATAAAACACCTTTAAGACTAGTTGCGGTATATTTAATATAGATTTACTAAGTTCATACTAACATATTTATAGCTTAACCGACTTTATATATTAATAATATAATTCATTAATGGGATATTATGAACGTATATGTAAGCAAAATCTGATTAATTTTAGCATTTTGCAAAAATGCAGAAACTCAAGACATAAAATCACTTTACTAGATTAGCAAAATATAGTAGCATAAAATGTATAGTAGATTAAGTAAGAAAGGCTAATGTAGCACATTAGAATATAAATATATGAGTAAAAAGAAACCGAATGTAGCAATATTATATGATTTTGATAATACTCTTTGCACAAAAGATATGCAAGAGTACAGTTTTATCCCTAACTTAGGCATGGAAGCTGAAGAGTTTTGGGATGAGTGCAATGATTTTGCAAAATCTGAAAAAATGGATAGCATATTAACATGCATGTACAAAATGATAGATAAATCAAACTCAAACCATATGTCCATAAAAAGGGATGATTTCGCAAGGCTTGGAAAGGAAATAGAGTTCTTTCCAGGAGTAGAAGGTTGGTTTGATTTGATAAATGAGTTTGGGTATAAGTTGGGACTAAATATAGAGCACTATATTATATCATCTGGTCTAAAGGAAATAATAGAAGGAACATCGATTGCAAAAGAGTTTAATGAGATATATGCTTGTGAATATTATTATGACCATAACGGAGTAGCTATATGGCCTAAGATGGCAATAAATTATACAAACAAGACACAGTTTTTATTCAGAATAAACAAAGGTGTATTTGACGTATACAATAACTGTGACTTAAATAAGGTTATTCCAGAAAAAGAAAGGCATACTCCTTTTAAGAATATGATATATCTAGGGGATGGAATGACGGATATTCCTTGTATGAAATTGATTAAAGACAGGGGTGGAAAGTCAATAGCTGTCTATAAAAAGGGACACAAAAACAAAGTAGATTCTCTATTAGTAGATAACAGAGTAAATTTTTTATCGGAAGCTGACTATCAAAAAGGAAGCGAACTATACGATATTGTTACCAAAGTAATGTGTAAAGTTGCATCACAAGACAGCTTAGATGAAATTCACAAAAGGCATTTAGAAAATGTAGAAGAAAGAGATAATTATTATGAGTGCTAAGTAATTGATTTCCTAAGTACTACATAGAATAAGCTTATTAAGATGATTTTGGAGGAATTCCAATGAATATTGTAAAGAGAAAATCAATTAGAACCTACACATGTGAAAATCTTAAAGAAGATCATAAAAATAAAATTGTAGAATATATAAGCAACCATAAAAACCTAATAGGTATAAATAACAATAAAATTACTATTAAGCTAAGAGAATCAGATGGAACAATAGGTGGTAAAATTGGCACTTATGGAATGATTAATAATGCTCCTGCTTATCTTGTTATGATATGTAAAAATGATAAAGATAATATGCTTGATTGTGGATATGTTTTTGAAAAGATGGTGTTATTTTTGCAGGAATTAGGGTTAGGTACATGTTGGCTTGCAGGGACTTTCAATAGGAAGCAGTTAATGATAGAAGAAGACTTTGATAGTGATTACTTTATACCTATAATTTCACCAGTAGGGTATGCCGTTGATAAGATGCCTATGAAAGAAAAAATAGTAAGGATAATCCCTAAAAGTGATAAACGCAAGGAATTTGATTCATTATTTTTCTATAAGGATTTTCATACTAAAATAAGTAATGACAAATTGAGGCATACACTTGAAATGGTACGTCTTGCACCAAGTGCATCCAACAAACAACCCTGGCGAGTGGTTATGGATGAAGATGATTGTGCACATTTTTATATAAAAAGGAATCCTAGCTACTTAGGTACAAACAGCCTTGGGTTTGATGTTCAGTGGCTTGACATAGGTATAGCACTTTCTCACTATGAAATAGCCAGTAATAAGAATGAATTTTACTACACGCAGCCAAATATTAATATTCCATTTGAGCATATGGAATATGTTATTAGTGTTAAATAATATTTAATATAAAAAAGGGTAATTCCTGAAATTAATCATATAGGAACAACCCTTATTATTTTGCAAACTATTAATTAATTCTCGTTAATAGCCTTTGTAAAGCTAACTTATGTTATATTACTTATTTAAATATTGCTTTATAGATACACTGATAAACTCAGCTAAGCCATCTGTTTGTTTATCTATGTTTTCTTTAAATCTTTCATCATAGATATACATATCTGCAAGTCCTAATAATATTTCATCTGAACAATCATAAAAATATTCTGTAATATGGTCTTGCCATTCTTTAACTAATTTATCTGTATTTATACAGTCTTCATTTTTTGTCATACAATCTGCAAAATCTTTGAAAATCTTATCTCTTTCTCCATTGATTTTCTTCCAATCAGCGTCTGTATATTTTGATGTCCTTTTAACACTTTGTTTGTAAGCATCAGAATGACCCCATCTTTCCTTGGCTTCTTCTTGATACTTATCTATATGCTTATTTATTTCTGTCATGTCGAACTCCTTTAAGTTTATTTTATCATTATTAAGGTTGTCATCTACTAATCTTATTATTTTGCTTAACCTATCTCTTTTTAAAATCAGCAATTCTTTATGTTTATTAAGTGCGTCATTTTTATTATAAGATGGGTTTGTCAAAATAAGTCTTATCTCTTTTAAGGGGATATCCAATTCCTTAAAAAATAATATTTCCTGCAGTTTTGACAATGATTGTTCATTGTACATCCTGTATCCATTATCAGCGATGGAACATGGGCATAAAAGTCCTATCTCGTCATAATAGTGCAGTGTTCTTACAGTTATACCGCAAAGCTTTGCTACTTGATTTATTGTTAATTGTTTCATAGATTTCACAACCTTACTCTGATTTATCTACATTATAAACTATAACGTAACGTTAGTGTCAACATGTATTTTAAAATAATTTGATATTAAAAAAAGGCTATCCAAGTAGCCTTTCCGAAGGAAAACTGCCACTGCGAAAGATGTCTGTTACAGAGATATTGAAAGCAAACATAGTACACAGTTAAAATAAATATCAGAAAGGGACTATCCCAACATTGCCGTTGGTGTAGCCCCCACAATAATTCTATTTTCTATATCCTATCATACCACCTTCTAGCATTTTTACATTTGAAAAACCTGCAGATAGAAGTATCTGTGCAGCGGTTTTAGCTCGTGCACCTGAGCGGCAAATTGTGATAATTTGCTTATCCTTATATTCTTCAACTTCATGTATACGTTGGCTCAATTGACCTACAGGGATATTAATAGCACCATCAATATGACCTAGAACATCATTTAGCTCTTCCTTTTCTCTAACGTCAATTAATAATGGGGACTCTAGCATCATTAAATGAACTTTATCTACTGATGCTACTTCTATGCTTTCAGCATCTTTGCTGAGAGTTCCTTTTATTTCACATGCTGGTACATCAGTTGGAATGTATGCTGCATTTGGATCTTTTGAGCAGCTATAGTTAGCCTTTAAAACATCTTTCATCCAATCAGCTGGTCCTAGTTTTAGATCGTTGATGTATGTTGTGAATTCATCTTTAGTCATATCTTTAAGATGTGGATTTGATTTTCTTTGATTGCCAAGATCAGATGGAGTTCTATCTCTATATTCATGTGCTGGGTATACCATTACGTCGCCTGAGACATATTTAAGCTTTTGCAGACTATCCCAATGTGAATTAGCATCTCCACCAGGCAAGTCATCACGACCAGCACCAGCATCATCTAGAAATAAAAAATCTCCTGTTAATATCATATCATCAAATAATATAGAAATTGAGTCACGTGTGTGACCAGGTGTTTCTAAAATCTTCGCCTCTTTACCTGCTATAGTTATATTATCCCCATCTTTAACTCTTTGGGTTACACACTTTGCAGGTGCTTTATCGTGCATTACATAATCACAACCTGTAGCTTCTATTAGAGATGGACCTGCTGATATATGATCAGCATGAGTATGTGTGTCTATCACATGAGTAAGTTTTAGATTTCTATCTTTGAGTACTTTTAGGTACTCATCTACATGAATTATAACAGGATCTATTAAAACACATGTATTATCCTCAGCTGTTAATAAATACGTCCAGCAAGGACCTGGATTTAATTGTTCTATTTTCATATATGCCTCCTTATACGACAACTATACGCCTTTGAACATAATATTTACTGTAACATAATCACCTATACAGTAGTTTAACTGGTAATAGTATTATAATTGTATAATAAAAAAGGCTAAATAAATTAGCCTTTTGAAGTCATTCTTTTACCATTTTTCTTTGCGTACATGCCCTGCTATTTCTGCTTTTGAACGTTGCTTTATAACCCAAGCCTCGTTTAATGCATTTTGAAAAACTTTTACACATGGAGGGTCTAAATCTAAATCTATTCCCTCTAAACTTAGTTTTTGGATCTTAGTTGCTAGTGCAATTATTTCCATATGTATATCGTTTGTTCTGTCAGAAGCATAAATTTTATCAGCTTCTTCCTTGCTTAACTCGCTAAATTTGTCTTTTAATGCGCCACATTTAGGGCATATATCAGGAGCATCTTCGCCTTCATGTATGTAATTACATACTGTACATTTAAATAATTTTTTCATTTTATTCCTCCTTTGTATAATTTATATACACAAAATAAGATGTTATGAAACTATTATTTAATTAAGATGAAACCTTAGCAAGTTAAGAGCAGGTTAAATATTATAAACCTGCCCAAATGCCAAGGAAAATACATTTATAGGGTTAAGTATTAATGGTCGCAGGCGTTTACTCCATATACTAACTGACTATTTAAATATTTATCAACTAGAATTTTAGGAGCTAAGGCGGGAGCGCCTACGAAGACTTTTATATTTCTTTGTGTAAATAAATTTTGTGCTTTCTGTCCCATTCCACCTGCTATTATTACATTAACATTTTTTTCGCCTAACCATCTTGGCAGTAACCCAGGTTCATGTGGAGGTGGGGTTATAAGCTCTGATTTTGTAATTGACTTATTATCATTATCTACATCACACACAAAAAACTGATCGCAGTGACCAAAGTGATTACATAATGTATTGTTTTTTACAGGTATTGCTATTTTCATTATTATCTCCTTAACTATTCTGTGATATTTATAAATGTTTGCCACATTTCTTTTATTGAACTTGTGGTATTATTATTTGAATATTCTATTATTGTTTTCTCATTTATTTGAGCACTAGTTATATCTCTATCATAGGGGATTAGCCCTATTAGTGGTATGTTTTGCTCAATAAGATTTTCTTGTATCTGGCTAGTTATTTGCTCATTAATATCATATTTATTAATGCACACATAAGTATTTATAGAAAAGTGATTAGCTAAGTGAATTATTCTCTCCATATCGTGAAGACCAGATAAGGTAGGTTCTGTAACTACAATTATCGAATTAACTCCAGTCATTGAAGCTATAACAGGGCAGCCTATACCAGGGGGTCCATCTATTATTACATAATCATTATTGCTCTCATTTGCAATATCACTTGCTTTGTTTCTGACAACACTAACTAACTTTCCTGAGTTTTCAGCAGCTATTGCTAGCTTTGCATGGATTAACTTGCCAAACCTAGTATCTGATACATAATAGTGTCCGCATAGACTTTCATTAAAGTCTATTGCTCCTTGAGGACACATCCATGTACACACTCCACAGCCTTCACAAGCTATAGAGTCTATATAATATTTGTTTTTAACTTTATTAATTGCATCAAATCTACAGTTGCTATAACAACTGCTACAAGAGATACAATCATCTTGTCTGATGTGTGCTTGGTGACCTGAGATGAACTCATGCTCTTTAATTATTTTGGGTTTTAATATAAGGTGTAAGTCAGCAGCATCTACATCGCAGTCTGCAAAGACAGCATTTTTAGCTAATGATGCAATAGCGGCTGTTATACTGGTTTTGCCTGTACCACCTTTACCACTGACTATTAGTATCTCTTTCATAAAACACACTCCTTAATTTGACTAAATACTTTTTGCAATTCACCTTTCATTTCTGGAACTGCGTCAAGTAAAGTGTCACCTTTTGAATATGCTTTTGCTACATTTAGGTTTTCAGGAATTTCTAAGAGTATTTTTATGTTTTCCATGCTGCAATAATAGCTTACATCTTTATATATATCTGTAGTACGATTTATTATTATACCAAATGGAATATTAAGCTCTTTAATTGTATCAACAGATATTTTTAAATCATTCAGACCAAATGGTGAAGCTTCAGTTACTAAAACAATATAATCTGCTCCATTAACGGCAGTAATAACAGGACATGAATTACCAGGAGGGCAGTCAATAATATTAATAATATTATTATCTATCCTGCTTTTTACTGCACGTATTAATGGAGGTGACATGGCATTGCCGACATCCAGCTTACCTTGAACAAAGGAAAGAGATTTTGTCTTGGTATTAATAACAGTTCCAATAGGTTTTTCATATTCAGATACAGCATTGTAAGGACATATCTTATCACAGCCACCACAACTATGACATAGCTCATCGAATACTAGAACCTTATTATCTAAAACTGTTATTGCGTTAAACTGGCAGATATCTTGGCATTTGCCACAAAATGTACACAGGCTTTGGTCTATATTAGGTATAGGGATGGTACACATTTCCTGATTTTCATCTCCTAAATCAATAAATAATTTTGCATTTGGTTCCTCCACATCACAGTCAAGTAATTTGACTTTTTCATTAATAGCTAAAGATAGAGCTACTGATATAGTGGTTTTACCTGTTCCACCTTTACCTGAGGCTACAGCGATTATCATTAATTATCTCCTTATGTAACCTCATTATTAAATCCAATGTCCTTCAACATTATGATTGGTCATTGCTCCTAAAGTACCTTTTTGAAACTCCTCAATATTTTGCTTGATGCTGCCATTGGCACCTACATATAGTCTGACACCAGATTCAGATAGCACACGATAAGCTTTTGGCCCTAAGTGTATAGTTATTACTATATCACCACCAGATTTGATTGCTGACTGTGCAGATTGTATACCAGCACCTTGTGCAGACTGCATATTTTGTGTGTTTTCTACTATATCAAACTTCATTGACTTTGAATCTACAACAAGAAAGCGTTTTGCTCTTCCGAATGATTTGCTAATGTCGCTATCTAAATTATCTCCATTAGTTGGTATTATTATTTTCATATATTATTCTCCTAAAAGATTTCTAATAAGAATGCATTACAGCATACTTAATTGTTCTTTTATAATTGATAATTCATCTTCTAAGGCTGCCTTTTGCAGATTAAGCAAATCTTTATGTTCTTCTGAAGTTATTTCAAAATGCTTAATATGTCTCCTAGAGCCAAAGCCCATACTGCAGTTGCCTCTGCCCATTCTCACAATGTTACGAGTCTTATCAGTGTAATGTGGATATCTGTTTCGGCAATATCCTAATCCGCTACTTATTTTTTGATTTGACCATAATGGTCCTGTTCCGTCCATTCTTGGCATTGGTCATTCCTCCTTATGCTTTATTGACATATGCCTTTTACACCTTAATTATACGCGTTTTAAAACATATGTCAACTATTATTTCTGTATTTTTGCAAGTTGACAATGGGTAAAGGTAGTGATATTATAATAATCGATGTAAACATATGTCCAAAAACAAGCTGTTATTTTGTTGACATGTTGGGTATTTATCCTATAATAAATGTAAGACTATAGATAAGAATTAGATTTAATATATTAGGAGGAGAATATGCCAAGACCAACAAAATGGAGAAAAGTGTGCTACATGCCTAGAAATACGCTTTTTGGTCCAATGGACAATAAAGATAAACAAGAAACTATAAATATGACGGTAGATGAATATGAAACTATTCGTTTAATTGATTTAGAGGATATGACGCAGGAAGAATGTGCAGAAAGAATGAATGTTGCCAGAACTACTGTACAAAGAATATATACATGCGCACGTAAAAAGCTATCTAAATCTTTGGTCAATGGTAACGTACTAAAGATTGAAGGGGGCGAATACAAGCTCTGCACTGATGAAGAAAGATTAAACGGCTGTGGTAAGTGCAGAAGAGGTCGTCGTCATGGCATGGTAGATAATGATTAAAGTTTAATATAAGATAGCATGTAAGAAATGCAATTAGATTTGCTAGATGTTATCTATTGAAAGGAATAGTTAAATGAGTGATACATGTAATAGCGATTGCAGCAGATGCGGAGAAAGCTGTTCAGACAGAAAAGAAGAACAAGTAGATTTTAGTGCTAAACTTAATGATTTAAGTAAAGTAAAAAAAGTCTATGGCATAATCAGCGGTAAAGGTGGCGTAGGTAAATCTATGGTAACATCTATGCTTTCTGTATTGATGAATAAAAAAGGATATAAAACCGCTGTTTTGGATGCTGACATAACAGGTCCATCCATACCTAAGCTATTTGGTATAACTAGCCCAGCAACACAGAATGAACTAGGTATGCTACCTGCTATAAGTAAAAATGGCACAAAAATAATGTCGGTAAATCTTTTACTTGCTAGAAACACAGACCCAGTTGTTTGGAGAGGTCCTATTGTTGCAAATGTAGTAAAGCAATTCTGGACAGATGTAATATGGGCAGATGTAGACTATATGTTTATAGATATGCCTCCTGGGACAGGAGATGTACCCTTAACAATATTCCAGTCATTGCCTGTGGATGGACTAATAGTGGTAACATCACCTCAAGAGCTTGTGTCTATGATAGCTAGAAAAGCAGTAAGAATGGCAGAGATGATGAACATACCAATAGTAGCAATGGTTGAAAATATGTCATACTATAAATGCCCTGATTGCGACAACATTCACAATATATTTGGTGATAGTAAGATTGATAAAGTTGCAAAAGAACATTCAATAGATGTAGTTGCAAAACTTCCAATTGATTCAAAGTTAGCTGAAATGTCCGATAATGGAGATATAGAAAGCTTTGATGGCAATGAGCTAGAAGAAATTGTAAATAGTATTAGTGAATAAGACTAAAAAACACTTACGTTTAAACGTAAGTGTTTCTTTATATCAGCTTAATCTGTATTAGGTGGGTCACTAGTTCTAGTAGCATCTTTTAGATTTAAAAAGTATGGTCTCTTCTTTGCTAAGGCTTTATTGTAGAACACCGATTTAATAGCATCTTTGCGGATAAATGGGGTTACAGGTGCAAAGTATGGAACACCAAATGAATTGATAGATACTAGATGGGCAAGCACAAAGGTTATCCCTAATACTAAACCAAAGAATCCAAATACAGCAGTTAATATAATTAAAAAGAATTTAATTATTCTAAAAGGATTTACTAAAGTAAAATCTGATGGTATAAATGAGCAAATAAGTGATAAGGCAACAACTATCAATAATAGTGGACTAAATATTCCAGCTGTAATAGCAGCGTCTCCAATAATAATTGCACCAACAATACCTATTGCAGTACCATATTTGCTAGGCACTCTAAGTAGGGCTTCTCTTAGCAATTCTACTATAATCTCAATAATCATAACCTCAATAAAAGCATTAAAAGGTACTTGCGATCGTGTCTGCGCAATCATTATGATATATTGGCTAGGGAGTAAATCGCTATGGAATGCTACAGTAGCTATATACAGAGACGATATAATGCTAGTCAATATTAAAGATATAATTCTTAGAATCCTTAAAAAGAAACCTATATATTTGTTGTCATACATATCTTCGCATGACCACAGAAATTCTCTAAAGGTTTTAGGAGCGATTAAAGCAATACCGCTACCTTCAATATATATTGTAATCTTTCCTTCTAGCATAGCATCGCATGCCATATCCACACGCTCTACAATACCCATTTGAGGAAATAGGTTCAGTTTATGATTTAGTAAAAAGGATTGAAGCTCTCCAGATTCCAATATTCCGTCTATATCTATTGAATCAATGCGTTGTTTAATCTGTGTTACTGCGTGATTGTTAGCAATATCCTCAAAGTAAACGACTGCAACTCTGGATTTGGACCTTGCACCAACGGTGTGATAAGATATTCTCAAATTTTTGTTTTTTAGTCTATATCGTATAAGAGAGATGTTGGTATCAAGATGCTCGATAAAGCATTCTCTTGGACCTCGTAGGACGTAATTGAATTCAGGATCAGGTATTGATCTATGGGGTACTGTCTTAACATTAGCAACTAGATAATCAGTTGAATCTGAAAACAAAATAACAGTAAATCCAGTCATTATGAAACTTTCAATCTCGTTTTTCTCACTTTTAATCTTGCAATCATCTAAATAAATAATATTATTTAAGACGGTTTGTGCATTTAATCTGCTGTTATATTCTGCATCAATTAAGGGTTTTACAATAAATTGTGATAGAGATTGTCTATCAGTTAGTTCCTTTATATAAATTATTGTTATTGTGTTATTTAAAAAATCTATTGTCCGAGTAGAGAAATTATCACTGTTTTTCTTAAATATCTCTATTATATCGTTATGATTTTGATTTTGATTACTCATCTTCTTTACCTTTCCAATCTACTTGAGGGTTATAATCATATTCTCTGCCTGGAAGCAAGTTTATATTGAGGGAAAATTTGAACTTTGCATTAGCATATTCTTCTTCCCAGTCCATATCCTTAAATATATTTGGGTACTTTACTCTAAAATATTCACATAGATCAAAGTAGTCGCTTTGTGGCTCTGTCTGTGATGTATTAATTGCAATATTTAAATCATCAGCGATTAAGTCTGCTAAGTTTTCTTCTACTTCAAGTTCATATGTTGTGGTTAGATTTTTAGTAGTATCAAGATATTTGACCAGTGCAAAAAAATCAAAGTGTATATCATAATTTACTTGGTTGTTTCTATAGCTAGTTTCTACTTTTTTACCTTTTAAATGAACTTCAACAGTTGCATTATATTTATCATAAGGAACTGTATAAGTTGATATAACAAAATCATTTAGCAAATAATGTATCCCTGTAGATTCGTCCATAGGAATAAACGAAACTAAGTCACCTTCATTTATAACAGAGTAACCATCTAAGTTTAGAAGCTCTTCTTCTGCAACAAAGTGAGGTAGTAAAAAGCAGTTATGCTTTCCTGAAAGCCAATCCAAGATTTGAGAAAGACTACTATCAACAGAGTTACCTGTTTTATTTAGTTTGTGTACTGTAGCTTCTATAGTGTGACCAGTTGACATGGAACTTTCTTTGTTAGCATCAAAAAGCTCTTCTGCCTCATCAGGTATAACTATTATGTTTAATGCTTTTCTATATTCTTGTAGATTACGCATTCTGTTACAATATTCAGCGACACCTTCTTTAGCCATTGATTCTGTAAAAGCTACTATACGAACAGTGCCTAAGAAAGTAGGCTTAGGTAATTTGTTATCTAGTGCTTTCCTTGTCATAGCATAAGTTTCTCCTGTGGCTTTTACTATTGTAAATTTTTCACCACCGCCATCACCGCTTCCTTCACTTTGACCACCGCCTAAGTTTGCGAATTCTACCCAGAATATGTCTTCGTCATCTTCTTTACCAACAACAATAGTTGTAGCCATACCTTTTTCATTGACATCTAAGGAATCCCAACAACTACAAAACGATAGTGAAACTATAAATATTAGAACTGAGATTATAATTCGTCTAAACATATTTTTTTACCTTTGAAAGAATAAGTAATGTAATAGGTATTACCAAAGCAGCTATTAGTCCTAGATATCTTCCTGTATCTAGTACGAACTCTGTAAAAGCTTGTGATTCTAAAACTATCATAGCTAATATGAAGGATATTACACCTATAATCATTATAAGTAGCCATCTTTTTGCTTTTGGGATAAGCTTGCTTAACAGTTCTAAAATAGCAGTATAAACTACAGAGATACCCATAAAGAATCCAGAGAATCCAACTGTCAAGAATAGAACGTCTAACCTTTTTAAGAAATTCAAAAATGAAAGTTCCATATCTCGAATTGCTACAATTGCTGAATTATTGTAATGCATAATATCATTCATACCTAATTTTAATATAGTACTTTCTACAACCAATGCGTAGAAAAGACCAATTGATATTATGGCAAGAAATACTGTAGTCTTTACGCTTTTTCCATTCTTATGTGATAGTGGTATAACTAATAGTATTTCAATTCCTAAGAATGGGAATATAGCTTCCCGTAAAGCTTGAAAATATAGATAGGCATCAGCTTCATTAAAAAAAGGTCTTATCCTCATAGTACTTTCCTGAGTAAGCATTATTATGAAAACGGCTGCCATTATGATTAAGTAGATTAAACCATAATACTCCACTAGTCTGCCAACGGTTATTACGCCTTTGTAAGCAATAAAGCAAAAAATTGGAATACTTACAGCCATTGTTACAGCTCTTGGAGTTCTAGGAATAAATTCTGCTTCCAATATTGATGACAATTGAGTATTTAAGAAAACAACTATTAAGAAGAAATAAAATATGTAATACATAGTAATTACTATTGATATAAAATTTCCTGTCAATTTTTTGCTGTAGTCACATATCATATCACCTTTAAATCTATAGTTAAGGCTTATAATTACTAGACCAATAAAGGCAAACAGTAAAGAGGCAACTAAAATAGTTAGCCAGCTTCCATATCCTGCTGAAGCTGCCATGGCTCTTGCAATATCGACAACGCTATAGGATGTAAGAGTTAGAAATAACAAAAAAGCAATTTGTCTATTAGTTATATAGTTATTCACGCAATATACTCCAAGCTAAATTTATATTGATATTATTGGCAGATATTGTAGGATTAATACAATCAAAATGGGAAATTATACGAAATATTGGATTCTCTACTTATATGTCATCAAATCAAAGATTTGGGATATGTATTTGCATATTAAACATTACAAAAAAGGTATATTATTAAACTAGAAACATAAAGGAGACAGGAAAATGACTGATATATTTGTATTTGGAGTATTTATAGGTGGGATATTATCATTCTTTTCACCATGCATAGTACCAGTACTCCCAGTGTACGTATCAATACTAGCTGGAGATGATAGTAAAGAGAAAGCTAGGCTACGAGCTGTAGTAAGAACACTACTATTTGTACTTGGATTATCTGTAAGTTTTGTAATAATGGGATTTGGTGTAGGGGCTCTAGGTACAGTGCTTTACAGTAAGGCATTTGTCTATATAAGCGGAGCAATAGTTATACTACTAGGTCTATATCAAATGGGATTATTCAAACTAGCATTTTTGAATAGACAGCTTTCAGTAAAGGTAGAGGCAAACAAGAATACAGGATTATTAAGTGTATTTTTGCTAGGATTAGTTTTTAGCTTTGGTTGGACACCATGTGTAGGCCCAATATTGGCAGCAGTACTATCCTTAACAGCTACCCAAGGAAGTGCAGCATATGGCGGATTTATGATGTTTGTATACTCACTAGGACTTGCAATACCGTTTGTAGTAATATCATTGTTCTCATCAACAATATTAACAAAGGTAAAAGCAATAAACAAACACCTTAATAAAATCAAATTTATAGGTGGACTTATTATAGTAATTATGGGAATTTTATTAATGACTGGCAACTTGAACATATTGTTATAAATTAAGGAGAATGAAAATGAAAAAATTAATTATATTATTTGCAGTTATTGCATTAGTTTTTGCAGGATGCACCACAGAGGGTAAAGATGATAAGATGATGGAAGATAAGCCTGTAGTAAATGAAGAAGAGCAAATGCAAGATGACGAAATGAAAGATAACACAGAACATGAAGAAGAAATGATGGACGATGAACAAGAAGAAACTATGGAAGAGAATTTCTTAGATGTAACTATGATGGACCTTGATGGAAACGAATGGAATCTAGCCAAGCTTAATGAAAAGGCAGTTATAAAAGTTTGGGCATCATGGTGTTCAGTATGCATATCCGGTATGGATGAGTACAATAGTTTTTCAAATGAATATGAAGGTGGAGAAGTATTAACTGTTGTAACACCTGGCATGTTTGGTGAAAAGAGCAAGGAAGATTTTATCGAATGGTTTAAATCAGTGGAAGAATTTCAAGACATTGTAGTTATACTAGACGAAGAAGGGTTACTAATTAATAATTTAGGTATTAGAGCATTCCCTACTTTTGTTTACCTAGATTCTAAAGGAAATGTTAATAGTGGAGCAATTGGTCATCAATCAACAACTGAAATTGTTGAAAAGCTTGAAACTGTAGAGTAAGGTGATAATATGAAATATTCAATAATTACAATTCTGGGGATAGCAGTAGTCATATTATTGGCAGCTTGCATAATACCAGCAAGTGAGGAGGAACAGACAACTTTAGAACAAGATGAGATGAAAGAAGAAATAGTCTATAGCAATGAAGATGTTAAAGAAATATATTTAGCAGGTGGTTGCTTTTGGGGACTAGAAGAATACTTCGCTAGAGTGGATGGAGTAATAGATGCCACAGTAGGATATGCTAATGGCAACACTGATAATCCAACATACAAAGAAGTTTTATATAAAGGCACTAATCACGCAGAGACTGTACATGTAATGTATGATAGCAATGTGATCAACTTAACTGAAATACTTAAATACTACTTTAGAGTTGTAGACCCTACAAGCCTAAACAAACAAGGAAATGATGCAGGTACTCAGTATAGGACTGGAATATACTACACAGATGAAGCTGATGAGCAAGTAATATTATATGCTATGGAAGCAGAAGCTAAGAAGCATGATAAAGATTTGGTAGTTGAGGTATTACCACTGGATGGATACTATTTAGCAGAAGATTATCATCAGGACTATTTAGTGAAAAATCCAAATGGATATTGCCACATAAATGTTGACTATGCAGATGTACCATTAGATGAACTGGAATTAAAAACGGAGGGTATTATGATAGATGAAAATAAATATCCAAAACCAAACGACGATGAATTAAAAGAAAAACTTACCCCTTTGCAATATGATGTGACCCAAAAGAGTAAAACGGAAAGAGCATTTAGTAATGAGTATTTTGACAACCATGCAGAAGGAATTTATGTAGACGTAGCAACAGGAGAGCCATTGTTCTCATCAAAGGATAAATATGATTCAGGATGTGGATGGCCTAGCTTTACAAAGCCAATTGTAGATGCGGTTGTTGAAGAATTTGAAGATACATCATATAATATGATTAGAACAGAGGTAAAAAGCCGTGCTGGTGATTCTCATTTAGGGCATGTATTTGAAGATGGACCTAAAGATGCTGGAGGATTAAGGTATTGTATCAATAGTGCATCCATCAGATTTATCCCTATAGATGATATGGAAGCAGAAGGATATGGCTATCTTTTAGAGGATTGAGGAAGTAAAAATGTTTAGTCTATTAATAGTTGACGATGAGCCAATAGTAAGAAGTGGCATAAAAAATTTAATAGATTTTAATGAGTTAAACATCTCTAATGTGCTTGAAGCTGTTAATGGGCTTCAAGCTTTAGAGATTGTAAAGAGTAATGATATAGACATCGTACTAGCAGATATTAATATGCCTAAAATGAATGGTCTTGATTTTGCTAAAAATGCAAAGCAGTATAATAGGGATATTGTAATTGCATTAGTTACAGGATATGACTACTTTGATTATGCAGTTTCTGCTTTGAGGTATGGTGTGGATGAGTACATTTTAAAGCCTGTATCGAAAAAGGATATTGAGAAGGTTTTAACTAAATTAATAGATAAGCTAAAGGCTGAAAAAGTAAAAAATGAAATTGAGAATATTTCTACTGATAAGGAAGCAGAAGTAGACAGTGATAATAATTATAAAAAGCAGATAGCTAAGGTTATTGAAGAAAAACTATCAGACAATAGTTTTTCCTTGAGCATGTTGGCAGAAGAAATAAGCTTGAGTACTAGCTACTTAAGTAGGATATTTAAACAGTATTTTGGTGTTCCGTTTAGGGATTATATATTAAAAGAACGTATTGACAAAAGTAAGATATTATTACTAAGTAGCGATATGCGAGTATATGAAATATGTGAAGCAGTAGGGTTTGACGATCCTAATTATTTTAGTACAATATTTAAAAAAGCTACTGGATATTCACCAAATGGATATAGAAAGCATGTAGAGAATGATTAAGAAACTTAATAAAATAAGAGTACAGATATCGTTTTTTTATTCAGTTATTGCCCTAATTGCAATAGCATTAATTGCTCTTATTCTTTTTTATACGTTTTCTAATATTTTGATTGAGCAATCTCTACACTCTGCTAAAACTTCAACAGAAAATAGTGGTAAATATATTAATGCATATATAGATAAAATATATGACATATCCAGCTTAATGGTTAATGATGATAAATTAATGGATTATATAGCTAATGACAATGAGTATCAAAAAGATAAGATTCTAGATGATATTAATAACATAATTGAGAATGATGAATTTATAAAATCTATAATAATTGTAACCCATGATGGTAGGATTATAAGCAATGAAGACAGCTTAACTATGGAAATGTCAAATGATATGATGGACAAAAGCTGGTACAAAAATGCTACAAGTGCTATGCCATATTTATCTGCTACTAGAATGAATGAATTTACCATGGATAAAGATACTTGGGTAATATCCATAAGTACTGAAATAGTTGATGAAAATAATAATAACTTGGGTGTAATGCTTATAGATATCGATTATAGATTTGTTGAAGAGCATTTGTTGAAGATGGAAAGCAATGAAGATGTAGAAGTGTTTATATTTGATTGCGAGGACTGCCTAGTTTACCATGAGGATACTTCCTACTTTTTAGATGGAGAGAAACAGGAATGTTTAGTACATTCTATGATGGATAATGCTGAGTTTAATAAAGATACAAACACAGCTACTTATAAGTATACCATTGAAAAGGCTAACTGGGTGTTAACCAGTGTGACTACACTAACTCAACTTGATACTATGAGGCGAAATTTAATAAGGGATATTCTTTTTGTTAGCTTAGGTCTAATACTGCTTGTAGTATTAGCTAGTAATTTATTAGCACGTAGAATTACACTACCTATTAAAAAGCTAGAGTTGGCTATGGAAAAAGATGAAAGTGAAGAAGTGGAGATAGAAAAGGGTATTGCGTATTGTGATGAAGTTAAGAGTCTTACACATCATTATAATAATATGATACAAAGAGTTAATGAGCTACAGGAAGAAAATATTAAAAAAGAAAGAAAAGTAAGAGAAAGCGAGATAGCAGCATTAACCAGTCAAATAAATCCTCATTTTTTATATAATACATTAGATACAATACTATGGATGGCAGAATATAAAGACACAGAAGGTGTTGTAGATATGATAAAAGCTTTAGGACAGTTCTTTAGATTATCATTAAGCGGTGGTGCATCACATGTTACGATAAAAGACGAAATACAGCACGTTAAAGAATATCTTTACATTCAAAAGAAACGATATGGTGATATGTTGACATATAGCTTTGATTTAGATGAAAGTATTATGGATATAGAAGTACCTAAGATAATATTACAGCCAATTGTTGAGAATGCTATTTATCATGGCATTAAGGAGCTAGATAATCCTGGACATATAAACATAAAATCCGTTATAGATGAGGGGTTTATAAAGTTTATTATATCTGACAATTATGTAGGGTTTGATGTAAATAAGCTAAACGAGCAAAGTGATAGGCTAAAATTATCAGGAGTAGGCATAAAGAATGTGGATGAAAGGCTAAAACTTCACTTTTGTGAAAAGTGCGGGGTGAAGATAGATAGTGAAGTGGGTGTAGGGACTACAGTCGTTCTGCAGATAAATATGCCAAGAGGTTAGAATTAGTTAATTACGTATAAAAGTGCCGAAATAATGAGCCAATTTTAAAATCTAGCAAGCATTAATAGTAAGATATTGAGCGATTAGAAATATCTTTTAACCTGTCATATTCTTTTATTTCATAGTAGCTGGATTTCTTTTCGAGTATACCTTGCTTACAAAATTTTGCTAAAACACGAGTTAGATGTCTATAGCTTGATGCCAATAATTCTGCTAAGCATGTTAAATTCTCATCAAATTTTTTTTCATTAGCTGTTAATAGGATGTAAGTTGCAAGTCTAGTATCTAGTGGATAGAGTAGATTGAATGAAAGATTATGTACATTTGATATTAACTTATTAGCTAGATCTTTTGAGATGTGCCTTAAAAAAATAGTGTCATCTAAGAACTTAGTCTTTAGCAAAGATATGTCCAAAGCAAAACAATATACGTCAGTTAATGCTTCAACATTGGCCGTATATTCTGTTTCAGCAAAATACTCAAGCTGTCCCATTATATCAAAATCATGTAACAAACATACTACTAGTGATTTTCCGTTTTCTTGAGGTGAAGTGACTTTTGCTTTTCCTTCCACTAAAAAATGAATATATTTTAAAGCATCACCTGCATAACATATAGATTCGCCTTTGTTGAATTTTACCAAAGACAAATTTTCCTTAACGTCCTTTAGGAAATACTTACTGATATCATATTTATTAAACAATTTATTTGTTAAATTACTATCGTTGATTTTAATCATCTTATTTTCCTTCCAATAATTTTCAGTTTTAGCTTTCACAATACAAAAATTGATAACAAAAGATAATTAGTCAGAATTATTCCATACAGTAACAGGTCTTTTTATTAATAGAGGTACAAAGACAAATGTCCTAACTGGTATATATGATATAGTGATACACTCAATACAGATAATCTATTAATAAGGAGTAAACATTATGTTATATAATACAATATCTCTCACAGGAAGGCAACTACGTAGGCAAAAGATTATAAACACGAATGTATTGAATGTTACACATATGGAGTTATCATTAGAAGAGGTAAAAAACCTACAAAAGCTTGATTTTAAATGCAAAAAATCTCGTTGCCATTATAGGAAGATAGGGATTATTATAAATGATTTTAACAGGAGTTTTGATAATACTGTAGTAGATACACATGCATTTTATCAAGTGATTACATCACAAGAGATTAATACTGCTATTTATTGTTACATGTATATACCTGAATTTAGAATGAAGCATGGCGTTGAAAGATTTAAGAAAGCTATTACAGAATATATAATTGATGAAGTAGGAACACGATATAAAAAAATCAATCATTCAGTTTATGAACCTGAAGTTTATTATGATTATATAAATAATCTTATGGATCGATTAAAAAATATGTAAAAGATAAAACAAGATTAAAACAGTGGGGGGGATTTTATTGCTTTACAGTGAAATTTTAAAACTAAAGTATGCAATAGTTATTACTATACCCCCCTATAAGAGGTGAAAATTTACAAATTAATCGTCAACATTGGTAGCTTTAGCTGATTTTTGTTTCTAATAATAATATTTTTGAACTGTACCTACTTAAAAGTTGGACAGTTCTTTGTTTATCTACCGCTCAAATCGTGTCTTAAATATACAAAATGCATACTCAAAAGACATTGACACATGTTGTCGGTGGTGCTATACTCGAATTACAGACAGAAGTTGTCGGTACTAGTATCGGAGTGAATTAATGGACAAAAGGTTTAAAAATATTGATGAGGAAAAACGAGACAGAATTATTAATGCTGCTTTAGCAGAGTTTGCAGAAAATGGTTACGAAAAAGCTTCTACAAATGAGATTGTAAAGAATGCTCAGATATCAAGAGGACTCCTTTATCATTATTTTAAAGATAAAGAAGAACTTTATAAGATGATAACAAAGTATGCAATTGATTTGTTGATGGAAAAGCTAGACACTGCAATTGACTGGGAAGAAAGTGATATTCTTCAAAGAATAAAACAAATAACTTTTGTAAAAATTGAATTATCAAGGGTTTATCCACAACTTTTTAACTATGTTATAAGGTTCTTTACTAAGGATAATAACGTTCAATCAGTAGAAGAAGCTTATGAGTTGTATGAAAGTTATGGAGTTAATGTTCAAGAATTATTTACAAAAGTTTATCAAGAAAACGTTGATTATTCTAAATTTCGTGAACCAGAAAATATTAAGGTTAACCTTAATATAATAAGATGGACAATAGAAAAGTGGGCTGAAGAAACTTTGGTAAAATGCGATGATAACTTTACCATTGAGGATATGGAAATATTCGGCAAGGAAGTAGACCAGTATGTTGATGCTTTAAAAAAAGCGTTTTACAAATAGAATTTATAGGAGGATAGGCAGTATGATTTCAGTAAAAAACCTTTCTCATTCGTATAGCAATGATGAAAAACTTGCTGTAAACAACATTAGTTTTGAGGTTGAAAAGGGAGAGACCTTTGGATTTTTGGGACCATCAGGTGCAGGTAAATCTACAACTCAAGGTGTTTTAACAGGTTTGTTAAAATTGCAAAAAGGTGAAGTAGAAGTTGCTGGGTATGACATTAAGCATGTTCAGAACAAAAGGTTCAACAAAATTGGTGTGTCGTTCGAACAATCAAATGTGTATGGAAAGCTTACAGCAAAAGAGAACTTGGAGTTCTATGCAAAACTTTTTGATGTAGAAACAAGAAATGCACAGGAACTGATTGATTTGGTTGGCTTGAGTGGCAAAGAAAATGTTCGTGCTGGTGAATTTTCAAAGGGCATGAAGCATCGTCTAACTTTTGCTCGTTCTATGATAAACAATCCTGAGTTATGGTTCTTGGATGAACCTACAACAGGCCTAGATCCTGCTATTGCAGCAACAATAAAGGACATAATTAGGGAGCAAAAGGCAAAAGGTACAACATCATTTTTGACTACCCACAATATGTTTATAGCAGATGAACTTTGCGATAGAGTTGCATTTATTATTGATGGTGAAATAAAACTGATAGATACACCAAAAAATTTGAAACTTGAATATGGACAAAAATTAGTTGATGTAGAGTATTTAGAGAATGATAGAATAGTAAAAGAGACTTTTAAAACCATTGAGGAAGCTGATAGAAACAAATTGGCTAATGTAATAAAGAAGCATGAAATTAGAACAATGCACACAAAAGAAGCAACACTAGAGGAAATATTTATCCAAGTTACTGGAAGGGGGCTTGTGTAGCATGAAACTGCTAAGCACTTACTTAAAAGAGATGAAAATTGCATTTCGTGGTTTTTATTTCTATATTGAAGTCGTAATGGCGGCTATTATCCTCACCATTCTTCTTGTAGCAGTAAAAGAAGCACCCGAAAGCAAAGAGAAAGAATTCTTATTCTACGATATGGAGCAAGAAGTTGTAGATTTTATTTTTGAAGAAGGTATAGGTGAAGAAAACTTTAAATATGTTGATCCTGTAGAATTTGAAGTGAAGGCACAGGAATTTGAAGTAACTAATAAAGAAACTGGAGAAACAGAAACTTACAGTTTTGAAAAGGCAACTATTACTGTTAAAGCGATAGAAGCCTATGAAAAAGACACTGGCGAACTTGATAAGATGCTATATCTTACAGAAAATGAAGAAGACATGATGCGTCTTGCTTATTCTGAAAAGGTTATTGGTGCAACAATAACAAAGGATGATAACTGGAAAATGTATTATGACTATTATATCCAAGGATATGAAACTGAAAGAATGCAAGGTCTTTTGTACATTCTTCATAACGATGATCCTAGCGTACTTGAAGAAGTAGCAGACAAGCAAGTAGTAAGAAAACTAGGCGATGTAGAAGTATTGAACAACAGGCAAAACCTAATACCAGCTATGGTTGTGCTGATGGGATCTATGATGGGATTCTTTATAGTTATAGCCTATGTTTACCTAGATAAAGGCGAAGGAGTAATTAAGGCATTTGCTGTAACTCCATCAGCTGTGTGGAAATATTTAATGAGTAAAGCAATGGTTATTATGACCACGGTAGTTCTTTCATCATCAATAATAACCATACCTGTGATGGGAGGTCAGCCTAATTATCCTATGTTCTATATGTTCTTGCTAATATCAACATTTGCATTTGCAGCACTAGGATTATTTATAGCTAGTTTCTTTGACAGTATGACAAAAGCCTTCGGAGCACTATATGGTGGCATGATGGTAATGATGATACCTGCATTCTCATACTTTATTCCAAGCTTTGACCCAATGTGGATAAGATTCCTGCCAACATATCCATTGATGCAGGGGTTTAAAGAGATTATTATGGTAGATGGTGATATGTCCTATGTACTTATGTATAGTGGGGTATTCCTAGTAGGTGGAATAATTTTATTCCTACTTGCGAATGTAAGATTTAAGAAAACATTGACAGTGTAAGGAGGGCAAAGAAATGTTGAAAAAGATATTCAGAGTATTACAAAAAGATTTTAAGTCCTCACGACGCGATTTTATGGCACTTTATATAATGGTAGCACCAATACTAATCGCAGTAGCAATTACATTGTTTACACCAGGACTTAATGACACAACAGTTAACCTAGCTATGCTAGAAAGCGATGACGCAGGTCATATAGATTACATGGAGCAATTTGCAAAGGTAGAGCTATTTGACAGTGTTGAAGACATGGAGGCTCGTGTAGAAAAGCGTGATGATATAGCAGCATTAGTACCTAATGGTGACGGATATGAAATTGTTATACAAGGCAATGAACCAGAGGTTGTTGAAGGCTTTGCTGTAGTTCTAAACTCATTATATGAACTAGATGCAACAAATGAAGAGACCACAGCTACATTGATGTCTTTTGGGCATACTGTTCCACCACTAAAGACTATGCTTGTAAATATGCTTATATCTATGACTATAATGCTTGCAGGTATGTTAATAGCCATAAGCATAGTTGAAGAGAAAACAGATAACACAATTAACGCTATAAATGTAACTCCAGTTTCACAAACTGGGTTTGTAATAGGCAAGAGCTTATTTGGTGGATTAACCGCATTGGTAGGAATAATAATAGGTCTGTTTATTACAGGGTACGGTGATATAAACTGGTTTATGGTTATAATGGTAGGAATATCATCAATGATATTATCATTAGTTGTAGGCTTTATTCAAGGATTGTCCAGTGAAGATTTTATGGAAGCTGCATCAAATGTAAAAATGATTATGTTACCTATAGCAGGCTCAATTGCAGGCTATGAATTACTGGCTGACAATTGGCAATGGACAATGTATTGGTCACCATTCTATTGGGCATATAAAGCCAATATGGCTATATTGTCAAAAACTGCTGACTGGCCTACAGTGCTACTTTGTACAGGAATGGTAATAGCACTATCATTAGTAGTTTACTTATTGGCACTACCAAAGATTAGAAAAGGTTTAAGCTAGGATTTAATAAAGGTTATAATACATTATAATAATATTAATTGGAGAAAGGAGACACATTATGGGAACTGGTTATTTATTAGGAGGTATAGCATGCTTGCTGTATTTCGCATTAGTATTTTACTTTGGAGGAGTTAAAAAATCTCCAGGAATATTAAAAATGGTAAAAATGAAACTTAACAAAAACATGACTGATGAAACAGCTGTGAAGATTTGCATATGGTTTTCAATCATAATTGGACTAGGCGGAGTATTCTTGCTAGTGTTTGGAGCAATCCAAGGATAATTAGTAATACTAACTGGAATAATAAAAAGCGCATCTATGATGCGCTTTTTGCTTACTTATTAGTAGTCATTTGTTAAATCATGTATAAAGGATGTGAGGGTATTTGTGTCTGCACCTGTTTCGTGCACTTTTTTTACAATGGCTGAACCTACGATTACACCATCTACAAATTGGGAGAAGAATTTAACCTTCTCTCTAGAGCTAATACCAAAACCTACAGCAACAGGCAGGTCAGTTTGACTTTTTACATCTTGTAGATATTCAACAACATTATCATTAAATGAATCCCTAACACCAGTTACACCCATTGTAGATACACAGTATACAAAACCAGAGTTATTATGAGCTATGTCAGCTACTCTGTTTTTTGACGTAGGTGCTACTAGTGGTACAAGGCATATATCATATTTATCAGTGTATTCTAGAAGCTCATCTCTTTCTTCCATAGGTAAGTCAGGTACTATTAATCCATCTATACCTACAGCTTTACATTTAGTTGTAAATTTTTCATTTCCCATATTAAATATTGTGTTGTAGTACACCAAAAACAATACAGGAACTTGAGAGCTTTTTCTTATCTCTTTTATACAGTTAAATATATCATCCACACAAACACCATTGTCAAATGCTCTTAGGCCAGCAGCTTGAATAACTGGGCCGTCAGCTAAAGGGTCTGAATAGGGGATACCAATTTCTATAATGTCAGCACCACCAGATTCCATAGCGTGGACAAGCTCTACAGTTTTTTCGATGGTTGGGTCGCCTGCTGTTACATAGCCTATAAAAGCTGTTTTATTTTTTTCTCTTAATTTATCAAACTTTGCTATTATTCTATTCATTTAATCCACCATCCTTGCTTGCTAGATTAACTATGGTGTGCATGTCTTTATCTCCACGTCCTGAAATATTTATTACTACTACTTCATCTTTACTCATAGTCGGAACTATTTTTAGAGCATGTGCAACAGCATGGGCACTCTCAAGTGCAGGAATAATGCCTTCGGTTTGTGATAATTCGTATAGACCAGCAACAGCTTCAGCATCTGTAATGCTTACATATTCTGCTCTTTTTGTATGGTATAGATAAGCGTGCTCAGGACCTACTCCTGGGTAATCAAGTCCTGCTGATATTGAATAGACTGGATATATATTACCATCATCATCCTGAATTAAATAAGTTTTCATACCATGGATAATGCCTTTTCTACCCTTAGCAAACGTAGCTGCATGCAGTGGAGTATCTATTCCTTTTCCTGCTGCTTCTACTCCTATTAACTTCACTTTTGCATCTTCCACAAAAGGATAGAACATTCCAGCAGCATTGCTCCCACCACCAACGCAAGCTATTATTGCATTTGGATGTTTACCTTCTTTTTTGAGTATATCTTTTTTTGTTTCATCACCAATTATCCTTTGGAAATCTCTAACCATCATAGGGTATGGGTGTGGACCGACTACAGAACCTATCACATAGAATGTATCCTCAGCTGTACGAACCCATTCTCTGATAGCTTCGTTAGTAGCATCTTTTAGTGTTTTTGTGCCACTAGTTGCAGGAACTACTTTTGCACCTAGCATTTCCATTTTAAATACATTTAAGCGTTGGCGCTCCATATCCTCTTCGCCCATAAAAACAGTACATTTCATATTAAAAAGAGCTGCTCCAGTAGCTGTAGCTACACCGTGTTGTCCTGCACCTGTTTCAGCAATAATTTTTTTCTTACCCATACGTTTTGCCAAAAGCATTTGACCTAATACATTGTTGATTTTATGAGCACCTGTGTGGTTTAAATCCTCCCTTTTTAGGTAAACTTTTGCACCACCTAATTTTTCTGTTAAATTTTTTGCATAGTATAGTGGTGAAGGACCTCCTACATAATCTTTTATA
>Ga0209475_10001399_pt1 | contig 31088 bp, 28 predicted proteins | sample tdDd471_FD_187128 | JGI IMG/M metagenome (GOLD analysis project Ga0209475, IMG submission 187128) | Marine sediment microbial communities from the Atlantic coast under amendment with organic carbon and nitrate - tdDd47.1 (SPAdes)... | ecosystem: Environmental > Aquatic > Marine > Coastal >... | reverse complement strand
TCAACAATTTCGGCGACCATTGCCCGCTTGTAGATGACACCTGCATCGTTTTTGGCTTTTTCTATATACTTGTCAAAATCTTTGCCAAAGGCTCTCAGTTCCATGTAAAAAACAGTAGACTGAACATCATTGTCATGTTCATGAGCGATAATAGTCTGTTTAGCGGCATACATGCAGCAAACCGAGGAACACCAGGGATTACCATTATGTGCATTCCGAGAGCCAACACACTGAATCCAAGCTAATTTTTTGGGGTGACCACCGTCGGATGGCCGTTCAACCGTGCCACTGCAAGGACCAGATGCTGATAAGAGCCGCTCAAACTGGAGCGAGGTGACAACATTTTTCAACTTACCGTATCCGAATTCCTGTCGTATTTCCGGCTGATAAGTTTTAAGTCCAGGAGTAAGGATGATCGAACCAACCTGAATGTCGATCATTTGATCCTTATCTTCAAAATTTATAGCATCAGCCTCGCAGACCTTCTCACACTTTCGGCACACATTCTTTGTCAGGTACAAACAATGAGCAGCATCTATTGCTCTGGTATTGGGAACAGCCTGGGGAAAAAGTGCATATATGGCCTTTCGCTTATCTAAACCCTGATTAAAGACATTAAATACCTTGGAAGGACATTTGGGCTCACAGTCACCGCAACCAGTACAGCGGTCTGGATCGACGTATCGCGCTTTCTGTTCAATAGTAGCAGTGAAATTACCCTCGTGACCAGAGACCTTGGCCACGGTGGCCATAGTATGCATTTTGATATTGGGGTGTCGACTGGATTCAACCATGCGTGGAGAAATCATACACATGGCACAGTCACCGGTAGGGAAGGTTTTGTCCAATCTAGACATTGTCCCACCAATTGAAGGTTCATCATTGACCATGTGAACCATTAAACCACTATTGGCAAGATCGAGGGCAGCCTGCATTCCTCCTATACCTGCGCCAACGACTAAAACTGTTCCTATCCTGTCTTCACTCTCCTGCTTGGGGGTAATCCTGGTCACAAAAAGTCCTCCATGAGATTGGCCCCGACAGCTAAACCACTGCTCATATTGTTGCTTCCAGCAGTTTACAGCGGGTACGCACCATATATTCGGGTTAGACAATGTATCGGTAAAGGATTCGACCTATGGCATTATAATAAATTAATATTGATATGATAGCTTTTTTTTCCTCCACACGACCTTTTACAGATAATAATGATATTTCCCATAAAATATTCTTCACCTACCCAAAGCGTATCATTTCAATATCAGCCAAGATTCCGTTTTATCACTCTTTATCTAGCATGTTCATTAAATTTTAGGTTATTGGTTACATCATGTTTTTCTCGGAAAGAGAGAGGGCATTGAATATTTTTTGATATGAAATGATTTGATCGTCGTCTTCGCCAATAAGTTGGAATTGCGGTGAACTTTAAATTCTATTACAACCTTATGAGCGAAATAAATAAAAAGCTTTCTGTATTGCGAAACACAGTTTTGTATTCAATCAAACGACACACAGAGGAGCAGTAAATGACCCCCCCTTCGTCTGAACTCCAACTTCACAATCCAAGAATTCTTGTTATTGACGATGAGCCGAGAATTCGTGACGCGTGTATTATGGTTCTCTCCGACAGTGGCTTTGATGTTGCCGCAGCCCCAGATGGTGAACAAGGCCTGCAAATGATCGAGGAGAAGCATTACGATATCATTTTAGTTGACCTGATGATGCCGACCATTTCAGGTTTCGATGTACTCTCTGAAGTTCGTAGTCACCATCCCGACACAGTAGTCATTGTGATTACAGGCTACGCAACGCTTGAACATTCTATTGAAGCGATGAAAAAAGGTGCCTTTGACTTTATCCCAAAACCATTTACACCAGACCAATTAAGAGCAGTAGTTGATAAGTCCTTACGATATACCAGTGCCCTTCAAGACATCGCCGATTCCAAATCAAGATTGGGAGTTATGGTCAACCGTCTCACTGACGGGGTCATGACAACAGATGCCAGAAAACTCATAGTCCAAGTTAATCCTGCTTTTTTGCACATGATGGGATATCACGGTGAGGCTGTGGTAGGACGCCATGTAACTGAGATAATCAAAGATGAGTATCTTTTAGATTCAATTGATCAGGCACTTGGTATGTCGAGTGATATGTTCTCGGAAATAACCAAGGAAATATCAATAACTGAAAATAGTGAAGAGAAATTTTTCAGTGCCAGGTGTGCTCCATTTCGAGGACGAATGAAGGAAAATCTTGGTACGGTCACTGTATTGCATGACATCACCACCTTGAAAGAAATGGACCAAATGAAGTCGGACTTTGTCTCAATGGTTTCCCATGAGATCAGGAGCCCGATGAATTCACTCCTCATGCAACTGAAAATAATCAGCGACGGCTTAGCAGGTGACGTCACAGAAAAACAACAGGAAATCCTGCAGAGAGCGTCCGAGAAAATCCTTAACCTCAATAATCTGGTAACAGAGCTGCTGGATCTTTCCAGAATAGAGTCCGGCCTTATCACCCATGAAAAAGAACATGTCGATATGGGGGTATTATTATCTGAACAACAGGTTTTTCATGCCCCTTACGCAGCGGATAAGAAAATCACTATTCAAATCAACTGCCCAGCTGACCTGCCCACAATACTTGCCAACAGACAAAACATGGAAGAAGTTTTCTCCAACCTCATCACCAACTCCATCAAATATTCCCCAGATGGTTCTTCAATAACGATTTCAGCAATCGTTGAAAATGAATATTTAAAAACAGAGTTGACAGATACTGGATTTGGCATCTCCAGTGACGAGCTTGAACTAATATTTACTCGTTTTTATAGAACAAAAGACAAAAATACCAGAGAGATACAGGGAACCGGACTCGGCCTTGCCATAGTCAAAAGTATAATTGAGTCACACCACGGCAAAATCAGTGTTACAAGTAAGGTAGGCAGTGGTACTACCTTTATAGTTCTTCTTCCCCTTTCTGATGGGTAAAATAGAATTGTTGAAGTAGGCTGGCATTACCGGCTCAACTCCAACAGAATAAAATATTAACTAAAATCCATGGTGCTCGGCTAGTTTTTCAAACATCTGGGCGATACCGGTGCCCAGGTTAAATGACGAATCAACACCAAGATTTTCTTGCACACTGTTGTCAAAAAATAAATTCAGACTCGAGCCCAGTCCATCATCCGGTTTCCAATAACAGATCATAATAGGTACAAGGGGAAGTGGATATAAGACAACTGACACATCAGATTCAAAACGTTTATCTACTTTTTTACCGTTGAACATGTGGACAACATCATCAAAAAAATCTGTATAATTATCAGCAAGATTTTTTAAAACATCCTCTCCCCTCTTCTTAAATAGAGCATATTTCTCCTTGCCACCATCTATCTCTCTAAAAGATATCCAATCACCCGATACAGGTAAACCTTTACATTTCAAGACATAGTCAAGCAGTGGAACGACAACCCAAGGGATTACATGAAGGTCGGTTGCAAAAGTTCCATCCTTTCTAATCCCGAAATTTTTTCCAAGAACTGTAACAGTCAGTACAGTGCCATTTTGAAGTGCGCCAATTCTTTCTGCGGTTATTTTAAAGTCGAGATCCACCACCTCACGTACAAGACTTGAGATATATTCATCTTGATCATCAAGCGGTCTTTTCTCGATATCTGATCTCTCTGAAAACTTTACTATATCAGAATGTTCCAAGTGTGGACATTCCTGAATTCGACGTTTACCTAAGTAAACTGCACCAGCAAATGCCAAACATGTCTTTTCTCCGCATTTCCTGCAATTGCTTTTATCGAGCACGCTAAAACTCTCCATAGCGTTTTTAGCAACCACCATTGTCCAACCTCCCCTTTACGTAATATTCACAACAAAGCAGTCGTTTTATTCATAGTAATCTTCATCTTGATTTTGCTCAACCTACACTTGATACAGTTAAGAACTGTTAAATGGATTTTTCTAAATAACTAACCATCTTTTCTGCTCAATCAAAAAGTTTGGCAATTATGGACAAAACATAAGGATACAATAACATTCAGAACATTTAACCAAATTTCCACACCCATATTCCAAATTTGCTGGTGGCAAGATTTCTCAGAGAAGATTATATTGCTTCCTGCCTGAGAAAAATGTTTAGACAGTTAGTATATCTATCCACTTGCCAAACAGGTGGATCATCTACAACTAAAGGGGAAGACAATGAAAGCTACAATATCAAATGTTTGCATGGGTGACAGAAACTGTAACAAATTGTGTCCTGAAGTTTTCGAATATGATGAAGATAAACTTCTTTCTATCGTTAAGCACGACGATATCCCTAAACACCTCGAAGATATAGTCCGACAGGCTGCTGCCGAATGCGGAGCTGACGCGATTACAATCGAAGAATAACGGAGCCCACCATGGCCAGTTTTCGTGAAAGCAAAACAGCCAAAAACCTGCTGCTTTCTTATTCAGCAGAAACTCAGGCACGTACTCGCTATAATTTTTTTGCAACCCAGGCTCGTGAGGATGGTTATATCCAAATTGCCAGGCTTTTTGATGAAACTGCCGATCAGGAATTTGAACACGCCCTTCGTTTTTTCAAGTTTTTCAACGGTGGAGAACTGGAAATTTCAGGGCAGTTTCCGGCTGGCGTCATAAAAGATACCCACGCCAATCTCATTAGTTCAGCAGAACTCGAGCTGTACGTTCATGATCATATGTATAAAGTTTTTGCCGAAGAGGCAGAAAAAGAAGGTTTTCAGCGAGCAGCAGACACCTTTAACGCTATAAATGTTTCTGAAAAAAATCACGAACTGATGTTTCGGTCTCTTGCGGATAATCTAATTTCCGGCAGAGCTTTCCGGCGTTCTGAATCGGTTAGATGGAAATGTCTCAGCTGTGGTTATTTGCATGAGGGCAACACTCCACCGGATAAGTGTCCGGCCTGTGTCAAGCCACCCGGTTATTTTGAAGTATTGAAAAAGAACTGGTAATAAAAAAAGCCATCGCTTAAACGCGATGGCTTTTTTTATTACTTCGCCTCTTCTAGAGTACCAAGAGCACCTTTTCAATGGCTTTCTGCAATTCTTTGCTATGAATTTTACCTGCGAAATGAACTGGGCTCTTCCCATAAATAGGATCCCAACCCCCAGGATCAGCATAACAATAAAACTGTGTTTCAAGGCCGATTTTTCTCACAGCATCATCTGCTGGGTGACCGATCAACCGTTTCGCTGCTTCCCAAGAGGCACCACATGGCGCTCCACGGAGCACTTTCACATCAGCTATCTTCCCATCCTCAATTTCTACTTCAAATTCCGGAGCGCCAAAATTATCGCCATAGTTGCCAAGACCTGCAAGTCGTGGAAGGCCGCAGCAGGTAGGTGGTGTTATGGCTTTTTTACCGACAATTTTTTTACCGGAACCAATTACAGGAATTTCATTTTTGTTGCAGAGATCGGCCAAATCTGTGGACAAGTCGTTGTGCCTTAGAAAATCAAGTACCAGGTCACAAGAGATTTCATTGGAAGGTATTCACTGCTATCATCGATGACCTGCGGTAAAGTTACATCTATATTGAAAACTTCCAAATCAAAAAGCTCTTTTCCGTGCTTAAGCAAGCCTTTGATTTTCTTCTCTCCACTTCCATTCTGCTGAAAAACTAATATTTTCTGTCTAGAAATCCTCTTATCGTCATTCACAAGCTCATCCTCTGATCACCAAATCAAGTTTCAGTCAAATATCCAGGCGAACCCAACGAGTACAATACCGATAGGTCGCTTCAAGAAGTTTCTTTCTGTTTTGCAGTACGTGAACCAGTACATGAAATGAACCTCCAGTATCACGATACAGGACCATTCCACTGTCCATTTCACTCGTCTCGGTTCCGTGGATTATCTTCAAGGGGGAATCGATCTCAATAATCTCCAACTCATCATCTTGAAACTGAAAATAGGCCATTTGTGCTAAAGCATGATATTCGTGCTTGGCATGGCCACTGTCTTTAACAGTTAAAGTTTGAATATAACCTGCTTCCTGTAAGGCAATCTCAGGCACAAGAATAAGACTTTCGCAGTCTGTTATTAGTGTTGTTGCAGTTTGAATTGTTATCGTGGCACTCATCTTTTATTGTAAACTCGACGGGTAAATTTAAAAATAAAAATTAATCATTAAAAAAGGGGAAGTTGAGTTAACACGCCAACTTCCCCTATAGTACCAAGCAATGACATATTAGGACAATAGTAATCTCTACTTCTCAAGTTTTACCGCGCAAACTTTTGCTTCCATGATCTTGCAAACCGGGTCCATAGCATTATTGGTAAGCAGGTTTGCCGCCGCCTCTGTGTAATGAAACGGAATGAAGACAACGTTTGGCGGAACAATTGTGCTTACCCTGGCCTTCAGGCTGATCTCACCTCGCCGAGAACTTACTTTAAGTTTGTCTCCATCGCTCACACCAAGTTTGTGAGCATCAACCGGATTAACCTCCACAAAAGCTTCCGGCGCAATTGCATTGAGACCTGCGGATCGTCTGGTCATAGTTCCTGTATGGTAGTGGAAAAGTTCACGGCCGGTGGTGAGCACATAAGGATACTCCTCATCCGGTAATTCATCTGATTTTACATAAGGAACCTCCCAGAAGAGAGCTTTTCCGTTTTCTGTACTAAAACCTTCTTTATAGAGAAACGTGGTTCCCGGATGGTCTTTATCCGGGCACGGCCATTGCAGTCCATCAACATCAATGCGGTTATAATCCATGCCGGCCAGAGCGACCCACAACCCTGCGACTTCATCAAATATTGCCGAAGCATCTGGAAGCTTTTCCAGGTTACCTTCGCCCATCACCCGCATATAAAGCTGATCGATAATATCAAGGTCGGACCTGGCCTGGCCTGGTGGATTAATCGCCTTGCGTATTCGCTGTACCCGACGCTCGGAGCAGGTAAAGGTACCTTCTTTTTCCGCAAAAGAAGCTCCCGGCAGTACTACATCGGCTAGTTTTGCGGTCTCGGTCATAAAGATATCCTGCACCACCAAAAATTCGAGGCTTTTAAAGGCTTTAACTGAATGGGCAGTATTTGGGTCGGACAGAGCCGGATTTTCACCGAAGATATAGAGGCCTTTTAAGGTGCCGTCGATCATCTGACCGGTCATAACCGAAGCAGGTGTTCCGACTTTATCAGACAGAACCCTCCCCCAGGCCTTCTCAAATTTTTCTTTTACTGCCGGGACATCAACCTTCTGGTAACCAGGGTAAACATTAGGCAGGCTACCCATGTCACAGGCACCTTGAACGTTGTTCTGACCTCGAAGCGGATTGACACCGGCACCATGCTTGCCGAGGTTCCCGGTCATCATCGCCAGGTTACCAATGGCGTTGACATTATTGGTACCCATTACATGCTGGGTGATACCCATGGCGTAATAAATTCCTGCGCTTCCTGCTGAGCCATAAATTCTTGCAGCTTTGATAATATCTGCCGCAGGAACACCTGTAATTTCTTCCCCATATTCCGGAGTAAATGAATCAAGAGATTTTGCAAAAACTTCGTAATTCTCAGTTTTTTCTTTAATGAAAGATTTATCATCGAGCCCTTCTTTAAGAATAACGTGGGCTAGAGAATTGAGCAGAACTGAATCGGTTCCAGGACGTTGACGAAGCCATAGGGTAGCAAACTTCACCAGAGGAATTTTTCTTGGATCGGCAACTATCAGCTGGGCACCTTTTGCCACAGCCTCTTTCATTTTTAGAGCAATAATTGGATGGTTCTCTGTGGTATTTGAACCAATGACCAGCATAGCGTCATTATCAACTATCTCATCAACAGAGTTGGTCATTGCACCTGAACCGAATTTTGTGGCCAGACCGGACACAGTCGCACTGTGTCAGTAGCGGGCACAGTGATCGATATTGTTGGTGCCAAATCCGGCACGAAACAGCTTCTGGAACAGGTAGTTTTCTTCGTTGGTACACCTGGCCGAACTTAATCCTCCTACACTGTCAGGACCATTTTTTTCTACAATTTCTCCTAATTTGGATGCGACCAGATCAAGCGCCTCTTCCCAGGTCGCTCGTTCCAATTCACCGCCCTTTTTCTTTCGGACCAGGGGCCATTTCAATCGCTCAGAGCTATTAATAAAGTCGAAACCGAACCGTCCTTTCGCACAGAGCCAGCCTTTGTTGTGGTTATCGGCGGAAGAACCGACCCGTATCACCTGATCTCCATGGGTTGAGAGGGTAATATTGCAACCGCACCCACAATAGGGACAGGTCGTATCTGTTGTCTCAACTCCTTCCATCCGAGCTTTACCTGCCCATATCGCTCCAGAGAGTGCTCCTGTGGGACAGACAGAGACGCACTGACCACAGAATTCACAATCAAGAGTATTGCCAAAAGGTGGAATGACTTTGGCCTCAAACCCACGCTCTGCAAAACCGATGGCTCCAACCCCCTGAACCTCTTCACAGACCCTGACACAGAGGCCACAGAGAACACATTTGTTCTGTTGCCTAACAACAAAGGGGTTAGTGTCAATACGGTGATGATCCCTCATTTCACCTTTAAATCGATTGTCACGAATGCCGTACTGATAGGCAAGCTCCTGCAGAGTACAGTCACCTGTTCCGATACAAGTCATACAATCATTAGGGTGATCAGAGAGAAGTAACTCAACCACCGTTTTTCGCAAACGGTAGAGTTTTGCACTCTGGGTTGTAACAATCATCTCATCTGTTACAGGAGTGGTACAGGCAGTCACCGGTTTAGGGATCCCGGCTATCTCTACGATACAGAGTCTGCAAGCGCCAAATGGTTTAATGCGATCATCGTGACAAAGAGTGGGAATGACTATACCTGCTGTTTTTGCAGCCTCAAGAACCGATGTTCCTTCAGCGACTTGAATATCTTTTCCATCTATCATTACATTCATCATCGTCACTACTCCTTTAACACGGCACTGAATTTACAGGCGTCGTAACAGGCTCCACACTGGATACAGGTTGCATTGTCAATTTTATGGGGTTTCTTTTTTTCTCCCGTAATAGCATCCACTGAACAGGCCCGTACACACATGCCGCACCCAACACACATATCTTCACGGATAAAAAAAGTCAGCAGTTTATTACAGACTTTTGCCGGACATTTTTTCTGGTTGATATGTGCTTCGTATTCATGTCTAAAATACTTTATGGTGCTGAGAATCGGGTTCGGTGCCGACATCCCCAAACCGCAAAGACTTGAGTCACGAACGTCTTCTGCCAGTTCCTGGAGAAGTTCGATATCACCCTTCTTCCCCTCTCCATCAACAATCCTGGTGAGAATTTCCAGGAGTCTTTTGGTTCCAAGCCGACAGGGTACGCATTTACCACAGGACTCAGCCTGGGTGAACTCAAGGAAAAACTTGGAGATATTGACCATACAGTCCGTCTCATCAAGAACAACCATACCTCCGGAGCCCATCATGGAGCCCACTGATGCCAATCCCTCATAATCTACTGCCAAATCAATATGTTGCTGTGGAATACATCCTCCAGAGGGGCCACCAGTCTGCACAGCCTTAAAGAGCTTATCTCCTTCGATTCCTCCACCAATATTAAAGACAATTTCTTTAAGTGGCATCCCCATAGGGATCTCGATAAGACCTGTATTTCTGATTTTGCCTGTCAGGGCAATAACCTTGGTGCCTTTACTCTTCTCGGAACCAATCGAGGAAAACCAATCAGAACCTTTGTTGAAGATATGGGGTAAGTTGGCCAGGGTCTCAACATTATTTATAATAGTTGGTTTACCCCAGAGCCCCTTATTCGCAGGAAATGGTGGTTTGGCCCGTGGCATTCCCCTTTCACCTTCAATCGAAGCAATAAGAGCAGTTTCTTCGCCACAGACAAAAGCGCCAGCACCAAGTTTGACCTTGATTTTTAAATTAAAATCAGTGCCGAAAAGGTGTTTTCCCAAATAGCCACTGTCTTTGGCATCCTTTAGTGCTTTATGGAGCCTGTCTACGGCTAACGGATATTCTGCACGAATATAGACATAGCCAATACTGGCACCGATAGCGTAGGCGTTTATTATCATCCCTTCTATGACCGCATGGGGGTTACCCTCTACGATGGACCTATCCATGAATGCGCCGGGATCTCCTTCATCCGCGTTGCAGATGACATAGTACTGGTCCGAATCATTGGCAGCACAAAAACTCCATTTCAGGCCTGTTGGAAAGCCACCGCCCCCTCTCCCGCGCAAACCTGATTCCTTGACTGTCTCAATCACTTCCGTCGGGGTCATGGTGGTCAATGCCTTTTCAGCAGCTTTATAGCCATCCACCTCGAGGTACTCTTCTATCGATTCCGGATCAACCTTACCAAGATCGGCAAGCACTATTTTAGTCTGATTGTCATGGAAGACATGGTAATCTTCACCAACCAGCCATTCCTCGACCGGCCTTGAACCAAGCACATGGTCCTGAACCAGCCTTTTTACCATATCCGGTTGAATATACTGGTAGGTTGAGACATTGCCATCCACAGTAACATCAACAAGAACATCCCTTGCACAAAAGCCACGGCAACCCACTTTGTGAAGTCTGCATTTTTCTTTGATTATCGCATTTTCGATGCCGGCTTCCTCGAACTGTTTGGTGAACTCCTCCATAACCAGATCACCACCAGCAGCGATGCCACCCGTCCCCATGCACACATTGATAATTATTTCGCCGTTCATGGTCTAATCCTTATATTCTTTGAGACTCTTCACCATGCTGGTAGGTGTCACTTTTCCGAGCACTTTTTGGTTTACCAACACAACCGGTGCAATACTGCAGGCTCCAACGCAATTGACACGTTCCAATGTAAATTTCATGTCTCTGGTTGTATCCTGGTCTTCTTTCAATTTAAGATCTTCCTGAATTTTAGAAATAATTCGAGGAGCACCTTTCACATGGCAGACAGTACCAGCACAAACGGTGACTATATTTCTTCCCCTCGGGGCAAGGTGAAATTGGGAATAAAAGGTAATAACACCATAAAATTTGGAGGATGGGATATCGCTTCTTTTGGCAAACCACTGCACGGTCTCCTCAGGGACATACCCGAATTCTTTCTGTATCTGCTGAAGAACAGTGATAATATTGTCACCATTCGTTAAAGATTCCTGGTAGATCGATTCCAGTTTTTCTTCCTGCGATTTCTCCATTAAAACGTTCTCCTCAATTCAGGCTACTCAATTACTCACAAATAAAACATTATTTCTGTCTGATAAAAGCCCTTAAAATCAAACCCTTAACAACAAGTATCAGTGCTAGCATGTTGGCAAAACATACTGTTTCCAAGTATCAAAGGTACAAAGCAACCGCTTTGGTTCAGTGCCACCTACAACAATACCACATTGTGGTGTTTTCTTGACTGTTTATTCTCTTATATTTGCAAACGACAAAAACAAATTACTCTTTGGTAAGTGCAGAACAACAATAATTGACCTAATACAACAATAAGGATACATGGCCAAGTCAGCCGAAAAAATGGGCCTAAATTACAAAAAACCTAAACGAATATCAAAATCCTTCAAAACGCCATCGATGATAAACCTATAGTTCCTCAAAAAGGTGGTAGTATCACCAGTAGGAGCTGTCCTCACATAAAAGGCTCAAGCCTTAACTGATAAATGCCTACAATTACAAAGAAATATTGAAAGATTGGCCAAAATATATTTCAGGAGTTGTTTTGCATCCCCCCCTCGGAAGCTTTTTTCTAATATTTTCATTCTTTCTTGTAGGAGTAATTTTTTTGGGAATACGAGGTAGAGTTTATCTGCCACACCACTATGATTTTTTGGTTTTAAGAGTCCTCAATTCGTAACGCAGAAACGATGTCTATCCTTTTGTAAATTGGGACAGAAAAGAATAGATATAAGCGTGGAAATACGATAGGGTATGCTAATAATTCATTTGCTTTCTCACTATTTCTAAGCGTAATACAATCGGGAGGAAATCCATGAATCTGCAGAAAATTTTAGAGTATGCCCTGCAAAGGGAAAAGGAAGGCTACCAGTTTTTCAAGACCAATGCCGACAAAGCTGGTCATGCCGCAGCTGCTCAGGTCTTTCAAAGGCTAGCAGATGAGGAATTGAAACATATAGAGTATATAAAAAACCTCATGAAATCAGAGGGCGACGATGGAAGTCAGACAGAAGCCATGCTGGAAATTGAAGACTGGTTTGAAGGCAAAGCCAAGGAAGAGCTTCTCGACCAGAGCCTTGTCGAGTCTATGATTCCAGATGTAGCCGTCCTGAGAACCGCCTATCTCATAGAAAGTGATCTTTCAGAATTTTATGAGAATGCAGCATCAAAATCTTCAGGCAATGCTCAAAAAGCTTTTCAACAGTTGGCCAGATGGGAAAGAGGGCATGAAACATTCTTCAAAGACCTCCATGACAAGGTTTTCGAAGAGTATACCCAGATGCCTTGGGGCGGTTGATCTCCAACACTTTTCCCCTTTGTATTTACCACGCCGAATTCTGCAGAGGGGATCATTGATAAATCCACTAATACGACCTCACCCAACATACCGTGAGATTATCTCACATGTTCTGTAGTGTAATAACGAATTGAAATGATAAAAGAGTCTCTTCCGGCACAAGGTACCGGAAGAGACAGTGATATGACAGGTTTATGCCGCTTTGGCTACATTAACAGCGCAGACCTTAAGTTCAGGTATTTTGCAGATGGGATCGTGTGCGGTATTCGTGAGAATATTTGCACAGCTTTCAATGAAGTGAAACGGCATAAAGACAGATCCTTTTCCAATTCGCTTGGTGACGTGGGCTTTGGCTTCAATCTCCCCTCTTCTGGATGAAATCCTGACAACATCACCCTCTTTGACGGAGAGTTCCGCAGCGTCCTCTTCGTTAAGTTCAAGAAGGCCCTCCTTGATCTCACTGTCAAGAGTCGGTGAGTTTCGTGTCATTGTCCCTGTGTGATAGTGGGCAAAGACACGGCCCGTTGAGAGCCAGAAGGGATACTCATCGTCTACGATTTCCGCTGGAGGCTTAAAATCGATGGCATGGAACAATCCTTTGCCTCTTGCAATCTTGCCTACATGCAATACCGGGGTTCCCGGATGATCTGGTGTCGGGCAGGGCCACTGCAGCCCCTGGCCTTCAAGCCTTTCATATGTCATTCCACCATAGGATGGCGTGAGGGCGGTCATCTCATCGAAGATCTGTTCCGGACCATCGTACTGCATTTCATAACCAAACCTGGTAGAAACCTCTTGGATAATCTGCCAATCTTGCTTAACATCGCCCCAGGGTTCAACCGCCTGGCGTACTCTGGAAACTCGACGCTCTGTATTTGAGAAGGTACCTTCCTTTTCAGCGAAAGAAACTCCTGGAAACACCACATCGGCCATTTCAGCAGTTTCAGTCAGGAATATATCCTGCACCACCAGGAGTTCCACCTTTTCCATAGCCTTCCTGACATGGTTGACATCGGGATCGCTGACCACAGGATTCTCACCGACCACATAGAGCGCCTTGACCGTGTCGTTTTCGATACCCTCTAGCATATAGGGAATAGTCAGGCCAACCTTTGTGGAGAGTGAATCCACACCCCAGGCTTTGGCAAATTTCTCAGCGGCAGCTTCTGAGGTCACAGGTTGATAGGCAGTAAAAACATTGGGAAGGCCACCCATGTCACAAGCTCCCTGGACATTGTTCTGTCCACGCAGGGGATTAAGGCCGGAACTTTCCTTACCCAGGCTTCCTGTCATCATTGTCAGGTTTGCAAGTGACTTCACATTGTCAACGCCAGTTGTATGCTGGGTGATTCCCATGCAGTAGACAATGGAAGCTTTATCAACAGTTGCATAAGCTTTAGCGATATTGCGGATATCATCTGCAGCCACCCCGCAAATCTCAGAGGCTTTTTCCGGCGTAAACTGCTCAACAACCTTAATAAAGGCTTCGTAGTCTTCCGTATGTTCGTCGATAAAGGACTGATCTTGCCAGCCGTTCTCGAGAATCACATTCATAATGCCGTTTAACAGTGCGACATCGGTTCCCATTTTCTGAGTGACGTGGATATCGGCAATCTCTGTGATATGTATCTTGCGGGGATCGGCAACGATAATTTTCGCGCCGTTCTTCTTCGCTTTAAAGATGCGGGTTGCAATAAGCGGATGGGAAACGGAGGTGTTGGATCCAATAATAAAGATGCACTCAGCATTTTCAAACTCAGCGATGGAGTTGGTCATCGCTCCACTTCCAAAAGATGCGGCAAGACCTGCCACGGTGGAAGAGTGTCAGAGACGGGCGCAGTGGTCGACGTTGTTCGTCCCAACGCCCCCACGGGCAAATTTCTGCAGAAGATAGTTCTCTTCGTTTGTCACCCTGGCCGAGGTAAGAAAACCGATGGAATCGGACCCATTCTTCTCCTTTATCTCTTTGAGCTTTGAAGCGGTGAACTCGAGGGCCTCATCCCAGGTTGCTTCTTCGAGCTTGCCGTTTTTACGCAGCAGCGGCGAAGTCAGCCTTCCTTTGTTTCGGATGAATTCGTGTAGATTCCACCCTTTAATGCACAGCTTGCCTTCGTTGACTGGACTGGTTTTACAAGGAATTGTACCGATGGGCTCGCCATCGAGCACTTCCAGAAAAATGTTGCACCCGCAGCCACAGTACGTGCATGTTGTCAATACTGTCCTGTAATCCATAGTAACTCCCTTACCCTTACTTACCTTCTTCTACAGGCTCTATCTTGTTTAATGGTGATCTCAATCCAGGACGCAGACCAGTCTGAAAGTCAAACTGTTCATCCATTATAGAGTTGACCTTCTTATAAAGAGTCCGCAATGGAATATTGGATGGACACGCATCCTGACACAGTCCACAGTCGATGCAACGCCCCACCATATGCATGGCCCTGGTATGATGAAAAACGGGGATTTCTGGAGGTATTTCACCGCGTTTGACCAGTTCGTCACATTTAAGGCTACAGTCGTTGCAGAAACACATGGGACAAATATTACTACAGCCATAACATTTGATACACTTAACAAACTCATCCATCCAGTAACTGAATTTGTCAGAGAGAACCAGTGCATCAACCTCGGCAACCGAGGTATCTTCATGGCCTTCTGCCTTTTCACCGGCAACCATATCCTCAGGATATGGCTTGCTACACTCACAACTGTCAGCCAACTCCTGAGGACAACCGATACCCACGGGAACGACGTTGTTTTTCTTTAACTGATTCCAGGTATAGAGTGTGCTGAGACCGCGCTCATCACAACCTCTCACCAACACACCAAACGTGTCTTCCGGATATGCACTGGCAATGTTCATCAGGTATTTGTTCAGTGGGTAACGGGCATCGCCAGGTTTGTCCACATCTCCTAAAACCATATCATCAAGTTCATCACCCTTCTTATAGAGGTGCGGAGCAACATGACCGTTTTGCATGGCCAGTCCAAGAAATCCCTTGATATCACCTGAGTCGAACAGCTCTTTTACTTTTTCTTTTATCGCATCAATCATAGTTGCACCCTGCATTAACAGACTTATGCCATTTCCTTCCTGTAATCGTTTTTCAACGGTGATGGACCAAGCTCACGCAATTCATCAATAAAAGTATTAAACTCGTGAACAAGCTCTGGAGCTTCAGCAGAGGAAACCCAACTGGCTTTTAGCCTCTCTTCTTCAATACCACTGAACTTGAGCATTTCTCTGAGAACGGTCACACGCTTCTTGGTGGAATAATTACCATACAGGTAATTGCATTCACCGAGGTGTCAGCCACCCACAAAGACGCCGTCTACCCCCTTTTGAAAAGCGAGAAGAATATGATGAGGTGATACGGAACCACTACACATTACCCGGACAGTACGGATGTTTGCCGGATACTGTAAACGACTGACCCCAGCCAGGTCAGCAGCGGCGTATGCTCACCATGTGCACAAAAAGCAGACTATCTTGGGCTCAAAATTGTCGTTACTCATTCTTTCATCCTTGGTTTATGTTTAAAATACTACCTGTTTAACTTCCCAAAAATTTATCACACTAAACGAAACAGGAACCAGCCTTGATCAAATGGCTCTTATTTGTGCCAACAACTGTTCCGGCTTATATCCCTTCAGCAAAGCACTGTGTGAAGGACACGTTGAAGCGCAGTTCCCGCAACCTTTGCAAAGTATATCCTGTACTTCACACACATTTTTTTCCCTGTTGAAAATGATTGCTTCATAAGGACACATATTCATACAACCCATGCAACCGACACAGGTTTCATCATCAATTTCAGCAACAATGGCACTTTTTATCAGTTTGTCCTTAAAAAGAATGGACGCAACCCTTGCAGCAACACCTATCCCCTGGGTACGCGCCTCAACAGATGTTACCGGGTACCGGCAACTACCGCATACAAAGATGCCGTCTGCCGCGAAGTCAAGCGGTCTGAGCTTGGCATGTGCTTCGAGAAAAAAGCCATTTTTGTCTGTAGGTACACGCATGAGCCCTGCTACTTTAGCCGAGCCTTCCCTGGCCACAAGCGGCGTAGAAAGAACAACCAGATCAGCATCAAGCTCTTTATCCTGTCCCATAACCGACTGATAAAAGCTCACCTTGCCGTTTACAACCTGGGGAGGCTGCTTCTGATCGTAGACTTCAAAGCCAATACCCATTCCCCTGGCATCCCAAAGCAGTTTTTCCTTCTCATCACCGTACATCTGCATGTCGCGATAGAGTATTTTTATATCCGCAAAAGGATTATGTTTCTTGATAAACATCGCGTTCTTAACAGCGGTGAGGCAACAGATTCTAGAGCAGTATTCACGGGTCTCGTCTCTTGCTCCTGCACATTGGATCATGACGATCTTCTGGGCATTGACTTCACCATCCTTGAGTCGTTTCTCCAACTCCATCTGGGTGATGACATTTTTGCCGTTATAACCAAACAACCCTTCTTCAACCAGCGGTACGGCACCGACGGCAACCACAATACAGCCAACGGTTTCCGTAATGGTTTCTTCTCCGGTATTGATTGTGGCTACGAAGTTGCCAATGTAACCAGTTATTTCTTTAATGTCGGAGCCAACGTGGGTCGTGATGTTTTCGGCATTCAGTACCTTGTCGGCAATAGTGCCAACCATCTCTTCCGCAGGTTTACCGCTGTCGAGAACATGCAGGCTGTTCATTAGACCACCAAGCTTACCTGACTTCTCAACTAGAATTACTTCAAGGCCCATACCTGCAAGCGATTCGGATACGGAAAGCCCAGCTATGCCACCGCCTATAACTAATATCTTACGAACAACAGAAGACTCTATCTCATCCTCAGCCTCAAGCGAGATTGATTTTGCAACACCCATCCGGACAAGATCCTTGGCCTTTGAGGTTGCAATTTCTCTCTGGCCCATGTGAACCCATGAGCACTGGTCGCGGATGTTGACCATTTCAAAAAGATAAGGGTTCATTCCTGCCTGCTCACAAGAACTTGCAAACAGAGGGTGATGGGTCCTTGGAGAACATGAAGCGACGACGACCCTGTTAAGATCATTCTTCTTGATGGCGTCCTGAATCTCAACGATACCGGACTCGGAACAGGTGTAGAGGTTCTCTTTGGTATATACCACCCCTGGGAGGGTCCCGGCGTATTCAGTTACAGACTTACAGTCGAGATGTCCGGCGATGTTGGAACCACAATCACAGATAAAAACGCCAACCCTTAGCTGCTCGTTCTTTTTCTCGCTCTTTTTCTTCATTTCGCAAAAATCCTTTTAAGATACCTGGAGGAGTTTTTCGTGAGTCACAGTCTGTACTGCCCGAGCTGCAGCACTGCTGGCCTGGGCAACCGACTCGGGAATATCCATAGGACTGTGGCCACAGCCACAGACAAAGATTCCTTCCCGGGTGGTATCGACCGGATTTTCCGGTGTAGTTTTGAAAAATCCAAACTGATTAATTTCAATATCCAGTATTTTACCAAGCTCTACAACACCCTCGGATGGACCACAGGCAGTGGCAAGAATCACCAAGTCGAACTCTTCGCGCACGACCTTCTGCAACTGAGTATCTTCATAGACGAGTACAGGACTGTCATTCGGTCCGCCGATTATCTCTGCAACCCTGCTACGCTTATAGGCGATATTTGAGTTGTTTCCACCGCGAACCCGATATTCGTCAAAACCTTTCCCTACTGCACGTATATCCATACCATAGATAACTGATGTGGTATCGTTGTCATGCTCGTGAGCTATAATGGCCTCTTTGATGGAATGCATACAGCAGTAGCCTGAACAGAACGGAAAAAAGCGCAAGTCCCGAGAACCAACACACTGGATAAAGGCAAGTTTTTTAGCAGTAGTAAAGCTTTCTGCTTTTTCCTTCAACGTGCTAAGTTTGTCAGTAAGGGCTTTATAGTCATCATATTTCGCCATCCAGTCCTTATGCTCTTCCGCAACTTCACCACCTGCATATTTTGCTGACACCGCTTCAGATTTTTCGCCGATTTTTTCCTCAAGCCTGGCAATTGTCCTGGCAGCCCTTTTTTCCAATTTCTCGAGGCCCGCTATCTCATGTTTCACCGCGATATCCGAAGGTCGGTCGAGATGCCCATGGGTTGGTCCACTTGCGCTTAGAAAGCGTTCAAATTCCATGGCGGTAATAACATTTGGCAGATCCTTGTATCTGTACTCTGGGATCTTAACGGGATCGAAAATGGTATAGCCATTGGCGGCAATTACTGCTCCCACATCAAGCTCCACCACCTCATCTTTTTGTTCAAAATCAATGGCTCCAGCTTCACATTTTTTGGCGCAGACACCACACTTCTTGCCATTAAAAAGACGGCAGTGATCGGCATCTATGGCATGTGTTGAAGGAATCCCCTGGGCAAACCAGCTGTACACCGCTTTTCTGGTTGAATGCCCCTCATTATACAGATCTGTTACATCGGTTGGGCAGACCTCAGTACAGGCACCGCAGCCGGTACACTTGGCAGCATCGACATACCTGGCTTTCTTCCTTACCCTGGCAGTAAAACAGCCGGCACTTCCCGATACCTCTTCAACCTCGCTATAAGCCAACAACTCTATGTTGGGATGTCGACCGACATCCAGCATCTTGGGCGAGAGTATTCAGATGGCGCAGTCATTCGTGGGGAAGGTCTTATCCAGCTGAGCCATTTTACCGCCGATACTCGGCAACCGCTCAACCAGATGCACCTTGAAACCCATTTCGGCGAGATCCAGGGATGACTGGATTCCCGCGATACCTCCACCAATAACAAGCATGTCCTTGTTCACAATCTACCTCCCATCAGGGCAGTTAAAATAATGATGCTATCAGGCAGCCTCTACTATATTCAAAGGACCTAGAGACTGAATCTGCTCTGTAAACTCTTGTGCCACCTCGGCAAACCTGGTTCCTTCCGCAGAGGAAATCCACTCAAGGCGAACGCGTTCCGGTTCAATCCCCAGCATGGTCGCCAGTTCCTTTGCCGATCCAAATACCTTTTCCGCTTTTACATTACCATCCAGGTAATGGCAGTCACCGATGTGTCAGCCGGCGACAAGGACACCGTCAGCCCCATTCTCAAACCCTTTGAGGATAAAATTGGGGTTTATCCTTCCTGTGCACATCACACGAATGATACGCATATTCGGGGGATACTGAAACCTGCTGACGCCGGCCAGATCTGCTGCTGAGTAGGCACACCAGTTACAGGCAAATGTTATTATCTTTGGACTAAATTCCCCGGACATTCTCTCTTCCTTATCTGTAGTTTCAAGAATCTTCTAACACCCCACTAGGGAGTATAAGTGCCTTGGAGGTTATTTAAGTACCTCATTACAAAACACTCTCCAGAGCTCTTGTTTTTTTACAATAGGCTTTCAGGAGTACGTACTAAACCGTTTCCGTTTACCCTTCAAAGGCCTCCTCGACCATGGTCAGCACAACCTCATCATCGAAGTGATGTACCGAGACCGCGCCAGTGGGGCAAGCTACTGCACACATACCGCACCCTTTACACAAGGCCTCCTGAACTATGGCAGTAAGCATTTTTTCTTCGTTCTCACCAACAGCAATTGCGTTGAACGGACAAGCTTTCTCGCACTCTCCGCATGCCCTGCACATAAACTCCTGGACATTGGAAACCACGCCCTCGGCTGTAATCATTTCCTTTGAAAGCGTTACTGCAGCTCTTGAAGCAGCAGCAGCAGCCTGAGCTATGGACTCTTCGATAGGTTTCGGATAGTGTGCCATTCCGGCAAGAAAAATACCTGCTGTGGCAAACTCTACCGGCCTGAGCTTGGCATGGGCCTCATTGAAGAAATTGTCGCTGTTGCAGGAGAGCTTGAACATCTTGGCAAGAGGTTCATTGTCACGCGGAACAATTGCCGCCGCCAGTACCATAAGGTCTGCATGGATATCGATATCCATTTGAACAACATGGTCTTTTACTCTTACCCACATTTCGCCGTCTTCAGTTCTGGCAACAGGCTTGCGCTCTTGGTCATAACGAACAAAGATCACTCCCTTCTCCCGTGCCTTTTTATACAGCATCTCACGCCGACCATAGGTACGGATATCACGGTAGAGAATAAAAACGTTGGTCTCGGGGTTGCGATCCTTAAAGCCGATAGCCGCCTTCACTGAGTGGGTACAACAGACCTTCGAACAAAAGGGTCTCTCTTCTTCGCGTGAACCGACACACTGAATAAAGACAACCGATTTCGCATCGGTGATTCGTTTGTCGTTTTCGCCTATGGCTTTATCCAGGCCGAGGTGGGTCATTACTCTGTCATCCTGGCCGTAAAGATATTCAGTTGGAACATATTCGGTGGCACCAGTCGCTATGACGATCGCACCATGCTTGAGCAGGCTGTCACTGCCGTTCTTGGTAACCGTGGTCTCAAAGTTTCCGATAAAACCGCTACTAGCTTTGATACTTGACTCGGCGTGCACATCTATGAGTTCATGGGCACCAACCTTTGCAACCATCTCTTTAAGATTGTCAGGAACAGAATCACCCTGCCAGGTGGCCAGCAAAGTCCTGGCATTACCCCCGAGCTCTTTTTCCTGTTCCACCAGGTGAACACCGTATCCCTGATCGGCAAGTCCTAGAGCAGCCGTCATACCGGCAATCCCGCCGCCTACAACAAGCGCGCTGTGGTTGACGGAAATAGTTGGCTGATCAAGAGATTTAATGAGCCTGCTCCTTGCAACAGACATACGAACAAGGTCTTTTGCCTTCGCGGTGGCCTCTTCTTTCTCATTGGAGTGAACCCAGGAACACTGGTTCCTGATATTGGCCATCTCAAACAGATATTTATTGAGTCCTGCGTCCTGTAATGTTTCCTGGAATAGTTCCTCGTGGGTTCTTGGCGTACAGGCCGCAACGACTATACGATTAAGCCCCTCTCTCTCGATGGTCTCCTTAATCTTATCCTGGCTATCCTGGCTACAGGTAAATAGATTTTCTTCAACATAGGTGACGCCGGGGAGCGTTTTGGCCATCTCGGCAACCTCGGGTACATTGACAATGGAACCGATATTTGTACCACAATTACAGACAAAGACGCCAATCTTGGCCTCTTCTTCGCTTACATTTTTTTGCTCCGGATAGCTCTTCGCTTTTGTCAAAGCTCCTCTCGATTTGGCAAGATCTGATTCCGCCCAGCATGCAGCGGCACTTGCCTCCATCACCGAGTAAGGAATATCTTTCGGCTCCTGGAAAGCACCGCAGACATAAACGCCATCCCGCGAGGTCTTTACCGGTGTAAAAGAAGAGGTTTTGGCAAAATTGTCTTCATTGAGCTCTATATCAAGAATTCCGGCCAGATCAACAAGCTCCTTTGGCGTTTCCATACCCACAGAGAGCACCACAATATCAAAGCGTTCTTCCAAGGAGTTGCCAGCCTCATCCACATAAAGCAGTTTCAGCTCCTTGGTTTCCCTGTCTTCAACAATGGAGTGAATTCGGGTCCGGATAAACCTTACGCCCTGTTCTTCTCTTGCCCGATCATAATAGTTTTCAAACTCTTTGCCATAGGTCCGCATGTCCATAAAGAAAATTGCAGTATCAAGCTCGCCTCCCGCATGTTCCTTGGCGATAACTGCTTCCTTTACAGCATACATACAGCAGACTGATGAACAGTACCCATTATCGCATCTGTTATTATCCCTCGAACCGATACATTGCAGCCAGGCAACCTTCTTCGGATCCTTTTTATCAGAGGGACGAACAAGGTGCCCCTGATATGGCCCAGTGGCACTAAGAATCCGCTCCATTTCGAGCGAGGTGATCACATTGTCATAATTGGTGTACTGATAGGTGTCGAAATCTTTCGGGTCGAATGCTGAAAACCCAGGAGCCACGACAACTGAACCAACGTTAACTTTGATTTTTTCTTCTTTCTGATCAAAGTCAACTGCATCAGCAGGACAAACTTTCTTACAAAAACCGCATTTTCCATTTTTCTGAAAATAGATGCAGTTTGCTTCATCGATGGCGTATTTCAGCGGGACCGCCTGGGGATAGTCAACATATATAGCCTTTCTTTTTGCAAGACCGGCATTAAAGTCGTCTGTCACCTTTTTGGGACATTTTTCAGCGCATTCCCCACAGGCAATACATTTATCCATATCGACATAGCGGGGATGCTGCAGCAACTCGACTTCGAAGTTACCCGCTTCACCGTTTACCGATTGTACTTCGCAGAGTGTTTTGAGCTCTATATTCAGGTGCCGGCCGACCTCGACCAGTTTAGGTGAGATTACTCACATCGCACAGTCGTTGGTCGGGAAGGTCTTGTCCAGCTGGGCCATGACGCCTCCTATAGAAGGAGACTTCTCAACCAGATAAACATAAAAACCAGAATCCGCCAGATCAAGAGCTGTCTGCATACCGGCAATACCGGAGCCGACCACCATGACTGATCCCTGAACGTTCGTAAGATTTTTTGAATCCATCAAATTTCTCCGATACTCAAAAATGATATTGTCTATACCAAGGACAAATGAAGAGACTAAAGATTCTCTGCCAGATAGGCATAGAGATCTTTCACCTCAACATCAATATCCGTATTTGATTTCGCACATGTCAGATGAATCTGACACTTTGGACAGGCAGTAAGAAGCGTATCTGCCCCAGCTTCTTTTGCCTCGAGAAGTCTTTGTGTCTGCATGGTCTTGGAGCACGAAGAGCACTCCATCCATGCAGTGGTTCCACAACAGACCGCATTTTCCCGATTATTGGCCATCTCTTTCAGCTCGGTTCCTGGAACCATGTTAATAAGCTGACGCGGCAGCTCGTATATGCCGGAGCGTCTTCCCAACCTGCAGGGATCATGAAAGGTCACAGCCCCACCCTTGCCAGAGAATGGCTGTTCAGCGAGCTTATCCGCCAGAAATTCTGTAATATGGACGACTTCAAAGTCCAGCTCTCCGACAACTGCCGGGTAGTGCTCCTTGAAGGTTGAATAGCCCTCGGGACAAGAGAAGATAACCGTTTTGGCTCCTGAGGCTTTAATAACCTCAACGTTCTTCCTGGCAAACTTGGCAAAGAGTTCCTCCTTGCCGCTCCAATATGCATCGTGACCGCAGCAGCGCTCATCATTGCTAACCACCGGTTCAATCCCTAATTTGTTGAGAATCACCAGAACGTCTTTAGCGGAATCAATCATGTTCAGATCAAGGTAGCGGAACACAACATCATGATAAGGCAGACAACCGACGAAAAAGAAGTAGTCTCCTTTCTCCACTGTTTTGCCAACATCCCTAGTCCACCCTGTCTTGTCCTGCTGCAGACTTCCCGACTGTAGGGTTGTGAGTGTCTGAAAAATGCCATGGTGGCTCTCGCTGGGCAGGTTGGCCACCTCTATGGCCTTTTGCCTGTAGGTGCGAATAAACGCAGGAAAATCAATTCCCACCGGACATCGGTCACTGCACCTGGAACAGCTGAGGCAGGCCCAGATATCATTGGACTTGAGAATATCACCCTCCACTTCCACCAGAGTACGCTTTATCATCTGTCGTGGAGAAAACTCAGGGCGTTCCTGGCTTATGGGGCAACTACCTGTGCATACCCCGCACTCCATGCAATAATCGATTTGCTGTTTTGTGAGTTGCATAGCCTATGCCTACTAATGGTTTATATGGTAGAGCCTTTTTTCTGAATCATTTTAATACAACGCCGATTCAGGGTGAAAAACATTAACATCTTTCAAGTCATCTCCCAGATAGGTACGTTCATTGGGACCAAGAATCCCAAGAGACAGTGCCAGAATCGTCCAAAAATGGACAACCTGGTAATTGCCTCCGTAGTGATGAGAGAGTTCGTGTATCTGGGCATGGCAGTTATGACAGCCGGCAATGCAGTACTGCGCACCACTGTCCTGGATCTGATCATCCTTGATCTTTCCATAGGCAAGCCTCTGCTCCTTGAAACCTGACTGCAGAAAACCACCGCCACCACCGCAGCAATAATTGTTTGATTTATTGGGATACATCTCCGAAATATTTTCCTCGCCTACCGCCTGGCCAATCGCAAACCTGAAATCATCTGCAATTTTGTCACCGAAACTTTTACGTACTATCTGGCAAGGGTCCTGAACAGTGAACTTGATCTTCAAGTCCTTGTTCCAATCAGAATTGGGCTTTAATTTACCCTCCCGAATCCACTGGGCGTAGTATTCGTAGATATTCTTGGTTTCGAAGTTGTGCGCTATGTTGAATTTTTTCAGTCCGGCCCGGACTGCAAATGTAATGTGGCCTCACTCCGTATTGAGATACGTCTTGCACTTGAGCTCATCGGCCATGCTGGCCTTAGACCTCACAAGCTTCTCCCAATTTTCGCTATCGGCCAGGAACAGACAGTAGTTCTCTGCTGCCCATGCCTTGCTGCCGTAGGTCCAATCGACTCCGGCCAGGTGGAGAATCTTCCAAAGAGGAACCATTTCGTCAGGCTCAGTCATTGGCTCCCTGGAGTTCTGGTTGAGAAAAAACTCAGCGCCAACCTTGTCGATAGGGGCTTCCATATCGGCAAACTCGGGTTGTGCCTCCCGGTATTCTTCCAGGACATCCTCAACAACAAATTTAAAATCCTCAACCGGCGTCCCCATAGCACTTTTAGTCTCGCTATTTACAGCCACATCACAAGAGTCACGGATACCTTTAGGTCTCTCGTCACGCGGCCTTGCCGCCCGAATATTAAATATCATTTGGGGAATATCGATCTTCATCGGACAAACATAGACACAGCGCTGGCACATAGTACACATCCAGGGCCAGTCGGACTCCATAACTTCCTTGTCCATTCCGAGAACCAACATGCGCAGGAACTTTCTGGGATCCATTCCCTCAAGTCCAGTTGCGGGGCAGCCTGAGGAGCAAAGTCCACATGTAAGGCAGAGGCTGAGATTCCCCTCGGGTAGAAGCTTCTTGACGTCGTCAAGAATTGAATGTTCCACCCGTCCATCTACTCTAATTACATCTTCAGCCATAATCATTTCCTTTGTAATAAGGCGATAAATCGGCCATCGATAACGCTTTCATTTTGTCAGGCCCACCCACCGCTTCCTCTGATAGAGATTAGCAAGCCAGGTAAACACCACCCAAAGCAGGTCTAAACTAGCTTAATTCAACTTCTTTATCAAGAGATATAACCTTAATTTAACAAACGAAAATAATTCTTATTTTTTTCAATTCCTAGAATCACGAAATTTCAACAACTTATAATTATTTGCTATTTATACACTTTTTAAAATATCTCCAGAAATGCTCAAACAATTGGATTCAGTAGATTATAGGCAAATAATTTTTTGCGAACGCTACAGCAAATGAGTATTTCTCAGGTCAAGAAGAATTTTGAAAGATACTTACCCCACCCTGCAGGAGATACGTCCCCCTCCTATAAATTGGCCGAAGCGGTTTAAAGCTTGTTCTAAGTGGCCTAGTTCAGAACACTTCCAGTTTTTTTTCAGATTTTCAGGAATAAGGCACTAAACTTTTAACCAATGTTCTTAAATATCTGGTGAATCGCCACCTGCTACTGCTTTGAGTGTATTGTAGATGCAAAGTGCACATTAAAAGCGGTTGAATTGACATTTTTAATACTATCCTGTAAGAACCGAATACCGATGTAGCTGCGCTACCTATTTGTAAAGCAAGTGTGGCGACTCCCTATAGTTATTAGCAGGTGCCTGTAATGAACCGCCGGATATCACCGCCAAAATATATTCTAACGCCACAAAAAACAGGCAGCAGCGTCTATACCAAGGTGAGTTATCCAGTACACTGCGGACTCTACAGTATACTGGAAACGGACCATCATATTTTTCATTTCAACCTCAACAACGAGATTATCCGGGCAAAAGCTAAAGGTGAAGCTTGGAGCCATCCCCATGAATGGATGAAACGGACGATGGGAAACGACTGGGTATTTTACTCAACAGGTGGGTATACTGGAGTTTTTGAAGCTACCGGTGAATATTACCTGCCCAATTTCAGATATCCTACAAACTCTATTTTGGGAGGGCATCCTTTTCGACTACAAGAAATAAACTCCCTTGCAGATAACTGGCACCGGATCCTCCTAGACTTGTTAGCTAAAGTGGAATTTACGCTATCCGCTGATAGACAGTGCAACGGTACTCATAAGAAACTTTACGATTTTCTCACCAAAGCTACGGCAAACACTCCGCGAAACCTGGAAAAGATAGCTTACCAGCTCTTTGACATTATCGGTGGTCGTATTTCTGTACTGCCGCCGGATGCGAGACATGTTGACTATAACCTTATCCCGCTGACCATTGCACAGGGATGTCTTTATAAGTGCAGATTTTGTAAAGTTAAAAACGCTGCACCTTTTGCCGAAAAAGACCCAACTGAAATTCGGAGTCAAATATCCAGCCTTAAAGATCATTACGGAGCGGATCTTAAAAATTACAACAGTCTTTTTCTCGGGGAACACGACGCCTTACTGACCAGGGCTGGGTTGATAACTTCCAGTATTGAAGAAGCGTATAGAGTATTTAATTTCAACAACTCCTATCTCGAGGGCAGCAATGTTTTTCTCTTCGGCTCCGTAACCTCTCTATTGGAAGCCCCGGAACAGTTGTTCAGGGATTTGGAAATTTTGCCGCCGCTAATTTATATAAATATCGGCCTTGAGTCAGCTGATCAAGAAACCCTGGACAAAATCGGCAAACCCATTTCAGCCCATCAGGTGCAGCAGGCCTTTGATCGTATCCAAGAGATTAATAACCGCTATAACTCAATTGAAATAACGGCAAACTTCCTTATGGACGAAACATTGCCCAAAAATCACTATCCTAAGATTATTGAACTTATCAGAGATAAACAAACATTTACCAAACCAAAAGGTACTATTTACTTTTCACCGCTTACCTTCGACAAACCGAATCGTGCTCGTCTTTTTGAATTTAACAGATTAAAAATTCTTAGTAAATTTCCTACTTACCTCTATATTATCCAACGCCTCTGAGAGAGCCCTCACATTTCATCATCAAACCCACTGGAGACAGACAATGATAGATCCATCTCGATTGCGCAAAGAACGACTTGCTGCGCGCGACAAACTCAGTTTGAAAGAGGTTGAACTAAAATCACGGACAGTTCAGGAAAACTTATTAAAACTTAAGGAGATAAGAGATTGTCAGGTGATCTTCGCATATGTCAGTTTCAGAAGCGAAGTAGCGACCCTCACGCTGATTGACGCCCTGATCGATATGGGAAAAACCGTTATCGTTCCGATCACCAGGGTGCAGGAAAAGAGGCTCGATGCCATCCAAATTACGAACCGGTTTTCAGACCTCGAACCCGGATACTGCGACATTCCTGAACCGAAAAAGTTGCTTTGCGAGACCAGAGCAATTGCTCCTGAAAAAATCGAAACAATCCTCCTACCAGGTTCTGTTTTCGACGAACGTGGAGGACGATTCGGCTATGGAGGTGGATATTATGACAGATTCCTGGCCCAGGTTCCTACTGCTGCACGAATTGGACTGGCCTATGATTTACAAATAGTTGAAAGAGCTCCGCTCCAAGAGCATGACGAGCTCCTGGATCTGGTTGTCACTGAGAACAGGGTTATTCATGGCGGAGAAAGATAAAACTCCGTATATTAACATACCAGATACCGATATTGAAAATTATATCGATATCTGGCTCTTCCCGTCTAGCCGATCTTGTTATATTTTGAAACTGGCAACGGCCGTATGCAAATCCTGAGAAAGAGACTGGAGCTTTTGACTACTGGACTCGACCTCTGAACTGGTATTAGATACGTCTCCGGATGCAGAGTTGACAAGGGCAATATCCTGAGTGATTGTTGAAGCAACTACAGATATCTGGCTGACATTCTCATTCACCTCGCCGAGCCCCTCTGCCGCCTGATTGATATTGAGGGCTATTTCCTGGGTGGCCTTTGACTGCTCACCAACAGCGTTAGTAATTGTCGAGACAATCTCATTGACACTATTTATAACAGAGCTGATCTCTTGAATATCCTGGACAGTACCGGTAGTCGTCTTCTGCACATCATCGATTTTGGTTTTGATATCCAGTGTAGCCATTGCAGTCTGTTTGGCTAGTTCTTTGATCTCATTGGCAACAACTGCAAAGCCCTTACCAGCCTCACCGGCACGAGCCGCTTCAATTGTTGCATTTAAGGCAAGGAGGTTGGTCTGCTCCGAAATTTCAGTTATCGTTTCCGTTACTTTACTGATTGCATCAGCCGATGCACCGAGCTGAGCCATCCTCTCCGAAGTTCCTTCAGCCTGCTTGACCGCCTTGAGTGATATACCATGGGCACTACTAGAATAGTCAGCAATCTCATTGATGGTAGCCGTCATTTCTTCTGCTGCACTTGCAACCATGCTGGTATTTGTTGTCGATTCTTCCATGGCAGCCGCTACGTTGTTAAGATTGGCACTCATCTCTTCAGCAGCAGTAGCAACATTATCAGAACGATCAGAGGATTCCTGAGCACTTTGAGCAAGACTTGAAGCAAAACTGGACAGATTCATTGACTCTTTACCAAGTGTACTCGTATCGCTTGAGATAGACTTTATAATCCCCTGGAGTTTTTCCATGAAAAGGTTAAACCATTTGGCCAGCTCTGCAATTTCATCCTTTGAATTGATAATGATACGCCGGGTCAAATCGCCTTCTCCTTCAGCTATATTCTGAAAATTCATGATCATAGCTTTCAGACCTTTTACAATGCCAAAAACGATAAATAAGCATAAACTTATGATTGCAACAAAAATCGCACCAGCAATGAAGAGCATGGTACTTACATTTTTAGAAACTTGTGAATTAAGGTTTTCTTCCATTAATACTTTGTAGGTCGCGATATTGTCTAGATAAACCCCAGTCCCTATCCACATATCTGTTCCGGGAATCATCTCGGCATAACTGAGTTTTGGAACATCCCCAGCTCCTGGCTTCGGCCATATATATTCAACAAACCCTCCACCCCCTTTTGCCTTTTCCAAGAGATCACGAACAAGATAAACGCCGTTCTTATCTTTCAAACCTCCAAGATCCTTACCTTGCAATTCCTTTTTAGGTGGTAAAGCCACATTGGTGGTACCATTATAGACAAAATAATAGCCTGACTTGTCGTTCTCAAAACGAATGTCATCAATTAATTTACGGATAATTTCAATTTGTACCTCAAGTCCATCCACTCCTTCAACAGCGTGCCCCGCAGCCAGGGCAATAGTGTGGCTAGCCACCTCTAATTTTGCTTTTTGGTCAGCAAGCATCACCTCACCAGTCTTGGCAAGACCCATATCACGAACTTTATTGCCATTCTGAACGGCAAAGAAAACCATGACGAAAAACAATGCCAAGATGGCCATGATAATAAGATACATTCTTCCTTTTACTGAGAAACGGCTCAACATTACAACAACTCCTTTACATGAAAAATTATTGGTACCTTTTACTTTGCTCTCGAATGAACAAACATTTTAAAATCTACATATAACCTCGACACATTAACCTCACACATAAAGATATTTTTATTAATGGTATCGAATTTTTTATTTTGTGGACATTGAAAGTCCATTTGCCAATTAAAGAATATCCGGAAGTATGATTTATAATTTCCTGGAGTCTGCATTGTCCTATTCAGACTGAATAGATGACGGGCAACAATCAAGTTTTTATCTAAGAGAGGGGCTCTTAAATAAGTATATCACGCATTTTTTTCTTTTTGAGAGTTTCAATTTGAAATCAACTCTGCATTACGATAGGCTAAAAGTGAAACAATAATCAAATTATTTTGTAATAATTTATTAATACTCTAACAAACCTCACGTTTTCGCTTAATCTTATCGATAGGAATAATATGTTACAGATAGTCTCTCGGAGCCTTACTCTGAAGGTAGTGCTTACACTCGCAGTAATATTGGTTATTGCTTTTTCTGTTCTCTGTGTATCGATTATCAACAAGCAAAACAAGCTGCTTGGCTTGATGGCAACCACCGTCCATGAAAAATTAAACGAATCAGGTGATGATGCCCAACGACTCTTTGGTTCTTTGGAAGAAAATGTAACGGTGGCGCTCTCTCAAATGAGCGATCAAACAGCAGAAAATCTCTCAAGAAAAACTGAGAAATCCATGGCACTGGAGGAAAAGAACATCCAAAACGGTATGGAGAAACTGCTCCAGAGTAACGCCAGAACAGTCGGAGCATTACTTGTCAGCATTGCAGCAGACCCACTAATGGCAAAGGAGTATGACAAACTTGTTAAGTTCAGTCAGGCTGTCTCCAAAACCGAGGAAATTGTATATGTAATATTTCAGGACGAAAAGGGCAATTTCCTGCCTAGTTTCCTCAACGTTATTGATGATCAGATTATTTCATATATTGATAAAGGCCAGGAAGAAGAGGATATCGAACGAGTTTTGAATGGATCGAAAGATGATCCTTCGGTTCTAATATACGAACAACCCATTGAATACTATAATTTACCTATCGGGAAAATCATAATTTGTATTAGCAAAAACACAGTTACTCAGGAAATAAATGCTCTAGTTTCTAGATTCAAGAATCTCAAA
>Ga0209475_10001395_pt1 | contig 31132 bp, 27 predicted proteins | sample tdDd471_FD_187128 | JGI IMG/M metagenome (GOLD analysis project Ga0209475, IMG submission 187128) | Marine sediment microbial communities from the Atlantic coast under amendment with organic carbon and nitrate - tdDd47.1 (SPAdes)... | ecosystem: Environmental > Aquatic > Marine > Coastal >... | reverse complement strand
AAAAAAGAATTCCCAGATATTCAAATACGTTCTGTTACTTCTGGCTTTCCTAAATCTGAACTCGGTGTTGGTATAGCTCATCCAGCATTCCCACACCAGATAAACAAAGTTTGGGAGATAGTAGAAGATGAAACCTCTGACATTACAAAATTGTTGTGGGCTTTGGGTATGATTCCAATGCCCGTTAGTGATAATTGGTCTTTTGTACTCGATGTCCTTTTTTGCGGAATTACCTCAGCTGCCTCTCGCTTCCACGAGATGACAAATATGCCGTTTTGGAAAATCGATAAATATATAAGAAAATTTTTCGGACCAAACCCATTTAGAGCCCATGATGTTATCGGTGCAAAAGGTGCAAACTTCCTAACATGGTCATGCCTTGACCACTTATGCAAAAATTACGGAGGTGTTTATAAACCAACAGATGTCCTTAATGCAAAAAAAGATAGTGGTCAAAACTGGTATCCATTAAACCACCTCCGACCTATGATTAATTGGCAAATGGAAGAAGAAGACTATGAACTTTTCCAAACCATGATTCTTGGACCGATTATTCAAATGTCCTCATTGCTTCTACGTGAAAATCGTTCACACCTTTCCCACATAAATATGCTTGGAGAAATTTGTGCCCAATTCAGAAGCGGTGTTATCACTCTGATAAGAAACTTAGGAACTAAAAAAGCTATCAATATAGTAAATCAATATCATAAAAAATACCCAGAAGCAAAAAAAGAAGCTTGGTATCCTAACACTATCAAAAATCTTTCTAAGCCTGAATGGAATCAAGTGTACGTAAACGCAGAGCATAACGGCGAAGTTGGTATAATAACAATTTCACGGGAATCTTATAACTGGGATGTAAATAATGAACTTAACTCAGCAATAGATTGGCTAAAAAATGAAAATATTAAAAATGTTATCCTAACAAGCGATTTTCATTTAACAACGCAGCTTGTTGGTGCTGATACATCTGACTTCTATCCTGCATTAAACGATGCAAAAGAAGGCTATCGTATTTCCAATGATTGGTCTAAAACTGCTCGGCGATTGCATTACCAATTTGAAAACTCGGTGGGTTATATTACTGGGAAACGTTGCTTAGGTGGTATGCTAGAACTTTTCCTCCATTGCCAATTTGTTGTTGCAAACGAAAATACATTGCTCGGTGCTCCAGAAGTTAACTTGCCAGTAGTACCCGGTATGGAATTGTGTCATTGGATTTTCAGAAAAACTTATAAAGAAAACCACGAAAGAATAATAAATCTAATGCTAACAGGCCGATTTCAAAAAGCTAAAGAAACTGTTGATTGGCTAATTGATTACGCAGGCGATGAAGAAAATTCTTTAAGTGTTGCATACTCTATGGCAAATGGAAATAAAAAATATAATAAACGTAAAGTAAATAGTAAAAAAATCAACATTTCTAAGAGTTTACTTACCAAGTATTCAACCGAAAACCCGCTCCTTAATCAAGCCAAAGAAGCAATTTTTAATTGTATAAATGAATCATGTGCAACAGATATTGAAAACGCATTAAATATCCAATCACAACATTCCGCAAATTTCATGCTCTCAAAACTTTGTAACAAAGGTGTCATCGGTCAAGATTACCAAAAAACATTTTTAGTATAATTTAGTATCTTTTAATTCCAATTATTTGTTCAATAAAAAATCCGTCCAATATTATCAAATATTAGACGGATTCTTTTTTTAATACATCTCAAAACTTAATCGCTATTTCAATTAAAATATTTATTTAATTGTTTCACCACATACTCGTTCTGCTCTGGCCTGCCTATACTAATCCTGATACATTTCTCTAATCCAAAAGCCTTCAACGGACGAACTACTACACCCTTCGATAATAAAAACTGATTAATCTTATTAACTTCATTTTCAGTCTCAAACTCAACCATCACAAAATTTCCATAAGATTTTGTAAACTTGATATTCAGCTTCTTAAGCTCTTTATAATAATATTCCAAACCAATTTTATTATTTCTAACTACTGCCTCAATAAACTCATCATCATCTATCGCTCCATATCCAGCAGCCTGGGCAACAGCCGAAGGCTCAAATGTAAGTTTTACTTTTAGCAAAGCCTCCGTAATTTCCTTGCTTGCTATACCATAAGCAATTCTAATCCCAGCCAATCCAAAAGCCTTGGAAAAAGACCTCAATATAATTAAATTTTCATATTGTTCCTTATGTCCAACCAAAAAATCATCATCAAGATGTAAGGCAAACTCAATATATGCTTCATCTAATACCACTATAATATTCTCGGGAACTTTCTCCATAAAACTCTTAAATTCTTCTTTACTAAAAATTGTTCCTGTCGGATTATTCGGATTTGCTAAATACACCGCACGGGTATTTTCATTAATTTCCTCCAAAAGCAAATCCAAATCAAAACTATAATCTGCTTTCAAATCTAACAACCTACAGTTCATATCTGCAGATTTCGCTGCAATATAAACTCCTATAAACGAACCATTAAAAGTAAGCATCTCATCATCTCCGCGAAAAAATGCCTTATATATATAATTTATCATACCTTCCGAACCATTACCAACTGAAATATTTTCCACGCCCAATCCAAACTTTGATGCAATCTTTTGCCGTACTCCTATGCAACTTCCATCTGGATAAAACTCAATTCCACTAAACGATTCTGACATTGATTTCAACCCTTTGGGCGACGCACCCAGCTGATTTTCATTCGAACCAAGGTTAAGCACCTTAGATAACCCAAATTCTGCCATTAATTCATCATTGGACTTACCCACTTTGTAAGTTTTTAACTCTTTTATATTATCTGGAATATTTATCATCATAGTTTAAAATTATTTATAATTACCATTTATGCAATTAAACAAATTTATCCCAATAATAAAAGCAAATATTAACTGAACTCCATAATTTTCTTATATTTATACTTTTTTTAATTGATAAATATTTTGTATATTGTTATCGTCAAAAATTGTTAAATTAATCAAAAAAATACTATGTCTTTTAACACTTCAAACATCAATAATAATGATAAAAATTGGGAAATTGACTTGCTCGTAAATCACATAATTTCCAAACATCATACTTATGTAAAAAAAACACTCCCACTATTGACCTCAAACCTGGATAATCTTATATCAAACAACAACGAAAACCAATCCAAACTCATTGAACTTAAAAAACTCACATACCACCTTAGAAAAGAAATAACCGACCACCTCCTAAAAGAAGAAGAAACTCTTTTCCCAAATATTTTAGAAATTCACCAATCTTCACAAAATGATTCTATTCCTGATTCTACAATCGTAGAAACTACTATTAACCTATTTACAGCAATGAATTACGAACACTCAAGTGCAGACAAAGTAATCAAAAATATAAATAGTATTATAAAAAATTATTCTCTAGAAACTAACTCAAATGAAACATTCATTAAATATTCAGAACTAATGAATGAATTTCAATCAGATTTGAAAGAACACGTCCACCTTGAAGACGACGTACTTTTCCCATTGGTAGAAAATTTCGTTCAATCATTAGGATTAATCCCTCAAAATATAAGTAACGAAGCTGTTGTTGATGACTTAGACGACGACTTATTCTAAACAATATCATTTTCACCACCCAATCTTCTGAAGGTTAATCACTATAGCCACGTTCAACAAGGGGTTGCGACCCCTTGTTACAAAACCTAGCCACCGTCATTCAGAGCGAAGTGAAGACTTCGTAAATCCACCCTTGTCATCTTGAGCGTAGTCGAAAGACAACAAGCCCTCAAATTATCTTGTTTGCAATCCCTATTTTATTTATTAATTTGAACTATAAAAAATATTTAAAAATAAATATCTTTAATACGATGAAAATAATCAATAGCACTCTAATTTTTATATTAATAATGTTCGGCTTAAACTCCTGCAACAAATCAAAAAAAATGCCAACCTTAGACCAAAAATTAAACACTTTCTCAAGCGATTATATTGTCCTAATACACGCCATGGGACTTCACGACAATGACTACGTCGATGCCTATTTTGGTCCAGACTCTTTAAAAAATGAAGCCGAAAAACTAAACTGGACATTAGAACAAATAGATAAAAAAAATAACGAATACATTGATTTCCTCTCAAAAATAAGTGTTCCAGACTCAAACGTAGTGGGCAAACTAAGAGTTAATTTCTTCATTGGAATGCTTCAAGCCTTAAAAATGAGAATCAAAATCGTAAACGGTGAAACGCCTAATTTCGACGAAGAAGCCAAAGCTATTTATATGGCAGACCCACCACATTTCCCCAAAGAGTACTTCGAAATTGCTATAAAAAAACTTGATTCACTTTTGCCCGGCACAGGCTCAACTTATGAGAAATACAATGAATTCAAAAAACAATTCATCATACCAACCGGAAAACTCGATACAGTTTTCAAAACCGCAATCGCAGAAACAAGAAAAAGAACAAAAAAATATTTTGACCTACCCCTGAACGAATATTTCGAACTCGAATATGTTACAGACAAAGCGTGGAGCGGATATAATTGGTTCCAAGGAAACAGTGTTTCCTTAGTCCAAATCAACACAGACATGCCAATCTACATTGACCGTGCAATTGACCTTGCCGCACACGAAGGCTACCCTGGACACCACGTTTACCACTCAACATTTGAACAAAACTTCGTAAAGAAGAAGGGCTGGTTAGAGTTCTCAATCTACCCATTATTTTCGCCTCTTGGACTAATCTCCGAAGGGTCTGCAAACTACGGTATAGAAGTAGCATTTCCTGGCAAAGAAAAAACAGAATACGAAAAAACAGTCTTATATCCCTTAGCAGGACTAAACCCAGATTTGGCTGAAAAATATGCAAAAGTAGAAGAATTAGTAAGCAAACTTTCTTACGCTGGCAACGAAGCCGCCAGAGCATTTTTAAATGGAGATTTCTCAGAAGAAGAGACCATCATATACCTAATGGATTATAATCTCATGACCGAAGAAAGAGCAAAACAACGTCTCTCATTTATTAAAAAATACCGCTCTTACGTTGTAAACTACAACTACGGAAAAGACCTCGTAAGTAAGTTTATCAAAAACAAAGGCGGAACACCAGACCATCCAGAAATAAGATGGTTCCTCTTTCAAGACCTACTTTCAAATCCATATTTGCCTAATGATTTGAAATAATTATTCAATTTGAACGTGGAAAATTTAAGGACCAAGTTATTTGATATTATTCAATTGGTGTAAATATGCATTCCTGACCCAATCCTTATTACGATTTAAACAAAAAAATTAGTAAATATAATTTAATATGAAAATAGAAACAATCACCATAGACTTCTGGAATACACTTTTCGACTCATCTGCTGGTAAACTAAGAAATGCCTATCGCCAGAGAGTTCTAATTGACGAAATCGATAAATTTGGAATAACAATAATGGGAAAACAATTCCAAGAAGCAATGGAAGCCACTTGGAAATACTTTGAAGATATCTGGACTATCCAACACCGGACACCAACTAGCCAAGACTGTGTTGAATTTATCTGGGACTACCTAAAAATCCAAAAAGACCAAGACTCAATTAACATAGTCAAAAAAGCATTCGAAGACAGTGTTTTGGTTCACCCACCGGCGCTCCTGCCCGGAGTAAAAAATGCCCTTTCCGAATTAAATAAAAACCATTCCCTCGCACTAATATCAGATACAGGATTTTCACCTGGTTCTATCCTACTCAAATTAATGCAAAATGAAGAAATTGACCAATACTTCTCATCATTCTCATTCTCCGACGAAACAGGAGTTGCCAAACCCAACGAAAAAGCATTTCTAACACCACTAAACCACCTCAATACACACCCACATAACGCCCTCCACATCGGAGATATTGAACAAACCGACATTACAGGAGCGAAAAACTTAGGAATGAAAGCAATAAGGTTTACCGGCTCAGTAGTTGAATATATTAATGTTAAAAACCCTAAAGACACGCAAGCAGACCATGAACTTGCTCATTGGGACGATATACTCCAAACACTTAATGAACAATTTTATACCTAAAAAAATCAAATTCACATAGCAACATAGCAACATAGCATAAATGAAATTATCAAAATATTTAGTATTATTTGTATTAATAATAAACATTATTCCACTTAAATCAAGTGGAATTTCTAACTACGATAATTTTAATTTCGAAAAAGTAACTCTGAAAAACTCTACTCCATTATTTATAGGTATCGGACTAAACACTATAAACCTATATACTAGCTATAACCTTGACCCACTTAACAAAACTAACATAAATAATCTCAATCCAAATTCTATAAATCCCTTCGATAGTTGGGCTATAAATAATCACTCAAACACCGCAAAAAATTGGAGCGATTACCTACTCTACTACCATGCAATTATGCCATTATTCCTCCTTGCACAAATTGATGATGCAGACATAACTCATTCATATACATATATGTACGCCGAATCTCAAGTAATTAATCTCGGACTTAATATATTAACAAAAAATTTAGCTACACGAACACGACCCTATGCCTATAATCAAACTGTACCACTCTCTCAAAAACTAACACCAGATACCAAACTCTCATTCTATTCTGGTCATACATCTTTTTCATTCACATCAGCAGTATATGTATCTAAAATGTTCGACGAACTAAAAATAAACCCAGACTTAAATTCAATCGTTTGGAGCATAAACCTACTAACAGCAAGTATAACAGGCTACCTTCGGATAGAAGCAGGCAAACACTTTCCAACTGATGTCATAGTTGGAGCAGTAATAGGCTCAGCAATCGGATATTACCTGCCCGAAATTCACCGCAAAAATAACCAAACACCTTCTAATAATACTTCTATGAGCAACATAGAAAACATAAAACCAATAACGATATTCCAAATAAATTATAATTACTAATACTAATAACTAATTGCAAAAAGATAATATTGCTTATGAGTAAAAGATATAGAAAAAGCAAAAAAGTTTTACTTATAAGTAAAACTTTTTATAATATTAAAAATTTGTTACTTATAAATAAAAAATTTTGTATATTGTTCTACAAAAATTAATATAAATCAAATAAAAAGATTAGATATGAAAGATTTGATAAATAGAAAAAAATATACTGTACAAATCAAACCATTCATCAATAAATCATTGATTAAAGTATTGATTGGACAAAGAAGAGTAGGCAAAAGTTATATATTATATCAATTAATGGAAGAAATTAGACTAATTTCTTCAAACCCTAATATAATTTATATAAATAAAGAAGATATAAAATTTGATTTTATCGAGAATTATAGTGATTTAATTGAATATATAAATACTAAAAAGCAAAATAATGTAAAAAATTATATATTTATAGATGAAATACAAGAAATTCAGAGTTTTGAGAAAGCATTGCGTAGCCTTCAATTAGGTGAAGAATATGACATCTATTGTACAGGTTCAAATGCGAATCTCTTGTCGAGTGAGATTGCTACATTGCTTAGTGGTAGATATATTCAAATAAAGGTTCATTCTTTATCTTATTTAGAATTCTTAAAGTTTCATCATTTAAAAAATACTAATGAATCGCTTTATGAATATATCAATTATGGAGGAATGCCCTATTTAATAAATTTAAAAAAAAATGATGATATTTATAGAGAATATCTACTTAGTCTTATTGATTCGATTATCTTAAAAGATATTGTTGAGAGATATGGAATTAGAGATATTAGTTTTTTGAAAAATATTATATACTTTGTTTGTGATAATATCGGTAGCATCATCTCATCTAAAAAAATTAGTGACTATATGAAGTCTCAAAAATATAATACTTCTACTAAAAAAGTTATCGAATATTTGGATTACCTTACAAATGTATTTTTTATAAATAAAGTGAAAAGATCTGAAGTAGGTGGTAAAAAAATATTTGAAATTGGAGAAAAATATTTTATTGAAGACTTAGGCATGAGACATGCATTACTTCCTTTTAATATTAGAGACATAGGCAAAGTAATGGAGAACTTAATTTATCATCATCTCAAAATTAATAATTATCAAATATTTATAGGTAAATTAGATGACAAGGAAATTGATTTTGTCATATCAAAAAATAATATTATAATTTATTTACAAGTTGCATATTTAATTAAAGATGAAACTACATTCGATAGAGAGTTCGGTAACCTTCTAAAAATCAAGGATAATTATAGAAAAATTGTCATCAGCTTTGACCAAATAGAGTCCAAACCCTATAAAGGAATAGAGCATTGGACTCTTAGAAGGTTTTTGACTAAATTCGAATAAAATAACATTCAATCAGAGCTATTCAATTATCCCATCTCTCTTAAATTATCTATTATTCTTTCTAGATTTGCACTCATATCCGAAAGTTTCTTACGCTCCATAGCTACAACTTTCTCTGGTGCATTATTCACAAATCTATCGTTGGAAAGTTTCTTATTTATTCCAGCAATCTGTCCTGATAACCTATCTCGCTCTTTCTCAAGTCTCGCTCTTTCGGTTCCCAAATCAACACTACCAGCTAACTCAATAAATATTTCAATGCCGCGAACTACTGTTGCTAAACAAGAGCCAGGCTTCTCTAAATTATTCCCAATACTAATCTCAGAGCATTTTCCCAATACCCTAATAATATCCGAAACCTTATTCAAATAATCTTTATCATCATCATCTTTGGTCGAAATAATAACAGGCAATTTCTGAGATGGTGATATCGCTGAAGACGTAGATTTTAATTTCCTAATCTCTTCAACAATCAACTGAACTATCTCAAACTTACCTTCTAACTTTTCATCTATCTGACCAGATTCAGACTCTGTAGCTTCTTGCAAACTAAGCGATTCGTCTTCACCCTTATTCCCAATCAAATGCCAAATCTCTTCAGTAATGAATGGCATTACTGGGTGGAGTAAGTTAATTATCTTGCTATAAATATCTATAGCAGTATTCATCAATTTAGTCCTATAAACTTCATCGTCATTATTAGAAAACTCGACCTTAACTATCTCAACATACCAATCACAAAAATCTTTCCATATAAATTCATAAAGCAATTTAGAATAGTCTGTTACTTTATAATTATCTAAAGCATCATCGATATTCAATATGGTCGAATTTAACTTAGAAATAATCCATTTATCTGCTAATGACAACTCGTCATCAACTAACAAATCACTATTATTTACATCTCTATTCTCTATCAAATCACGTTTCATCAATAAAAATCTACCTGCATTCCATACCTTATTCGCAAAATTTCTACCAATTTCCATTGACGGAATATCTTGTTCATCAACGTTTACATCCATTCTCACATCCTGTCCCAATGGAGACAAATAAAGCATAGTAAACCGTACCGCATCAACTCCATATTTATCAAATATGTTCAACGGATCAGGGGAATTACCCAATGATTTTGACAATTTTCGACCTTTACCATCTCTTATCATCGAAGTAAAATATACATTTTTAAATGGTATTTGACCTTTGAACTTCTTAGTTGCCATAATCATCCTCGCAACCCAGAAAAATATTATATCTGGACCAGTTACAAGTAAATCAGTAGCCAAAAACTTATTCAGCTCATCATTCTCTTCCAAATTATCTTCCAACCACCTCATAGTAGTAAGTGGCCAAATCCACGATGAAAACCAAGTATCCAATACGTCTTCATCTTGACTTAGTTTGTCATTATTACCCAAACCAAGTTTTATTCTTGCCTCTTCTTCACTATTAGCCGCAGTAAACTCGCCATTTTCAGCATAATATACAGGAATCCTATGTCCCCACCATAGTTGCCTAGAAATGCACCAATCCCTTATATTAGTCATCCAATGCTCATAAGTCTTTTTCCAATGCTTCGGATAAAACTTAATATTATCATTCATCACATCATCTAAAGCAAGCTCAGCCAATGGTTTCATCTTAACAAACCACTGGTCAGAAAGATAAGGTTCAATTGGTTCGCCACCACGTTGCGACACACCCAAATTATGAGTATATTCTTCAATCTTTTCTACCAAGTCATTTGCTTTCAGCTTCTCTAATATTACCTTTCTTGCCTCGAATCGTTCAATACCATTCAACTCTCCAGCAAATTCATTCATGGTCCCATCAGGATTAATTGTATTAATCATCTCAAGATTATGACGTGTACCAACTTCAAAATCATTAGGGTCATGTGCAGGTGTTATCTTAACACAACCAGTTCCAAAATCTGGGTCTGCATAATCATCTGCAATAATCGGAATTTTTCTTCCTACATAAGGAACAACTACATTTTTTCCAACTAAATCCTTAAATCTTTCATCTTTCGGATTAACTGCAACCGCTATATCTCCATAAATCGTTTCCGGTCTAACAGTCGATACAGAAAGATAATCCTCCGAATCTTCAAAATAATATCGCAATGTATAAAAATGCTCATTTACTTCTTTCCACTCAACTTCCTCATCTGAAAGTGCCGTTTGCGACAGGGGAGACCAGTTTATTATCCTCTTACCCTTATAAATCAACCCTTCGTCAAACAATCTAATAAATACTTCCTGAACAGCTTTCGAAGCCGATTCGTCCATAGTAAATAAAAATTTATCCCAATTCGCAGAAACACCCAATCTCTTCAACTGATTAAATATAATACCACCATATTTCTCCTTCCACTCCCAAACTTTTTCTATGAATTTCTCACGTCCCAAATCATGACGAGTAAGCCCCTCTTCTTCTTTTAAAACCCGCTCAACTTTTGATTGAGTTGCTATCCCCGCATGGTCCATTCCTGGGAACCAACAAGAGTCGAAACCCTGCATACGCTTTCTACGTATATACAAATCCTGAAGTGTATGATTAAGCACATGACCGAAATGCAATATGCCTGTTACATTTGGTGGCGGCATCAATATCGAATAAGGCTCTGCTTCCTTCTTCTCTTTCATATAAATTTTATTATCTTGCCACTTCGAATACCATTTAGTTTCATTGCTAAGATAATCAAAGTTCTTTGGAAATTCTTTTGTCATAATATTCAAAAATTAAAAAAGTTCATAAATATAATGACAAAATTAACTAAATTTATGTACTTATTTATTAAAGTTTAAAATAATAATAATCAAATTTGTTTTATTCATAAATATTTATGTATTTTTGTAACATTGCCTACCAATATTTAGGCAAAACAAATCATTATATTAGAAATTAAATTTATTAAAATTTTAGGAGACTTCTAAATGCAATTTAAAAGCTCATTAAAGAGCCTGCTATTCACAGGTAGTTTACTAGCAACAACATTCATTTTCAGTAGTTGCGATAAGGTTACTGAAGAGCAATTGAAACAGCTAGAAGAATTAAGACGAGAAGAATCTTCTCTCAAAGATCAAATTAGTGAAACCAACAGCGAGATTTCTAAACTCAAATCCGAATTGTCTGGTGTAAACTCGCAATTGGATAAATGTAACAAAGATAAACAATTTGTAGAAGACAAATTGAAATCTTGGCCTAACGTTTGGCCTGACTGGACTCCTGGTACAGAAGGCAAACTAATCGAAAAAAAATAAACAATATCCATCACAAATTTGTTCAATAAATTAAAATAAAGAAAATGAAAAAATTATTAATTATGTTATTTGTTTTATCTACTCAATTGGTTTTCTCCCAATCACTTCCTCCTGAGTCTATTCCTGACTACGAACTCAAAGGTAGCGAAGCTGAACTTAGGATAGCTGACTGGCAAGCCAGAGTTGATGAACTCAAAGCAAAATATGAAAAAGCAACTACAGATAGAGATGCTCTAAAAAAAGAACTTGAAGACGCTATCCAGAACCTAAAAGATTGTCAGAAAGCACTTAATAGCTTCCTTGGTGCAACTGATGCTGACTATGAAAATTTCAGACAAAGGCTTGGCGTAATCAAAGGGAAAGTTAGAGCAATGCAAAGACTTAGCAACGACGAACTCGCCGACAGAAGAGATGATGTAGTTGCACTTGAAGCATCTCTTAACGAACTCAGAAAAGAAAAATTATCTCTTCTTCCAGAGTTCTATAACGATATTATCTCACTTGCAAAAGACATAAAAGGTCTTTATAGAGAGAAAAAAATTACAACTTACACAGTTGGTACTTGGGCAGAAAACAGAGATTGTTTGTGGAACATTGCAGGCAGAACTGAAATTTATAACGACGCTTTTCTTTGGCCTAAAATCTGGCAAGAAAATACTGACGTTATCAGAAACCCTGATATTATCCAACCAGGATGGGTATTAAAACTACCTAAAAAAGGACCAAAAAACGCCAGCGAGCTTAAAGCAGAAAGAAAATACTGGAGAGCTAAAAGAGAAGCAGAACAGGCTACTACTGGCAGTAATGAAGTCGAATAAGATTTTATATATTAAATATTTATTAAATCCTTAGACACCATTATACATAATTACAAATTAAAAAAACCTCGTAAAGTTTTAGCTCTTTCGAGGTTTTTTATTAAAATATAGGCTTTATGTGACTGATAAAAAAATTCTAAATATTGATAATACTGAATTACTAATGATATTATCAAGCAACGAAGAAATCATTAACCTAATCGAAACCAGATTTCATTCAACCCTCATATTCAGAGGAAATGATATTATCATTAGTGGCGATTCACAAGAAATCAATAAAATTGAAAAAATTATCGAAGAGCTTAACTATATACTCCTCAAAAATAAGCATTTCAATCTAAACGATGTCGAATCGGTTATCAATCTAATTACTATAGACAAAAAGGATAACCCAACGCAGTTTAAACACTCCGAATCTGCAATTATCTATAACGGCTATAAAGATAAAATAAAAGCTAAATCTCCCAACCAATCACTTTATCACAATACTGTTCTCAAAAATGATATAGTGTTTGCTATTGGACCAGCAGGAACAGGAAAAACTTTCCTTGCAGTTGCAATGGCTCTAAATGCTCTTAGAAACAATGAAGTAAACCGAATCATACTAACACGTCCGGCTGTGGAAGCAGGCGAATCTTTAGGATTCCTACCAGGTGATTTGAATGAAAAATTAGACCCATACTTACGCCCACTTACAGATGCTCTTCAGTTTATGCTACCTCCGGAAAAATTAAAAAGCCTAAGAGAAAAAAATATAATAGAAATTAATCCTTTAGCATATATGCGTGGCAGAACCCTTAACAACGCAGTAATAATATTAGATGAAGCTCAAAACACAACCTCGATGCAAATGAAAATGTTTCTTACTCGTCTTGGAGCAAACTCAAAAGCAATCATTACCGGCGATATAACTCAAGTTGATTTGCCTTATAATATCAAATCGGGACTAATAGATGCAAGGGACCTACTTTCCAATATCGAAGGTATAGATTTTATCAAATTCGATAGCTCAGATGTAGTTCGTCATCGACTCGTGAAAGAAATAATTAACGCTTACGACAAAAGAGACGAATTAAAAAAATCAAAACGAAAATAATCAATTTTAATGTCCGAACTATTCAACATAGGATTCCTCACAGTTTCAATTATAGACCTAATTGATGTCGCCATTGTAACTGTACTTTTCTATTGGATTTACAATGAATTAAAACATACCATCGCTATACAAATCCTTTTCGGATTAGTTATCCTCCTTGGACTATCTTTCATCACGGAAGCCTTTAACTTAAAATCCATGAATTGGATTTTAACCATTCTCTCAGAAATTTGGCTCCTCGCCTTTATCATTCTCTTCCAACCTGAACTTCGGAAATTACTTTTAATGGTTACAAGACTTCAAGTTTTCCAAATCTTTATAAAAACCAAGATATCCGAAACTCTTGATGAAGTCATAGAAGCAACCATTTCATTCTCCGAAAAACATATCGGTGCATTAATGGTGTTTCCGAGAAATCAAAACGTCCAAATGGCAATAGAAACAGGTATCACACTTAACGCAAACGTATCTAAGGAACTCTTAACCTCAATCTTTGTACTTAAGTCCCCACTTCATGACGGTGCAGTAATTATTAATAACCAAACCATCATAGCCGCTAGATGTATTTTGCCCCTTGCTAATACGGAAAAATACAAAGGTAAAAACTTAGGTACAAGACATAGAGCAGCACTTGGTCTCTCCGAACAAATCGATGTAGTTGTGCTTATAGTCTCTGAAGAAACAGGATGGATTTCTATCGCAGACAGAGGTGAATTGACGTTAAATATTCCAAAAGAAGAGCTAAACGAAGTCCTTAGAAATAGACTTTACGAACAAAATTAATTCTTATATAAAATCATATAATAAATTCTATATTTATACTATCAGCATAAAACCAGACCAATTAAAACAATCAACATGATGCTTCAAGACAGAAAAAATAAACTAATAAACGATCTACAAAATAAAGGAATAAAAGATAACCGTGTTCTAAGTGCAATTAACCAAATTCCAAGAGAAATTTTTTTAAACGATGATTTTAAACCAAACGCTTACGAAGACAAAGCCTTACCTATCCAGTGTGGACAGACCATATCACAACCATATACGGTAGCTTTTATGTCCGAACTCTTGGACGTACAAAAAGAAGACAAAATATTAGAAATTGGTACTGGTAGTGGCTATCAAGCGATTCTGCTTTTTTTAATGGGGGCGAAAGTTTTTACTATAGAACGACATGATATATTATATAGAAACGCTTCAAAGCTCTTCAAACAGAATAAAATAACAATTAATACCCGACACGGCGACGGTTCTCTCGGATGGAAAGAATTTGCACCATTTGATAGAATAATTATCACAGCCGCCGCACCAAAAATATCTGATATTCTCCTTGCCCAACTTAAAATAGGTGGAAAAATGGTAGTTCCAGTAGGAGACAGAAACTCACAAGTAATGTATCTAATTGAAAAAGTAGGGGAGAAGGTCTTTAAAAAATTTAAAAAAGGCAAATTTAAATTTGTCCCATTAATTGGGAAAGATGCTTGGGAAGATAATACAGGTGAACGAAGTAACTATAACGAAAATTGCACAGATATTAATCCCACCTGAAAATGAAAAAAAAGCTAAATAATCTAATCGTTATCACTGGACCAACAGCCTCAGGCAAATCGGATTTCGCAATGAAGGTTGCTGAAAATCTCATCGCAAATGACCACAATGCAGAATTAATTTCAGCCGACTCACGCCAAGTATTCAAATATATGGACATCGGAACGGCAAAACCTACCCCAATAGAACAAAAACAAATAACCCACCATTTTATAGACATAAAAACACCAGACCAATACTACAGCAGTGGAATATTTGGAAACGAAGCTAATCAATTAGTTAATAATTTATTTGAACATGGGAAAATTCCTATCATCGTGGGTGGTTCTGGACTTTACGTCAAATCTCTCTGCGAAGGATTTTTTGAAGAAGAGAAAGACCAAAAACTATTTGAAATGAGAGAAAAGTTAAATAGGAGATTTCAAAATGAAGGTATAGACGAGCTTTACGAAGAATTAAAGCAGGCGGACATCCAATCTTATAACTTATACTGTGACAAAAACCCAAGACGAGTAATTAGAGCTTTGGAGTACTACCATTGGAAAGGAAGCAAGCTGTCCGAGAGTAATAAAACAAACAAACCGCCAAATAGAAACTTCAACCCAATATATTTTGGCATTGAACACGAAAGAGAAGTTCTTTATCAAAGAATAAACTCACGGGTACTAGCTATGATAGAGCAAGGACTAGTTAAGGAAGTTAAAAATATAATCGACATGGGTTACGATGAAAACTTAAATTCACTAAATACAGTTGGATACAAAGAAATCATTGCACATCTAAAAGGCATATATAGCCTTGACACTGCAATCTCTGAAATACAAAAAAACACACGTCGTTTCGCCAAAAGACAAATAACATGGTTCAAAAAAATTGAAAGTATGGAATGGATTAAGCCAAGTGAATTAGAATTTACAATTGAAAATATTGTAAAAAACTTAAAAACTAATTAATATAATAAACTGCTCAAATGGTTTAATTTAATTAAAAAAATATTTGTTTGGTTTTTCCTCTTAGTTTTAATAAATTTGCAGTCATATTAAATGTAAAATTATAAAAAGCATAAAAAATTATGGCTCACCACAAATCATGTTTGAAGAGAATTCGACAAACAAAAAAAAGAAACTATTACAACAAGTCTAACAAAAAAGTTATGAAACAGGCTATTAGAGCCGTTAGAGAAGCTACTGAGTTTGAAGATGCAAGTGCTAAGTTAGTAAAAGCATCATCAGTTTTAGACAGAGTTACAGCAAAAGGAATAGTTCATAAAAACTTTGCGGCTAACAAAAAGTCTAGTCTTGCTAAGTTCGTAAACTCTTTAAAAACTGCGTAATTCTAACCTTACCTCTGGCAAAATTACGGTTATTTTAATTCTAATCTAACCAATAAGCACCCGTAGCTCAACTGGATAGAGTGTCTGACTACGGATCAGAAGGTTGAGGGTTCGAATCCTTCCGGGTGTACTTACTTAAATATTTAACCCCTTATAATGTATATAGTTATAAGGGGTTGTTTTTTTAGGTTATACTTGGTTGCATATTTTGTATTTCATTTTGATTTTGTGGGTGAGTTAAACCTTCCGAAGGTTTTGGAACCTTCGGAAGGTTCTTGTTTTTTTTTAGGTTATACTTAGTTGCATTTTTTACTTTGTTTTAATTTTGGTTTGGGGGTGGTTTTGAGATTGTTGTGCTTTCACTCGCAATGACGGTGTTTTTTTTGAGGTTACACTTGGTTGCATTTTTTGCTTTGTTTTAATTTTTGGGTTTGGGGTGGTTTTGAGATTGCCACGCTATCGCTCGCAATGACGGTGTTTTTTTTGAGGTTACACTTGGTTGCATATTTTACTTTGTTTTAATTTTGGGTTTTGTGGGTGGTTTTGAGATTGCCACGCTATCGCTCGCAATGACGGTTTTTTTTTTGAGGTTACACATGGTTGCATATTTTGCTTTGTTTTAATTTTGGGTTTTGTGTGTGGTTTTGAGATTGCCACGCTATCGCTCGCAATGACGGTTTTTTTTTGAGGTTACACTTGGTTGCATATTTTGCTTTGTTTTAATTTTTGGGTTTGGGGTGGTTTTGAGATTGCCACGCTATCGCTCGCAATGACGGTTTTTTTTTTGAGGTTACACTTGGTTGCATATTTTGCTTTGTTTTAATTTTGGGTTTGTGGTGGTTTTGAGATTGCGACGCTTTCACTCGCAATGACGGTGTTTTTTTTGAGGTTACACTTGGTTGCATATTTTGCTTTGTTTTAATTTTGGGTTTTGTGGGTGGTTTTGAGATTGCCACGCTATCGCTCGCAATGACGGTGTTTTTTTAGGTTACACTTGGTTGCATATTTTTACTTTGTTTTAATTTTGGGTTTTGTGTGTGGTTTTGAGATTGCCACGCTATCGCTCGCAATGACGGTGTTTTTTTTGAGGTTACACTTGGTTGCATTTTTTTAATTTGTTTTAATTTTGGGTTTTGTGGGTGGTTTTGAGATTGCCACGCTATCGCTCGCAATGACGGTGTTTTTTTTTTAGGTTACACTTGGTTGCATATTTTGCTTTGTTTTATTTCACTTTTCGCATTGGGGACTTCTCTCAAGACAGGAAAGGTGGTTTGGATTTTTGAGATGATTTTTTTGTGCAAATATATTTTAATATTTTGAAATGGTTAAAAATATGGTTTTAAAATGGATTATAAATTGTTTTTTTGATGTTTGGTTGTGTGGTGTTTATTTTATTTGTAATTTAGGGTTTGATGTTTTGAAAATAAAATCTATGAAATAATGAAATATAATAATATACGTGAAGAGGAACTAAAAAATAGAGTTGCTAATGATGTGTTTTGGAATTTTGATTGCTCGAGCATTATAGGTTATGTTGATTTTTGTGTGAAGTTAAAAAGTGAGAATGATTCTCTTTATGAAGAGCAGTTTTTGTTATGGGCGGAAGCTAAGAAAAATATTGCGGATATGAATAATTCGATTTCTCAATTGGTTTTGACTATTGGAAAAGCAAGGACTTTTGATAAGTATTTACCACCGCCATTTTTGGGTGCTTTCGATTATGAGAAAATTTCGTTTGTACCTTATAATGAGGTTGCTGATATTTTTTATTTGAATGATTTTAATTGGAACGTTGCTCCATCGGATTATTCAACGAAAGAGTTTAAGTTAGTACATGACAAGGTTTCGTTGATATTGGAGGGTAATAGTTATACTTTTGATTATGAGAATGATGAAAAACAGTTGCAGAAATTTATTAGGTTGAATTTTCTTGAGGGGAAGTTTGGTGTTAGTAAAATAAAAATTGACAAGAATAACTTTATGGTTATTTATAATAAATGGGTGAATGAAGTTAAAGACTCTATATTAGTAAATTGGGATAAAGCAAAAACAAATGGTATCATCGATGGCGACTTCTATCTTGCAGATATACTATCTGAAAACAACAAAACTATAAAAGACAAATTATATGTAATTTTAAATATCAACAAGTACGAACTTGACCGCAAAATTGATGAATCAGGCTTCGATTCAATTAAGTCAGTAGGTTTCCGTGATGGGCAAAAGGCTCACACACAATTTTGGAACAAATACCAACGCCCACCAATAAAGGAATACTGGGAATATATTGTTAGTCGGCGTGATTTGTTGGTGCCTCAGGATATTAGGGAAAGAAAGGGGAGTTTTTATACTCCGCAAATATGGGTAGAGCTTTCGCAGAAGTATATTACTGATGTATTGGGGGAGGATTGGCAAGATGAGTATTATGTTTGGGACTGTGCGGCTGGGACTGGTAATTTATTGGCGGGGCTTACGAATAAGTATAATATTTGGGCATCTACGCTTGATAAGCAGGACGTTGATGTTATGCACGATAGGATTGACAATGGTGCGAATTTGCTCAAAAGTCATGTTTTCCAGTTTGATTTTTTGAATGATGATTTTACTGAGTTGCCGGAAGGATTGCAAGAGATAATAAATGACCCGGAAAAGAGAAAGAAGCTTGTTGTTTATATTAATCCGCCTTATGCGGAGGCTGGTAGTTATGGGCATGAAAGTAAAGTAGGAGTATCAAAAGATACTAAAATCAATAAAAAATATTCTAATTTAATAGGTCAAGCTATTAATGAGTTATTTATACAATTTTTTATAAGAATTTATTCTGAATTAAAAGGTGTTTATTTATGTGAGTTCTCAAAGACAAAATTTATACAAGGTGGAAATTTTTATAAGTTTAGAGAAATATTTAAAACTGATTTCAAAAAAGGTTTTATAGTACCGGCAAAAACATTTGACAATGTAAAAGGAATTTTTCCAATTGGTTTTTTAATATTTGATACATCAACAGAAAAAAGAATTGATGAATATGAAGTTGAAATTTTTGAAAGTAACTCAGAATTTAAAGGTATGAAAAGGTTATATACTTATGATAATGAAAAAGGAAAAATTAATGATTGGCTAAAAAAATATTACGATAAAAGTAATGAAAAAATTGGCATACTACATAACAATAAAAATGATTTTCAAACTAGTTCACAGGTTAGAATTACTATTGAAGATAATAAGGATCATACCACACCAATTACTGTATTTAATTTAGTTCAAATGTGTATGTATTTGACTTTAAGGCATATTATTGAAGCAACCTGGATAAATGACAGAGACCAGTTTTTATATCCGAATGATAAATGGGAAAAAGATATAGAATTTCAAAATGATTGTTTAGCGTTTACTTTGTTTGATAGTCAAAACAGAATTACATCATGGGAGGGTACGAACCATTGGATACCGTTTAGTGAGGAGGAAGTGGGGGCAAAGGATAAGTTTGAAAGTAGTTTTATGAGTGATTTTATAAGAGGAAGAATTAAGGTTGATGATTCGGAAGAGATATTTGGGGTTAAAAGGGAGGCGAAGGAATTGGAATTTTCGGAGGAGGCGAGGAATGTATTTGATGCAGGGCGTGAGTTATGGCGGTATTATCATTCGAGAGAATTTGATGTGTTATTTGGTGGGAAAGAGGAAGTAGAAAAGGGAGTGAAAAAAGGGGAGATGAAGCCTTGTGATGGAGTGTATAATGTGAATGCGAGTTTATATGACATCAGGGAATATTTTCAGGGTAGGAGTGCGAGCGGTCGAATGAAGAGTAGTTCGGAAGATAAGGAGTATATGAGGTTAATTAAGGAATTGAGGGAAAGGTTGAAGGATTTGGGAAGGAAGTTGGAGCCGAAGGTTTATGAGTATGGATTTTTGAGGAAGTGAATTAGGAAACGGAGATGAAAATAGTGAAAATGAATTAAATATAATTTTAAAAATTTAGGAGAATTATTATGGCATTTAATCCAAAATCGGAATACACAATTATTCCATCGGAAATACATATAAAAGATTTTTTTGAATATAAAGATGATTTTGTAACACGACCACCTTACCAAAGGAAGGCAGTTTGGTCGAGAATTAAAAAACAATCTTTAATGGATAGTTTGTTTAGAAGATACTATATACCCAAACTTGTGATACGAGAAGTAAGACTAGACGAGAATAGGACAGTCAACGAAATTATTGATGGACAGCAAAGAATAACAACTGTACAAGATTTTTTTAATAATAAATTCCCATTGCCTAAAACTCTTGAAAATATATCAAAAGATTTGCCAGGTTCTTATTATAAAGAACTGCAAACTGATTATAGAAAGTTTGTAGATAAATCATTAAAATATCAAACTGATATTATAAAAGATATAGAGGATCCAAATAATGTTGAGCATCAAATTACAGCAACAGAAATATTTTGGCGATTACAACAAGGAGAGACATTAAATTATATGGAGATTGCTCATGCCCAACTTTCTAGTCTTGTTAGAAATTTCATAGTAAAGTATTCTGATGACGAAACATTTGATTTTATTAAATATCAACCTCTTGATAATAATCTCCATAAACATAAGTTTTTTAAATTATTAAATGTAACAAATGAAAGGATGAAACATTTACAATATATGGCTAGATTTTTATTAATTGAAAAAGGTGGTGGTTATTTTAATCTTCAAGATAAAGAAATCGAAAAATTAATAAATTCTTTTAAAGATAACAATGGAATTGGCAATGATTCTTTTGAAAAAAATAAAATTGCAAAATCTGTTTTGAAAAATTTAGATTACTTTTATTCTATATTTAAAAATGATGAAATGTTGGATAGTAATAATGGAATTAAAGAATTTTCAACGGAATATTTCATTATTTCAATATATGTACTAATACGACATTTGGGAAATAATTACGCTAAAACAGACAATATGAAAACTGCTATCAAAGAGTTTGTGTATAATTTTTATAGTCGTTGGAAAAATTATGATGAATCATCAGATCATGATATGCTATTATTTTGTAGTAAAAGACAGCAAGGAGAATCAGAATTACAAATAAGAGATAGAATTATTAGACAATTATTTTTTGAATTTATTAAAAGTAAAAAGTATTCAATACAGAAATTAGATAAAAAAAGGGCTTTTAATGAACAAGAGAAAATTAAAATATATAGAGATTCTAATGGTCGATGTAAAGAGTGTTTAAAAGAAGGTAAATCAGAAGAGGAAAGTAAAGTGAGTTGGTCTGATTACCAAGCTGATCATATTTTACCTTATTCATTAGGTGGTAAAACTGAACTAACAAATGCACAATTGTTGTGTAAAACTCATAATAATAGGAAAAGTAATAAATTAAATTTGTAGATTTTTTTGTTTTACCTTAATCTCTGCCTTCACTATCTATGTATGCTATTAATCAATTGAAAGTATTAAAATTAATAATATGCGAATAGCTGTGAATTGTTTTGTAAGTTTGCACTCACTTTTTTAACAAATAAGAAAATACTTTTATATGAGAAAAGATAGCTTTAGGAATGTTGCGATAATAGCACACGTTGATCATGGGAAGACTACTTTAGTTGATGGTATGCTTCAGCAATCTGGTACTTTTCGGACGAATGAGCAGGTTGAGGAAAGAGTTATGGATTCGATGGATTTGGAGAAGGAAAGGGGTATTACGATTACTGCTAAGAATACGGCTATTCATTATGGGGAAAGGAAGATAAATATAGTTGATACTCCTGGTCACGCTGATTTTGGTGGTGAGGTGGAGAGAGCTTTATCTTTGGTAGATGGAGCGATATTGCTTGTAGATGCGAGTGAGGGTCCTTTGCCTCAGACTAGGTTTGTTGTTAAAAAAGCGTTGGCGAAGAATTTGCCGATAATATTGGTAATAAATAAGATTGATCGTTCTGATGCGAGGATAGATGAGGTAATAAATGAGGTTTATGATTTGTTTATAGATTTGGATGCGAATGATGAGCAGATAGATTTTCCAATTTTATATACTGTTGCGAAGTCTGGTGAAGCTCATTTGGAGTTGGGCGATGGTAATGATAATTTGAAGCCTTTGTTTGATACTATAATTGAGCATGTTCCTGGTCCTGCGGTAGATGATAATGCTACTTCGCAGTTTTTGGCTACGAGTTTGGATTATGATTCTTATGTTGGTCAGATAGCAGTTGGTAAGATGGAGAATGGATTTTTGGAGCAGAATAAGCATTACACTTTGATACAAGAGAATGAGAATTTGAAGAATCAGAAGTTGTCGGCTTTATATACTTTTAATGGTTTGGCAAAGGTTGGAGTTGAGAGGGTGGAAGCTGGAGATATAATTGCGATTGCTGGGGTTCCTAAGATTAAGATTGGTGATACATTGACGGACAATGAGAATCCTGTTGCATTGGAAAGGATTAAGGTAGATGAGCCGACTGTATCTATGTATTTTTATGTTAATTCGTCTCCGTTTGCAGGGACTGAGGGTAAGTTTTTGACTTCGAGACATATAAAGGCGAGGTTGGATAAGGAGCTTATGACGAATGTATCTTTGAAGATTAAGGATACTGAGCGTGCTGATGCATTTGAGGTATGTGGACGAGGAGAGTTGCAGATGGGAATATTGATTGAGACGATGAGACGTGAGGGTTATGAGTTGATGGTTGCGAAGCCGTCGGTAATAACTAAGGAGATAGATGGAGTGGTATCTGAGCCAACGGAGCGTGTATATGTTGATGTGCCTGAGGAGTATTCTGGAGTTGTAACAGAGAAGTTGCAGATTAGGAAGGCGAGGATGGAGAATATGATGAATCATGGTCATGGTCGTGTAAATATTGAGTTTGTAATACCTTCGCGTGGGTTGATTGGTTATAGGGCACATTTTATGACAGACACGAAGGGTTCTGGTATATTGAATACGAATTTTGAGGGTTATGAGCCTTGGTTTGGACCGATACCGCAGAGAAATGCAGGGGCATTGGTTGCGGATAGACCTGGTAAGGTATCAACTTATGCTTGTCATGGAGTAGCTGACAGGGGAGATTTGTTTTTGAATCCTGGAGAGAAGACTTATATGGGAATGATAGTTGGTGAAAGGAATGTGAATGGAGATTTGAATATTAATATAACGAAGGAGAAGGCATTGACGAATATGCGAGCTTCTTCTGCGGATAATACGGTAGTGTTGCGACCACCGAGAATAATGTCATTGGACAATTACATTGAGTTTTTGGCAGAAGATGAGTTATTGGAGGTAACGCCAGAGAGTTTGCGATTAAGGAAGAAGGAATTAGATCCGAATAAGCGTAAGAAATCGGAGAAGACATCTAAGTAGAGTTTAGATGGTAAGATTACAGAGAGTTAAAGATAAAAAGAAAAAAGAAGGAAGTCCAAGATAATATAAATATTAAAAAATAATTTTGATAAGAGTTAAAAAAAGTTTGGCTTATTAGAATATATTGTATAATTTTGCAGACTGTATTAATAACAAATGAAAATTTTGGAGATATTAGTGGAAACAACTGCTAAATTCACAAAATCATTCCGAAAGGAAGATGTAGAAAGAGACTGGTGGATAGTTGATGCGAAGGGTCAAACGGTAGGCCGGGTAGCAACACAGATCGCAGCTCTTTTACGTGGAAAACATAAACCGTGGTTCACCCCTCATGTAGATACAGGCGATTGCGTAGTAGTAATCAACGCTGCCGAGTCTGAGATGAAGGGAAATAGAGCCGAGCAAAAAGAATATTTCCGTCACTCTGGATATCCAGGAAGAGGCAAGTTTACTTCGTATAAAGATATGAAGGAGAATCATCCTGAGCGAGTGATAGAGTATGCCGTAAAGGGAATGATACCTAAGAATAGATTAGGAAGACAAATCCTTAAAAAATTAAAAGTATATGCTGGAAGTGAGCATCCTCACGAGGCACAACAACCAAAAACGTTCGAGTTGAAATAACTCTATCTCAAGGGAGACTTATAATATATGAAACAATATTCTGGAACAGGAAGAAGAAAAACATCAGTAGCACAAGTAAGAATGTTACCAGGTACTGGTAAAATTGTAGTTAATAAAAAACCTATAATGGATTTTTTCTTAGTTGATGCGTTGGTAATGAAGGCATTTAAGCCGTTGAAAGTAACAAATAATGAGAATAATTTTGATATTTTCGTTAAGGTACATGGCGGCGGAGTAAATGGTCAGGCTGATGCTGTTCAATTAGGTATTGCACGTTCGTTGGTGCAGTATGATGAAGAATTAAAACCTTCATTAAGAGAGGCAGATTTGCTTACGAGAGACCCGAGAATGGTTGAACGTAAGAAATATGGCTTTAAGAAAGCTCGTAAAAGCTTTCAATTCTCTAAACGTTAATTTAGAAAAATTTATAATAATCATGTATGTGGATTGTTTTGTGTGTGGCAGATATGGCGTAGCTGTATGATGTTGAGCAAAATAAAATGAAACATGCAAAAGCATAACACAATTAAGGAAAAATATGCAACACTATGCTTCGATAGAAGAATTATTAAAAGCTGGTGCCCATTTTGGACACTTGACACGTAGATGGAATCCGAAGATGGAGCCATTTATATTTATGGAGAAAAATGGTATTCACATTTTAGATCTTCGTAAGACTCAAATTTTATTAGATATTGCGAGAGATGCTATATATGATATAGCTGCTAAAGGCAGAAAAGTTCTATTTGTAGGTACAAAATCTCAGGCAAAAAATATATTGGAAGAGCAGGCTAAGGACTCGAACACTAACTACGTTGTAGAGAGATGGTTGGGTGGAATGCTTACAAACTTTTCTACTATTAGGAAGTCGATTAAGAGATTGGAAGGCATTGACAAGATGTCTGTAGATGGAACTTATGATAATATCACTAAGAAAGAGCGTTTGATGCTTGACCGTGATAAGGATAAGTTGAGAAAAGTATTTGGTGGAATTGAAAATATGACAAGGTTGCCTGGTGCGATTTTCGTTGTTGATATAGCGAAGGAACATTTGGCAATTAAAGAAGCAAAGATATTAAATATCCCTGTGATTGGTCTTGTGGATACAAATTCTGACCCATATCAAGTTGATTATCCAATTCCTGCGAATGATGATTCGATTGGTACTATTGAGTTGATTTCATCGATTATGGCTACTGCAATTAAAGAGGGTGGCGAAGTAGCGAAGAGTAAAATAGCAGACAGGAAAGCGGAGAGCGAGCAAAGAGGCGATTCGAAGGGTGATCCATCTAAGGTTAAGAGAAAATTAAGAAAACGTGGCGGAGCTGCAGAAGGAAATAAAGGCGAAAAAAGAGCTGATAAACCTGTAAGCAAACCAAAAGAATCAGTAGAAGCTAAAAAAGCAGATGCGGAACCGCAAGCTAAGGCTGAGGTAAAGGCAGAAGCAAAACCAGTAACAACTACTGAAGAAGTTGCGAAAGACGAAAAAACTGAAGCTTAATAAATTTAGATAAGTAATTTAATAGAGAAGCATCAATTTTTTTTATATTGGTGCTTTTTCTATGAAAAATAGAAATTAATTTTTAATAAAAATAATATTAAAGAGAATATAAAAATGGCAAATATTACTCCTCAAATGGTAAAAGATTTAAGAGCAAGAACAGGAGCTGGAATGGCAGATTGTAAGAAGGCTCTAAGTGAAAATGATGCTGATATGGATGCGGCAATCGAATATTTAAGAAAAAAAGGTGCGGCATCTGCAGCTAAGAGAGCTGACAGAGAGACAAATGAAGGATTGATAGTAACAAAGACTAATTCGGATAATACTAAAGCGGTATTGGTTGAAGTTACTTGCGAGACTGATTTTGTTGCTAAAAATCAAGACTATGTTGATTATGTAGAAACAGTAGCAAATGCGTTGATGAATAATGATGTAGAGAATGTTGAGAGTTTATTAACTCAGGAAGTTAATGGCAATACTGTTCAGGATTTGCATAATGATATATTGGCGAAATTTAATGAGAAAATAGAAATAGGAAGAATCTCGAACATTAGCTCTAATGGGTATATTGAAGGATATATTCACAGTGGGAGTAAATTGGCTGTTTTGGTAGATGTTAGTATATCAAATATAAATGATGATGCTAAGGCATTAATCAAAGATATTGCTATGCAGATTGCAGCGATGGCACCGATTGCGGTTGATAGAGATGGGGTTGACCAATCTGTGTTGGACAAAGAGAAAGAAATTTATGTAGAGCAAGCTGTTCAGGAAGGTAAGGCACCGGAAATTGCAACAAGGGTAGCTGAAGGAAGAGTTAATAAGTTTTACAAAGAGAACTGCCTTTTGGAGCAAGTATTTGTAAAAGATTCGAAGAAAACTATAAAAGATGTGGTGAAAGATTTATCGACGATGACAGGTAGTGACGTAAAAATAAATAATTTCACAAGAATCGCGATTGGTTCATAATCCTAAAATAATTTAAGTATGTCTAGATTATATAATAGAGTATTACTAAAAATTAGCGGCGAATCATTAATGGGGTCTAGGCAATATGGCATAGACCCCATTGCTTTGCAGAATTTTGCCAAAGAGATAGTAGAGGCTCATAAAACAGGAGTAGAAATAGGCTTAGTAATCGGAGGCGGTAATATTTATCGTGGGGTTCAAGCATCTGCTACTGGAATTCATAAAGTATCTGGCGACCATATGGGAATGTTGGCTACGGTGATGAATTCGATTGCATTTCAGAACACTTTGGAAGATTTGGGTGTTCAGACTAGGTTGCAAACTGCTATAAAAATGGAACAAATAGCGGAGCCTTTTATAAGAAGAAGAGCGATTAGGCATCTTGAAAAAGGCAGGGTTGTTTTATTTGGTGCTGGCACTGGAAATCCTTACTTTACTACTGATACTGCTGCGGTATTGAGGGCGATTGAAATAGAGGCTGATTTGATAGTAAAGGGGACTAGGGTTGATGGTATATTTGACTCGGATCCGGAAAAGAATGAAAATGCTAAGAAATATGAATCAATTACTTTTAAAGATATTATTTCGAAGAATTTGAGGGTAATGGACCAAACGGCAATTACTTTGTGCAATGAAAATAAGTTACCTTTGCAGGTAATTAATTTCAATGAAAAGGGAAATTTATTGAAGGTACTGGAAGGGAAGTCAATCGGAACTACAGTAATGGATGTATTTTGAGAAGAAAATTGTATAATATAATAGTTAAGGTTTAATAAAACTATGGAACTTATAGAAATAACAATGAATGCTGAAGAGCAGATGCAAAAAACTTTAGATTTTACTCATTCGCAGATAGATAAAATAAGAACAGGTCGGGCTTCTGCATCGTTAATAGATGGGGTTATGGTTGATGCTTATGGCAGTCCTACTCCGATAAGTCAAACTGCTAATGTTTCGGCTCCGGATGCTCGTTCGATTGTAATTCAGCCTTGGGATAGGAGTTTATTGGAGGCGATTGAGAAGTCAATTCAAGCTGCTGACCTTGGTTTTAATCCACAAAATGATGGTACTATTATTAGGATTAATGTTCCGCCATTGACTGAGGAGAGACGTTTAGAGTTTGTTAAAATGGCAAAAAAATATGCTGAAGATGGTAAAATTGCTATTAGAAATATTAGAAGAGATAATAATGAAATTCTAAAAAAGGCAGAAAAAAACAAAGAGTTGTCGGAAGATTTTAGGAAGCAAGGAGAGGAGGAGATTCAGTCAATTACGAATACTTTTATAGGAAAGATTGATGATTTGGCTTCTAATAAGGAGAAGGAATTGCTTTCTGAGGATTAATAGGTATTACTTATTTTTTAATATTGAATTTAATTATAAGAAAAGCTCCTATTAGATTAGGAGCTTTTCTTGTTTTTGGGATACTTTTATTTGTATAAAAAATTTATTGATAAATATTAATTTATTATTTTGCGGTTTAAATTTATAAAGGATTGAGAATAGATGAAATATGTTTTTCCGATTTTGTTATTAATGGTTTTGATTTCATGTGGGGACCCATCTGAGAATGGTTTGAATGATGAGACTAAGTTAGAGAATATGAGATTATTTAATGAGAAGTTTGAATTGTTGCTTCCTACTGGAATGTTGAGGTTCAGTTCGGCTGAGTTGAAAGATTATGATGTAAAAAATCCACCTCAGGCTGGATTTTATAGTTCTGATAAGTCGGTTGTAATTACTATTAGAAATCTGCCGGTTGTTGAGGGCGAGGAGGAGCTTAGGTTTAATACTATTGTAGAAGTATTGGAAACAATTACTTCGACTGCTGGTGCTAATAAAATTAGAGATGAAGTTTCTAAGAAATATAATCATCAAATGTTTGTTATGGATATGGAAGGTAAGTTTAATGATAAGTTAATTTTTAGTACGGCTGAGACTATTGGTTCGTTTGTTTTTTTGGTGGTTGATGATGGTGAATATTTTTTCTTTGAGATGCATTATCCGGCAAGGGATATAAAAAAGTCATTGGAATTGAAGGAGAAGATTTTAAGTTCGTTTAAGATATTAAAAGAAAGATTTGCATGAAAAGTATAATTTCGATTGTTATATTTATAATATTTTGTAATAATTTGTTTTCGAGTGAGTTATTGTTTAAGCCTTTGGTTGCAAATCCATTGGAGGCGAGGGTTGGGACTATTTTTCAGGTTAATAATGATAAATTGAGGCTGGACATTGGGAACTCATTTGATTTGATGGAGGTTTATAAGGATTCGTCTGAGATTCGGATTGGCGGTGATTTTATGACTTATACGAGGATAAGAAGTGAGGGGCGGATGGTGTTTGATGTTGAAACTACTGATTATTATTTTGGTTTGAACACGAGTTTTAGGACTACTATATTTTGTAAGGAATTTTATGGGCGTGTGAGGTTGGCACATATTTCTTCGCATATAATTGATGGGTATTATAATGGTGAAACTTTGACGGTTGAACCTTATACTTATAGTAGGGAGTTTGTTGATATTGTTTTGGCAGTTCCGATTGATGATATTAGGTTGTATTTTGGTGGGAATATAATATTTTCAACTATTCCTGATGAGGTTAATCTTTTTGAACCTCAGCTTGGGTTTGACTATAATAGACCGATTTATGATAATTTTAATTTGGTTTTGGGTGTTGATTATAAGTTGCTTGGGCAAAATGATGAGTATAATGAAACTGTTTCTATTGAAGCAGGTATATTTTATAAAACGCAGGGCAAAATGGGATTGATGTTATCTTATAATTATTATAATGGGCAAAGTATGCACGGTATGTTTATCCGAGAGAGAGATGTGTATAATGGTATTGGATTAAAGATAAATTTTTGGGAATAAAGTTTGAATAATTTATTTGGTTATATATTAAAATTTGGTTTAATCATTGGTTTGATTTTGATAATTTTAAAACTGAGTAAATATTCTGTGGTAACAGTTTATGGCAATTATGAATTAATAATTGGTATAATTGCTTTGGTATTTTTGTTAATTGGTTTTATGATTTCCAGAAAATATTTTTACAAAGAAAATGAGGTGATTAGGGAGGTTTTGATTAATGGAGAAAAGAACTTAGATAGTGATAGAATTAAGGAAATTGGGCTTAGTAAGAGGGAGTATGAGGTATTGGAGCTTGTTTCGAAGGGGCTGACTAATAAGGAAATTGGGGAGAAATTATTTTTGTCTGAAAGCACAATAAAAACTCATGTTTCTAATATATTTGTTAAGTTAGATGCGAAGCGAAGAACTGAAGCAATTAGAATAGCGAAGGAACAAAACATTATAAATTAATGGTACGAAGGTAGTAAAATCTGTTTTTGGTACTTTAGTATTAGTATATTTTGGAGTTTTGGCTATAAGTTGGTTCATATTTTTGTTACATTTATTTAGAAAAGGGAATGATGATGAATACTATAATATTAAAATATGGAATATATTCGTTTGTTTTGCTACCAATAATGATGGTTGGTTCTCATTTGATTATTGATTCGACTAATTTTGCAGCTCATGAGGTGTTGGGTTATTTGGCTATGATTATTGCTTCGCTTATTGCGATGATAGGTGTAGCAAATTATAGGAAGGAGGCAATGAATGATGAAATGAGTTATTGGGTGGCTGTTAAGGTTGGTATTTTGATTTTAATAATACCTTCTTTGCTTTTTGGTGTTTTTGATTTGGTTTATGTAAATTATATTGACCCTGATTTTATGGAAAATTATTATAGTTATTATGTAGAGCAAATGCGGAGTGGGATGAGTGCGTCAAAATTTGAAGTTGCGTTGAAAGAGATTGAGGTACAGAAGGAGTTTTTTTCTAATCCTTTTATGAGTTTTATAGTGATGAGTAGTACTATGTTTTTGGTGGGTTTGGTAGTTTCTTTAATTAGTTCATTTTTTCTTAAAACAAGTAAGTGATTGTATTATTGAAACATAGTAAAATGGAGTTAAAAATGTAAAAAAATAATTTTATTATTTTACATTTTTTTCTTGATTTATAATTTTTTTACATATATATTTGTAGCCCGTTAAGATTGCAAGTGGCAATAACGTATTCTTTGATTTATCGGTTAAATATTTATTTTCTTTAGTAGGAAAATAAAGTTCCATTGATGAAATTTTCTTTTTTTTAAATTTTATTTCGAAAATTCGAAAAAAAGATTTGGTGGAGTGGGAAGAAGTTATTAATTTTGCATTCGCTTTTGGGTCGAGTAAAGAAAAAGAGAGATTTACAAGGCATGAGAGTGGGGAAAGAAGTACATTGAAAAGTCAGGTTT